>Ga0265330_10000101_pt1 | contig 71741 bp, 61 predicted proteins | sample 41919metaG_FD_202083 | JGI IMG/M metagenome (GOLD analysis project Ga0265330, IMG submission 202083) | Rhizosphere microbial communities from Carex aquatilis grown in University of Washington, Seatle, WA, United States - 4-19-19 metaG | ecosystem: Host-associated > Plants > Roots > Rhizosphere...
AACAGCCAAGCGGCCGGACTTCGGCTTTGACGATGCTTCTCTATGAAGCCATCGAGCTTGCGCTCGTCAAAGATCTTAAAGCTGTATTGCACGTTCAGCCAGACGCCAAGCGGACGCGTTGCGATCGACCGATGCGAACCGTCAATGCCGGAATGGGCGTCAAGTACCTCGTTGTAGACATACCCCCAACGCAACTCGCGCATCTTCCGGCGGATCATCCTTTCAATGTACAGACCTCTTTCTGTGCCCATTTACTGATTACCTCCTTGTTTGTTGAGCGTCAGGAAGAGCGCATTTAAACAAAGATCCGGCCGCGTGTCAACGGGGCCGGATTTATCGTGGAAAGATCGAAAAATTTTTCTACAGCTCCTTTTCTTGATGTCGTCTGAACGTTCTCTTGCCTATCTTTACCGCTTCGGCGCGGCCGCGTTCGGTCGGTAAAAATGTGACGAAGACGCGTTTTCCGCGCTTTATGTCTTCGATCCTCTTTCTCGAAGTAAAGCGATTAATCGTACCCCTCACCACCGAAGAGAGAGGCGCGGAAAACGTTTTTCCGTCGCGCTCGATGATTATCAATCCTTTTCTGACACCGACGACTCGGCCGCGGCGCCGCAAACTGTTTGCGGTCTTGGCATGGCTTTCAAGAAGCAGATCGCGAGCCAGGATCTTCGGATCGTGCAGGGTGTAAAAACCTTTTTCATCGACCCAAAGCGCATAGCTCCCCTTCGGCTTGATGATGCCGCCAAGCTCCCGCCAAAAAGCGCGATGCATGGCTTGCGCCACCATCATGCTTTGGGGGCAATTGTCGACGATCACATAGAGCCTGGGCGCATCGGTATCTCGAAACCAAGCCTTGCGCAAAAACGTCGTCAGCTTTCCGCCGTCGTCGCTTTGCCCTGTGACTTGGGTCTCGATCGCGAGCGACAAAAACCGGCCGTCGATCATGAAATCGACTTTTTCTTTTTTATCCATTTCTATGCTGCTGGCTACGACTTGATAATGAAAGACCTCGCGGAGGTCACTGATCAAGCCGGCTTCAAAGACCTCGCCGTAATGCATGTTGAACCTCCTCATGCAAACATCTATTTCTAACAAAACGCCGGCCGGATGTCAACCCCGCCCAGCTTACAGGTTACAGCTGGCAGGTTTCAGGTATCCAAAAATATTCCCGACTTGGCGGGAATATTTTTAAAACTGTTGCCTGTAAACTGAAACCTGAAACCTGAAACCTATGTCTTATTGGCGCGCTTGCGTTCAAGATGGTCCAAAATGGCTTTCCTGATGCGGACGGATTTGGGCGTGGCTTCGACCAGCTCATCGTCGCCGATATATTCCAAAGCATCTTCAAGCTCCATGATGCGCGGCGTGTCGAGTTTATCTTGCCCGCCGTCGCCTTTGGAGCGCATGTTCGAAAGGCGCTTTTCTTTGCAAACGTTGACCTCGACATCCTCTGGTTTTGCGCTTTGTCCCACCACCATGCCGGCGTACACTTCCACGCCCGCTCCGATGAACAACTGGCCGCGCCCTTGGGCGGGGATCAATCCGTATGTTATGGAGGTGCCGGCCTCATACGCGATGATCGAACCGTGGGCAATACCGGAAAAATCGCCCCTGTACGGCTCGTATGCCAAGAAAAGCGAATTGATGATGCCGAGGCCTTTGGTGTCGGTGAGAAATTCGTTACGAAACCCGATGAGCCCGCGGGTGGGAATGGTGAATTCCAAATATGTGGTTCCATGCTCCACTTTCATGTCTTTCATTTCGCCGCGGCGCTTGCCCATCTTCTCGATTACCGTGCCCGAAAGATTTTCCGGCACCTCGATGAACACTTGTTCCACCGGCTCCGAGGTGACGCCGTTCACTTCTTTCAAAATGACCTGCGGGCGCGAGACCTGCAATTCAAATCCTTCGCGCCGCATTTTTTCAATCAGGATCGCGAGATGCAATTCGCCGCGTCCCGAGACGACGAAACGGTCGGCCGAGTCCCCCGGCGCAACGCGCAGCGCCACATCGGTTTGGAGCTCGCGCTCCAGCCGCTCTTTAATGTTCCTGGAGGTGGTATATTGGCCCTCTTTTCCGGAGAACGGCGAGGTGTTGACGCCAAAGGTCATCTTGACCGTCGGTTCTTCAATGGCGATGGGCGGGAGCGGCGTCGGCGCTTCAATGTCGGTCAATGACTCGCCGATCGAGATGTCACTAATCCCGGCCACGGCGATAATATCGCCGGGTTCGGCTGATTCCGTTTCCACGCGACCCAATCCGTCATAGGTCATGACCGAGGTAAGGCGAACTTTTGCTTGCGAGCCGTCGCGGCGCACGTGCATTACCTCTTGCCCCTTTTTCATGGAGCCGGCGTACAAGCGGCCGATGGCGATCTTACCGATGTAATTGTCGTAAGCAAGCGAGACGGCCAGGTACTGCAATTTAACATCGGGCAGAACCGGCGCCGGGATCGACTTCAAGATCGTCTCAAAAACCGGTTTAACGTCGGTCATGAGCGAAAGATCCGGCGCGAGTCCGGCTTTGCCTTGTTTGGCCGAAGCGTAAATTATCGGGAAATCGGTCTGCTCATCGCTTGCCCCCAGCGACACGAAGAGGTCAAAGGTCTTGTCCACGACCCAATTGATGCGCGCATCCGGCTTGTCGATTTTGTTGATCACGACAATGACCTTGTGCCCGGCGGCGATCGCTTTTTTCAAAACGAACTTGGTCTGCGGCATAGGGCCTTCTTTGGCGTCGACCAAAAGCAATACGCCGTCGACCATACGCATGATGCGCTCCACTTCGCCGCCAAAGTCGGCGTGGCCGGGCGTGTCGACGATGTTGATCTTAAAATCTTTATAATGGATGGCGACGTTCTTAGAAAAGATCGTGATGCCGCGCTCGCGCTCGAGTTCGTTCGAATCCATGATAAGGTCGGTCGCGGCGTCCTGTTTTATCTTAAAATCGGCCGACTGCTTAAGAAGCGCGTCGACTAAGGTGGTTTTTCCGTGGTCCACGTGGGCGATGATCGCTATGTTTCTGATCTTCATAAACTAAAATCCCGCGAAGCGGGATCAATTGCTGATGATTCAAGATAGCATGACTTAGCCATTATGTCAAAACAGCCGCCCAAAGGCGGCTGTTTTGACATGCAAGACAATGACTATTTGATTACCTTTATCGAGGCGACAATCTCATCCAGAACGGCTTTTGTCTGCGTATCATTACCATGATACACCCAGACATTGTAAGGAAAAACACTCGAGTTAGTATAGTCAATATTGGTAGTCAAAATATCCTTTGGACAATTTACATCTATTTCCGCGTCGCTCATGCTCATGGCCGAACCGCCACAGGCCGGATATCGCACTCCCTGGGGAAAATCTTTCATGCGAAAAATCTCAATGCTTCCTTTATCGCTTTTGATGGTGAGCGCCGGGAAAGCGGCGGTCGCTTTCACGACCGTATAGCCGTCGGGATATTGAAGCGTAAGGTTGGGCGAAGCGTACGTGTCCCAAACAATATCGGCGGGGACGGCGGGCGGAGCCATTACTTTCTTTGCCAATTCCTGCAAGGTCTTAAGGTTCATGACCTCATCGCTCAGGTCGGCATTCTGTTTTTGCGAATCATTGAGCCGGGCGGCGAGATTTTGAGCGTAGTCCGTAATGGTTATTGTCTTTTCGCCCATGAGCAAAGCCGCGGCCAAACAGCCGACGGTCAAAAAAACAAGGATGATCGCGATCGCGAGCAATCCGTGGTGCGAACGATGTCGAACCGGCGGAGCGGACGGGAGAACGGGCGCGGCGACAGGTTGAACTTTTTTGGCCGTTCCTTTCACGGGCTTTTTTGACGGTGCGCTTGGCATAAGGTGCGAGATAAAAATGATGATAAGTCATTATAACACAAAAATAAAAATCCCGTCTTACGACGGGATTTTTATTATGGGCCGCGTGGGGATCGAACCCACGACCTAAGGATTAAGAGTCCTCCGCTCTACCAGCTGAGCTAGCGGCCCGGACGAGTTATTAGTTATTGGTTGCTAGTCACTAGTTAACGACGACCAATTTCTTCTTTGCGCCCTGAGGGATTCGAACCCCCAATAGCAGGTTCGAAGCCTGCCGTGATATCCATTTCACTAAGGGCGCCTATAAACAAAACGCCTTCGCAAGGCGTTATCAAAATAACAGATTCCGTTATTAACTTCAAGCCCTACAAAGTGTCCGGCGGCAGGTAGGCGGCGGCGATGTCTTTGGCGACCAGGCCGTCTTTCACCATGTCGCGCAAGTTTTGAGCGAGCGTGAACATGCCGTTCGACAAGCTGGTTTGCATGACATTGGGAATTTGCGCCACCTTGTTCTCGCGAATGAGGTTACCCACCGCCGGCGTGTTGATGAGTATCTCGCGAGCCGCCACCCGTCCGCCGCCTTCGCGCGGCAAAAGGTGCTGGGAGAGCACGGCCTTGAGCGAAAGGGCCATCTGCGAACGGATCTGCGCCTGCTGGAACGGCGGGAAAGAATCGATGATGCGATCCACCGCTTGCGCGGCCGACGGCGTGTGCAAGGTCGATAGCACCAAGTGGCCGGTCTCGGCGAGCGTGAGGGTGGCGGCGATCGTTTCGGGATCGCGCATTTCGCCGACCATGATCACGTTGGGATCTTGGCGAAGAACATGTTTAAGGCCTTCGCCGAATGAGCGCATGTCGCCGCCCAATTCGCGCTGGGCGATCTTGGCTTTTTTCGAGGAAAAAAGGAATTCAATGGGGTCTTCGAGCGTGACAATAGAGAGCGGCTGTTCGTTGTTGATCCGCTCGATCATCGAGGCGAGGGTCGTTGATTTTCCGCTCCCGGTGGGACCGGTCACGATGACCAGGCCGCTGTGGCCCAAAACAAGATCGGCCACGATGTCGGGGATGAGCAATTCATGAAAGGATGGAACAACCTCGGGGATGACGCGGGCGACCAATGCGACGTTGCCGCGTTCATAAGAGACGTTGACCCTAAAGCGCGCGCCGTTAACGCTGTAAGAAAAATCCAGGTCGCGATCGCGTTCGAACCGTTCGCGCTGTTCCGCCGAAAGCGCGCGCCAAAGCACGCTTTCGATCGTCTTGGCGTCGATCGCCGGTTCATCGGTCCTGACCAATATGCCGTCGATGCGCAGAATGGGCGGAAGGCCGACGGCCAAATGCAGGTCGGATGCTTTGTTGCTCAAAGCGACCTTAAGAATGCTTTGAAGATCGATCATATATTCCTTCTTATTATACCCGCTACCAGCCCTTGGCGACAATTCCGTTCTCCGCGGCCTGGACCTGGGCTTCTTGTTTGGAACTGCCTTCGCCCTCGGCTACGAGGTCGTCGTTCAGGTAGACGCCGATCTTAAACCACTTGTTGTGGTCCGGTCCTTTTTCATCGACGACCCGATAAGTGGGCGTAACGCCGGCCACTTCTTGCGCCGCTTCCTGAAAGCGGCTCTTCGGATCCAAATAAAGCTTGTGCTCGAGGATGTACGGCAGTTTGACCAGCACGCGTTCGGTGATGAATTTTTTTGCCGTATCGTATCCCCCGTCCAAGTAAATCGCGCCGATGATCGACTCAAAGGCGTTAGCCAAAATATATTGCCGCGCCTTGGTGCCGGTGTCCTTTGATTCTCCTCGCGAGAGGAAAAGGTAATCCTCGGCGCCCATGTCTTTGCATATTGCCGAGAGGGTGTTGGCGTTCACGAGCGCCGCGCGCCAGTTGGTCATGTCGCCCTCGGGGTTGGGGTAGTTTCCGTAAAGATGCTCGGTGACAACCAGTTCCAAGACCGCATCGCCCAAAAATTCCAGCCGCTCGTTGTGCCCCAAACGAAAATCGGGGTGCTCGTTCAAGTAAGAACGATGGACCATCGCCTGGTTCAAGAGATCGATATTTTTGAATTTCACGCCGAGCTTCTCCTCGAGCCCGGAAAAATCTTTTTCGTCGCTCATACGGCTTTGCCACGCAAAGCGATTCAAGATTCAAGACGCACGATTCAGGAATCCGTACGGACTCGTGAATCATGGATCGTGAATCATGAATCGCTTGACCATCGGGTCAAGCTTAATAATTAAGTCGCTTCTTGCGCAGGAACCTCGGCTGGAGCCGAAGGTTCATCAACTTTCTTCTTCGGTACCGTCTTGTCAATTTCTTTTAATTCGCCGCCCGCGACCATGTCTTTGAAAATGGCGCCCAAGACGCCGTTAACGAAACGGCCGGATGATTCGCCGCCAAAGGTCTTGGCGAGTTCTATAGCTTCGTTGATCGCGACCTTTGAAGGAATGTTGGCGACCCACTTAAGCTCGTAGACGCCGATGCGCAGAATGTTGCGGTCCACCACCGTGATCTGTTCAATGGGCCACTCGGGCGCGTAGTGCGTGATGATGCCGTCGATCTCCGCCTGGCGCGCCAGGACGCCGTCGATCAACTCTTTGATGAACCCTTGATCGTCGTAGGTGGGCGCAAACTCGCTGATGCTGTGGCTGATAATTTCAGCCAAGGCCTCCGGAGGATATTTCCGGAAGTCGTACTGGTAAAGCGCCTGCATGGCGATGGTGCGACCGAGATGTCGGTTGGACATACGGGAAAGAGCGAATGGTTTAGGTTTCAGGTTCAAGGTTTCAGGTTACAGGTTTTACCTGACACCTGTAACCTGTCACCTGATACCTATTTAGTAGTTTTCTTCACCGCTTTGGCTTTGGTCACTTGGCGACCCTGATAGGTGCCGCAAAAGGCGCACGCGGTGTGCGGACGAACCGGTTTGGCGCACTTCGGGCACTTGGTAAGCTGGGCCGGAGTAAGCGCAAAATGAGCCGCGCGTCGGCGTTTGTGAGAAGATGTTCGGCGATGGCCTGGTAATCCCATATATTTAGTTAATCATAATACCGCATTTCTGCGGTTTTGTAAAGCCCTTTCCTTATACTATAAACGCCTTTTTCTGGCAACTCCCCCATTTCCGAGGCGAAACCTCGGCATTCAGGACAAAATCTAATTTTTAAATCTTTTTAAATATTCTTCCTTATCAATCATCGTCTTCGGATCATCAATCTTGTCGATGAATAAAATGCCGTCCAAATGGTCATATTCGTGCTGTATGACCCGCGCAAGGAAACCTTCTGCTTCATATTCAAAGCGAACACCCTCTTTATCCAACGCCTCGATCGTAACTTTGTTCCACCTTTTGACCGAACCGAACACGCCCGAGGAATCAACGCTACCGCAACCTTCATAATCAATATTTTCCTCATCAGAGTGCGCAACTATCTTGGGGTTTATGAATACCAAGAGGCCTGCCTTTAGGTTTAGGTCTTTTCTATATATGGTTTCTCTCACTTCAATAACAAAAACTCTCAACGGCTGACCTATTTGCGGCGCGGCCATGCCGACCAAATTATAATAACGCATCGAATCGATAAGATTCGCAATTGTTGCTTGCGCGGCGGCTGACTTTACATCTTCTACCGCTTTAATTGATCCGCCCGATAAGTGTTCGCGTTTTTGAACGACTTTTTCGATGATCATACCCTGATTTCCTTTACCGTCAATCTAAATGAATGGTACCACAATAAAACAAAACACACCCCGCGCGAGAGGTGTGTTTCCTTGGATCAATTTATACGATCGTCACCGAGGAGAGGGTGTCCTTTTCTTCCTTAAAGCGCATGATGCGCACGCCTTGGGTGGCGCGACCGATGACGCGGATCTCTTTCAGAGAAAGGCGGATGACCTGACCGTGGCCGGAAATGGCGACAATGTCGCGCTCATCATGAGCCGAAACAACGAAGCCGGTAACGACCTCGCCGGTTTTCGCCGTAACCTCGGCGGTTTTAATGCCGGTGCCGCCGCGACCCTGAATGCGATACTCCTTGAGGTTGGTGCGTTTGCCAAAGCCGTTCGCCATGACCACCATAAGTTCGAGAATACCCTTCTTGACTTCGTCGGGCGAAACAATATCCATGCCGACCACCGCGTCGCCGCGACGCAACTTCATGCCGCGCACGCCGGAGGCGGTGCGACCCATGGGACGGACGTCCTTTTCCTCGAAACGGATCGACATGCCTTTCGCGGTCACGATCGCCACTTCGTCTTTGCCGGAGGACGGACGGACATACTCGAGCGAATCCTGTTCGCGCAGTTTGATGGCGATGAGCCCGCTCCTGCGCACGGCGGCAAATTCCGCGATCTCGGTTTTTTTGATCACGCCTTCTTTTGTTACCATGATGAGATACTTGGCATCAGGCATGTCCGAAACCGGCAAAACGGCCGTGACCTTTTCGCCCGGTGCAAGCTGCAAGAAATTGACAAGCGCTTGGCCCTTGGCCGTGCGCGAGGCCGCCGGAATGTCGTAGGCCTTGAGCTGGAAGGCGCGGCCGCGGGAAGTGAAGAACAGCACATCGGCGTGCGTGGAGGTGGCGAACAGCTGTTCGACCATGTCATCCTCTTTGGTGGCGACGCCTATTACCCCCTTGCCGCCGCGTCCTTGCGCATGGAAAGTGTCCGGCGGCACGCGCTTCACATAGCCGTCGGCGGTTATTATTACCATCGTCGCTTCGTCGGGAATAACGTCTTCCATGGAGAATTCCTTGACGCCGTGGGCGACCACCTGCGTGCGGCGTTCATCGCCGAATTTTTCGCGAAGCGCTACCACCTCGTCGCGCACCACCGTTAAAATGCGCTTTGGCGAGGCAAGGATGGCCATGAGCTCTTTGATGATCTTTTTCTTTTCCTCGAGCTCGGTCTCCACTCGCAGTCGTTCAAGGTTCGCGAGCTGCTGCAGGCGCATCTCCAAAATAGCCACCGTTTGCGGCTCGGTCAACTTGAAGGACTTCATCAAGTTTATCTTGGCTTCGTCCTTGTCGGCGGACTTTTTGATGGTGGCGATCACTTTGTCGATGTGCAAAATGGCGATCGACAAGCCCTCCAAGATGTGAGCGCGATCCTTGGCCTTCTTAAGATCGTACTCGGTGCGCTTTCTCACGATCACCTGACGGTGCTTAATGTATTCGTCAAGCAGGGTCTTCAAATTCAAAACGCGCGGCTGAATGCCGTCCACCAAGGAGAGCATGTTCACGTGGAATGTTTCCTGCAATTGGGTCAATTGGAACAAGCGGTTCAAGACCTTCTTGGGGTAAGCGTCTTTTTTGAGTTCAATGACCACGCGCACGCCGTCCTTGTTCGATTCGTCGCGGATGTCGCGGATGCCGTCGATCTTTTTGTCGCGCACGAGCTCGGCGATCTTCTCAAGGAGCGTCGCCTTGTTCACCTGGTACGGCACTTCGCTGACGATGATCCTGAAGCTTCCGGTTTTTTCTTCGACTATTTCGGTTTTCGCGCGCATGACAATGGGGCCGCGGCCTGTCACATAGGTCGCCAAAATATCTTTCTTGTTGTAAATAATGCCCCCGGTCGGAAAATCCGGACCGGTGATGACCGTGGTAAGGTCTTCGACCGAGCAATCGGGTTCGTCGATCACTTTGACGATCGCGTTCGCGACCTCGGTAAGATTGTGCGGCGGAATGTTGGTAGCCATGCCGACGGCAATGCCGACCGTGCCGTTAAGGAGCAAGTTGGGGAGTTTCCCCGGAAGCACGACCGGCTCTTGGTGCGAGCCGTCGAAGTTGGGCGTAAAAGGAATGGTGTCTTTGTCGATATCGAAAAGCAATTCTTCGGCAATGGGCGAAAGTTTGGCCTCGGTGTAACGCATGGCCGCCGCGCCGTCGCCGTCCATCGAGCCGAAGTTGCCTTGGCCGGTAACGAGCGGATAGCGCATGGAAAAATCCTGCGCCATGCGCACCATCGATTCGTACACGGCCGAGTCGCCGTGCGGGTGGTATTTGCCGAGCACTTCGCCGACCACGGTGGCGGACTTCCTGAACTTGCCGCTCGCCTTAAGCCCCACCGACCACATCGCGTAAAGGATGCGGCGATGCACCGGCTTCATGCCGTCGCGCACGTCCGGAAGAGCCCTCGCCACAATGACCGACATGGCGTAGTCGAGGTATGACTCTTGCATTTCGCGCACGATCGGCCGCGCTTCGATGCGACCGATGGCGAATTCTTTGGGATGTTTGTCTGACATGGGTTATTTCTTTACCGATGCGTTCGCGGACGGCGCGGTTTCGTTCGGAGTATTATTCTTGTTCCCTATTTTGTTCTTAAGGTCGGCGACGACCGCGGCTTGGACCTCTTGAGCGCTGATCGTTTGGCTCATTTTCTTCAAGTTGTAATCCAATTGCGCTTGGGCGGAGTTAAGACCGGAATCGACGGATGTTTTGGTTCCGCTCAAAACCGACATGATCCCGCCAAGCCCTTCGTCCTTGCTTTTGGCGGTGTGAGCGATGATGTTCGGAAGCTGCCAAACCCAAATGCCGACGACCATGGCAAAGATCGCCGTTCCTATAACCCAACCCCAAACATGGTTCTTCATATGTTAATCTTGCTCCAAGATGATCACCTTGGTCTCTTCCGCGGGCAGGTCCTTTTTAACGGCCTTCCATTTGGCGACCCGTTCCGGGGCGCCGGCGCCCATTTCTTTCAGGAACTTTTCGACCGGATCGAACTTTGTCTTAAGGCCGGGCAACGCGTAATGCATGGGAATGACGACGCGCGGACTCAATTGGGTGACCGTTTCCACCGCCCGTTTGGCGCTCAAGACCGATTCGCCGCCCACCGGAATGAGCAAGACGTCGATATCCTCGAGCATGTCGCGCTGGGCGTCCGCAAGGCCGACGCCGATGCCGCCGAGGTGCGCAACCGAAAGATCCCCGACCTCAAAGCGGTAAAGCACGGTCGCGCCATCCTCATTGGTTTCTTTTTCCGCCGGCGGCGCGTTAAGGCCGTAGACAAAAAGCCCGCCGACTTCGTATTCGCCCGGGTTCTTGATGATGAAAAGTTTTTTATCGCCCGCGGCCTTGACCGCCTCGATATTTCCATGCGAAAGATCGTCGCGCGAGACCGTGACCACGTCGGCCGAAAGGTTTCTGGGGATCTTCAGGCCGGTTTCCGCGCCGAACGGATCGGTCACCAAATTGGCGACCGCGTCGCCGTTCTTGGCTTCGATCGAGAAGCATGACAGTCCGTGCCAAATGAATTGAATTGATGCCGCCATATGCCGATATAAAATAAAAATCCTCTTGATTCGGGATATCAATTTAGCATGCCGAGCCGCTTATGGCAATGGATAAATCCCATTGGAAAAGCGGCCCGATGGGATCGGACCGCTTGATTTCGCGGTGTTCATGCCGCCTCCCGCGCTTCGAGGTCGTCGGCTCTTACCCAAACCTTGCGCGCGACCTTCGTATCGCTTTCATCGCCCAGCCAACGCACGCATATTTCGTAGCAATGACCGGCGCTCGCGGGGTCGTATTTGACGGCGCAATTGGCCGTTCGCTTGCGCAAACCGTTAAAGAGCTGCCCGGTGAGCGCGAACGAATTATCCTCCGCCGGGCGGTCGGCGAACCTTAGCGCGAAGACCTCCGGTTTCATGCGCAAACGCTCCCCCTGTTTCCAGACCGGAACCCTTCTTGGCGGTCCCCGTTTCGCGCACTCTTGGGCTTCGCTCGGATTATTGCAGACCCTGTCGCAGACCGGACAGGTCAATTCCCGGATCTTGAATGAATTCATCCGCCACCTCCTGTTTTTGTGAAAGGCCTTATCCTTCGGCATGCTCAGGATGAACGCCGCAATATCGCATCGGCGTTCACACTTCCATGATGTCGATATAATACTGTATCTCATGGCTCACATCGTCAAGCGAAGGCGACCGTTCGGCGTAAGCGAATCCTTCGCGGAAAATTTTGACCTTGTCGAGAATTTCCTCGCGCCGGTCGAAAGAACGGTCGGCGAGCGCGGCAAGTTCGTCGATCTTTCGGGCGAGCGCCGCCTGCTTTTCTTTGCGGTCGGCGAGGAGCGCTTCAAATTCGGATCGCTTTTCGCCCGCGATCAATTTTTCCATTTCCTCATGCACGCCGTCGTGGGCTTCAAGCTCGGCGGCGACGATCTCGCCTTTTATATCCGAATCGAAAAATTGTTCGAACTTCGAACCGTCGCGCACCGATTCGATGTTCCCGCCTTGGGCGACGAATTTATCAAGCGCCATGCCGGCCGGTTCGGACAATTTTTTCTTCATCAATTCGCGCTCTTTTGCTTCACCGTATATTTTATAAAATTGCTCGTAGGCCTCGCAGTACGGCCAGAGCTCCGCGCCGAACGCGATCAATCTGCTCTCAATGTCTTCGATCTTGGTTTCGGGATTACGCTCCAGCGCCGCGATCGCCGCTTCCATTTCTTGATGCCGCTCTTGCGGAAAAACGCCCGGCAGTCGATGAATGACGGTTTTAATAAGATCGATGGTGGCTTGGTATTTATGAGACATATTTTTATGAGATTGGCAGACCAACGGCTTGCGACGCGTCGCCGGGCTCTTGCGGCGGAGTGACGGATGCGCTTTTCGCCTTTGCTGCCGGTTCGACGGCGGGGGCTTCGATCGGCTTCGCCTGAGGCGGCGGTGCGACGCTTGGCGCGAACTCGATATTGGATTTCGACGCTTCGTGGTGCGGCATGGAAAAATTCGGCGCCAACCCCATTTGCTCCGCGGCCGACTTATGTTCGGCCGCGGAAACCGTTGCCGCAGCGCCCGTTCCCGAATCGAAAGCGCCCGCGTTCAACGCTTCCTCGCCGCTTTTATCGAGCGCGCGCGCCATGTTAACTTTGTGAATTTCCTCTCTGGTGGAGGGGTTATCGGCAGCGCTTTTCTTAAGACCGACTTCTTTCAATATCTCCTTTTTTTTGGCGAGTTCTTTTTCTTTTTTTTCCGCCGCGCTTTTCTGAACCGGCGGCGCCACCTCTTTTGTAAGACGCTTGGCCGTGCTGCTGTATGCGGCGATATGGTCAGCGCCGACGCGCGACTTAAGGTCACGCCGATTCTTGAGCTCTTGAAAAAAACCGGCAACGACGCCTTTAGCGGCGGTTCCTTTAGATCGCTTGTTAAAGCCGTAAACGGCCGCAAGCTTAAGGGCGTCTTGTCGTTTATCTCCCTTTGGCGTCCATGCCTTGGCAGCGTCATAGACGCTTCTTTTGCTCTCCCGATTGGTCGTCATAGTAATTAAATACTACCATAAATAGAGCGTGAGCCCATAGTTGACTTTATCGGCTTTTGGCGTAAGCTCCGGGCAGAGGTGCAATTTGAAAAACGGCAAAAAAACTGAAAAGCGAATCATGGCGCCGCTTACGGCCTTCGCCGCCGACCTGCGCGTGGCAATGGGGTTTCCCGCATCGGTTCTCGAAAGAAGTACGACCGGATTCTATCTGCAGATCAACGAGTCGAAGCTGATCGGCCAGATCCAGGAGATCGGCCTTTGGCACGGGTTGGGCGACCAACAAACTCCGGTGATCAACATTAGCCATCGACTTGGAAAAGATGAGTTCTTGGCCGTCACCGCGGTCGAGAAACCCATCCAACCGATACGCGACCTGCTTGAACAGGTCTTCAAATCAAACAAGCACGCCACCGTGACCCGCAACCAGGCGCTCGTCGTCATCTACACGATGATGATGTACCTCAAGATGCGGGGTTAGCGCCCGCCACTCCTCCGACCCCGTTATTCGACGGGGTCTCTTTTTTTATAAAAAAACGGCCCCGGATCGAAATCCGAGGCCGACTAAAGATCGTTCAACCTTCCTCCCCCGATCGCGCGGCGCAATTTCTTAAGCGCCGACGCTTCGATCTGGCGGATCCGCTCGCGAGACAGCTTCAGGGTTTTGGCAACCTGTTTAAGAGTTTGTCTTTCCGCGCCATCCTCCAAACCCAAACGCTTATTGAGCACAACCCACTCTCTTGGCTGAAGCGCTTTCATGAGCGTTCTCATGAGAGAGTCGCTGTTTTCCTTTTCCTCAAAGAAACTGTCCGGCGCGGGGATCGTGGCATCGGCCGTCTGTTCAAGAACGGTCGAACCCCCCTCTTCAAAACGGCTTATTTTTTTGTCGAGAGACGATACGCTTTGAACCGTCGGTATCGTAACGAGCGTTTTTCGTATTTTTTTTTCGATCGATGCGATCTTGTTCCGGCTCGGAGCCATTTGAGCGGCGATCCGGCGAATGTCTTCGTCGTCGGCGGCATTCAAATCAATGTCGTCTTGAGCGGCGATCCGGCAGATCCGCCAGAAAAAATCCGCTTCATGGATCGGAATGCGGATCGCGCACCCGTAATCGTGGGGCTTGCGCGTTATGTATTGCCATATCCACCACGAGGCGAAGGTCGAGAACTGGAATCCCAATTCCGGATCAAAACGAATGACCGCAAGGATCAACCCCCTGTTCCCCTCTTGGATCAGCTCGATGAGCGGTATCCCTTTCCATCGCCAATGGCTGCGCTTGGCAATGCTTACCACCAGCTGAAAGTTGGCGCGGCACATGTCGCTCATGATCCGCTCCGCCTCTCGAAAGCCGAAAAAACGAAAGAGACGGGGCACGTCCTCCGAATTCAGCAACCCGTTCGCCCACGCACTCAACTCGCAAAAACTCTTTAGGCCGCCGGGAACGCCGAGTTCTCGCGAGAGCGCATCAAACCTTGAACAGGACGGACACATCGCGCGATCATGGCTTTCATCCTCGAGCATGCGGCAACCGACGATCCCTTTGACGCGTTCGATGGCCGAACTTTTGAAGCCGGCGAGGCGCCGCGCCAATGAGGCGAACACATCCTTCGGCATCGGCCTGTTCTTCGGCTTGCCCAATTGCCCGAAAAAATGATCCAAAGCATCGGCATCGCCGCCTCCCGCGTGCTTCGCGCTTTCATCGATGTCCGCCGGAGTCGCGTCGTCGGCTTCGATATCGTTCTCGATCTCGTCAATCTTTTTTTCGTCAACGCCGATAGCGTCGGAATATTCCTCTTCCAACGAAGCGGAGTCGTTATTTTTCATCTCACACCTCTTTGTTTAATTGGTTGTCAAAGACGCTTCGTATCTGTTTAACATCTTAAAACGCAACGGTCAACTGTTTGCACCAAAGGGGACAGGCCTCTTAATAAATGCGGAAAAAGGGGTCTGTCCCCGTCGGCGATACGGACTTTTGACAAGAAAACGCCTTTTCTATATACTACCCGCACATTTAATTCATCCCCCGATGGATATCGGGGGGCTCTCCCGCCAAAGGCGGGACGGCTAAGTTTCCTACTTGTTATGGAAGCTTCAAAACAAACTTTCACCGAATTGTTGGAGGAGAAATCATTCCTAAACGTCCCCAAGGTCGGGGACATCGTCAAAGGTGCGATCGTCGCCATCACGAAAAACGAGGTCAAAATAGACATCCCGGGATTTCGCACCGGGGTGGTGCGCGGACCCGAACTCAAGGATGAGAGCGGCATGTACGAGTCGCTCAAGGTCGGCGACGAAGTTGAAGCGACGGTGGTGGGCGCCGAGAACGAGAACGGCGACCTTGAATTGTCGTTCCGTTTCGCCGGACACTTGCGCGCTTGGGAGACGGTGCGCGAGATGATGCAAAAACGCGAAAAGCTCACCGTGCGCATCCTCGAGGCCAACAAGGGCGGCATGCTCGTGCGCGTGAACCACATCCAAGGGTTCTTGCCCGTTTCCCAGCTTTCGCCGGATCATTATCCGCGCGTTTCCGGCGGCGAGAAAAACAAAATATTGGAAAAATTGCGCACCTACGTGGGTCAGGACTTCATCGTCCAGGTGATCGACGTGAACGAACAGGAGCGCAAACTCATTGTTTCGGAAAAATCCATTTGGGAAGAAGAGCAAAAAGAAGTGCTCGCCAAATTCAAAGTGGGCGACGTCGTCGAGGGCGAAGTGGTCGCGCTCGCCGAGTTCGGCGCCTTCATCCGCTTCGACGGCCTCGAGGGGCTCGCCCACATAAGCGAACTCGCCTGGCAGCGCATCGACCACCCGCGCGACATCCTCGCCATGGGGCAAAAGGTCAAAGCGCAAATAATCAACGTCGAGGGCTCGAAAATATTCTTGTCGCTCAAGCGCCTTGTCGACGACCCGTGGAAGAACGTCACCGACCGCTACCATATCGGCCAGATCGTCAAAGGCAAAATAATCAAAGCCAACCCGTTCGGCTTCTTCGTCGAGCTGGATAACGACATCCACGGCCTCGCCCACATCAGCGAACTCTCTTCGAAGCCGCTCAAAGATCCGACCGAAGCCGCGAAGATCGGCGACGAACTCGCTTGGAAGATCGTCTCGATCGAGCCGGAACAGCACCGCCTCGGCCTCTCGCTCAAGGCGATGGAATCGGCGGGCTCGGAAGAAGAAAAGGGAGAAAAGAAAAGCGAGAGCGAAAAACCAGAGGATAAATAAATATGGTATAGTAATAGGGTTCCGCGCGGCGGAGCCCTATTAAAAACTATGAAGTCATCTCCCATCAAAAGTTTGCTTATATTTTTCGGCGCGCTCATCGTGCTGGGCATTGTTTTTTCCGCGGTCAATTTGAACGGTGCAAGCAAACCCGCGGTAATCGACCTCGGCGCTTTGGCGCATCAAATAACGGCGGGCGAGGTCAAATCGGTGACGGTCAAAGATTCGACCTTGAGCATTGTCACGAACGACAAGAAAGACGAGGTCGCGAGCAAGGAAGGCAATGAGTCGTTCACAACGGTCATGAAGAACCTCGGGGTCGCCGACGACAAGCTGGCCGCCATCGATCTTAAGGTCGAAAACGCCAGCGCCTTTTCCAATTGGATGAGCGTCATGCTCCCGATCATCCTCCCGATCCTCGCGATCGGCATCCTTGTCCTCTTCATGATGCGCTCGGTCCAAGGGCAGAACATGCGCGCCATGTCGTTCGGCCAGAGCGGTGCGCGCGAGTACGGCAAGAACGATAAGAACCGCCTTACTTTTGCGGATGTCGCGGGTTCAAGCGAAGCCAAGGAAGAACTCATGGAGGTCGTTGAATTCTTGAAAAGCCCCAAAAAATTCGTGGCGGTCGGCGCCAAAATTCCCAAAGGCGTGCTCCTCATGGGTCCGCCCGGCACCGGCAAAACGCTCATGGCCCGCGCCGTGGCCGGCGAAGCCAACGTCCCCTTCTTCCACATTTCCGGCTCGGAGTTCGTCGAGATGTTCGTGGGCGTGGGCGCGGCCCGCGTCCGCGACCTCTTCGCCCGCGCGAAAAAAAGCGCGCCGTGCATCATCTTCATCGATGAGATAGACGCGGTCGGCCGCCAGCGCGGCGCGGGCTTGGGCGGCTCGCACGACGAGCGCGAGCAGACCCTGAACCAGATCCTCGTCGAAATGGACGGCTTTGATCCGTCCATCGGGATCATCGTCATGGCCGCCACCAACCGGCCTGACGTGCTCGATCCCGCCTTGCTTAGGCCGGGACGCTTTGACCGCCGAGTCACCCTCGACCTTCCGGACATCAACGAGCGCGAAGCTATTCTGAAGATCCATGCCGCCTCAAAGCCGCTCACCAAAGACATCAACTTGCGGAAGATCGCCGAACGCACGCCCGGCTTTTCCGGCGCGGATCTAGCGAACGTCATGAACGAAGCCGCGATCCTCACCGCGCGGCGCGACAAAAAAATAACCGGGAACGACGAGATCCTCACTTCGATCGAAAAGGTCATGCTGGGGCCCGAACGGCGTTCTCGCGTCATTAACGACCTCGAAAAAAAGACCATTGCTTACCACGAGGCCGGCCACGCGTTGGTTTTTCACGAACTGCCCGAGGCCGATCCGGTCCAGAAAATTTCGATCATCGCCCGGGGGCACGCCGGCGGCTACACTTTGAAAATGCCCACCGAGGACAAGCGCCTGCACTCCAAAGCCGCCTTCTTGGCCGACCTGGCGGGTTCCTTGGGCGGCTATGTGGCCGAGGTGGAGGCCTTTGGCGAAGATAATGTGACGACCGGCGCGAGCTCCGACCTTCGAGCCGCGACCCAAATGGCGCGCCACATGGTCACCGACTTCGGTATGTCGAAGCTGGGTCCGCGCACTTTCGGCAACAAAGAAGAAATGATCTTCTTGGGCCGTCAAATAAACGAAGAGCGCGATTACTCCGAGCACACGGCAGAGGCGATCGACGCCGAAGTGACGCGTCTTATAGCGGATGCGCGAGCGACCGCCGAGAGCGTCTTAAAAAAGAACCGCGCGACCCTCGACAAACTCGTCGCCGAACTTCTGGTCAAAGAAACTTTGGAACGCGAAGAGTTCGAAAAACTCGTCGGGCCAAGACCGAAAATCGCGTAAAAAATAATTTTACAAAAGCGCCCCGACATCGGGGCGCTTTTTGCTATTTGGCGGCGTAGTTGCGAGCCCCGAAATCGTATTGCTCGACGAATATTTTTTTGACCGGGACAATGGAGTTGATCTCGTAGAAAACAAGCATTGCTTCGCGGTACTCGTTCTCGTCAACGCTGCGATATGAGAGCGGCGCGCAACCGTGCGCCAAAAGAATGGCGTTAGCCATGAGCCGCGACGTCCGTTTGTTGCCGTCCTCGAACGGCTGAATATAACTGATCCCGACAAGGGCGAGCAAGGCCTTGGCATACGGCGTCTTAACTTTTGAAACGGCAACGACAAGATCATTGACCGCTTCGCGTATCTGATGAATATTATCTAGCGGCCGAAACTTCGAACCAAGGACACCAACCGGCTTTTGCCTCAAACCGGTCTCCACGCCCAGGCCTTCGGTCAAAACCGCATGCAGGCGCTCCATGTTTGCGCGCGACAAACCCCTGAATAAAGACCGCTCTTCATGAACCAAAGCAAAAGCATTCTTGTGGTTGATGATCATCTGCGCTTCCCGCCTATCATGCCCTTTGGCTTCTTTGTTCTCCAGGATCAATTTCTCCGTATCAAGCAAAGTGTAGGTGTTACCCTCGATCTTTGACGACTTCCAGGAAAGTTCGATCACCAGCCGCTCGAGTTCTCTTTTTTGAAGCGTGCCGGATATGCCCGATGTCCGCTTTTTATATTCTTTGGTGGCGCTATCCAAAATGTCCAGCTCTTGATCGGAGAATATCTCAAGCGGCACGCCTTGGAACAGATCAAAATTAAATCGGCTCGAACCATAACGCTTGTCCGGTTCTTCGGTGCAATATTCCTTTGGGTCGATATCGGAAAAAAGGCGACCCGCTACGCTCGCCGTATAAACCGTGGCCGGGCCCGAACCCTCGACCGTGAGCGCTCCGATCTTTACCATTTCCGACAGCGTGCGTTTTACCGTTACCAAAGAAACACCCCCGCCCTTTCCGAGCATCGTATGAATATCGGAAGAAGACATCGTCCCGCCGCGAAGAACGATTTGTAAGATATTTTGTTGTTTTTGGCTGATTTCGATCATAATCGTATCATTTAGGTACTTTTATCGTATCATATTGATACGATTTTGGCAAGGTTCATCACATCTTCCCGCAATATGATATGCATCGCCACGGCTCAAAATACAAAACCTGTTTCGAGACGCTTCGAGAAACAAAACTCTTCCAGCCAAAGGCCGGAAGAGAAATGAAGCGAGTTGCGCACCGCGGCCGGGTTATCGCTGTCGAAGTCGTTGTCGAGCCAGTTGTAGTTCCAGTTCCACCTGTCACCGTTCCAGTTGAGGTAACGGACATACAGCTTGCCGTCGGCATTGCGGAGAAAATATACAAAGCGCCGTCCGTGACACCGCCCCTCGAATTCTCTCGGGGTTGAATTTTATTCGGCATTGTAATGCCCTAGCGCATTGTACCAAGTAACTTCATTTTTGAAGTGTCTGCATGCGCCACTCTACCCGAAGCCGTAGCCGCGGATAATCTCGATGCATGGATACTGGATTCGGCAGCGGGAAGCCGTAACCGCCCGCTATTCACCTACTACCGAGTTAAGTATATCAAAAGGCCTTGTGCTTTCACACAAGGCCTCGAGGAAAATCAGTCGGAAGGACAAAGGTCAAAGGGTCAAAAAGACCCAATGGTCAAAGTCCTAAGGACTAATTACTTGCGCACCGCGGCCGGGTCATCGCTGTCGAAGTCGCTGACGAGCCAGCGGCAGTCCCAGAGCCACCTGCCACCGCTCCAGTAGAGGCAACGGACAAACAGCTTGCCGTCGGCAAGGCGGTAGATCGTACCCCAGAAAACGACAAACTTTCCTTTCCACTCTTCCGGGATTTGATCGGGGTTAGCGAGATACCAATCCAGTAGATTGGCGTTCTCGACCGGTTGACCGGCAAGTGCGTCGCGCAGGTCGGTGCCGACCATGCGACCGCCGTTCTTCTGGCCGTCGGCCAGATAAAGGCCGATCGCGTTCCTGTCGAACTTCCGCTTGCCACCTTTTTGGTGGCTGACAACCTTCCAGCCGTCGGGACAGAACGGATCGGCGTCGAGGTCGACGAGAAGATCATCCGCGCGAGCTGTAACGGCTAACTTCGCCATATCGGCAAGGGTCTTTTGACCCTCGGGGGTAGACAAACGATGGATGTCCTCATCAGTGCCTCCCGCCTCACGCACTTTGGCGCACAGGTCTGTGATGATGCTCGTTGCGAGCCCCATTCCCGAAACGATCGCGGAAGTGTTCTTTTTTGACATTCCAATATCCTCTCTTCCGTCCTTGGTTCATCCCTCATCTCGGCACTGTGCCAAGACCCCGGACTTACCTGTTAAAAAAGGACGCATTTGTTTTCATCATTTAGAGACAAGAACAAATGCGCACTTTTCAAGATTCGACATATAAACATACCATGATTTAGCCATTTTGTCAAGCCCATGGCATCGATAAAATGCTGTATTCTAGCCGTTTTATTTTAACTTAATTCCTGCTTTTGCCGAGGTTTCGCCTCGGCAGAATGTATAGATTTGACAAAAATGTATAGTTTTGTATAATTTAGTCAAATATGAGCAGATTGGATAAAAAACTATATTCTATCGGCGAAGCGGCCAAATATCTCGGCGTTTCAATGATCACGCTTCGCCGATGGCACGGAAATGGGTCTTTTAAGGCGACCTTTGTTTCGCCGGGTGGACACCGTTATTATTCATTATCCGACCTTGAAAGAAAGACAAGGGGGCTTTTTCAGATCGCACGCGAGTGGGTCTTGTCGGAAACGCCCTTTGAGCCGACGAGCGAATTTTATGCATCAACGAGCGACCGCTTCAAGACCCGACAAGAAAGAATGAATATTGAAATGAACGCGAAGACGCAACTGCAAAAAAATATTTCTCTCGTGTCTGCATCCGCCGGAGAGATCGGCAATAATTCTTTTGACCACAATCTCGGCAACTGGCCCGATGTTCCGGGCGTATTCTTCGCTTATGATCTTGGCAAGCGGATCATCGTTCTCGCCGACCGCGGCGTCGGAGTTTTGGAAACCTTGAGACGAATAAGGCCGGGATTAAAAAACCATGAGGAAGCCCTGCGCGCGGCTTTCACCGAGATCATCACCGCGCGCGCGCCGGAACATCGCGGCAATGGATTAAAATATGTCCGCGAGGCGCTGACGCTCGCCAAAGCCGATCTGACCTTTCAGTCCGGCGATGCGATTGCGGAAATAAGAAAAGGCCAAACGAATTTGATAATTAAAAAAGCCGATGCTTTTATCCGCGGCACGCTAGCGTTGATTGAATTCTAATATGATCATCGAACTAAAAAAATTCGGCACGGTGCTGACTTCGCGCCAATCGGGCAAAGAGGCTTATTCGGCCTTTCTGCCGATCTTGTCGGCGGCTACAAAGAACGAACATATCGTCGTTGACTTTGCCGGCGTCAGCGTTTTTTCGCCTTCTTGGGGTGATGAATTCTTGACTCCGCTTCAAACGACCTATGGCGAACGACTGATGCTTAAGAATACCGCCAATCCTTCGGTCGCGCTCACGATCTCGACTTTGGAAAAAATCAACAAAGCAAAATTCAAGATTACTTAAACGATTAGGCCGTACGTTTCAGCTTGTGATATAATAAACTACTATTTCATTTAGCACCTTTGTTCTATGCGCATATCCGCAATAAAAGAAGGAACGCTTTACCGCGACATTATCCGCGGCGCGCTCGAAACAACATGGCGCCGGCGCGAGCTTTGGCCGCTCGGCTTTTTGGCGTCGCTCCTCATGATGAACGGCGGCGCTTTCGAGTTCATTGTTCGCGCGATCTATAAAATTTCGAGCGGCGATCCGTATTCCGGCTTCGCCGCCGGTTCGCAAGCCGTCCTGTCCGCTTTGTTCGCAAGCGATCCGACGACCCAAATGAGCGTTTTCTTTTCGCTCATGCTCGCGCTCGCGGTTTTTGCGCTCGTGATTTTATCCGCCGCCAGCGCTTCCGGCGCCTTGCTAAACGCGGTCTCCCGCCGCGCCATGAAGAAAAAACGGTCGGTTCGCGAGGCCTTTGCCGCGGGCGCGAGCCGCGTCGGAGCGCTCATCTTCACCCAGCTCGTCGGTCGGGTCGTGATCTTCGCGTTCTTCACTCTGGCCGCGCTCGGCGTTTATTCGTCGATGACCAACGGGGTTGGCGTTGCCGTCGGCGCCGTTCTCTTTATAATCTTTTCGCTCGTTGCGCTCGTTGTAACGTTTCTCATGATGATGACGAACGCCGGCATCATGATCGCGGGTGAGCGCTGGATGAACGCCGCCCACGACGCGATCCGTTTATTAAAGCGCCATTGGCTCATTTCGATCGAAATGATCGGCCTGGTCTTTTTGGCGGCGCTCGGGGGCGGCGCGCTGATCCTCGCCGCGCTCGCGGTCATTATTGCCCCGTTCACTCTTATTCTTTTGGCGCTCTCCGCCCTGCACGTTCCCGCCCTTATCGCGGTCTTCACCTTCGTCTTCGGCCTGCTTGGACTTTTCGCCGTTGTTGTCGGCGGATCGATGCTCGCCGTTTTCGAACACGCCGCTTGGGCGCTCCTTTACGTGCGCCTCTCCGAGAGGACCGCAGTACCGAAATTCGAACGACTTTGGCGCATGATAAAAAAATTCAAGCCGCATGCCCGCAGGAAACAGCGTTAAACCCGCCGGAGGAACGGTACGGATCCGCCGCGAACGCGCCGGCGCAGGCGCGCTCGAATCCGACTGGACTTTGGTGCGCATCGAGCCGGAAAGCGGCAATGTTGTTTGCGAACGCGGAGATCGGCGGATCGTCTGTCGGCGAAGCGAATTTGAAGCGCTTAATTTCCCGGGCTCCGACGATGTTTGGATGATCATTTCCGACCATGACGATGACGACCTGGCGCAGGCAAAGGACGCGTGGTCAAAACTCGATCTGCGCGGCGCATCCGCGTCGCTCATCAAATTCGCGCGCAAACTCGACCCGGAATTCAGCGGCGTGCAAACGGCTTTTGATCTCGCCGAAAAGATCCGAGCGATCGAAAGCGTTTGCAAAAGATCAATGGACCTTTTGCGTTTGGAGATCAAAAAAGCGCGCCTTGAGCATGAGCGGTTCGCGGCGCGGACGGCGCTCGAAAACGACCGGAGGGACGACCTGCTCGCGCGCGTGCGCGAGCTTGAGGACAAATACGCGGCGCGCGCCTACCGTTACGGGACCCGGCTTCCCGAATGGCGCCGGCTTTTGTCGGCGATCGAAAGCATGGACGCGAAAAGCAAGAATGAATGAACATCGCCTTGGGGCGATGTTTTTGATATACTGCGTTTACATGAACAATGAACAACGCACAATGAACAATTCATGTCCAGCCCCTGTTTTTTATGAAACAGGGGCTGGGCCGAAGTCGTTCATCGTTCATAGTTAATCGTTCATAACCATATGTCCGACGCCCAATCCATTGAAGACCTGATCGGCAAAAAAAAGCCGGCCAAGGGGCCGCGAAAACTCGCTTCGGAACTGAGGCCCGAGGAAAAATTCGCCGAACGCATGGGCGGCATCCGCCTCAAGGAAAAAGAGGTCGAAACCGCGCGAAACGCCGCCGCGGCCGGTTTCCCATACGCCGACCTCGCGAGTTTCCCGATCACGGCCGACGCCATCTCCACCCTAGGGCGCGAGCAAGCGGAAAAATTGCGCGCGGTCTGTTTTGTGAACACGGGCGCCGAGATCCGCATTGCGGCGATCGACCCCGCGCTCCCGGAAATCGAAGAGGTCCGCTACCAGCTCGCCGAACGCACGCACGCCAACGCCGTTCTCTACATGGTCTCGGAACATTCGTTTAATAGCGCCATGCACATTTACGACACCTTGCCGCTCGTGCGCGAAATTTCCAAGGGCGTGACCCTTTCCGAATCCGATATCAAACGCTTCACCGACATTCATTCCTTCGACCGCCTGCAGGCGGCGCTCGCCGGCGCGAGCGTCACCGACATTGTCGTGATCTTGGTGGCCGCCGCGCTCAATACCCGCTCCTCCGACATCCATATTGAAGCCGAAGAAAAAGCGATCGCCGTTCGCTTCAGGATCGACGGCATTTTGACCCGCGTGGCGACGATCCCCGTCTCGGAGTGGGTGCGGATGATCTCCAGGGTCAAACTTATTTCCGGCCTCAAGATAAACATGACCGACCAGCCCCAGGACGGGCGCTTCACCATCTCCCTTGCCAATGAAAAGATCGAGGTTCGCGTTTCCACCATCCCGACCGCAAGCGGCGAATCGGTCGTCATGCGCTTGTTGCGTTCGAGCGCGACCGGCATTCAGCTCGAATCATTGGGATTGCGCGCGCCATATGACGCGATATTAAAAGCGCAGATCCAGCGCCCCAACGGCATGATAATAACGACCGGTCCGACCGGAAGCGGCAAAACCACGACTCTTTACGCCATCCTCTTAAAACTCAACACCCCGGACGTGAAGATCATCACATTGGAAGACCCGGTCGAATATAAGCTCGAGGGCATTGCCCAGTCGCAAATAGACCACAGCAAGGATTACACTTTTGCCAAGGGTTTGCGCTCAATTTTGCGCCAAGACCCGGATGTGATCATGGTCGGCGAAATTCGCGACCTTGAAACGGCCGAGACCGCCATTCAAGCTGCACTGACAGGCCACTTGCTCCTTTCCACGATCCATACGAACGACGCGGCCGGCGCCATTCCGCGTTTCATGTCGATGGGCGTCAAACCCTTCTTGCTCGCGCCGGCTCTTAACTGCGTGGTCGGCCAGCGCTTGTGCCGCACCATCCATGATAAGTGCAAAGAAGAAACAAAACTCGACGATGAAACGCTCGCCCGCGTTAAAAAAACGCTCTCCGATATTTCCCCCAAGTCCGGGGTGAAGGTCGATCTTGATAAAATAAAATTCTTCCGCGGCAAGGGCTGCGACGAATGCAACGGCATCGGCTACAAAGGCCGAATAGGCATTTACGAAATTTTGGCGATGAGCCAGGATATTGAAAAAGTCATTCTTTCGGGCAATGTTTCCGAATACCAAATGCGCGACATTGCCAAAGAGGCCGGCATGATCACGATGGCTCAAGACGGAATTTTGAAGGCACTCGACGGCCTCACCACGGTCGACGAAGTTTATAGGGTGGCGGAATAAAATATTACTTTTGTCATCCCCGAGCGACATTGAGCCTGCCCCACGAAGCCGAAGCGAAACGGGGGATCCAATCAATATTGGGCGGCCGTCGATAAATATTAAACATTAAATGTTAATAGTTAAACATTATATTTAACGTTTAAAAATTTAATGTTTACCGACGATGATAATTGGATTCCCGCCTTCGTGAAAATGACATAAATATGAAAAGGCCCCGGAGCGAAATGCCTCCGGGGCCTTGCGTACTGTGCGTCGTGCGCCGCTAGCGAAGCGGCGTATTGCGATATCCGCCAGTCTTGATGTCATCTCTCGACACCAATTCGAGTTGTTCCTCGTTGCCGTCCGTTCCGATGGCGAAGAACGTGCGCTAGCGGACCTTTCGAACGGACGAAACCGATGCTATGCGGCCGCGGGCAGGTAGAAACGTTGCCGGAGAGCGACCTCGTCGCGCGGGTTGCGAGGCAACAAGGCATTGACGATGTCGTTGGCTTCCGCTCCTTCGGCCAAGGAGAACGTTTCGCCGAAATATCCCTCCAACGATCTTCGGTCGGAAAACCCCAGCCCCAAGGCGTTGCCCAAAGCAACGCGCACTGTCTCCATCGTTGCCGGGTCAACAGGCGCCCCGCCGTTATCATGAAGCTCGATCCTGATGGTCGGCGCGAACTTCGTTTCCGGGTTCGGCTCCGGAATCAGGCAAGTGACAACCATGTAGGCAAGGTGTGCATCCGGCCGTGCTGTGAAAGCTCGAGTTATCTTGTGCATTTCAATCTCCTCTCTGGCCTGAATTTAATAAAAAACCCGTTAAAAGTCAAGGGTTTTGACAATATTTCGGCTTTAGTGTATATTTTGAGCATTCCAGACCCCCGAGAGGGGTCTTTATAAACCCTTATGACCGACACCAACGAAAAAATTGAGGAAACGAAAGTCGTCGAAACCGCGGTGGAAACACCGAAGGTTGAAGATGTTAAGCCGACAAAAAAGATGCGCTGGGCGATTAAGCCGGGCATGACCGTTAAAGTGCACCAGAAGATCCGCGAAATTACCCCAAAGGGCGAAGAAAAAGAGCGCGTGCAAATTTTCGAAGGCATCGTCCTCGGGATCCGCGGCGCCGGCGCCTCGAAGACGTTCACCGTACGCAAAGATTCATACGGCATTGGTGTTGAAAAGATCTTCCCAATGGATCTCCCGACCATCGTTAACGTCGAGCCGGTCCGCCAAGCCAAGTTCAAGCGCGCCAAGCTTTACGGAATGAAGAACTACACCAAGAAATTGAAAGAGGTAGCCATCAAAGGCTAACAGAAAAATCTCCTCGTTCATCGGGGAGATTTTTTTAATAAATAGATAATCCATCTGTCATTCCCGCGGAGGCGGGAATCCAATCTCGCTTGGTCGTCCGGCCGCCCTATATGGATTGGATCCCCGATGGCGCTCGGGGATGACAAAAAATTTATCGATTCGGGAACGGCTCAAGCGAGAAGATCGATTTGGCCTCGGCGTCGTTCAATAAATTTTTCCTTTGGAGGATTTGCACCAGAGTTTTCACTTTCTCGTCTTCTTTGCGCATCATGACGACCATGTCGCCTTTCATATTCAACATCCTGTCATCAAGATAATCCTTAGTGACCATGGTTGACTCGATCTTGTTGAATCTCTGTTCGACTTTATTCGAGAATTCACCAATTGCCTCGAGGATCTCATTTTTCGATGCGTCTTCCATACTGCGACAGTATACACCTCTACAAAACCTCTTTCAAATACTTCCCCGTCACGCTTTTCGGGTTCTTTGCGACCTCCTTGGGCGTGCCTTCGGCGACGATTTCGCCGCCGCGGATCCCGCCGTCGGGACCCATGTCGATCACCCAGTCGGATGACTTGATCACGTCCAAATTGTGTTCGATGATAAGGACCGTATTTCCCTTTTCAACGAGTTCATGAAGCACGGCGAGGAGACGCTTGATGTCGTCAAAATGCAAACCGGTGGTCGGCTCGTCGAGGATGTAGAGCGTGCGGCCGGTCTCGCGGCGCGAGAGTTCGGTCGCGAGTTTCACCCGCTGGGCTTCGCCGCCCGAGAGCGTGTTGGCCGGCTGGCCCAAACGGATATAACCGAGCCCGACTTCGCACAAGACGCCAAGCTTGTCGGAAATGGCCGGCTGGTCGGTAAAGAAACGGCGCGCTTCTTCGACGGTCATCTCCAAGACATCGGCAATGGTCTTGTCCTTGTAATGAACCTCCAAGGCCTCGCGATTGTAGCGTTTGCCATGACATTCTTTGCACTCAATATAAACATCCGGCAAAAAGAACATTTCAATTTGCACATAACCCTCGCCCGAGCAGGCCTCGCAGCGGCCGCCGCCCTTAACGTTGAACGAGAACTTGCCCGCATCATAACCCTTTGCTTTTGCTTCGGGAATTTCCGTGAACAGGTCGCGAATGGCGGTGAAAACGCCGGTGTAGGTGGCCGGGTTCGACCGCGGCGTGCGGCCGATCGGCGACTGGTCAACAGCCACGACCTTGTCGATGTTCTCGATCCCTTTGATCGCCTTGTGTTTCCCCGGCAATTCGCGGGCGCGATGCAGTTTGGCCGAAAGCGCCTTGCCGAGGATATCCAAAATAAGCGTTGACTTTCCCGATCCTGATACGCCGGAAACGGTCACCATTTTTCCGAGCGGAACTTTGACATCGATATTTTTCAAATTGAATTCTTGCGCGCCCGTGACCGTCAAATACTTGCCATTGCCTTTGCGGTATGACTTTGGCGCGGCAATTTCTTTTTTCCCGGACAAGTATAAGCCGGTCAAGGACTTGGGGTTTTTCATGACCTGTGCCGGCGTGCCTTCGGCGACAATTTCGCCGCCATACTCCCCCGCCCCGGGTCCCACGTCGATGAGCCAATCGGCGTTCCTCATGGTCGCGGCGTCATGCTCAACAACGATGACCGAGTTGCCCATGTCGCGGAGTTTCGAAAGCGCGCTAAAGAGTTTGTCCGTATCGCGCGGGTGCAAACCGATCGATGGCTCGTCAAGAATGTAGATGACGCCCGAAAGCGAAGTGCCGAGCTGGGTGCTAAGGCGCACGCGCTGGGCTTCGCCGCCCGAAAGGGTCACGGCCGAACGATCCAGAGTAAGATAGCCGAGTCCCACATCAAGCAAATATTCGAGTCGAACGACGATCTCTTTGGCGATCGGCTTGGAAATTTTTATTTCATCGTCGCTAAGCTCGAATTTCTTTCCGTTCCCATTCTTAGATATTGCAGAAAAGAACGCCGCCACTTCGTCAATGGGCAAGCTGACGATGTCGGACACCGATTTCCCGCCAAAACGCACGGCGAGCGCTTCGGGCCGCAGCCGGCGCCCGTTGCAGGCCGGGCAAATAAGCGTCTGCATGTAATCCTCCAATTCTTTTCGAACATAATCGGAATCGGTCTCGCGGTATCTGGCCTCGAGGTTGGCGATAATGCCCTCGAACATGAGTTCCTGCCCGGCCAGCTCGTAAAGTTCGCCATCGGTGCCGTAAAGCAGAATGTCCATGGCCTTTTTCGAGAACTCGGAAACCGGCATGTTAACGCTGAAGCCGTAGCGCTTGCCGACCTCTTCAATGAGGTCCATATTGCCCTCGCGGTTCCCGGCGATGCGCATCCACGGCTTTACCGCGCCCTGGGCGATCGTGAGCTTGCGGTTCGGAATGACAAGTTCGGGAACAAAGACGAGCTTGGTGCCGAGCCCGGTGCAAGCGGCGCAGGCGCCTTGCGGATTGTTGAACGAGAAAAGGCGCGGCTCGATGGCCGGAAGCGAAATGCCGTCCTTTGGGCACATAAGGTCTTTGGAAAGCTTAACGGTTTCGCCGGTGGCGAGTTTTACGATCTCAAGAAAACCGTCGCCCCACTCAAGGCCGTGCTCGGCGATAATTTTGGCGCGGGAGAATTCAGGTGCGGTGGTAAGACGCGCGACCACCGCCTCTATCGTGTGGCGCTTTTCGCGCGACAGGCGTTCGAGCTTGGCCGCGGCCGTGCTCTTTAATTCGCCATCAAGCCGAACTTCGGCAACGCCGCCTTTTTCCAATTCTTGAAAGATGTGTTTGTGTTCGCCGCGTTCGTCGGAAACCACCGGCGCGAGCACGACCGTCGCGCCGCTTGCCGTTTCTTTCATGATCCGGTGCGCAATGTCCTCGACGGTTTGCGCCACGACCGCTTGGCCGCAAATATGGCAATGCGGCCGGCCGGCGCGCGCAAACAAGAGACGCAAAAAATCGTAAATTTCGGTGATCGTACCGACCGTCGAGCGCGGATTCTGCGAGCTCGAACGCTGGTCGATCGCGATCGTCGGCGAAAGCCCGTTGATCTCATCAACATCCGGCTTGTCCTGAAGTTCGAGAAATTGCCGCGCGTAGGACGAGAGCGACTCCATGTAGCGGCGCTGGCCCTCGGCGTAAATGGTATCAAAAGCAATGGACGATTTTCCCGAGCCGGAAAGACCGGTCATGACGACAAGCTTTCCCTTGGGAATGTCCAAAGAAACATTTTTCAAATTGTGAACTCGCGCGCCTTTGATCGAGATCTTTTCCGGCATGTGAAAACAGTAATTTATGAGAATTAAAAGCATAGCACCAAATCAAAAGCGCCGCAACCCCCGCAGGGTCGCGGCGCATTTCAATCATTGATTTTACCCCTAAGGGGAATAGGTTGCCGTTCCATTCGAACACTGGCCGTAAATATTGCATGTATAACCCGCGCCAAGCCCGCCCCCGGCTTGCGTCTGGCAGAATTCATCGGCATTTTTGATGATATTCCTATCTATCAAGGGCTTGATGGTGGCGGCGTCGCAAGGATATATCTTTACCGCGCTAGAACATTTATTATTAATACACTGGCCTGTCAGGCACATCTTGTCGCCGTCACACGGGCTACCCGCTGACAAACCGTTCACGCACTTGCCGACCATGCTTGGATCGAACGGCGAACTGGATTGCGTCAAAGAAACGCGGCTTTGCATGAGGCAAAAAGTTCCATTTGAACAGCTACTGTCGGAACTGCACCCCAGACATCCGTTGGGGTCGCCGTTTGCACAACATGCCGTTATCCACCCGCCGGCGGTTTGCTGTTTAACACATTTTTGTCCGTCCTGAATCCTGCAATCCCCGTCCGACGTACAGCCCGTCGTCCCCTGATTGGCGACGATGCACACATGGTTGTCGTTGCATTTTTGGTTGGCCGGACAATTGGCGTCGGTGGAACAGGAGCCGTTTGTACAAGAGATGTAATTATCATTAGTTGGCGTGGTGCCGGACTTGGGCGGATTGTTACTATTTATATCGGCGCACATATGATCAATGCACTTGACCGGATAGCCGCCGTTCGCGTTGCACTGCTGCGGGAGGCGGGTGGCAATAGCGCCGTTGCTATCATAAGTCGTGTCGTTCTGGCACGCTTGGCATTTGGCGAACTGGCTGCATTTTGCTTCATTGCTGCTGATAACGACGCAGTCGCCGAGATCGCAGGTCTTGTTTCCCGAAGCGTCAACCTTGCACGGTCCGCCCACCTGGCCCGCGGTGCCGGATTGCGACATAGAAAGATCTTGGCATATTGACAGTTTAGCGTTCCAACTGCATCTTTGGGACGAATCGGCGGAATTTTTTTCACAGGTCGTGGAATCGCGTGATCCGCAATCGACCGGCTTGATGCTGCATTGTTTGATGAGCTGGACCGATGGCAGACGCAAGCTCAAAAGGTCGGGATTAACCGTCTGCAAAAGCGTGTATGAAAGCGCGGCCAGCACCAAACCGATGACCGCATTTTTGATCATCTCCTTACCTTGTTCAACCCCGCTGCCGCCGGCCGCCGACAGGTAACGGAAACCGCCGATCATGATGAAAATGACCGCGAGTGCCGCCGCTATTCCCAAACCCAGCTGATATGCCGCGGCCAAATATTGGGCAATGTTCGCTTGGGTCAATGTGCCGAGTCCGACGCCCAATTTGATCGGCGCATTGTTGTAAAAACAATATGGCCCCTTTGTCTCGCCGTTCGGGGGTTTCCAAACCCCTATCAATGTTCCATCTTCGTTCTTTGCCGTCGCGCAGTTGGTTGATGTCCAATCGCCGCCGGGCGGACACGGGGCGGCGTTCGCGCTTGCCGCCTGCGGCGGACCGGCATTGCTCCAAGCAACGAATTTTTGATTAAGACCGGTGCATGTCGTTTGACAGTCGGATTGGCTCGCGGTGTCCGATTTGTGGTAGGCCCCGGATCCGGCATCGCACCAACAGGCAGCGGTACTGCCGCTTCCGCAAGTACTCTGCCCCGAAGCATTATAACAAGGCGGCGTTCCGACACCGCCGGGTGCCGGCAATGCCGCGCACGCTTTTTGGCAAGCGTCGGCGTCGGTTTGTTCCGGCAAAGTAACATTGGAAGTCGCTTGACCGCAGACCGATTGGGTATTCTGATCCATGTCCTTGCTTTCCGAAACCAAATTCTTTTTCGGCGTACACGAACAGGTGCAGGTCGCTTTGACCGCGAAAGGAAAGGCGGTTGCAACGACGAATAACAGGAAGCTGACAAGAAAAATTTTATACAATATTTTCATCTTCATTTGACCGTTTTAAGTATCTGTTGCCAGATGTCGGCCGGGATGGCGCCGTCGATCTTATAACCGTTCACGAAGAATGTCGGCGTGCCGGTCACCGCCAGCGCCAAACCGGCCGCATGGTCGGCCGCAATGGCGGCGGCCGTCTTCCCCGACTTTACGCAAGCGTCGTATTTGGCGCCGTCGACGCCAACGCCCACCGCATAGCGGCGCAGATCGTCGGCGCTGAATGTTCCGGCGTCGTTCTGGTTTGCGAAGAGCGCGTCATTCATCGCCCAAAATTTTCCCTGCTCATTGGCGCAAGAGGCGGCAACGGCGGCCGCTTGAGCGCCGGGGTGGAGCAATGTTCCGTCATCGGCAATGGTCGGAAAATTCCGCTCTTGGAACCAAATGCGGTCGGGGTTTGAAACGGCCAGCTCGCGGATGATCGAATTTTCTTCTTTGGAGAACGGGCAGCCGAAATCAATGAACTCGACCACCCGGACGGGCGCTTTATCGTTGCCTATTGAAGGCGCGGTTTTGGACTCGGCGTTCACGGCGTTCGCGGCGTTACTCGCGGGCATCGGTGATTTTTTGGCGGTCGAAAATTGGCCTTCAAAATTCAAGCTGTCGAGCGTATCCACCGCTCCCTCTTTGATGAGCTTGGTGTAGCTCCACGAAACAACAACAATAAAGACCGCTAAAAGGACAAGCGCGCCGCCAACGATCGCCAAGACGATCCTGCCGCGTGTCATGCCCGGGCGTTTGTGTGATAACATAGGGATGTATTATAACACGATACGATTCAAGATTCACGATGCACGATTCAGGAAGACGGTTTAATTCTTGAATCCTGAATCTTGAATCGCCGCGCCATCTTAGCAAAAAAATCAATGAAAACTGACTATATACCAACAAAAAGCGAGAGGCGAGAAAAAAAGAAGCGGCTAAAAATGGCCGTTTCCGGCCGCAACACCAAACGGCTCGCACAAAACATCGCCCGCCGTAAGCGCTGATTGCTAACTAATACTGATCAGTTACTAATTTACCAATAGGCCCGACGAGCGCCTTATTCGTAAATTAGTAATAAATTAGTGATTAGTTAGCCCCCTTAAGGTAAGATTGACCGAAAAACCCGGTCATGATAACCTAACAAACCGTTATTATTGAGAGGGATATTAGTAAATTAGTAACTGATTAGAATTAGTTAGCACCAATTATGAACATCCGCCTTATACTCAACATTGCGCAAATCGTCGTTTCCTTGCTTCTTATCGGCGCCGTCCTCATGCAACAGCGCGGCACCGGGCTTTCCGCCACTTTCGGCGGCGAAGGCAATATTTACCGCACCAAACGCGGCATTGAAAAGGCCCTCTTCATCCTGACCATTGTTCTCGCCATCATCTTCTTCGCGATCGCCATCGCCAATATTTTAATAAAATAAACGGTGAGTTTCTTTGCCAAGATAAAACAACGCCTGGCTGCGCGAGCGTCCGCGCTTAAAATGCGCCTGCATAACGACCGCCAAAAGCGCGCCGACGTTTTTTTGGCGCACCGCGTTGTGGCTCGCCGGCGGCCGCCGACCCTGCGCCAATGGCGCCTCATGGGGCGCGTGCTGACAGCGACCGAGCGGCGCATCATCCGCTTCGCCGGCTATGCCGTTCTTGCCGGCGTTCTGCTCATCATCGGCCGCTGGACCGTAATGCACGCTGTGCTCGTGCCGGCAACGGGCGGCGAATACCGCGAGGGAATGGTCGGCTCGCCGCACGCGATCAATCCGATCCTCTCCGGCGGCAATGATGTCGATCAGGATATCAGCCGGCTCGTCTACAGCGGGCTGTATCGCCGCAATGCCGACGCGCAACTCGTGCTCGACCTCGCAAGTTCGGTCGATATTTCCGCCGACGGCAAAACCTATACTTTCACGATCCGGCCCGGCGTAAAATTCCACGACGGCCGGGCGCTTGCCGCCGCCGATGTCGTCTTTACCGTTAACGCCATCCAAAACCCGGCCTGGAAAAGCCCGCTCGCAAAAGGCCTCCAAGGAATAACGGCCGTGGCGCGCGATCCGCAAACCGTGATCATTTCCATGGCCCAGCCGTCGGCTTACCTGCCGTCGCTTTTGACCTTCGGCATTTTACCGGAGCATATTTGGAAAGGAGTCGATCCCAATTCTCCGACGGTCGCCTCATGGAACCTCAAACCGATCGGCAGCGGCCCGTTCAAATTCGAAAATTTCTCCCGCGACGGCAACGGCAACATTATTTCCTACACTTTGCATTCCGCCCCCGGTTCCGGCGCCATGCTCGACCGCATCACTTTCAAATTTTACGGCGACTACGGATCGGCCGCGGACGCGCTTGCCGGAAACGCCGTCGACGGGCTCAATTTTGCGCCGCCCGAAGAGCGCGATGCGATCAAGTCCGTTCCCGGCGTGGTCATGCACGCCAGCGCGCTCGCGCAATATACGGCGCTTTTCTTGAACCAACAGAAGGACCCGGCGCTCGCCGATGTTGGCGTGAGGCAAGCGCTGGCGCTCGCGATCGACCGCGACCGGATAGTCAAAGACGCTTTGGGCGGGCTGGGCGAGCTTCGCGATACGCCGATCGTGGGGAATGACGCCGGCGCGACCCGCTACGACTTTAACCCCAAAGCCGCCGCCGCGCTTCTCGACAAAGCCGGATACGCGGTGGATCCCGCGACAAAAATAAGAACCAGGACCGTAACGGCGCCGGCCAAAACCAAGAAAGACAAACCCGTTACGACGACGACCGAACTTTCCGTCACCATCACCACCGTCGACACCGACGAGAATCGCCGCGCCGCCGCGCTTATCAAAAACGATTGGACGGCGCTCGGCATCAAGACCGACATCATCACGGCGCCGGCCGCGAGCATCGCAACGAGCGTCATCCGCCCGCGCGAATATGACGCCCTGCTCTTGGGCGAGGTCCTGGCGCCGGACTCCGACCCGTATCCTTTTTGGCACTCTTCGCAAATAACAAACGGGCTCAACTTGGCGATGTATTCGAACCGCCGCGTTGACGAGCTTTTGGAAAAGGCCCGCGTGGCCGCGAGCGCCGGCGAACGCGATGAATTGTTGAACGAATTCCAAAAGATCGTCACCGCCGAGGAACCGGCCATTTTCCTTTACCAGCCGGATTACCCGTATCCGCAATCGTCAAAGATCAGAGGATACGACGTGCGCACCATTGCTTCGCCATCCGACCGCTTTGCCAACGTCACCGCTTGGTACGACAAATTGTGGGTGGCCTTTAAATGAACGATGAACTATGAACAACTCCGGTCCCGTCCGGACGGGACAAGAATCGTTCATTGTTCATTGTTTATTGTTCATTCAGATCATGCGGCGCCTCTTGCCAAAAATGACGAAACATGGTACAATATTTGACTAAAGTATCTCGATTTTTCTCCGCGGGCGAGTGGTGAAATGGCATACACGCCAGCTTCAGGAGCTGGTGGCCGCAAGGCCGTGGAGGTTCAAGTCCTCTCTCGCCCATCGACCAGCTTTCGCCGGTAAGAACCAAAAACCAAGAACCAATTTCCAAAAGGCGGACGGTGAATTATTTTTGTGCTTCGCACAAAAAATGCTCACTGTTCATCTCTCTAATTTTTTAGCGCGCAAGACATTGCGCTCATACGTCGGCGTTCTGCGCCGCGACTTAATCATTCACTTGAGAAACTGAACAAGAATTATGGAAGAACAAAATAAATCACAGTCGAGTCCGGCTCGAGGCCAGCGTCGTCAATTTGTCGGCCGTCCGCAAATGGCGCCGGCCCGAGGGCAACGCCCGGTCCGCTTCGGCGACCGTCGGAATCCAAACCAGAACCGGCAGCAATCGAATCCGGCACGACCGCAATTCAACCAGGCGCGATCCCAACCCAATGGGCAGCGAACGCAACGATCGACGGCACGGCCAACCGCACCCGCGATGATCATGACGCGCAAAGAAACCGGCGCGCCCCGCCTCAAGGTCTATGCCCTGGGCGGACTTGAGGAGATCGGCCGCAATTGCACCGTTCTTGAGATGGGCGAGGATATTGTCATTATCGACATGGGTCTAATGTTCCCCGAGGAAGGCATGCCCGGGATCGATTACATCATTCCCGACATCTCGCCCTTGCGCGGCAAAGAAAAAAATATCCGCGCCGTCATCATCACCCACGGCCACTACGACCACATCGGCGCCATTCCGCACCTCATGCCCAAACTCGGCTGGCCGGTCATTTATACCGCGCCGCTTTCGGCCGGCATCATCAGGAAGCGCCAAGAGGAATACGGCAACGTCCAACAGCTGAAGATCCAGATCGTGAAAACCGCCGACGTTCGAATTCAACTCGGCCGCAATTTCGTTTTTGAACCGTTCCATATCAACCACAACGTGACCGACGCCTTTGGCGCGGCCATTCATACGCCATTCGGCACGGTAATAAGCACCGGCGATTTTAAGTTCGACACCAACCCCATTCCGCCGGATCTGCCGGCCGACCCGATGCGGCTCGCCGCTTTCGGGCAAAAAGGCGTTCTGCTTCTTATGAGCGACTCGACCTCGGCCGAGCAGCCGGGGCGGCAGATCTCGGAGTCGGTGGTGAGCGAGGAATTGCTGGGTATCGTCTCCAAGCACCAAGGCCGAATAATCGTCGGCACTTTCGCCTCGCTCCTTACCCGCGTCCAGCAGCTCATCACCATCGCCGAAAAAACCAACCGTAAGGTCCTGCTTTTGGGCCGCTCGATGCAATCGAACGTCGAAATTTCCCACAAGTTGGGATACATGAAATTCAAACCCGGCACGATCATCGACGAACAGGATCTTAAGCACATTAATCACGACAAGCTCATCATCGTCTGCACCGGCGCGCAGGGCGAAAAGAACGCCGCGCTTATGCGCATCGCGAACCGCGAGCACCGCAGCATCCGGCTTGAGGACGGCGACATGGTTATCTTCTCCTCCTCGGTCATTCCGGGAAACGAGCGCACCGTGCAATCCCTTAAAGACACGCTTATCCGCCAAGGCGCCAAGGTCGTGCATTACGCCAACATGGACGTGCACGCCGGCGGCCACGCCAAGCAAGAAGAGCTTAAAGAGATGATAATGCTTACGAAGCCCAAGTACTTCATGCCGGTGCACGGCAACTTGTTCCTGCGCCACGCCCACGCCAACTTGGCCGAAGAGGTCGGCATTCCGCGCGATCATATCTTCATGCCTGATAACGGCCAGATCGTTGAATTCGACGCCAAGGGCGGCACGGTGACAAAGGACAAATATCCGATCGAATACATCATGGTCGACGGCCTGGGCGTCGGCGATGTTTCGCACGTCGTTCTGCGCGACCGCTTGCAGCTTGCCACCGACGGCATGTTCGTGGTCATCTGCACCCTTGAGCGCCGCTCGGGGAAACTTATCGGCAGCCCCGACATCATCTCGCGCGGCTTTGTCTATATTAAGGACGCCCGCGAACTGGTGGAGAAAGCCCGCGCCAAGGTCAAAAAGATCTTGCACGACTCCGACCGCCGCTCGCCGGCCTTCGAGGAATACACCAAGAACAAGATCCGCGATGACATTGGCCAATTCTTATGGACCGCCACCAAGCGCCGCCCGATGGTGCTGCCGGTCATTATTGAAGTTTAGCTTCTTAGGTTGTAGCTTGTTAGCTTTTTAACCAATAACAAAAAAACACCGCCGCGATTTGCGATGGTGTTTTTGTGTTAATATCATAAATTTGACAAAAACTTTGAGTGGTGATATTTTATACATATCACTACGAAAGAGACCCCTATGAGGTTCCGTCCTCATCGGGGGCTTTTTTTATATACATCTTGACCATTGTCCATTGTTCGTATATAGTAAATTTACTATGGCCTTCGGGCTCCGAGACTCCCTATCCAGTTTTGCTGGGTAGGGAGTCGATTTATCTAAACAGTTCGAGCAATTTTTTTTCGATATATTAAATTGACATCTTTTCGCGCGGCTCCGAAGGAGCCCCTTTGGGGTCGCATGAAAACAGATTCACTTGACATAATAATTAAAAAACTGGAACAATCAGATACTAATGATAATCATGACCATATGAATAACGCCGAAGGTGCGCCTAAGCCGGAACACCAAGACAAGATATATAATCGCGATTTTTACCGCGCGGTAAACGCTCTTGATATCGCCCGATCCGCGGTTTCACGATTAACTATAGATTTTGAAAATCAAAATACGGTATCAGAAGAAGATTACAAAAAAATCGTCGGAGAATGTCAAAAAGGCATCGCCGAAGTTTTTCGTGAAAAACTTAATATTGGACGAGAAGCATGGGATAAAGCCGTCGAGCAAGACCAAGCTGAATAGAACAAATTTCGCCACCAAAAATACCATCGCGCAAGCGGTGGTATTTTTGCTTATTCTTCTAGCGGGGGCGTGCCCAGCTATCCTAAGTCGAGAAGTTCCGAAGTTTCGCTTCGACAAAATACTTCACGAGGCCGCCTTTTCGTGCGACCGCATAAAAACAGGTCGCATCACAAAAATCCACGGTCGTGGATTTTTGTGATGCGAAAATCATCCTCCCGTCTCAAAATTGTCAGGACAGTTATTCTCGATCGAGAATAACTGTCCCAATCCTATATTTATGCAATCTATCAAAAAGATCAGACAATCGGAAAAGATCCAAGATGCATCACTTCTATGGCGTAGGCGAACTACGACATTAACCCTGCGAATACGCCGCCCTTGTCGAGGTTTCGCCTCGACAAAATACTCACGAGCCGCTTTTTCGCGCGGCCGCAGGAAAACTGGTCGCATCACAAATTTCCGCAATCGCGAATTTTTGTGATGCAAAAATCATCCTCCCGTCTCAAAATTGTCAGGACAGTTATTCTCGATCGAGAATAACTGTCCCATGTCCATATTTATGCAATGTATTAAAAACACCGTCCCGATGGCCATCGGGACGGTGTTTTTCAAAATTTCATTATTATTGTCGCCGTGGATCCCGGCTTCCGCCGGGATGACAGAAAGCTACCAGCGACGTGCTACGCGCAACATGCCAATTACGGCGTCACCTGATAAAGTCCGCGGCCCCAGGTGGCGTAATAGACGGTGCCGGTAATTGGAGAGACGGCGATGTCCATGACCTCGACCGCCGGAAGCCCGTCCTCGGTGCGCGTCCAGCTCCAGGTCTTGCCGCTGTCGGCGGAGACGCCGCGGAAGGCGCCGGCCTTGTGCGAGACATAGATCACATTACGGTTGGCCGGATCAACGGCGAGCGCATGTAACCACGCGCCGTCAGGCAGATTGCCGGTGATGTCCTGGAAGAGCCACTTGCCCGAATTGTTCGAAAGGCGTCCGACGCGCGTGCCCCAATTGGCGTCAAAGGCGACGGTTACGTAACCGCCCACGGTTGAGAGTTCGGCGATCGGCTTTTTATTCGGTTCGCGATAAATGTTCGCCCACTTGCTTCCGATCGAACCGGTGCCGAAGGTCGGCGCGAGTTCGTCGATCGAACCGTCGGCGCGGCCGACGTACACTTTGTGCGTGGCTCCATTCACGGCGATCGAAGCGACGTTCGACGAAGAATTGCTGCCGTCGAAACGGTACCAATTTTGTCCGCCGTTGTCGGTGCCGTACACGTTGGCGAGGGATGCGACATAAAGCGCGCCGCCCGCAGGGTCGATCGCGAGGTGTGCGAGCCCGGCGCTTACCGGCAAGTTGCCGTTAATTTGCGAGAACGTCTCGCCGTTGTCCGTCGACTTGCCGACGCCCTTTGAGTCGCTCGAGAGCGCATAAAGGACGTGGCCGTGGACCGGATCGGCGATCATCTCTTGCGGCGTGCCCCAAGACAAAACGCTCCAAGTATTGTTGGCGTTCAAGCGCAGGACGGAGAGGTCTTGAACCGCGCCGTAAACATTGGCGCCGTCGGGTGAGACCGCTACCGAATACCACTGGGCGGTATTGAGCCCGTTCGAGCGTGTTTGCCATATATTGCCGTTGTCAATGGAAACTTCAACGCCGGTATCGGTGCCGGCATACCAAACTCTGCTGTCGGAAGGCGCATAAACAAGGGCGCGGACATCATAATCTTGCATGGGCAAAACTTTGACGTTCCAGCCGCCTTGATCGGCGCGGCGCAGGAGATTGCCGGCGGTATAGACGGTGTCGGCGTCGACCGGGTCGGCGACCACGGCAAAATTCTTTTCGGTATAAGTTTGGCGCGACACTTCGTTCCACCCGTTGCCTTCGGTGTCCGAGCGGTAAATGCGGAACGGGTCGGCGAAAGCGGCGTAAATGACATGGGTAACGGCGCCCGCGAGCGTCGTGCCCGAGGACTGGGTGATGGTCACGCGGTTGAACCACGGATTGTTGTCGGGCAGGCCGCGGTTGACATTCCAGCCGACGAGCGACGTCCAGGTGGCGCCCGCGTCGGTTGATCGCCACAAGCTGGTTTCGCTTCCCGTGGCAAAGATCGTGTTATGATCGGCGGTCGAGATCATGAGCTGCTCGACGAAACCGTTAAGCGAGGTCTTGGTCCATGTCGCGCCGGCATCCGCGCTCGCATACACGCCGACGTTCCCCGAAATATAGATGTGCGAAGTGTTGGTCGGATCGATCGCGATCGAGGAAACGGCCGAAAGCGGCAAAGACGCGGTGTTTGCAAGAAGCGTCCAGTTGATTCCGGCATCATGGGTCACGTAAACGCCCATGTAAGCAAAATCATCGCCCGGCATGTAGGTTTCGCCCGTGCCGGCATAAACGGTGGAGACATTGGTCGGATCGATCGCGAGCGCGTCGATATGCATCGAGTTAAGGCGCGAGGTGACCGAGATCCAGTTGCGGCCTTGATCCGTGGTTTTCCAAATTCCGCCCGAAGCCGAGCCGGCGTAGGCGATGTTCTCGTTATTGGGATCAACGGCAATGCTCAAGATGCGGCCGGAGACCGTGGCCGGGCCGACGCTCGCGGTCTGAAGGTCGACGGCCGAAGCGGTTTGTACGGGTGCTTGCAGGTCGGCCGAAATTGTCGGCGCCGAAGCGAGCGCGGTCGAAGGCAAATAATCAAGTTCCGCGTAAATAGGATCGCCCATTTTATAATTCACAAAAAAAGCGTCCGGCAGGTCGTCAACCAAATTGGTCCAGTTGGTTCCGTATTCAAAGCGCACCGCGCCCTGGTTCATGATCGGGCGCAGAACGCCGCCTTGGGCGACCGCGTAAACGGTCGTGGCCGAAGAGAGTTTGAGCAAACGGGTTCCCGGGCGATAGGTGACGTTCCCGGCGAGGGGATATGCCGCAAGCGCTTTATCGGAAACGAACTTGACCGTGGAAAAATCCGGATACCAGGTAAAGTAGGTGGCCGCGTTGGGGAAAGCCAAGCGCTTTCCGTCGTTGGTAATATAATAAACCGCCGGCTGCGAACCCCTTATTAAGGAGCCGTCCGGAACGGTCGCCGCTTTGGCCGGCGTGACGCCGAGCAAAGAAATGGCAATAATAAGCGTGGAAATTGTGTATTTCATAACGATCGAATATACCTCATTTTTTGATTTTTGTCAAGATACCCCCTATAATAGCTCCGCAAGCGTCGCGATCCAAGATTCACGATTCAAGAAGCAAGAATGATTATGAACAACAAGAAAGAAATCATTGTTTCGGGAATTCAACCCACCGGTGCGCTGCACCTCGGGAATTATTTGGGGGCGTTGCGCAATTGGGTCGAGCTGCAGGACGAATACCGTGGCCATTGCTACTTTTTCACGGCCGATTATCACGCGATGAACGAGCCGGAGATATTCGCCAATTATTCGACCTATCGGCTGGAATTAGGCGCCGAACTTTTGGCGCTCGGACTTGACCCCAAAAAAGTAACGCTCTTCCACCAAAAAGATGTGCCCGAGGTGACGGAACTTTGCTGGATGTTCGACACGGTCGTACCGGTGACGTTCTTGGAACGCATGACGCAATTCAAGGACAAGTCCGAACGCGCCAAGTCGATTAACGCCGGGCTGTTGAATTATCCCGTCTTACAGGCCGCGGACATCCTTATATACGGCGGCGACCGAGTGCCGGTGGGCGAAGACCAGGTTCAGCACGTTGAACTGACCCGCGACGTGGCCCGTTTCTGGAACAACCGCTTCGGCGAAACATTCGCCGAACCAAAACCCTTGCTTACCAAAACCGCGCGCGTCATGGCGCTTAATTTTCCCGAACGCAAAATGTCCAAGTCGCTTCCCGGCTCGGCCGTTTTTCTCGCCGACTCCCCCGACGAGATCCGTACAAAAGTACGGAAGGCCGTGACCGCGACCGAAGCGCCGGAAGGCGTGATGCCGGCCGGGGTGGCCAATCTCTTCGAGCTCTTCGCCGAGTTCGGACCGGCCGATGAGGTCGAAAAATTCCAAAAGCAATATACCAACCGCTCGATCCGCTACTCCGAGCTCAAAGACGCCGTCGCCGATCACCTTATCGCCTACTTCGCCCCCTTCCGCGCCCGCCGCGAAGAACTGTTGAAGCATCCCAACGAAATAGAAAAAGTTTTCAAGCTCGGCGCCCGCCGAGCCCGCTCTCGCGCCCAAGAGACGATGCAGATCGTGCGGAAGAAGATCGGTTTCTAAAAACATTCAAAAACTGCCCCAATGGCCATCGGGGCAGTTTTTCTATCTTTCATTTTTCTTTGCCGCGCGTGTCATAAATATTTTTTATGAACATCGCGCAGTCCCGCCTTTGGCGGGGCGAGCGTAGCGCGTTTCGCCCGAGAAGCGAAACGACGCGCGTTCATAAAAAATATTTATGACACGCGCGGCTACTTCGTCACCGGATCGCCGATCTTGTAATTCGTAAAAAATGCGTCGGGGATGTCATCAACTTTTTTCGACCATGTCGTCCCGTAATATTTGGCGGCAACGGCCGGCGAGGAGACCCAGCGGAGCGTGCCGTTACGGTCAACGGCATATACCTTGGTGTCGGTTTGGATCTTCACGAGTTTCAAGCCGGGACGATAGGTCACGTTTCCGCCGAGCGGGATGGCGGCCATGTCTTGGGTTGTTATCATCTGGACCGAAGAAAAATCCTTGTACCAGGTGGCGTAAGTTTGGGCGTTCGGGAAAACATAACGCCCGCCGTCCGAACCGCAATAATAGACCGAGGAGCTAACGGGCGTGCGGACGAGCGAACCGGGCACGCAATGAAGAGCCGTCGCGGGATTTACGACCAATCCCTTGTCGGAATTGATCGTCGGACTGGCAGCTTCAACGGAGGCCACATTGTAGGTGTATATCTTTAGAGCCGCATTCAGATACGGATACGGATCAATGGCACTGCCGTCGGCGATGCGTATCTCAAAATGAAGATGCGAGACCGTGGATTCGGCATCGCCGGAATCCCCGACCCAGGCAATGTGCTGGCCTTGGGTTACGGTGACGCCTTCGGTAATGCCGGGCGCATAAGCGTATTGCGGCCCGCCAAGCCCGTCATCGGTTCCCGGCGTGTCGTTGTTGATGTGAATATAATCATAAGTATAACCATCGTCGCCGGCGATCGTGATCATATAGCCGTAGGATGGCTCGGTCATCGGCGCAAAAACGATCCGCCCGCCGCGCGCGGCCAGAATCGGCGTCATCTTTGGCGCAATAAGGTCGTTCCCTTCATGCACATGGCCGCTCCGCGGAGCGCCGAAATCATCGGAAAAGGTCGCACCGCCCTGAACGGGAAAGATGATGCTGGGCGGTCCGGATATTGGAATAACCGGCGCCCCGTGCCTTCCATTATATTGATAAACCTGCGCATTAGCCGAAAACGGCGAAAAAGCCGTTATCGCGGCCAATATCAAAAAAACAAGTTTGTTCATATATATCTATGGTACCACTATTCGACGGATGGCGAGGCCGGATCATTCAAGCGATATAAAAAAATACCTCCGCCATAGGCGGGGGTATTTTTTATGCACGCGTATCTGTAAGCCGAATTCTGTCCACCCCGCCGAAGCGAGGATAGATGATCATCTCTCTGGGGTCCGTATTGCTACGAACCTCAAGCGGCCGTACGGCCTTGCACTGGATAGGCGTTTGCCTCGGCTGCCGTCTCCGACAGTCCCGCGTGAGCTCTTACCTCACGATTTCACCCTTGCTTCCCGTGTTCCGACTTGCGTCGAAGTTTAGGGGTTAGCGGTATATTTCTGTTGCGATCTTGACGGCGTTTCCACCATCGAGGTACTTCATCTTTCGATGAAACTCTCCATGGGCTTTGCGGAAAATTTCTCTCGCGAGAGGCGAAATCATCCGCTCATCCCCGCCGCTGTTAGCGGCTATCGCTTTCGATGCGCCTTGCGGCGCAAAGAGTGTTCGGACTTTCCTCCCAGCCCCTGTTTTACTGAGCAACCGCAATTACATCTGACAATCCATCTTAGTATGCGGCTACTCGCTAAATATCTAATATTCAGTAAAACAGGAGCTGGGCGACCATCCGATACGCGTGCAAAAAGAAATATAGCATAAAAATATGATCGTGTCAATCCGGATCAACCCGGAATTTTGGACGATAACAAAAAACGGCAAAGTCCTGTAGGGACAATGCCGTTGGATCATGAAAGAGCGAGATCGATCATTCGCTAACGACGCTGTCGTCGTCTTCTTCTTCTTCTTCTTCGACCGCCTCGATGGGGTGGTCGGGATCGTCGTCCTCCGCTTCGCCGGAAGCGGCGATCGATTCGGCAACGGTTCGGGCGACGTCTTTCGCGGCTTCGGCCGCTTTGGCCGCTTCGTCCGTTAGGTTTGCGGGCGGTCTCGGCCAAGCGCCGGAAGCGACGCGCAATTCGGCAAGCTTGAAAGTGCCGAATTTTCCATTTTGCTGGGGACGGTACATACCCAGACCGATCCGTTCGCCCGCGACGGCAATGAGCTCGCGAATGTTCGCTTCGTTAACGCCGGGGAAAAGAGCAACAGCGATCTCCGCCGTGAGCGTCCAATCCGTAAGGACGCGCAATTCGATCGACCGCGTCGCTTCCACCGCACTCGGGCGGCCGCGCTTCTTCTTGCCTTTTGCCGGATTGCCGTACGGTTCCTCGCGGAAGATCCTTTTTACGATCTTGCGCTTATGGATCAGGCGGCAAGATCGCGGCTGAATGAACGGCAGGAAATCCCTTGCCCGCTGCTTCGGCAGGTAGTTGCGCAGCGGCGAACCCACAAACCAGGCGGCGGCGCGCAAACACATGGCTAACGCCGGCTCGGAAACGCGCGGCGCCATGCCGGGAAAACCCGCGAAAGGCGCGTTGCCCGTAAGAACCGCCTCAACCACGACCAGACCCCTGTCACCGTCTCTTTCTTCGCCCATCCATGTTCCGGCGCTCATTCTTGTCCGTTTTCCCGAACTCCGATCGGGCTGCTTGATATAGCAAACGCCTGCGTCAATCGACATTTTTTCCTCCTTGTCGCGCCGCTGGGGCGCGATCGGATTTTTGTACCATAACCGGCCGGTCGCGTCAACCCCGCACCTTGGGGGCATTGTTTCAATTATTTCGACGCGAACATGTTGTTTTATCTTAATCGCCATCCATCACCGATAAATGATCAATTATTTGATCCGACCAACTATGCCCCCAAGGTGCGGGGTCAATCGCCCTCGACTTCGCGCCGAAAAAATATTACAATATGATCAATATGAAAAGGATCGATCTCTTTTTCCTCGGCATTCTCGTGCCGCTCGACTATTGCTCGCTCATGGCGGCGGCGCTCTCCTCCTACGCCTTGCGCTTCGGGCCATTCTCGCAATATCTCACCACCAGCCAAACCGTGTCGTTCGCCAATTACATGGCAAGCGCGGGAGTTTTTTCGTTTATCTTTTTATTCATCTTCGCGGCCGTCGGGTTGTATGCGCCGCGCGTGCGCCGCCGCTTGGCCGGCGAGTTTCCCCGCATCGTGCTCGCCGCCTCCACCGGCATCGCCATTGTTATTGTCGCCATCTTTTTTCAGCGCGAATATTTCGCCTCGCGCTTCATCGTCCTCGCGGCTTGGGGCTTTGCCATTATCTATGTCTTTGCATCGCGCGGGATCGTGCGCGCGGTGCGATATTTTTTAGCGCGATCCGGAGTGGGGCTCACTCGCATCGCCGTGGTGGGAAGGTCATCGTCGGCCGATGCCATCGAGCGGGCTTACGCGACGCAGTTCCGATGGACATCAAAGGTGATCGCTCATTTCCCGCGCTGGGACGAGCAAACCAAGAACGACCTGCGAGCCATGCACGAACGCGGACTCATTGACGGCATCTTGCTTGCCGACCCGGGAATGGCGCGCGCCGATATCATTTCCATCCAATCGTTCTGCGACGACCACCACTTCGTCTTCCGCTACGTCGCCGACCTCCTAGGCACCGAGCGCGCTTCGATTGAAACAGTGATGCTCGCAGGCGTTCCGGTCATTGATGTGAAGCGCACGCCGCTTGAAGGATGGGGCGCCATTGCCAAGCGCGCGATCGACATTATCATCGCTCTGTTTTTGATCATTATCCTCTCCCCCGTTCTCCTTATCGTTGCCGTCGCCGTCAAGCTTAATTCAAAAGGGCCGATCATCTTTAAGAACGAGCGCGTCGGCGAATATGGAAAGCTGTTCAACACTTTCAAATTCCGTTCAATGTACGCCGAGCATTCCATCGGCAAACAATTCGTGAATCAAGAAGAAGCCCTGCGCTTGGAAGAAAAACTTATCGCAGAACAAAGTATCAAGGTCGGCCCGCTTTACAAAATAAAGAACGACCCGCGCATAACGGCGGTCGGCCGTTTTATCCGCGCCGCCTCGCTTGACGAACTGCCCCAGCTTTTCAATGTGGTGGGCGGCAGTATGTCGCTCGTGGGTCCGCGGCCGCACCAGCCGCGAGAAGTTGCCAAGTATGCGCCATCGCAAAAGCGGGTGCTGGCAATCAAGCCGGGCATCACCGGACTCGCACAAATTAGTGGCCGCTCGGACATTCCCTTTGAAGACGAGGTTCGCTTGGATAATTTTTACATCGAACACTGGTCCCCTTACCTCGACTTCATCATCTTCATCAAAACCCCGGCCGCGGTGTTTTCGAAAAAGGGGACGTATTAGAATACCTAATGTCTAATACCTAATATCTAATCTGATCGTTAGCGCCGAGATTTTTAAAAACGAAAAAGCGCAGATGGATCACCCCACCTGCGCCTGCGAACGGTTGCGACGATTAATACGTCGCGAGAAAGAGCACCTTCCAGCAATACCCATTGCTTGTCAGGTCAAGGAAAGGATTGTTTGCCAGGTACGATACCCGCTTATTTTCAAGCTCACTGGAAAAGCCAACTGCGGGCGATGACATTCCAAGCACCTTTGGATTCAGACAGATCTGATTGCCGACCTGTCGATATATCCAATCCAGATCATCATGATGGGGACGGCATTGGTTCTCAAACAGTTCTGCGATGCAAGCGGACTCCGCTTCGTCGTACTCCGTGTTAGATACGGAACAGAAACGTTGTTCGGTGTCCGCCGATGCCGGCTGGATATCGAGAGCGGCGGGGATAGAAACGAGCATCGTCCGGCCATCCGACATCGAGAACTGCTTCGTGTTCCCGAATGCGAACCGTGTGGGCAAAGGCGCCCTGACCAATGATAGTACTCGAGTGTCCCGAAACACATTCTCAGAGGCGCAACCGGCAACGGCCACGAGGCAGATGATTGAAACGAGAACGAATAGCTTTGTCATGGAACCTCTCCTTTGCACTCTTGGGTGCAGTTGACGAAATGAAATGAACTTTTTCCGTTTCGTCCTTTCGGACTCATCAGGCGGAATACGCATTCCGCGACGGGTGGAGGCTTCTCGCGCGAGAAGCCTCCGAATGTTTGTGATTAGCGAGGCTGGTAGCTAGGGTCGGGGTTGGGAATTTCCTTCTGATTCGAATGGAAAATCATTACCAACTCTTGCACCGTTGCGACGACACCCGACGGTAGCGCCGGCCTGGGCACAATATCAAATGGCAAATATGCGGTACCAGGGACAAACCCTTCGAGGCCATGCTCCTGACAATGGTCAGTAGAGAAAAAGAACTCACCACGATCCAAGCTCGAGTGAATGGTTACGCGTTGCTGTAGCATCTGTAGCTCCTTGGGTGAAATGAACCGTTTTTCGTTTCTGATTCCACAATAGAACCAGTTCACGGAGACGGAAGAGAAAAGGAATTACCCACCTTCATCTGTCGCCGCGAACTCTTCCGTCATTGCAAGCGCCAGCGAAGCGATCTCGGCGAGATCGCCACGGCCTATCGGCCTCGCGATGACGGTGCTAAATGAAAAGGACGCATTTGTATTCGTCTTTGAGAGACGGGTCTCGAGCCCGCCGAGAGACAACAACAAATGCGTCCTATAAAACCATTTTTCCGTGGTTTTGATCGGGTCTCTCTCTATTAATTATCAACAAATTACTATATCACATTTAGACGATTTTGTCAAGTCTTTAACATCGATTTTAAGCCAAAAAATAGCGAGATACTTTGCCTTATTTTAGATGATATTCTTCGAGCCCGGTCGTGAAGAATCATTTATCTCTGTATTCTCGACTTCGCTTCGGCTTCGCCTCGAATAATATTCAGCTTCATGCTATAATTAATACACCAAACAACTCCCTGCGATCTGACTGACTATGACGCCTTGAGCGAAAAAACGCTTGGGGCGTCATTTTTTATGCGATTGCTACAAACCTGCTTATAACCTAAACTTTATTCATCATTACGACCCACTATGTCAGAAGAAAATAACAAGTTAATCGCGATCTTCGAGGATCACCCTGTCCGCCGGGCGTGGGTGGAAAAAGAGGAAAAATGGTATTTCTCGGTTGTGGATATAATTGCCATTTTGACCGATAGCATCGACCCTAGAAAATATTGGAACAAACTATCTCAAAGGCTTCGTGACGAAGGCAGCGAGGTGGTGACAAAATGTCACCAACTGAAAATGATGGCTTCAGATGGTAAAAAGTATCTAACGGATGCCGCTGATGTCGAGACCGTCTTCCGCCTCGTTCAATCAATCCCCTCGCCCAAAGCCGAGCCGTTCAAGCTGTGGCTTGCTAGAGTCGGTTATGAACGAATGCAAGAAACGGTTGATCCGGAACTGACCATCGCCCGCGGCCGCAAAACAATGTTATTTGGATCATTCTTTTTTTGTCATCCCCGAGCGCCGTCGGGGATCCAATCCATATTGGGCGAACGATTGACCAAGCGAGATTGGATTCCCGCCTCCGCAGGAATGACAGAGTGGAGTATTTCACCTTGTCCTTTTTAGACGAAATATAGTAAGGTGGTGCCATGAAAATCGCTTTGGTGCATGACCATTTGGTGCAGGACGGAGGCGCGGAGCGGGTGCTCGCGGCGCTTCAGGCTTTGTATCCGCAAGCCCCAACCTTCGTGCTCTTTCACGATGAAGAGCGCGCCAACCCCGCTTTCCTAAAGAAAGATATCCGCACGAGCTGGCTGCAGAAAATTCCCGGCGCCGTCGAGCATTATCAGTGGTTCTTGCCGCTTATGCCGCATGCCGTTGAAAATTTGGATCTCTCGGGATATGACATCGTCATTTCCTCGTCATCGGGCTTTGCCAAAGGCGTGATCACTCCCGAGCACGCGATCCATCTGTGTTACTGCCATACTCCCACCCGTTACCTGTGGAGCGATACGCACTCGTACCTCGCCGATCTTAAACGCGGCCCCGTAGTTAAGGCCGTTGTGCGCTCGCTCCTGCCGCGCTTGCGGCTCTGGGACAAAGCCGCGGCCGACCGCGTTGACATATTCATCGCCAACTCCCGCGCCGTTGCCAAGCGCATCGATAAATATTATCGCCGCCCTTCCGAAGTGATCTACCCGCCGGTCGAGCTGGAAAAATTCAGCGTTAGCAACCGACCCGGCACTTATTACCTTATCGGCGGGCGCGCAGCCAACTACAAGCGCTTCGATATCGCCGTTGACGCTTTTTCCCGGCTGGGCTTTCCGCTCAAGGTCTTTGGCACCGGTCCGGCGCTCGACGATCTCATGCGCCGCGCCAAGCCGTGCGTCGAATTTGTCGGCGCGGTTTCGGACAAAGAAAAATCCGACCTGTTCCGCGATTGCATCGCCTTCATCAATCCCCAAGAGGAGGACTTTGGCATCACCGCCGTCGAAGCCATGGCCAGCGGCCGGCCGGTCATCGCTTATGCCGCCGGCGGCGCGCTCGAAACGGTCATTCCCGGGGTTACCGGCGAACTCATCGATGAACAAAATTGGGAAACCTTGGGCGACCGCCTCCTCGATTTCAAGCCGCAGAACTTCGACCCCATGGTCATCCGCCGCCACGCGGAAAATTTCTCGACCGAAAAATTCCAAAAGAACATTTCAGAATTGGTGGAACGGGAATACAAAAAATTTATTAGTTGATTTCCCAACCCTCACGAATGCATTAAAGTATCGACCTTATGGGTAAATTCAATTTTAAAAACGAAGCCGATTTTGAAACAACCAAATCAAAGGCAGAAGAATTTTATTCCAATATTGGTTCAGTTCACTGTCCGTATTTTGACGATAATATTACTTTTAACGCCAAGGGTATCAGGCATTTAAAGTTTAAATCGGATGAGGTTGCCAGACTGCGTGAAGATCAATATTCCCGGCTCAAATTGATATATCTTGCTCCCGAAGTGCTTAAACTTTCCAGAACGGTTCAGGGTATATGGCATACCAAGCGTTTTGAAAAACAGAAAACCCATAGCCGTTGGGAGACTGTTCTTAAAGATATTTCTTACTATGAATTCATGGCGGTTTTGGAAAATGTTCGCATTAAAGTTATCGTTAAAGAAGTATTTGGGGGCGAGAAACATTTTTGGAGCGTTATACCTTTTTGGGGCATTGATAGATCATCGAGTACAAGAATATTGCATACCGGCAACCCGGAAAACGATTGACATTACCACTAAAAAATACCGCGAAAGCGGTATTTTTTAGTGGTGCTTGGCTACAGCTTGGATAGCCGTGACAGGGCAAGGCCCTCCAAACACCATGATCAATATAACATACCTGTTCAAAGATGACAAAACCGGGGCAAAGCGACAAAGTGCCAAGGGCTAATGCTTGCCGCGGACGAACACGAACGAGACCTCGGGATCCCACTCGCTGTCAGGATAGCCGTTGTTCGTATTGAGCCAACGCCCGTCCTCGTTCCGGTACAAGATGAAGAGGCTCGGGTCGCCGCCGGAGCCCGACAAAGGTTCCATCGCCACCCGGAACCAATCACCCAATGGTTGATCTTTTAATTGCAAACGAAGCGCCGGGCCGACTTCGGCCGGACAAAGTTCCAAACCCAATTGTTTTGCTTTGGCGCACAACTCGTCGTATCTGGTTGCTTTATTAAAGCCAAGGTCGGCTACGCTTAATCTGATGATCTCGGTTTCTTGCGGCTGTTTGGATGTTTTGACCTTTGACAGTATCTGTTTCGCCCAATCGTTTATTTTAAAACCTTCTTTAACTAGCTCCGTTTCCATTTCTTCGACCGTCTTACCGCCGATCGTGAGGTGAATACGCTCAATTTTGCCTTCGGGAAATGAGGTATAGATGTTTTCGATGCTATCAGGCAATTTATCAAAGATGCCGGGTTCAAGCGACCCGACATAAGCCATGGTGTCGGGCTTGATGTCTTGGACGCTGTGCGCGATTTGCTCCGGCTTGCAACCGAAGACGACGGGCATGTCTTCTTCTTTGTTCCGCTTGTCGCGCAACTCGGCAATACGCGGGTCGCGCTGATAGCCGAAACCTTGGATCGGGGACTTGAGTTCGTACAGGAAAACAAGATCGTCTTGGGCAAGGGGTTGGCCAAGGGCGGTTTTCTTTTCGAGTGTTGTGAGGCGCTTCATGTCGCCGGCCTTCTTTTCGTATGCCGCGCCGTCGGAGAATTCTTTCATCTTGGCGGCGACGACCTCGCCAATATAAGGATCCATGTTCTGGTCATGAGCGATGCCCCTGACCTCGGCGATCTTGTCTTCTTGCATCCTGATAGCGACCCGGGGAATGATCGCCTCGTTCGAGTCGTTCAAGGAATAATATGTATGAATGTCGCCGCCGCGGAGATAATTCTGCGCGGTGTCATGTTCGGCGATGCACCACTCTAGCGGATGACCTTCGAGCGACTTCACTAAGGGCGCGGCGTCGGAGCCGCGTGGATAGGTCACCCATTTCCCCCGCGTTTCCTTAAGACCCTCGGTTGAATATTCAGGCATCTCAATAAGGAACTGAGCGTAAAGCTTGGAAAAATTCTCGGTGGAAAGCAGGGCTTGGAACGCCGGGTCGTCCAATTTGACGCTCGCGTTCGGCACCGGCCGGCGTTCGGCTTTGGGTTTGGATTTTTCCTCCAGCTTGGAGCGAAGCACGCCGATCGTCATGGCCAGGGCGCGCGGGTTTAACGGCGGGAACGAAGCGACCGTGTCTTTTTTTCGCGGCTGGAAACGGGCTTTTTCTTGGCCGTCTGCATCCTCATCTTTTTTGAGTTTGCCCATGTCGAGCATTGAGCGAAACGCCCAATACTTCGCCCAATCCGGATATTTCGCATCAGGCGATGTCAGGTAATCGATCCACGCGTCCATGCTGCGGGTTTGGTTGCTCACGATCTGCGCAATCTTTTGTTCCTTGAACTCGTCCGTGATCTCGGTCTTTCCGTGCCCCAATTCTTCGGCAATGCGCTGTTCAAGAATAAAGGTCGATTCCGGGACATCCTCGGGCTTGATCACGAATTTGCGGTGAAAAACCGTCTTCATCGCCTCAATGCCGCGCTCGCGTTTTTCCGGCTCCGGACGCTCAAGGATCTCGGTGAAGCGATCGAGGTAGTTCTGTATGCGTTCCGCCGGAGCCTGCGGCACTTTTTCGCCGGTGTGAACTTCGGTACGCTCCGCCGCCCGCTCGACTTCGGGAGCGGTATGCAAGCCGTATTTTTCTTTGAGAAATTCGGGATTCTCGGAATTCTTTGAACCTTCCATATTTGATGATTTTAGCAGATTTTGGAGGTTTTGTCAAAGACGACGTCCCTCGTCACCGCATCCCCGCTCCACCCGCCGAGGCGAAGCCTCGGCGCCTACTTTTTCTCGTTTTCCAGCCCAAACTTATTATCGAGCTTCCTGCCGAGGATTCGCCTCGGCGGCCAATTGAACCTTTCTCTTGTCGAGGTTTCGCCTCGACGGAATTTCTATGCGCTTTTCCACTACTTGACGCGCAAAAATCGTGTTAGAATGGTCGACTATGCCAAGGAAGGGCGCGGTTAGTCCAAAGCCGCGAGTTTCACGAGTTAAAAAGGCGGCAAAAACGGCAAGACCGGCGGTTTTTTTCGTCGCCCCGACCACGCCTTTCATCCCCAAATTCAAACCGCGCGATTCGTTCATGCTGAAAACGGCGCCCAACGTCCCGTCGGCGCACCTCGTTGATCTGCGCGCCATAACCATGAGCCGGCCAAGCGGAACTTTGAAGAAAAAAACCAAGGCGGAGCAAAAAGGTCCGGCGGGCGCGACCGTTCTGCGCACCATTTCCGGCCGGCCGAACGCCGCCCGCTCGCTCGAAGCGCTCACCGTGGTCGCCTTCGGCCGCTTTCTTTTCGCCGTCGTAAAAATGGTGATCATCGGCGCCGGACAATTGGTCATTTGGCCGCTAGCTTTGGGTTTGACGCTCGCGGACCGTTTTGATCCCGACCTTCGCGCCAATATCGACGCGAAAAACCAAGAACCCCACCCCGCTTTGGCTTCGCGGGGCGAGCCAAGAACCGCCGCACTAGAGCAAAAGCTCAGTGCGGGGCAAGCCAATTTCCAAACAACCGAACCGGCCGCACGCCGCGCGCCGCGCGCCCCGCGGCCGTTCAAACTGCGACGCGCGCTTGTTTCGTTCGCCGGCGCCTCGCTCGCCATTGTTTTGCCGCTCCAAGGATTGAACGCTTGGCGCGCCCTGGAAACGGCGAAAACGCAAGCCGAGAACGCGGGCGCGACCGCAGAGAGCGCGCTTAACGGAACCTCATCGCTCGCCGAAGCGCAAGCCGCGATAACTCAAGCTCGGCAATCGGTGAATGATCTTGGACGCATTGCCAACGCTTTGCTCGCGAACGCTCCCGGCGCGGGCGGCGAATTCCGTTCGGGGAAAGCGCTCTTGGACGCCGGCAATGATCTCGCGACCGCCGCAACCCTGCTCACCAAGTCGCTTGATTTCGTTAATGATCCATCGCTCGACCTGACGGCGAAGATCGCGCGCGCCCAAGAACTCGCGCTGCAAGCCCAACCCTTGCTTGCGTCGGCGCAAACAAAGCTCGCCGGCGCCGATTCGCTTCCCGCCGGGATCGGCGGCAACCTTGGTTCGCTCAAAAACAAAGTGGCGGCCACAAACGACCTGGTGAACGCGTTTCTCAAAGTCGCGCCCGCGATCCGCAGCGTTTTGGGCGAAACCCAAGCGCGCCGCTATTTGGTCATCTTCCAGAACAACGCCGAACTGCGGCCGACCGGCGGCTTCATCGGCTCGTTCGCGCTCGTCGATATCGATCGCGGCGCCGTCACCGCCGTAGAGGTTCCGGCCGGCGGCTCATACGACCTCGAAGGATCGCTTAAAGCGAGCGTGCTTTCGCCCGACCCGTTGCGCTTGGTGCGGTCCAAGTGGGAATTTCAAGACGCCAACTGGTTCCCCGATTTTCCGACGAGCGCCCGCAAGCTTGCGTGGTTCTATAATCAAAGCGGCGGCCCGACGGTCGACGGCGTGATCGCGATAAACGCTCCCGTCCTTGCCGAACTCCTCGACGCGGTCGGGCCGATCAACATGCCGACTTACGGCGTCGTGGCAACCAGCACCTCGATCCTCCAAACGGCGCAAGAGATAGTCGAGAGTCCGACTTCGCGCGCCGGCGGCAAGCCCAAGCAGTTCATCGCCGACCTTATGCCGCTGGTCCTCCAGAAGCTCGTCTCGGCGAGCGGCGACCAAGCAATTCAAGCCGCTTCGATCTTCGCCAAGGCGCTTCAGCAAAAAGACATTCAAATGTCATTTGCCGACGACTCGGTGGAGCGATCGTTCGATTCGCTCGGCTGGACCGGGCAGATAGACCCCGTCCCCCAAGGTTTTGATTCGCTCGAACTTGTGCGCGCCAACATCGCCGGCGGAAAGACCGATACAATGATATCGACAAAGATCGGCCACGAAAGCGTCATTGGCAATGACGGCTTTGTTACCGATCATGTCACCGTGACGCTCACCCACACCGGGCGCAAAGGCGATGAGTTCACCGGCGTGCGCAATGTTGAATATCTCCGGCTTTATGTGCCGGAAGGAAGCAAGTTGATCAAGGCCGGAGGCGACATTAAGCCGCCCGCGCCGTCATTTTTCGACATTCCGCCCGACGGCTGCGGCCCCGACCAAACGCTTGCATCAGTCGAAGGCGCGGTGCTCCACGACCCCAATAGCGGCGCGGCGATAAACAACGAGTTTGGCCGCACGGTGTTCGGCGTTTGGATGCAAACCGACCCCGGCGAAAGCTCGACCGTTTCTTTTGACTACCAACTGCCGTTTACTGTCAACCCGGTCGAACCCGCCTCGACGACGGTCGCCCAACGACTGGGCATTGCCGCGATCCCCGCCCCATCGGCGCCCTTTGGCTTGATCGTAGAAAAACAATCCGGCGCGATCAATACGGAAATAAATTCGACGCTTAAATTGCCGGCCGGCTGGTATCCCTCGTTCGCCTCGCCCGAAGGCATTGCCGCGCCCGACGGCTGGTCGTTCACCTCGAACATGGACGCCGACAAGGTCATCGGCGCGATAATTTCACGTTAGGTTTCAGGTTGCAGCTATCAGGTTTCAGAAAATCATAAAAAACTATGGAGGACAACATTCCTTTGAAGAAAAAACGCGCCGCCACCAAAACCGAGATCGGCCGCGAGCTAAAGGCCATTTACGGCAACGACGAGAACGGCGAACCGACCGACTTTAAGACCTTCAACCGCGCCAAGCGTGAGCGGCGCTGGCCAAAAATTGCGGGTGCCGTGCTGGCGCTTTTTATTTTGACCGGCGCGGCATGGGCCGGGATCATGCATTTCGGCGGCACCGTCCGTTACGGCAACAATATCGATCTTGCCATCGACGGCCCGCAGGCGCCGCGGGCGGGCGATGTGAGCACTTGGACGATCACCTATCGCAACAACGAGGACATTCCCATGGCCAGAGCCGCCCTCACTGTTAATCTGCCGCTTTCGATCACCGTTGTTTCTTCGGATCCGCAGTTGGTGGATGCGAACACCCGCTCGCCCTCATGGAACATCGGCACTGTCGCCCCCGGCGCCGGCGGCCGCGTCACGATCAAGGCCCGCGTCATGGACGCCGTTAACGCGCCGCTCGCGATTCAAGCGTCGCTCACTTATCGGCCGGCCAACTTCAACGCCGATTTTGAAAAACCCGCCACTTGGTCGTCCAAGATCAATGACGCCGCGATCACGGCCACCCTCGCGGGGCCCGACGAAGCCGTGCCTGGCGACCAACAAACATTCACCCTGACCGTTTCGCGCCAACCTGATCTGACGCCGGATGCCGTCATCCCCGACCTTAAAATAAATTTTGATCCCGACAATCTTATCGTGATCAAAACCGCCGTCCCCGCTTTTGGCGCGAACGATGATCGAACATGGAGTACGCCGGCGCCCGCGGCCGGAAAACCGCTGGTCTTTACCGTGACCGGAAGTTTCGCCACGGGCACGACCGGAAACCAAACCGTCCAAACCGAGGTGGGTGCGCTTGTTGCGGGCGGAAGCTTCATATCGTTGGCTCCGGCTTCAGCCGTTGTGAACGTCCTCCCCGGCGACCTGGTGCTCACGCTCATAAGAAACGGATCGTCAACGGACGGAACCGTCGGCTTGAATACGGACATGCACGTATCGGTTGATTATGAGAACGACAGCGCGAAGACCATCGGTGACGCAGAGATCGCGCTTACCGTTGACGGCACGCCGAACGCAGGATCGACAAGCCCCATCGCGTGGAGCACGCTCAACGATATGAGGGGCGGCAAACGATCCGGGAACACGATCACCTGGACCAAAAAAGAAATTCCCGACCTGGGCTCGATTCCCGCCGGCGCCAAGGGCTCGATCGATATCGACTTCAAGACCGCCGCCTCGGTCTTTACCGTGAGCGACCGCAATTATGACATCGACCTCTCCGCTCGCGGGCTCATCGGTTCCATGAATGGAAAAAAGAGCGGCAAAACGGTTTCCACGCCGGTCATGCGGACGCTTATAAATAGCGATGCCGGCGTGAGCGCGGCGGCCGGTCCTGTTGATGGCTCGCCGCCGCTTAAATCCGGAGCGACCTCGACTTATCGTGTCGTGTGGGTGATCACCAATTCGCTTCACGAGATAAAAGGGATCAAAGTGACGGCGCAACTTCCCGACAATGTTTCGTTCGCGGCGAACGGGAGCGTGCCCGACGGCGACCTTGGTTACGACGACCTCTCCCGATCGGTCAGTTGGACGCTTGATCGGATACCGACTTCGTTCAAATCCGTTTCCGCCGATTTTACCGTGACGGTTGCGCCGGGCAAAAGCGACGCGGGAAAAACCGTGTTCTTGCTTGATGAAACGGCGTTCACGGCCACCGACAGCGCCACAAGCGGCTCGCTCGCCGCCTCCGCCCTGGCGCTTACGACCGAAAGCGGCGATAATGCGGGGTTGGTTCAGCCGTGACGAGTTTCCGGTTTCGAGTATATAAAAAATACTCCGATTACTTCGGAGTATTTTTATTTGCGCCCGCCAAGAATTCCCGCTCGGCTCGGTTCGTCCGCGAGCGGGTCCGCCCAATCCCGCCGCAGCGGGAGGTGGGCGGAGAACTTGCTAGATCGTCGTATGCGCCCAACATGATTCGAACATGTGATCTCTCGCTTCGGAGGCGAGCGCTCTATCCGGGCTGAGCTATGGGCGCATGCGACGAGCTAACCGATAAACGCTATACCAAAAACGATTCACGGGCAAATCAAAGGTGCCGGGTGCGGAAACGTCGGCGCCGCCGAAGCCGCGCTTAAAACGGGTGATCCCGGCCCAGCCGGACTTGGGATCGTCGGATATCCCCCACAGATCGTAATGCTTAAACCCGCGCGCTTTAGCTTGTTTCATGATCGCCCAGTGCAGGGCGTACGGCGCCATCACATTGCGCATTTCGTTCGATGAAGCGCCATGCAAATAGGTCGCGGTACTTGCCCCGCGAAGCGAGAGCGAAGTGGGGTCGCCGTCGAACATCACGATCGCCGCCGCGAGGAGCTTGCCATCGTATTCCGCCCCGAACACTTCCATGCCCGACATTTTGATCTGTTTTTCATAATATTCGCGCGGGTGCAACCGAAACCCGTCGCGCTTCGCGGTTTCTTCAAAAAGTTGCCAGACGCGATCGAATGGACAATGGACAATGGACAATGGACAAACCGCCACGCCGTGTTTCTCTGAAACACGGATGTTGTAGCGCGTCTTGGGGTGCATAACTGCGAGCAGTTCTTCTTCGGTTTTTGAAAGATCGACAATACTTGTGGCTCGCGGATTGATGTCGCGAGATCGCTTCGTCGAGCTGAGCTCGACTTCGCCTCCGCTCACCGACGGCTCGATCCGTAAAAAAACCGTCCCCGCCTCTTTGGCTTTGTTTTTTAATTCAATCAGAAATGAATTGTCCATCGTCCATCGTCCATCGTCCATCGCGGGGCCTTTGGGGCAAAACCAATATTTCTTCCCGAGCGGCAAAGGCAATTCGACGATCTGCGCCAATAAACTTTCATCAGCGAACCGAAAAACTTTTCGTCCCAAAGAAATTTGAAACTCCCCCCACTCCCATGACTGCAAAAAATGGCCCGACGGAACGGTTCGGGCTTTAAGAAATTTATTCCATTCGTTTTTGTCGGTTATTTCACGGAGCATTATAAATATTTTAACGACTAAGTATGAATGACGAAGGATGAATACGGCCGTCATTAATCGTTAGTCGTTCAACATTAGTCGTTCGGACTACCTTCGTCCCAATCGCTTCAGCGCCGCTTTGACGCGCTCTTCGACCGTCGCGCCTTCAATTCCCATGACCGCCGACCGCGCTTCCTCTCGCGAGTAGCCGAGGCCCACGAGCGCGTCCGCGGCCTCGTCGCCGCCCGCATCAGAATCGGCCAGCTTGCCTTTAAGTTCCAGCACGATCTTTTGCGCGGTCTTTTTCCCAACGCCGTGAATTTCCGAGAGCGCCGCGATGTTCCCTTGGTCGATCCATTTTTTGACCGCGTTCAGGTTCGAAGCGCCGACGATCGTTAAACCCATCTTGGGGCCGACGCCGGAAACGGTGATGAGCTTCCAAAAGAATTCCAGCTCGTCGGCCGTTGCGAAACCGTAAAACTCGCGCCCGTCGTCGCGTTGCTGCTCATGCGTCCAAAGCGCCAGCGGCTCGCCGAGCTTCGCGCTTAACACGATGCCGGGTGCGGCAAAAATTCGATACCCCAAACCCGACACGTCCATGATGAGCCAGTTTTCGCCTTTGCGTATGACTGATCCGTTTATCCAAGATATCATGGCTTATTTATACCTTATTAATTGATAAAAGAAAACGCCGACCTCCGTATGGAGTAAGTCGGCGTTGAAACGATCGCTCGTGCGTCTAGTCGTTGGCGGCGTCCGCGCTCGCATCCACTATTCTTCCGACGATACCGCTCCAATCGCCGGAGAAGTCGTGCGAATCGGGCTGCGGCGGGTCGGGGGGGAGGCCGAAATTCGATCTTCCGCCCCCGGTAAGATGAATGAGATCAGTCGGGATATCATCCATCTCTTCTCCCGGTAGAGCGGCGGCGGTCTTCGCCAAATGATCCCGTCGAGCGAGCATGCGCAAACCGAACGCACGGGGTCCGTCGCGGTCGTCGGCGTAGGTTCCCTCCTCGGCAAGAAGTTCGGAGGCGTTAAAACCGCGGATCACTGATGGAATCCTGCTCATCATGTTTCTCTCCCTCGATGTACGGTTGTCCTCAAGCCAAGCTAAAAAAGAACACAAAACCAATACTACATCAAAACGCGGATATTGGCAATATCGACTTACCGATCCGCCTGCATCTTCTTTGCCACCCCGACGATCAACATGGGGAAAGCACGCCCCGTACCACGATACGGGGTCGGGGTCCAATCCATATTGGGCGACTTGACGACCAAGCGATAATTGGATTCCCGCCCCCGCGGAATGACAAAAAAGCCAGCTTCCGAAGAAGCTGGCGCTGGCGAAAACCACCGTTAGTTCAAGAGCTCGACCTCTCGAACCCGGGTCCTGCGACCCTGCGCGGTCTCGGTGACCTGGACGGTGGCGAGCCGGGGGATCTCGTGCATCGGGCGGATCACTCCGCAAACGACATCCTCGAGTTCATCGGCCCTGTCGCGCTCCAACATCTGCCGACCGATCCTGGCGAGCCGCGAACGGTCTGCGATCCTTTGATTGAGCTTTTTCATCGAATACCTCCGGTTGAAGTTTTGTATTGTCGCGATACGTTCGCGACCAAACGGTTGTTGGTTATACAACACCTGTTCCGTGTAGCAAGGAATCTGCGCCGTCTAACGCGATCCTCGCATCAATCAATGCGGCTTGCAATCTCTGCTGAGAATCCTCTGCCGCCCACTTAGCCACCAACATAAGGTCGAGATGGTAGTTGGTTACAAGGTCTTCAAAGCTCTCGAAAAGAACCACGGCACCGTTAATCAAAAGAGGCGTTTTTCTCAAGTGTGAACCTCCCAAAACTGTTTCCGACGACAAGGTCGCCGGTTGAAAACGCTTTCGCATCTTCGGAACAAGAGCGGGGCTCGTGTTCCGAAGTTGTGAGGGGAATGTTTCGCACTCCCCTTTGTCGGCATTCGCTCCGACGGGCGTGATTTGCCGTTAGGCGGCGATGCCGGCGAGGAACCAAGGCCGTGCCTTGCGAGCCTGGCGTCCACCCTGAAGGAGGTTGTCAGCTTTGCGAGACAAGTCGATGATCTCCCAATGAAGATCGTACGACCGATGACCGACTTCCTTGAAGGCGAAGACGAGGTCGTTCAGCCGATCGATCGATTCCCAGATCGCTCCACGAACAAGCATCATTTGATACTGAAGAGCGGCGATCCGAGCGAGACGGTCAGCTTCGACGCTGATGAGCGGCTTGGTTACCGGCGAGGTGACCAAAAGGCGCTTGCGAGCGAGCGGCGCGGCGCGCACTCCGTGGTGTTCCGCCACCTGCTCATCGAGATCGATCCTTGCCATGTTGGCAAGCAACTGATCGTACTTCGCGTCGCTGTTGCGCCGGTCGAAGTCCGAATGGTGACTGTTAAAAGATCGCGACATGCATTCCTCCTGGTCTGATTGTTGATGTATGCCTTTTCGCATCTTTGGAACAAGAGCGGGGCTCGTGTTCCAAAGTTGTGAGGGGAATGTTTCGCACTCCCCTTTGTCGGCATTCGCTCCGACGGGCGTGAGTTGCCGCTAGGCGGCGAGTCGAACCTCGGCGGACGAAGCGCGGCGACGGATCATGACCGTCGTGTTGAGGTGCTCGGGCGCCGGTTTGGCTTTGGAAGCGGCATGCTGTGCCACGACGGCCTGGATCTCTTTGGCGCTGACGAGATTGTAGGAGTCGACCTCGTAGGTGTCGGACGAATCTGCGGGACTGGTGAGCGGACGATACTTGTTGCTCCGCAGCGGCATAGCGGGCATTTCCGACTTGCGCAGCATGCTGCGATCGTCACACCCCGGGAACGACTTGTCTCTCATCGTCTCGATGAGAACTTCGCGTTCCTGATAGCTAGCGGCGAAGTCCGTCACATTGAGCGGGGCCGTATTGCGGTGTACGCCGTCCGAAATGGCGGTATCGCCCAGATCGGCGCCATCGCCGAGGTGGCCGTGCTCGGCCGCAAACATGCCCATTCCAGCCAGACAAGAAACTGATCGGTTTTTCATTGAATCCTCCATCCATTTTCTCCGTACCCCGGAAAACCACACTGGATTTCCGTTCGCGGAGACGGACGAGAAAGGGAATGGAGGTGTTTCGCCGTAGCGAAAACCGTTAATGGCTTGGGGATGGAGTTGATCAGGATAAGCCGATCAACATCATGCCTTGCGCCGCGCCGGGCCTTATCACCAAAGGTGAGTTTGCCCAAGCGTTCCCTCTCCTCATCCGTTTCTGCGAATTTTATAAGGAAGACTCTTGGCTGCCTGAACGGCAGCGACGCGATGCTAATCTGCTAATGCATGCGAATCTGCGAATGACAGCCGTTACGTCGCGGCGTGACTTTGGCAGATTTGTAGATTCGCATGCATTCGTATATTGGCATCGCGCCAAGTTCCGCCGCAGCGGGACAAAAAAGGACGCATTTGGTTTCGTCTATTTGAGAGACAACAACAAATGCGTCCTATGATCGATTTCTCGATCAAGTGTCGAGCTCAGCTCGACTGCTGGTTAAATCTCCCGTTAACCGCGGGCTCTCTCCTTAATTGTCAACCTTTCTGTAGCCCCGTCTCTTACGCGGGGCGGCAGATCAATCACTTACAAGAACTACTATACCACATATCCACAGCTTTGTCAAGGCCTTGGCAACGATAAAATGGCTCAAGCGAGCCATTTTATTTTTGCTTATTTATGCCTTTTATTGTCACCCCCGAGCGACATCGGGGGTCCAATCCATATTGGGCGGCCGACCAAGCGCTTATTGGATCTCCGCCAAAGGCGGACAGGCCGGCGACGACGAATCGTCATTACACTTTTTTGAGGCCGATCCAAAGCTTCCTCCCATCCAAATCCAGCACTCTGGAAAATTCGGCCGCGCCGCGATCCATGATCACTTCATCGGCGCGAGCGGAAACGGCCAAGTGTTCTTTTTCGGTCGTAAGTATGGACTTGAATTCAATATCATCGGTGTCCATGAATAAAATAATGCGGTCGGCGGGCGTGAGTTTTGTTTCTTTGCGCAGGTCGTTTATTTGGCGCATTATTTCGCGCATCATGCCTTCGCGCTTGAGTTCGGCGGTGATCTCGGTGCGCAAAGCGACCGTTATGCCGTTTGCGCTCTTAATGATCCACCCTCCGCGCTCATCAATATGATCGACGGACTTGACCAGTTTAACATTCAGCTCTTCGGCAACGAGCGGCAACAGGTTGTCGATATTCTTTAGCGCGGCTTTTTCAATTTCAACTTCCGAAAGCGGTTGGCGCAACTTAACTTCGGCTTCGTCGCGAAGTGCGTGTCCCAGCACGACGATCTTCCTAACCGCGGCCATTTCATCAATGAGTTCCGCATCGATCTCTTTTTCGTTATAGCTCGGCCAATCGACAAGATGCACCGACTCCCCCTCTCCGTTGAGTTCGGCATACATCGCTTCGGCAACGAACGGCACCATCGGAGCCAAAAGTTTGGTCACGGTCATAAGCGCCTCGCGCAACGGTTCGACCGAGGCGCCGGCGCGAATGCGATCGCGCGAACGGCGCACATACCAAGTGGAGAGTTCGTTCACAAAATCCATGACCGCCCGAGCCGCATCGGTCGGATGATATGCATCAAGCTCGACAGTAACGATCTTCGTAAGCTGATTCACTCGCGACTTTAGCCACTTGTCCAACACATGTTCGGGGTTAGTCGTTAGTCGTTCATCATTAGTCGTTTGTCGAGATAGCTTCCAAAACTCCATGGTGTTCCACAAGATCAGGAAAACCTTCTTAACCACGCTGTCGATGTCTTTTTCATCAAAGCGCTTGTAATCGCCCGGCTGATTGACGCTGAAAAAATAGAAGCGGACGGCATCGGCGCCGTATTTATTGAACATATCTTCGGGAACCACGACATTGCCTTTGGATTTGGACATCTTAAACCCTTTGGCGTCCAAAATATGGTTCATGGAAATGACGTTCTTGTACGGCGGGTGCTTGTAGCCCAAGAGCGTGTTCACGGCCAAAAGCGTATAAAACCAGCCGCGGGTCTGGTCAATGCCTTCCGAGATGTAATCGGCCGGATACGACAAGCCCTTATCGATGCGTTCCTTGTTCTCAAAGGGATAATGCCACTGGGCGAACGGCATCGAGCCAGAATCAAACCATACGTCCATGACGTCGCGGACGCGCTTCATCTCGCCCTTGCACTCATCGCATTTGATGACGATCTCGTCGATGTACGGGCGATGCGGATCAAGCTCGCCGTCCTCGTTAAAGGGCCAGTTGGGCAAGAACGCTTCAACGGGTTGCGCAAAAACCGGATAGCGCCTGTCTTTGAGCTCGCTGTCCGGCACGCGATTCAACGTGCAGTCCAAAACATAGAGCGGGTCGCCGTGGCTTACCACAAGCACCGTCTCTCCCGCGTGCTTCGCGCTTATCTCGCGGACAAAATCCATCATCCGCTTTCTTAATTGCGAGAAATTCTCTCCGCCCGCCGGCGCATTCGTCCAACGATCGATCGGCGACGGAAAGGCCTTATAAAATTCCTTCGGGCTTTTGCCGTTCATCTGCCCGAACTCGCTTTCTTTTATCCGTTCATCGGTTATGACGGGCAATCCCAAAGCCACGGCGACGATGCCGGCCGTTTCTTGAGTGCGAGTGTAAGGCGATGAGTAGATGGCCGAAATTTTTTCTTTGCCGAGTTTTTTTGCCGCCGCTTCGGCCATCTCTTTGCCTTTTTCGGTCAAATGAACCCGGTGACCTTCGGGACCCGAAGAAACAATCTCGGAAACATTGCTTTCGGCTTCGCCGTGGCGCATGAGCAAAAGCCGCGCCGGTTTGGTCAAACGCTTTTCTTCGAGATCGTTGAGCGAGCCGACAACCGTCTTGTGATCATTGGCGCATTTCCAAACGGGTAGCGGTGTGGCCCAATAACGCTCGCGCGAAATAGCCCAGTCCTTTATTCCCTTCAGCCATTCGCCGAACCGTCCCTCTTTAAGATGTTCCGGCTCCCAGTGGATCTCCTCGTTCGCTTTGATCATGGCCTCGCCGAGGTCGGATGTTTTGAAGAACCACGAGGGCTTGGCGTAATAGATGAGCGGCGTTTTACAGCGCCAGCAGAACGGATAAGTGTGGCGGACGGTTTCTTTTTTATAAAGTTTTCCGTTTGCGGCCAGATCCTCGACGATGAGCGGGTCGGCCTTCTTCACGAACATTCCCGCCCACGGCTTAACTTCCGGGACAAATTCGCCGGCCGTATTCACTAAATGTTTTTGCGGCAACTTGTTCGCGAGGCCCAAATTAAAATCGTCGACGCCGTACATGGGCGCGATATGCACTATTCCCGTGCCGTCCTCGGTCGAAACGAAATCCGCGGCAAAAACATGATGCACCGGCCCGTCGTATTCGACGAACGAATACGGCGGCTCGTATTCCATGCCGACCAGATCTTTTCCGGGCATCTCGCGCAAGACCTTATATTCTCCTTCTATCGCCGAAAGCCGCGCCGTCGCGAGGATCAGCCGCTCGCCGAGGGCGAGTTCTATTTCCGAATACGGGATCGATTCGCCGACGGCCAAGGCTACGTTCGCCGGGAGCGTCCACGGCGTCGTCGTCCAAACAAGAAAACCGGCGCCGTTCATAAGATCGTCCTTGATCTTGAAACGGACGTAAACGGAAACATCGTCGACATCCTCATAGCCCTGCGCCAGTTCGTGCGAAGCGAGCGTGGTGCCGCAACGCGGACAGTGCGGCACGACCTTGTTGCCCTCGTAAAGCAGTTTGCGGTCATCGATCTTTTTCACGATCCACCAAAGCGACTCTATGTAATCGGGCTCATAGGTGATGTAAGGATGGTCAAGATCGAGCCAATAGCCCGCGCGCTCGGTAAAGTCGTCCCAGATGCTCTTGTATTTCCAAGCCACTTCGCGGCACTTACGGTTGAAGGCGGAGACCCCATACTCTTCAATGTCGCGCTTCGACTTGAAGCCAAGCTGTTTTTCGACTTCGAGCTCGACCGGCAGGCCGTGCGTGTCCCAGCCGGCTTTGCGTTCAACGCGGTACCCGCGCATGGTTTTGTAGCGCGTGATGATGTCCTTAAAATCGCGCGAGATAAGGTGATGGATGCCCGGCTTGCCGTTCGCGCCCGGCGGACCTTCGAAAAAAATAAAATTCCCCTCGGGCGCGGGCTTATTGAGCGATTTATTGAAAATATCCTTCTCGTCCCATTGCTTGAGAATATTTTCTTCTAATTCCGGGAATTTAGGTATTGCCATAAGTATTTAAAGTACCTTTTTTTGCTCAATTTGGCAAGAATTAATACAATGGTTTTTGACTGATTTGTGAAATGATGTTTTAATGCGTTTTCGTTCATTGAATTGTTATCTCTTGATCGACATGATCAAAAAAGGAGAGACCCATGGCAACCAAACGAATTTTAACGCGCGGCTTTAGAATATTTTTGATGCTTGCGGGGATCGCGCTCATAGCGACCGCTTTTTATTTGGCGTCGGAGATGCTCAAAAGCGGAAAAGCGACGCGTCTGGACACGCTGGTCATTCTCGCCGCCCTTATCGCCTGCGTGGGGAAACTGTACGGCAATTCCATCCGCGAAGAGGTTAGAAAAATAGAAGACGCCGAAAAATTCCAGCAACAAGCCGCCGCCCTGTGTTGGCCCAAAATCCGCAACGATCGAAACAACAAAGACAACCGCCCAAACTAGACCGAGACAACTGCCGCCATTCACCATAATCCTCGCACCAAACCGCCGGGCAGCCCTTCCCCTGCCCGGCTTTTTTATTGCCTCTACGCTTCGATGATATTTTTTTCGATAAATTTAACGACCGCGTGGAGGGTCTCGTCCTTAAGTTCCGAAGGCGATTCGGCGACCCAAACGGCAAAATTATACAAGCCCTGTTCATCGGTCTTAAGCCACTTGCCGTTTTGAAAAAGAAAAACCAAAAGCGTCGTAACGGCGATCCGTTTGTTCCCGTTCTGGAACGGATGGTTTTTAACCATCAAATAAAACAGGATGGACGCATGATTGATAATGCCCGGGTAGAGTGGCTTGCCGTCAAAGGTCTGCGACATGGTCGCGAGACACGATTCCAGCCGTTCCGGGTAACGGGTTTTAAAAGGCGGGATCGGCTCGCTCCAGCTCATAGTCGCTTCCGCGAGAGCGTGCGCAACCGTTTTAATATCATCAACTGTGAGTAACGCGATCATATTATTCGGCGCCCAACTTTTTTAGCGTCGCCCCGTATTCGCGCACTACCCGTTTCACCGCCTCGCGCAGATCATCGTTCTTTTCCGTTTTCAACTCTTTGTCGTTTAGCGGCAATGCCGAGGCGGGAACGCTAAAGTTCCGTCCGAACCGCTTTGCCTCGAGCTTCCCAGCTTTGATCCTTTGAAACACGGCGATCCGGCTCACCCCCAATATTTTCGCCGCTTCGCTCGTGGTGTAGTATTCCTTCATATATTTCTATATTAACCTATGTTAAGTAGTTTGTCAACATTACTTAACATAGGTTAATATCCCCTCTTGAAATATCTTTCGATTCATGCAAGAATACCGTTTGTCGGCGTACTAGTAACTAACAACTAACAACTCAAAACTAGGTACGGCCCCATCGTCTAGGTCGAAACCGCCACCGGTTTCGACACAGATCTATTGGTGAGGCGTCGGCGTACTAGTAACTAACAACTCACAACTCAAAACTAGGTACGGCCCCATCGTCTAGCCCGGCCTAGGACACTGGATTTTCATTCCAGGTACACCGGTTCAAATCCGGTTGGGGCTACTTGAAAAAATCTTCTCAAATCGAGAAGGTTTTTTCTTTTTCGTTTTTTCGTAAAAGTCCGGCCGAACCTTTATGAAAAAAACGCCCGTCGACGAAGCGGCGAATGCTGTCGCGCGTGCGGAATCGAGTTGAAGGGTCGTGTCCCATTCGTTTTGCTTTTGAAGCCCAACGACGAGAAAAATATCTCAAAGGCGGCAACGGACGAGAGCAGCTAAAGATGCAAATTTCCGAAACGCTGAGACGACTAAGTTATAAATATCGAAATCAATAACCGATCCTGCCCCGGCTAACTGTTCATTTTGCGGAAAAGAAAAGACGAGCGGTTGCATACCACTCGTCATATGTGTCGTTCGCGATCTCAACGCCTCATGGCTCACTTCCCGTAGGTTATGTGCACGATGGAGATTGCCAGCGCTTCTGGAAAGCAGTTGCACGAACGTAGTTCGTAGCCCGTCCCGATACTGCCATCACACGGCAAGAAGAACTCATTGTACCCATCGCCACGCTCTTTGAGAAAGCGTCGTTGCCAGGCCTCACCGTTGGCTTTTACGATCTCCATGATTCGTGCGATGGCTGTGGGCCGGAATGTTTCCCATGGACCATGGTCATGAAACTTGGAGCCCTCCTCGTTACCCTTTGGCAAATAGGATCCGCCAATGAGAATGACCGGGAAGTTTTTGTTCCGATCGCTGACGTCCGATGGCAGCCCGGAGCTGAAGTTGGCCTTATCTCGATCGATCGTCTTCAGGACGATTTCCTCATGCGGAGATAGGACGGTGGCCATCGCAATTCTCAAGTACTCTTCGAGTAGCTTGTATGAGTCTACTACTACGACAAAACGCTGCACTGTGGACATTGAACCCTCCATTATTCGTTGTGCGTACTTCTCAAAACCGGAAATCTTGGGCCGATGGCGGCCAAAAATTTCCGGTTTTGACAATAAGGCATTTAAAGGACAACATTATTTTATATCATATTTTGGCCATTTTGTCAAGCATTTTACCTCAATTTTCCTCTATTTTCTCTATATTTCCACTCCCCACGGGTAGTTATTAAACCGCGCAAATCGCGCTTTGGCGCATATCCGCCCCAAACGCCGCCCATTGTTTAAGCTCAATCATGAGCGGGTTCCAGTTTTCAACCACTTGGGCTACTTGAAAAAACCTTCACAAATGAGAAGGTTTTTCTTTATGCCGTCATTGCGAGGAGTTAAGCGACGAAGCAATCTCGGAAACGGGTTATGTCCCTTTATTCTGCAAATTAAAAAAGGCCATTGAAAGATCCAATGGCACTTTTTGGCAACTTGAGGCGACTTCCGCAAGTTTGGCGAGGTGGGAACGATACGCGATGTTGGCGAACTACCGTCTGATTCTCCTAAGAGATACCATTAACGGAAGCATTAAATTTATAACACATTGCCTCTATTCAGTCAAGGGGCTGTATGAGTCCCCGCATTCTATACTCAATGCGCAACCCAATACTGCATTACACTCCCCATCGATACTTGTTAAACAATGCACATCACTCATGAAATAAGGGCTATAACCCAGTAATTCCATAAAATTGACATAATTTATGGATTGTGATACCATAAATTCATGAGATTTAACCGTCTTCAGTCAATTCAAAGGGAATTAACGCCCAAAAGGGTGTTGATCATTTATGGTCCGCGGCGCGTGGGAAAAACGACAATGTTGTTGTCGTATCTTGATGAGGTAAAGATAAAAGAACCATTGGCCAAGTCGTTTTACGCCACCGGCGACGATATGGCGGTGCGCGATCTGTTTGCGACCGAAGATCGTACGCGCCTGCTTGATTTTTCACGGCCGTACGACATTCTGGCGATCGATGAGGCGCAAAACGTTCCCAAACTCGGGATCGGGATAAAAATGATCATCGACGCTTTCCCCGAAAAAAAAATAATTTTGACAGGTTCGTCGTCGTTCGATCTTTCGCGCGAAATAGGCGAACCGCTGACCGGCCGTCATTTTACGATGACGCTTCTTCCGGTCGCGCAAAGCGAATTGGAGGGAAGCGATTTTGAGAAAAAACAAAAGCTCGCCGATTTTTTGATCTACGGCGCATACCCCGAGGTTGTGCTGGAGGCGGATGCCGATAAAAAACAAAAAATTTTGAACGAACTGGTATCGTCATATTTATTCAAGGACATTTTGGCATTCGACCGGATCCGTTCGCCCAAGCTGTTGCTTAACATCGTCCGTTCTCTGGCCTTTCAGGTCGGCGGCGAGGTTTCCCTTAACGAAATCTCTCGCACGGTCGGAGCGGATATTAAAACGGTCGGACGTTATATCGATCTGCTGGAAAAAATGTTCATAATTTTTCGAGTCGGCGGGTTTCGGCGCAATTTGCGGACGGAAATTTCAAAAAAAGCGAAGTATTATTTTTATGATAACGGGATCAGGAACGCCGCCATCGCTCAATTCAACGGACTGGAAACGCGCAATGATATTGGCGCTTTGTGGGAAAATTTTATCGCGGTCGAGATTCTCAAGCAAAACGGTATTTTTAAGTTGAATGAAAACCTGTATTTTTGGCGGACGCACGCGGGAAAAGAGATCGATCTGATAAGCGACGGCGCGCGTGGCCTCGAAGCGATCGAGTGCAAGTGGTCGGTTCGCGATACGTCCGCGCCATCCGAATGGACATCCGCTTACCCCGATTCATCTTTTTCTTACATAAACAAGGAAAATTATCTTGAAACTTTTGAACGCCGGTCAATGCACCACCCCCTGTCGAAATAGAAAAAATACGGTGATATATTATTTCCATAGAGTATCAATTATAGTACTCTTTGGTAAAATATGCGGTGCTTGGATTTTCACACCGATCTCCAAAAATCCCGAGGTTCAATCTCGGGATTTTTTAGAGAAGTTTTATTCTTTATCCCGCGCCGCGATACGGTATCCGGAAAAAAACAAAGGGGGTGGCAAGAACCCCGTTTTTTTATTTTAATGGTAATACACAAAATAAAAACTGCCGATTTTAAACATGATTCTGTTTGGGCGACGCAAGAGCAAATCGCCGGTATTTTTGAAGTAAAACGCTCCGTCGCCACCAAACATATACGCAACATTTTAATAGACAAAGGGGTCTGTCCCCTTATTATTACGAATATAAAAACAGCCGCTCGTCGAAGACGTGCGGCTGGAGAGCGAAATGTGTTGAATGATCCTACTTGGCCGGGTCAACCGTCCGTGTACGGATCTGTCTGCACGATTGTGGTGTGAGACCAATCTCGGCGAAGGCATCATCCCAGTTTCCACCGACAATCTGCACGCGGTTGTAGTTTCCGGAAATATGAACGAGATTGCCCGACCGGTCTGACTTCCAGTAGATACCATCGGACTTGTCCTCGTTCGAGATCGACACGCCGTGCAACTCCCAACAGCGGTACGGACGACCATTGTTGTCCATCTGCACAACCACCCAGTCTGCGCCGAAATTCTCAGCGCTGCATGATGAGCAACCCCGCTCCATCCCCGCACAGCTAACGAACAACAGGCAGAAAAGGTACGTTCCAATTCGTCGAGCCAGTGGCTTGGTCTGTGTTTTCATCGATTCTTTCCTTTCAAGGTGCGGTGACAAAATAACAAAAAAATTGTTCTTTGTCAATAATGCCACAATTGAAACCCTCGAACACCACGCTTTTAGCACATTAGGTCGGGCTCGACCGGTTTTCCGCCACTTGGGCTACTTGAAAAAACCTTCTCATCTCGAGAAGGTTTTTTCTTTTTGTCACCCTTATAAAAACATGAGTTGAAAAAATCGAACCTGGATCAATTTATTTTTGTTCAGCAAGAAGTCTGGGGATTTCGTTGAGCTGGTTTTGAGGCTTCCAGTTACCATAATGGAGTTTGACCAAAATTTCTCGGTATTGCCACAGCTCTTTTATGTCTTCGTCACTCGGATCTTCTCCGGCGTCGCGCATCATCTTACGTACATATACGATCTCATCATAGGATTCACCACTGGCAAGTTTTCCGCCAAAGAGAGGTGGTCTCATGCGTCTAAGAAAATCGTAGGGGTATTTATTGTATAATCTAACAATTGTTTGCTCGGCCTCGGGA
>Ga0265330_10000103_pt1 | contig 70854 bp, 65 predicted proteins | sample 41919metaG_FD_202083 | JGI IMG/M metagenome (GOLD analysis project Ga0265330, IMG submission 202083) | Rhizosphere microbial communities from Carex aquatilis grown in University of Washington, Seatle, WA, United States - 4-19-19 metaG | ecosystem: Host-associated > Plants > Roots > Rhizosphere...
TGAGGCTCATCTCACCGACTTCGTCGAAGAGTAAGGTGCCGCCGTCGGCGTCGACGAACACGCCCGAGTGATTTCGCTCCGCACCCGTGAATGCGCCTCGTACGTGCCCAAAGAGTTCGCTCTCCACGCAATTCGGCGAGACCGCTGCGCAGTTGATGGCACTGAATGGCTTGTTGCGTCGGGGGCTGGCCTGGTGAATGGCTCGGGCAACGCGCTCCTTGCCCGTACCGGTCTCTCCCCCGATCAAGAACGACCGCCGGCCGCGCGAGTGCTGGTCGAGCATCGCGAACAGCGCGCGCATCTCCGTGGTCGTGCCGATGAGATCGCCGAAGCGATCGACGCCCGGATGCACCACGTGCGAACCCCACTCGGGGCGGAAGCGCAATCGAGTTGCACCGAAGCGTACGTGACAAGGTCGAACCAGGTAGGCCTCGCCAACTTGTGTCTCGTCGCCGCCAGGTCGCACGATGAACGTTCCGTTGCGCGAGCTCCGATCCTTGAGGCGCACGCCTCGGGACGTGGCTTGCAGCTCCGCGTGTACCAGGCTGACCGTTTCGTGATCGATGCATAGGGAGCTGTCGCGGGCTCGCCCGACGACCTGCAGCTCATGCCCGATCTTCAGCAGGACATCGCCGTCCTCAGTCTCGAGGTGCCCTCCCTGCACCTTGATGGCCGAGCTCTCACCCATCAACACTGTGTCGACGCTTTCGCCCAGATCCGTGTCATTCAAAGCGAGGTGCGCGATTTCTTGACGCATGAGGAACTTCCTTCGAGAAAGCTATGAGTACGACGGAGGACGAGACTGCCTCGCCGTTACCCGAACAACGAACTGCTCAGGACGCAAATGGCCCTGCGACGGCCGTATGCACTCGGACGGAAGACTCGAGCCGGCGAGTCTGAGAGGCTCGGCGAGGCTGGCTGCCGAGCCGTTGCCACGAGCGAGAGCTCGCACTGCCAACATGCCAACCGAGGTCGTGAGGCGCTTCGAACTGCGACTCAGATGTCTTTCGTATCTGGGCGTGGGACGAACGCAGATCGGGCTTGGGATTGCTCCGGTCGCCTGGCCGCCGGCGACGAAACCACTTGGCTGGGCTTTGCCGTTGTGGCGCTGTGTTCCACGTTCGGAGGGGACAATGGCACCACCGGCGACGCAATGGTCTGCCCACGCGACGCCGCAGCCTCGCGATTCGCGTGACTACGTGGCCGCAGCTTCGAGCGTGGGGTCTTACCATGGGAAGCATGGGCTTCCTGCGACCCTCGCAGGTAGCCCTGCAGTGCAGGCGCCGAGACGGTGAGCCCGTGCTCGGTGAGCCACTCGGCGACGGCACGCCACGAATACCCCTTGCTTCGCATGCCGTACAGTTTCGGCGCCAACATGACGATGGCTCGACGTTTGCTGACTTCGGTATCGCTTCGAGCAGGCGCTTCGTCGAGAAGCTGCTGCAAGTTGGCCACGCTCGAAAGCGAAATCTTCGTATGTGGTTTATCCGTCACGCTGGCATGCTCCTGGTTGCGAACTCTCCGAGACGTTGGATACGTCACCGCGCCGGGTGACCGTTCCAGGCTCTCGTCCGCCTTCGCCAGCGCCAGACTCCACCCGCACCGCCGCACGAAACTACGAGCGCGTCACGTTGCCCTGGTCGGAGGGGTTGACAGCGCAAGCGCCGACCAGTGAACATTTGGTACGTCCCCGTATTGAGGACGTCAATGGGTAGGCCGCATTTTTTCGCCAGCGCCATTCGGATGCATCTGCAGCCCAAGGGCAGCACGCAACGCAGGTGCACCGGAAACACTCCATACGCCTCTCCCCGCGCGCCCTTCCGATGGGCGCGGAGGTACTTTCGGTTCGCGCTCGCAATGCCCACACCAGTGCACGCGCGAGTGCAATGCGATTGACCGAATCGGTGGTCGTGAGATGCATGTACCCGGAGCGAAAAGCGGAGGGCAAGATAAAGGGGCGAGTTACGGGTTTTCTATCCAATGGAAAAGACTCGAGAAGTCTCGGGTTACCCGGAGGGGATCCAGAGTTACGGGGCCGCCAACGGCTTGAAACCGGGCGAGAAAGCGTGAGTTACGGGTGAAGGACGCTGACGATCTCCCGATCTTTCGGCCGCGCCTCGGCAGGCGGGGGCGGGCGACCTCGCGAGCCGACGGCGCTTCGTTTCGCAACACGCTGCTCGCGAGCATTCGCCTTGCCAACAACTCGGGCGTGAGCCGACCAAGGGCTGGCGGTTCGAGCATCGGTGTCCTGGTGCCGGGTCCGGACGCGCGGCGAGTCGTGGTCAAGGCGCACGTGGTTCGGCTGACGGCGACGGGCGCGAAGGCCGCCTCGCTGCACCTGCGCTACATCGAGCGCGACGGGGTGGAGAAGGACGGCACCAAGGGTGTCCTGTACTCAGTCGATGGCCCGGCTCGCGCCGAGGCCTTTGAGCAGCCGCGTCCCGGTGAGAAACACCAGTTCCGCCTCATCATTTCGCCCGAGGATGCCGCCGAGCTGGATCTGACCGACTATGTGCGGCGTCTGATGGCGCGTGTCGAGCGGGACGTGGGTCGCCGGCTCGAGTGGGCGGCTGTGAATCACCACGACACCGACCATCCGCATGCGCACGTCGTGGTGCGCGGGGTAGACCGGAACGGACGTGAGGTGCGCATGGACCGCGGCTACATCTCCAATGGTCTGCGCTGGCGAGCCCAGGCGCTTGCGACGGAGGAGCTTGGGCCGCGCCACCACCTCGAAATCCGTCGTGGGTACGTCAACGAGGTGACCCAAGAGCGGTTGACGTCGCTCGATCGGGAGCTCGCGCGTCGTGCAGTCCATGGCGAGATCAAAGCCCGGTCTCGCGAGCGCCCAGGTCTCATCGACGAGTCCACGCTCCTGGCCCGCCTCGAGCACCTCGAGCACATGAGGCTTACCGAGCGGCTCTCACGCAATTCGTGGCGAATGGCCGACGGTTGGCAAGAGACCCTTCGCGACCTCGGGGCGCGCGGCGACATCATCAAGCAGATCCACCTGGCCGTCTCCGGCGATCCCGCCCGCTACCACATCGTTCGTCCGGGTGAGGCGTTGCCTCCGGGCCCGTCGGGCGTCGAGCAGACGGTGACGGGCCGTGTAGCCAGCAAGGGCCTCTCCGACGAGCTCAAGGGCGCGTTCTACGCCGTCGTCGAGACTCCCACGGGTCGCGCGTACCACGTGCCCATCGACGCCCGCTCCGCCGAAGCTGTCCGCGTGGGCGACATCGTGACGTTGGCCACTCAGCCTGAATCGGCGGTCCGGTCCGTCGACCGCGACATCGCCGACGCGGCGGGGCGACGCAACGGCATCCTCGAACTTGGCGCGGAGTCCTCCCCAAACGCCGAGCGCGCTTCCCGACGCATGCGCGAGCTCGAACGCCTCGGCCTGGCGAAGCCCACCGGGACGAACCGCTGGGCGGTTTCGCCCAACCTGCTCGACGAGCTCGAACGGCGACACGACGAAACTCCCGTCCGACATCGGCTGCTGATGCGCAAGGCGTCGCTTTCGATCGACGAGCAGGTCCGACATCCGGGTCCGGTATGGCTCGACCGGACGGAGAGCGAGACCTTGGCTCCCTACGGACTGGGCGCCGAGGTCCGTCGCGCGGTCGAGCAGCGTCGGGCTGCATTGCGCCACATCGGCATTGCGCCCGACGATCCACACCGGCTGGAGCAACTGCGCGAACTCGAGAGGAGGACGGTGGGGAGGGAAGTCGCCGGGCGCTCGGGACAGAGTTTTGTCGCCGTCGCGCGGGATGGCTTCCGTGGGCGGGCGAGCTCCTATGCGACCCGTACCGGCGCTTCCTACAGCGTGGTGTCCGACGGCTCACGCTTCGTTGTGCTCGAGACGACGGCGGCGATGCGCGCCATGGAAGGGCGGTCCGTTACCCTCACGCGCGATGCGCACGGGCGCGCCGTCGTTCGTCCCGGGCCCGACCGCGGTCAGGAGAGGTAGAAGCCGCTTTCGCGGCTGGCTGTTCCGCCACGCCCTTCGCCGCGCGCCCTCATCTTCGGAACTCCTCGAAAAAGACGTCCACGACCTCGTAGGCCTTGATGGGACGAAGGCCCAGGCTGGCCCGTTCGAACATCGCGACGAGCTTGTCGCCGTCTACCAGTTCGATCGGCGGCACGCCGTCTCGGATCGCCTCTTTACGTGCGTCGCTCGTAAAGACGCCCGTGGTCAAGATGAGCCCCTTGTCGGCGCGGCCCTGCATCGCGCCGCGGAAGTCGCGCACTTGGCTCGGCGTGACGGGCCGGTCGCCGTACCGCTTGCACTGAAACAGCACTTTGAAGGTCACCAACGGATTGACCTCCAGCACGCCGTGCCCATCGATGCCGCCGTCGCCGGAGCTTCCCGTCACGACGACCTGCTGAAACCCACTCTCGCGGAGGAGCCTCTGGCAGATGCGTTCGAACCCAGACGGCGGAAGCGCCCGCAGAATCTCGAGGAGGCGGACCTTGTAGTCCTTCTCTTCCTCGGCGGTCTCGGCATCCGCCTCCTCGTCCTCTTCGACGGGGCCCCCTGCGCGGGCGGTCTCGGCGACGTTGCGCGGGAATTTCTTGCGGACGTCCCTCAGCATGGTCTGGACGGCGTCGGTATCCAGCTTCGCCGCGCGCCCCGCCTCGGTTAGACTCCAGACACCGCGTTGCGAGGCGTCGAGATACCCCGCCTTCGCGAGATAGAATCGGGCCCAGCCAATCTGATTGCGGACGCGCGAATGTCCGTTGGACGTCGTTTCTTCCTGTTCCCCCTCCGAAACGCCGAGTCGGTCGAGCACGCGATCAGCCACCTCGCTGGCGGTGCCGGAGTTGCCGAGCTCTCGCAAGGTCTCCACGATGGGCGCGACGAAACGAAGGAAGCTCGGGCCCTTGGTCTTCTTCGACGCCATCGGGCATGGAGCGTCTCACAACCGCTGAAGGCCGTCATCAAAACGCGGGAGCGTCGTGCCATAACTGACCGGCGGGCCTCGCCCACGAATGCCCGGGGCTCATGGGGTGTAGGTGACGCCGTTCAACGCAAACCGCCTCGCTCTGGGTCGGCTTTGGCACGAAACGCCTCCAGCTCAGCGTCATTGGCGATCGTCTCGCGCGGCAGGTCATCGAGAAACCTTCGACCGCCGGAGAATCGCTGCGCCACGTGCTCGACGAGCTGCCGGTATCGGCTCTCGGCCGCCGCGCGGGCCAGCGCCTTGCTGTCGTCCGGCAACGCGGGCGTATGCGCGAACCACGTACGGAGAAATACGCCGAAAGACTCCGAAAGCAATTCGAGGTCTCGCTGCAAGCGCGCATCCGCCCGGCCCAAGCGATCCAGTCGCCGTAGCAGAAGCGCCGAGTCGCTAGCGCCGTCGAGGAACTGCAGGACGGACGACCGCACTATCCCGCTCTCGGAGGTTCCCATCGCGGCGCAGCGATGAGCCACTCGCTCCGCGAGCTCGGGCTCCACATAGGCCTGAAGTCGGACGCGCTTTCGAAAGGCTCTCATGGTACCCATCCTCCGCCGGTCGCCCTCAGGGGCGCTCGTGCTTTGGCCTACGGTGAGTCGCATATGCCTCGATGGCAAACACGAATCTGACGTGGCAATACGTGGATTGGCTACGGCTGGTCTGAATGGGTATCCGCGCGGGACCCTGGTCGTTGCTCGTTTCGGAGCTCGGGCCCGTCGCACCCGCGAGCTCGAGCGTGCGCCTTTCCAGAACCTGGTTCACTGGTGATTCATTCGCCATCCGGTGGCGAATCGCTCCCCACTCGCCGCGGTGGGCCCACGGACCACTTTTTGACTGCAGTGTTCGCAAGTTACGCCCAAGCCGTTTCCCAGCTCTCCGTTTTGAGTGTCCGCAAGGAAGCTCTCCCGCGTGGGTCGCCAGAGAAACGTCCGTACAACCGCCGTTTCCTAAGATCTTTAAACAACGCCAAGTTTTGGTGTCGTCGCGTCGGGTCGCTGGGCGAGCGCGCGGGTCGTGGCGACTTTCTCGCCAGCTCTGGGCTCGGCGAGCCCATTTCGTATCGCCGCATGCCAGTGATTTCGAAGGCTTAGTCGCCTCTTAAGGCGGACGCGCAGCAGGCATACGGGTTGCGCCAGGGGATGCCGAACTGCCCACATTGGAGAAGCGAACCATGGCGCCCGCGACCACGACGACCCATCACTCGGCACCCGTGACCCTTGAAGACGCCGCCCACGGTTGCCACCCCCCGCGCGACGAATCGGAGGTGCGACGCCATTGGCTCACCTACCGGCAAGCCGCCGCGTATTGCGGCTGGTCGGTCAACTACGTCCGCAATCTCGTCAGCGCCGGCCAGATTCCCGTCTACGGCAAGCCCCGCGTGCGCCGGTTCCGCCGCGACATGCTAGACCTCTTTCTGACGAACCCTGATGCTGCGATGCGCAAGTTCCGCGCCGAAAGGAACTCGCATGGCAGTTAGAAAACTGAGTCGCTCATGGCAATACGACTTCAAGATCGAGGGCTTCGAACGGCAACGCAAAGGAGGATTTCGCACCCGAGCCGAAGCCCTGCTCGCGGAGACGGCGGCGCGCGAGCGGCTGCTGTCGGGCAGCCGGCAGCTGCTGTTTCGCGACGGATACGCCCAGTACATGTCGGCGACGCGCATGAAGGACCGCGGCCGGGACGCTTACGAGCATCTCTGGAAACGGATCAAGCCCGCGCTCGGCCACCTCTACGTGGAGGAGGTCGACACCTCGGCGCTCGATGCCTTCAAGCAATCGCTTCCGACGCATCTCGCGCCCAAGTCGATCAACCAGTATCTGATTCTGGTTCGCGCGGTGCTTCGGTTTCTTTGGAAGCGAAGTCGCCTGAGGAGCGTGCCCTACGTGCCGATGGAGTCGGTCCCGCAGGCGCACGCCGATTGGTACACGCAGGAGGAGAGGGACCAGCTCCTCGAGGGCATGTTTCGCCTCGAGCCGCAATGGTACCTCTTCTACTACCTCACGATGCGTCTGGGGCTACGCACCGGCGAGGTCTACGCCGTTGGTCATCGGCAGATTCGACGCGAGCCCCCGCGGCTCATCGTCGACCAAGCCGTGCAGCGCGGCACGATGGCGAGGCCCGCCCGCATCGCCTCGCGAAAAAACGACGAAGCGTACGTGCTCGACCTCACGACCGACATTCTGGCGGCCGTGGATTGGCACGTGGAGGCGGGCTACGGCGGGCCGGTCTTTCTCTTCTCCAAGACCGGCGACTTCCCCCGGTACATCGACAGCCACGTCCGGCCCCTCAAGCTCGTGCAGCGCAAGCTCGGCCTCCGACCGCTCAGCCATCACAAGGTGGGGCGGCATTCGGTGGCGAGCCAAGCGGTCACGGGCGGCGGATCGATCAAGGCCGTGCAGGCGCAGCTCGGTCACCGCTCCGAGCAGAGCACGCACAAGTACGCGCACCTTGGGTCGGGTGCGCAGCGGCGATTGATCGAGGCGCTGCAGCCGTCGCGAGCTCCGCACGAAAGCCCTTCGCGCGAAGCTCATGTCAACCTGGTGTCAACGGAGGGCCAGGGGCAACCGTCCGGACCGCGCTAAGTGCGCGTAAGGATTGGTTGCGCGGGAAGGATTTGAACCTTCGACCTTCGGGTTATGAGCCCGACGAGCTACCAGGCTGCTCCACCGCGCGGAACGGTCGATAGCCGAAGCGACGAGCGCCTACAAGCTCCTTCCGACACGTCCCCGGTCAAACCCGGCCGGCGCCGCCTTCTTTTCCGAGCTTTTCTGTACCCGCACCGCCCCTCGGGTCCCCGCGCCCGGCCGAGCCCCCTGTTTTCCTGCCTCGACATCCCGACAGCACCGGAACCCCGTCTCGTAGAACCGGAACTCGGGCCCGTGCGCGTTGTTCGTCGAGTGACAGGTCGGCTTGTTGCCGCCGTAGCACCCCGCCCAGTAGCACCCGATGAGAACGAACGGCCACGCATTGGCATGCTCGCGCGTGCGCACCACCCACTCTTCGACGTTCCCCGTCAGGTCGTACACCCCGCTCGGCGTCGCGCACTGCCGCTTCTCTCCGCTGGCCGCCGCTTGGTAGAGCTCCTCCACGTGGGCTTTCGCCTCGGGGGCCGGCCACCTGGCCAACGTCGCCTCGTTGACCGTGCGCCACGTCTGGTCGTCGTTGCAGCGCCCGTCGACGTGGGAGTCCCCGTACGGATAGGCCCGCCGCTCCTCCCCCTGGCACGCGGCCATCCACTCGTCTTCCGTGCACAGACGATCGCCCCTCGCCGAGCACCATGCCTGCGCATCGTTCGCCGATTGCATCACCAGCGGCTTGGCCCCGCGGCGATTGGGAGCCTCGAAGCGGTCGATGCAAAAGCCGCGTACGCGCACCATGCCGGACGGGCAGCCGCCGCGGCGCTGCTTGGGCTTTCCGCCGTCGAATTCGGCGAGCGCGGCCGCGACGTTCGCTGGCTCATCGACGCCTTCCACGTCTGCCGTGGAGCTCCCGACCACGTCCACTTCCGCTGCGGAGCTCCCGACCACCTCGCGCTCGCCCCCGAGCGCGACGAGCGACGCGACGATGAAGAGCAGACACGAAGCGGAGCGAATGACACGGCCCACGAGCGCCTACGCAAGGCGTACCGTCAGTAGCCCTTTCGCGCCACCGCGAGGTCGCCCCGCTCGATCTCCACCGTCGACTGGGTGACCACGCACGTTGCGCTGTCTCTCTTCATCGCCACGACGCGGAGCTCGCCCACGACTTCATCGGGATACGTGCGATCGTCGCGAGCCGATCCGGGCGTTCGCTCCATCGCCGGCAACGGCTTCTCGTCGTCGGGCGACACCCGATCGCCCGCGCTCGGCTCGACCAGGCTGCGACGCCACGGGTCTCCGCGCCGCACGACGAACAAGCGATTGCCGAGCTTGAGCCCCCCCGATTCTCCCTTGTCGACGAAGACCACCTGGTTTTGCCCGTAGAACTCGTTCGGGTGCACGCTGGCCAGCACGTGAGCCTGCACTTCGCCGTCGTTGCGCCGCGGAGGTACGATCTGGAAGCGCCGGCCGAGGGGCCCGACCTTCGCCCCGCGCTCGATGACGTTCAGCGTCTCGATGACCTGCGCCCGCGCTACCCGATCGCGCGAGTTCCATTGGTCGATCCGCGCCGTTCCCTCGATCTGGACGATGGTCCCTGCCGCTGCCGACGGATGAACCGGCCGAAAGATCGTCAGCTCTTGACCGATGTGGACGTCGTGGCCAGCCCCGACGTGCAAGTAGACTTCGTCGAAGTCCGAGAGAAACATCTTGTCCTCGGCCGCGCCGGTCACGTCGCCCCAGACTTCGTCCGTGTCGTCGCGGATCCAGCCTTGGTCGCGCAAGAAGACCGTGTCCCCTGGCACTCGCCGCCGTCGATCGATCAACGTCATCTGCCCTTGCGGCGTGGTCGGCTGCACGCCGGGACCGGTCGCCGTGGCGGTATCGTTGGGGCCGCCCGCTCTCAGGTGCACCTCGTCCCCGGGGTAGATCCAATTCGGATTCTTGATGTCGGCGTTGTACGACCAGAGGCGCGGCCATTGGTACGGGGTCTTGAAGTAGTAATCGGAGATTCCCCAAAGCGTGTCGCCCTGCCGCACGACGTGCGACGCAGGCACTTCGCCGCCCGTAAAGCTCGGGCTGCCGGCGAAGACCGGGCCGGTACTGTCGCCGTGCGCGATGCCGCCCCCTCTCGACCGTGGGCCGAGATCGAACGAGTCTTCCTCTTCCCCCGTCACCGGGTGCGAGCTCGACTCGGTGGCGTTGCCGCCGCCGATGGTCCCGCTGGGCGACTGCGGATTGCCGTAGTTGCTCGCGGGCGGCGCGTACGTCGTCCCGGGCTGCGGTGGAACCAGCGGGCCGGCAGGCTGGACGCCCCCCGCGCCGCCTTGGGGCGAAGGGGCCGTCTGCCCCCGTGCAACCAGGGGAACGAGCCACGCGAGCATGGCGAGAGAGGCGGCTGCGATCGCGCCGCAGCGATTCGCTTGGGTCATCGACCTTCCTCGGGGATAGGGTTCGGCGAATCTGCAGCGGAGCCGGAGAGTGCCGGGATGTGGCGCGCTGCGTCGCTCTCCGGGTATTGCCGCGCGAGCCGATCGAAGCACTCTTTGGCCTTCGTCGTTTGGCCGAGTCTGCCACGCGACATGCCGAGCTTGAGGAGCGCGTCGGGCGTCTTGTTGCCGACGGGGAAGCGCTTGATGGCTCCCTCGAATTGTTCGGATGCGTGCACATAGTCGCCGCGCGCGAAGTAACACTCGCCGCGCCAGTACATCGCGTTGTCGGCGTAGGGATGGTCCGGCCATTTGACGAGAAACGCCGCAAACGCGTCGAGGGCCTGGTCGCATCGCTTCGTGTTGACCAGCGACAGCGCTGCGTCGTACGCGCGCTTCGCCTCCGGGTCGAGCGCGCCCTCGTGATCGCGGGGCGGCGACGGGGCGGAGGCGCTTGCTCGCGAAGGCGGTTCGGCTGAGGCCTCGCCCTCGTCGGTAGCCGATTGCTCGATCTGGTCTTCCCCTCGCCTCGAGTTTCGCGCGCCGCGCGCCGAGCCGAAGACGCGGATGGTCGGCCGCGGAGTCGTGTCTTGGGGGTCGGCGGTTTCGGCGCTATCGTCCGCCCCGTTCTGCCCATCTCCAATCTGAAGGACCGGCGGCGGCTGCCCCATCGGGGCTGCCGACGTGTAGGCCTGGGGAACCACGAGTGACGGGTCGGGCGCGTCCCGGCCGGTCGCGGCGCGGTCGCGGCCGTCGCGAATTCGGTCGATTTCGTCACGCATCGAGTCGAGCTGCCTTTCTTCGGCGCTGCGCCCGCAGCCGAAATTGGCGAGCAGGGCGAACGCCTGAAGGGCCAAAAGCGCGCGTAATCTCATGCGCAGGAGACAGCGTATTGCGCCGGACCTGCCGCGGCCAATTTCCCGGCTGGCTCGCGCCCCGTCCACGGCGTGCCATATCTTTACCCCCGCCCCATTCTGTGGGCACGATGACCGTCCGCCGGTGTCGCCCGCAGCCCGAGCGCCGCCATGGTCGGGGCGCACACGAGACCGAGGAACCGAAGTGCCCCCGCCGCCCCGCAAGCTAGACCTTCGCAAGACGCTATTCCTCTTGCCGAACGTTATCACGCTCTCGAGCGTGTTCTGCGGGTTCGACTCTATCCGCATCAGCGCGACCGCAACGGGAGACGACGATTACTACCGAGCGTCGTTGCTCCTGGTCTTCGCGCTCTTCTTCGACATGCTCGACGGTCGTGTCGCGCGGCTCACCAAGACGCAAAGCGCGTTTGGTCTGCAAATCGACTCGCTCGCCGACGCGATCTCGTTCGGCGTCGCACCGGCGATCCTCGTCTTCAAGTGGTCGCTATGGCAAAGGCCGACCGCCGGTCTCATCGCCTCCTTCCTCTTTGCCGCCGCGGGAACCGTGCGCCTGGCGCGGTTCAACGTGTTGTCGATGGGAGACAAGGGGGCCCCGACCAAGCCCGGCAAGTACATCGTCGGCCTTCCGGTCCCCGGCGCGGCCGGAATTCTCATCTCGCTGGTGCTCGCCAACCACGCAATGGGCGACGAGCTTCGCCTGCATGGACCGAAGTACGTGTGGGCGATGGTCGCGCTGACCATATTCTTGAGTTGCCTCATGGTCTCGACGATCAAATTCCGCAGCTTCAAGGACCTGCGGCTCAACGCGCGAACGTTCTTGCTCGTCGCGTTTGCCGTGGGATCGAGCGCCATCGTCAGCCTTCAGACGCGCCCGGCGTTCGTGCTCGTGTGGCTCCTGTCGTGCTACGTGGTGATCGGCCTCGTCGAGAGCGCGTTGACCCTGTCCCGGCGCGCTCGTCGGCGCCAGGCCGGGCCGCGGCCGACGCTCCCGCCCGTACCGTAAACCCGGCACCCTATGTTCGACGACCTGTACGCCCTGCGTGACCGCGCGCGTGCCGCGGCGGCTCGAGGCAACCTGGACGATGAAATCGCGGCTCTGCTCGCCGCCGCCGGGCAGACGCACGTCGCCGAGCACGACTACACCGCGGTGCTGCGACATCTCGAAGAGGCGCTCGCCAAACGAGGCGACACCCGAGGCGCGCTCAACGTGCTCGCCTATCTGGCGTCGGCGGACCCGACTGCCTACAAGCGCGCGCAGGCCCTGATGCCGCAGGTTCCCCCCGTCGACCGCGCTCCGGTCCTCGCCGCGCAGGGCCGCATGGCGGACGCGGCGCGCGAGACGGAGAACGCGGGGCAGGTCGCCGCCGCGGCGATCTACCGCGAAAAGGCGAAGGATTGGGTTGCCGCCCGCGCTCTCTGGTCGCGGCTCGTTCACGTGACCGAGCACGACGACGATGCGTACGTCACGGCGCTCGTGCGCTTCAATCTGGCGCGCTGCGCCAGGCAGTGCGGCGACGCTCGACAGGCACGCGAAGCGATCGTCGCCAGTGTGCGTCTGCTGGAAGAGTCGGCGGACTATTTCGAGTCGATCGGGCGGCGCGAACGAGCATTCGACTGTTTTCAAGTGCTCGTACAGATAGGACGCGAGAGCGGCGCCTTCGAAGACGTGCTCGAAGGGTTCGTCAACTCGATTCGTATTCTGCGCGAAGACCACATCAAATACGAGTTTGCGCTCGAGCTCTTCGAAGAGTGCATCGCGGCGGCGACCGAGTGCGGCGAGACGCGCGCCGCGGCCACTCTTGCGCGCCAGGCCGGGGAGTACGCGCGATCGATCGGGCTGCCCCACGCAGCCGCCGGATATTCGCTTCGACAGGCGGACTTGTGGCGCGCGGTGGCCAAGCAGACCAAGCAGAAAATGGGCACCGGCGCCCGCGCCGAGGTGGCGGAGAACTCCCTCCTGGCGGCGATCCATGCGTTCGGCGAGATCCATCAATACGCGCGGGTCGGCGGCCTCTTCGCCGAGCTCGCGCAGCTCGACCTCGAGCCCTTGCGCCGGGCGCACTATGCCCGCGCGGCCAGGCGGTACGAGAAGGTCAGCGACGAACCCCTCGAAAAGTCCGCCACCCATCCCCCGGCGCTGCGACGCGAATCGCACCACGCGGAGGTCTGGCACGTCGACGTTCTCGAGTGGGAGCGGCGGGGCAGCGCCGCAGAGGCGTGCGCCGGCGTGCTGTTCGACAAGCGATGGAACGACCTCGTTCGTCGAAGGGCGATGGTGGCGCGGCTGACCGCTCTCGACGTGGAAGCCACGCCCGACGACGCGAGCCCTTGGGTGCTCGGTCGAAGGGTGCTCCTCACCGAGCAGCTCTCGCAACTTCAGCTCTATGTGTTCCTGTCGCCCCTCGAAAAGCTGTTCGCTCGTCCCGAGCGACGCATCAAGGTCGCCGTTCTGCAGGCGTTGCGGACGTTTTGCTACAAGCGAACGTTCGTCACCGTGCGCGCCGGGCTCCGCGACCCCGATCCGGTCGTCGTCGATCAAGCGGCCAAGGCCCTCGAATCGCTCTCGTTTCCGCACGCCGTCGACCCGCTGTCGCGCATCATGAACGAAGCCCCGCAAGCCGGGGTCCGCGCGGCGGCGCTTCGAGCGCTCGCCCACGTCGACACGGTCGAGGCGGCGGAGCTCGTCCTCGGGGTGCTGGAATACGGGGCACCGGTGGACCGGGCCGCGGCGCTCGCGGCGGTCAAAGCGGCGGGCGGCTCGACATTCATGGGGCTGGCGCGCGCAGCGCTTCCGTCCGCGACTGGAGCGCTGCAGGAGAGCCTGCGGCAGGTGTGCGGTTAGTCACGTTTCTTGGCCCGCGCCCGTGCGCTTCGATACGCCCATCGTGGGATGGATTGGCTCGTCGGCGCGTCGCTCGCCATTCGACGCCTGCAGCGCCGGACCCAGGGACTGCTGGTTGCACTGGCTATCGCTTCGTACGTCGTCTTTGGCAATCTGCGAGGGGGCTTCGGGGTCGCCCACGGCGCCGCGCTTGCGGCGTGGGCCATCGTGCTCGGCTCCCGCGTGCGACGCCGACTGGGTGAGGCCAAAGCCGACGCGCCCCTGCTGCTCGACGTCGAGGTGGGCGTGCTGCTCGCCGTGGCGCTCGAGGCCGCGCTCGTCCGCTTCGACGGCGGGCTCGGCGGTCGCTTCTCACCGGCGATCTACTTGCTCGTCGCGCTCGTCGCGGGCTTTGCGCGCCCGCTCGCCGGGCTGGTCGTCGTCGCCTTCGCCATCGGCCTCGAAGCAGCGCTCCGGTTCGTGACGTTGGGCGAGACCGATGTGGCCGGCCTCGCCACACACGCCGGCTTCGCGACCGGTTTTGCGCTCCTCAACCTCGTACTCTTGCGGGCGGAGCTCGCTCGCGTCCGCGCCACCGCTCGCGCGCGCGTCGAGCTGCAGCTCGCCCGCCTTCGAGACGACGCTCGCAGCTACCGCCTGCTCGGGGCGGGCGACGCGGGCGACCGGGACAGAGCTCATGGGGAGCGGCTCGCCGGCGCAAGCGTGGAAGAAATCCATCAGTCGGTGCACTACGCGCTCGACCTTCTCCGCCGCTCGCTCGATCTCCATACCGCGGTCCTGCTCTGGGTCAACGACGCAGGAACCCACCTGCGAATCAGCGAGATTTCTACCCGAGCCGACGACGTTCACGACGCGCCGTTCCCCGCGGGCGACGGGGTCCTCGGCGCCGTCCTCGCCCAGCGCGCCCGCGTCTCGCTGCGGGGCCTCAAACCGTCCTACAAAGTGCCGTACTACGTCGGACCGTGTCCGGTGCGTGCACTGGCCGCCATCCCCGTTCTCGAGGGGCAAGCCTTGCGCGGCATTCTGGCGGTGGATCGCGTGGAGGACCTGCCCTTTTCGCCGCACGAAGAAGAGATCGCTGCTCAGGCGGCGCGCTTCTGCCTGCGCGCGATCCAAAACGAGCGCGTCTTTCTGCAGCTCGAACGGGCGAAGGTCGAGGAGGGCAAGCTCTACCGCGCCGCGCGGGCCCTCGGTGCAGCGCTCAGCGAGAAGGACGTCGTCGACGCGGGCGTCCAAGCCGCCCGTGAAATCGCCAGCTTCGACCTCGCGGCCGTCACGGTCTTCGACGAGGCGACGCGCATGCACGAGGTGGTCGCCGCCAAGAGCGCGGGCGGCGACATCGACGACCTCGTCGGTACGCGCTTTTCGCACAACGCGGGGCTGGTCGCCATGGTCGTCCAAAACCGCTGCCCTCTGCCCTATCGCGGCGACTACGAGACGGCGCGGCAGGTGGTCCTGAGCAAGCGCCTGCCATGGCCCAGCCACCCGAGCCTGCTGGTACTGCCCTTGCTCATCCACGATCGGGCGCTCGGCACGCTGATCCTCGGCGCCAAACGAAGGCACGCGTTCGGCGATTCCGTGCGACCGACGCTCGAGGTGCTCGCGAGCCACCTTGCCGTGAGCCTGTCCAACGCGCGAATGGTGCACAAGCTCGAAACGATGGCGACGACCGACGGCCTGACGGGGCTCTTGAACAAGCGCGCGATGCTCGACGCGGCAGCGCAGAAGATCGCCGCCGCGGCGCGCTTCGGTCGAGCCCTCGCGCTGCTCGTCGTCGACATCGACTTCTTCAAGAAGGTCAACGATACGTACGGACACGACATGGGCGACCGGGTCATCCGGGGGCTCGGCGACATCCTCACGCGGCAGAAGCGGTCGACCGACGTGGTCGCGCGCTTCGGCGGAGAAGAGTTCGTGGTGCTCTGCGAGCAGACCGACGAGCCGGGCGCGATGCTGCTGGGGGACCGAATCCGCGAAGAGCTCGGCAAGACGAGCTTCCGCGCCGCGGCGGCGGTATTTTCGGTCACGTGCTCGATCGGCGTAGCGACCTTTCCTGGAGCGGGGGGCGACTGGGAGGCTCTCTTCAAGGCGGCCGACGACGCCCTTTACCTGTCCAAGCGGTCTGGACGAAACCGCTGCACCGCCTGGCGGGCGGGTCGCAAGCCCGCCGCCGGCAGCTCCAAACGCTGAGCGAATCTCGACAGAGCCCTCCGACGTGCGCATGCTTGTCTTGCCATGAACGACAACAAGCCGACACCGCTGCAAGACGTGCGCAAAGGGCTGGGCCTTCTATTTCGCGCGGCGAAGACCGCCGTCGAGAAGCTGCCAACCGGCGGCGTCGAAGAGGTGGTTGCGACGAGCGCGCGTGAGGTCGGCCGCGCTATCGAGAACGTCGCGTCGGCCATCGAGCGCGAAGTCTTCGGAAAGCGGGGCGGGCCGGGCCACACGGGCAAGGACGCTGGAGCCGCGCCTCCCGAGGCGGGCAAGGACGAGCCGCCGTCCCCGGAGGGGCCAAAGCCGCCCGACGCCGCCTAGGAGGGCGATGTCTTCCGGCCGATCCTTTGCGATCCCGCCGTGAAGCTTCCACTGCGGCTGCCGTTCCCTCCCTCGAGATGGCGGTTCGATTGAGCTCTCGACCCGACGATTCGCCTGCGAGCGAGGGCCAGGTAGGGACGAGAAGTGACGTGTGGCCAATCAGGCCCTCCCTTCGACCGGAGCCCAGCCCGATTGCCTACGCGATTCACGACGCGAAGAACATGGTGGGCGTCCTCTCGGCCAACCTCGACGTCCTGCGAAGGGCCCTCCGAAATATGCCCCTTCCTCGCGGCGCCGCCGACGCGCTGGAAGACATCGACGAGAGCAGCCGGCGGTTGAACGGGCTGCTGCGCGAGGCGCTCGCCGGCCTGCAAGGGTACTCGCCCCAACCGACGCAGCCGCCGACCTTGCGCGCGTCGCCAATCGTCGCGGCCGCGGTCGATCGCATGTTGCCGGCGGCCGAGGCGCGACAGGTCCGGATCACGGTGGCAGGCGCGCAAGACGCCTGCGCGACGATCGAGCCAGAGCTCCTCGAGCGAGTGATCGTCAATCTGCTCGAAAACGCGCTCCGCTTTTCGCAGGCCGGCGACACGGTCGAAGTCGCGTACGCCTCGCACGGTGGGCGCATGACCCTCGCCATTGGCGACCGAGGTCCGGGGGTGCCCGAGAGCGCTCGCGACGAGATCTTCGAGTCGTATCGCCACCGAGACCCCGATGGCGCACAGTCGCACTTCGGGCTCGGGTTGGCGTTCTGTCGCGAGGTAGCTCGGGCGCACGGTGGGGACGCGTTCGTGTTCAATCGCGCCGGTGGCGGCGCGTGCTTCGTGTTCGAGACCGAGTGACGCCCGCCTGAGGCCCGGCGCTGGGCGGCCCTGCCGCGCGGTGCGATGCTCGCGGGTCGTGCCCGGGCTATTCTCTTGCGCGCCCACCATGACGACCGCTGCTCCGTCCACGAACATGGCAACGCCGCCGACGACCGATCTGCGCGCGATGCTCGCCCGCATGAAGGACTCCCAGCGCAAGCACGGGGCGCCGAGCTCCGACGAGCGCGTTCGCGCGCTCGGTCGCCTCGAACGGGCCCTCATCGGCCGCAAGGATGCGATCGCAGCCGCCATCTCGAGAGATTTCGGCAACCGCTCGACTCACGAAACGCTGGTGGGCGAGATCTTCGTCGTGCGAAATGCCATCGAGCACGCGAAAGAGCACCTGCGCGAGTGGATGGAACCCGAGGAGCGCGAGGTCGGCTGGGTCTTTCTGCCGTCGACCGCGCAGGTCATTTCGCAGCCTCTCGGGGTCGTCGGCATCATCTCCCCTTGGAACTACCCCGTGCAGCTCGCTCTGTCACCGCTCGTCAGCGCGCTCGCGGCGGGCAATCGCGCCATGATCAAGCCGAGCGAGCTCGTTCCGGAGACCTCGGCGACGCTGCGCGATCTCCTCGGCGAGGCGTTCGCGGAGGACGAGGTTTGCGTCGCGATCGGCGGTTCGGATGTCGGCGACGCCTTCTCGCGACTGCCGTTCGATCATTTGCTCTTCACCGGGTCGATTCGCGTGGGCAAGCTCGTGATGCGCGCGGCGAGCGAAAACCTCGTGCCCGTGACTCTGGAGCTCGGCGGCAAATCCCCTGCCATCGTGGGCGATCACGCCTCGCTGCGTCTCGCGGCCAAGCAGATCATGGCCGGGAAGCTCTTCAGCGGGGGGCAAACGTGCATCGCCCCGGACTATGTGATGCTACCCGCTCCAGCGCGCGACGCGTTCGTCGAGGCATGCCGAGCGTCCGTTTCCAAAATGTACCCGACGCTTCGCGACAACCCGGACTACAGCACGATCGTCACCGCGGAGCACTTGCAGCGTTTGCAACGGCTGGTCGAAAACGCGCGGTCGCAGGGCGCACGGGTGCTCGAGCTCAATCCGGCCAACGAGACGCTCGACGGCACGCGCAAGATGCCCCCCGTGCTGGTGCTCGACCCGACCGAGGAGATGCACGTCCTCCAAGAGGAGATCTTCGGCCCGATCCTGCCGGTCTTGACCTATCGGACGCTCGACGAGGCCATCGCCTATGTCAACGATCACCCGCGGCCGCTCGCGCTCTACTATTTCGGTCGAAACCGCGCAGCGATCGATCGCGTCCTCACGGAGACGGTCTCCGGCGGCGTGACGGTGAACGAAACCCTCCTGCATTTCGCGCAAGACGACCTCCCGTTCGGCGGTGTCGGCCCGAGCGGGATGGGGCATTACCACGGCCGCGATGGGTTCGACGCGTTCACCAAGAAGAAGCCCGTGTTCCGACAGGCGCGCCTCAGCTCGAGGGGCCTCCTGCAACCGCCTTATGGTCGCACCGCGAACGCGGTGCTTCGTCTACTCATCGGGAAGTGACAGCTCGCACATGCTCTGGCCCTTCGAGATCCGCGGCGCGGTCCTCGCCGACGAGGATCAGCTCCTGCAGGTCGCACGCCACCTGAACACGGTGAACCTGCCCGCGGATCGCGACGAAATCCGCGGCATCCTCGAGCACTCGCAGGCGAGCTTCTCGGGCGCCATCCGAGACCCGCGCCGCCGCGAGTACGTCTTCGTACTCGTCGACCGCGAGCAGGACCGCATCGTCGGCACGTCGATGATCATCGGGCAGCTCGGGCGGCGCGACGCGCCCTACATCTATGTCGACGCGTCGGAAGAAGAGCGCTACTCGGCCACCCTCGACCGGCATTTTCGGCACGTGGTGCTCAAGATTGGCTACTCGTTCAACGGCCCCACCGAGATCGGCGGCCTGATCGTGAGCCCCGAGTACCGCAAGAAGCCCGAACGGCTGGGCCTGGCGATTTCGTACGTGCGGTTTCTCTTCGTCAAGATGCACCGCGAGTGGTTCCAGGACGAGCTGCTCGCCGAGCTTTTGCCGCCGCTCGAGCCCGACGGCACGTCGCATCTGTGGGACGCGCTCGGCCGCAAGTTCACCGGGATGACGTACGCCGAAGCCGATCGTCTCTCCAAGAAGAACAAAGAGTTCATCAAGGGTCTCTTTCCCGAGGGAGCCATCTACGCGTCGCTCCTGCCGGTCCAAGCGCAAGAAGTCATCGGCAAGGTGGGCGTGCAAACGAAGGGAGTCGAGAGGATGCTCCGGCGTGTCGGCTTCCGATATGCGGGGCGCGTCGACCCCTTCGACGGCGGTCCTCACTTTACGGCGCCCACCGACGAAGTGACCCTGGTGAGCCGTTCGTACCGGGCGCGGGTGACCGAGCTGCTGGGCTCGAACGACGTACCGAAGGCTCGCGCGCTCGCGGCGATCGAGACCGGCACCCCCCCTTTCTTTCGTTGCTTGTGCGTGCCGTGGAACGTGTCGCGCGAGTCTGCCGGTGGCGAAGAGGCGCGGGGAGGGATCGCCCAAGAGTCGGCCGACCGCCTCGGAGTCGTCGTGGGAGACGACGTCTGGGTGCTCCCGCTCGCGTGACGGGCGCGCTGCCGGTCCCCTCCCATGTGGCACGATGGCAGGATGAAGCCGGCGCGTCGCGGTCGCGAGCCCAAGGGGCCGCCGGCGCGTCGCTGCGAACCGATCGACCTTCGGACGAGCGACGGCTGGTCGCTGCGAGCGGATGTACACGAACCGGGGCTCGCCGCGGCGGGGACGGTGGTCCTTGCCCATGCGCTGATGGCGCGCCGAACGGAGTTCGACCGCCCGCGAGGGGCCGGTCTGGCGCAATTCTTCGTCGACCGCGGGTGGCGTGTGGTGGCCTTCGACTTCCGCGGCCACGGCGAAAGCGGACCTGGCCCCCGAGAGGGGGCCAACATCGGGTACGACGACTACGTCACCCGGGATCTCCCGGCCGTTCACGCGTTCGCTCGTGCCCGCGGCCAACGCAAGCGCCCGGTCATTCTGGTCGGTCACTCGCTGGGCGGGCACGCCGCCCTCGCTGCGCAGGCGGCGGGGCTCGTCGCCTTCGACGGATTGGTCCTGGTGGCCGGCAACGTCTGGCTCCGCGAGCTCGAACCCTCCCGCCTCCGCTGGCTGATCAAGCGCGCGTCGCTGTCGGTCGCGAGAACCGTCGGCCGCCGGCTGGGTCGATTCCCGGCGCGCGCGCTTCGATTGGGCAGCGACGACGAATCGTGCGCATTTTTCGATGACATCGAGCGGTTCGCGCGCACGGGGCGCTGGGCGAGCGCGGACGGTCGCGTCGATTACCTCTCGTCGCTCGCTCGCGTGCACGTTCCGGTGCTGCAGATACTGAGCGATGGCGATCGATTCGAGTGCTCGCCCGAGTGCGGTGCACGCTTCGTCGCGCACTGCGGCGGACCGCACGAGATCTTGCGTGTCGCGCGCAGCGACGACGGCAGCCCGCCGCCGGACCACATGGGCCTCGTGACGAGCGAACGGGCGCGCAGCTCCTGGCGGCAGGCCGAAGCCTGGATGCGCCGTTGCCCTTGCGCGTCTAACCGCCTGAGCGATTCTTCACGTACCTGACCGCCCCGTGCTCCGTTTCGACGACGCGCCCGTGGCGGCGCGTCACGAGGACGAGCTGTTGGTCTCGGTCGTGCGGCCCGACCGGAGCGACCAGCTTTCCGCCCTCGGGAAGTGCGTCGACCCAGGCCGCGGGGAGCTCGTGCACGGCGAACGTGGCCACGACCTTCTTCGCCGGGCCCCATTGCGGCGCGCTGCTCATCGCGTCGGCGCGCACGATCCGCACGTTCGTCTCGCTGACCACGTTGCGGGCGGCCCACGCGGCGAGCGTCTCGTCGATCTCGAACGTGACCACGCTGCCCTGGGGTCCGACCACGAACGCCGCAAGGGCCGCACCGTAGCCGGAGCCGGCGCCGAGCTCGACGAGCGCGTCGTCGGGCTGGAGCGCGAGCGGACGAAACGACAGGAGGTACGCGTGCGGCGCGCTGATCGTCGCGAGACCTTCGCCGTCGAGCGGCAGCGGCGTGTCCTCCGCGCTCCGCTCCAGGTCCTCCGGACGAACGAAGCGCTCGCGTGGCACTTCCAGAAGCGCCGTGAGGTAGCGCGCGTCGAACGGGCCGAGGTGCTTCTCGATGGACTCGACGAGCGACAGCCGGCAGCCGCGCGCCACTTCGCGCAGCTCTTGCCGGAGCACCGATTTCCCAGCGGGTCCCGCCGTCGATCGCAGCTGCCCAGCCAGCGATGCGAGCCACTCTTGCCGCTCGCGCTGCGACAGCTCGGCCATCTTCCTTCGAAAGGCGACCGAGAACAGAAGGGGCTGGGTCGAGCTCATCGCCGGGGACCAGCCGGAGACCTAGTTCGCGAGCGCCGCGCTGTCGACCCAGGGCGGGCCTTGTGCCCGGCACGTGTCAAAACGAAGTCGTACCGGGATTGCAGAGGGCTTCCGGACCGTGTCCGTAGTGCTGAAGCGCGAAATCTTCGAGCGTCGGAAGGTCGACGCACGCCGCTGTGTACGTCCAACCCCAGGCCGCCGCGGCGACCGGGACGTCGAGCAAGGGGTCGGGCGTGATCACGGTGCGCACCCGCACGCCCTCGTTCGTGCATAGGGGGTCGGTCGGGATCGCGTCGGAGACTGCCTGGAGGGCGGCCACGGTGTCGGGGCACCCGGCGTCGCCGCAGTTGTAAAGGAGCACGATGGCGCCATGCTCGAGGTCGTGCACGTAGTAGCCGCGCGGAACCGGGGCCGAGTACGCCTGGAAGGCCGCCCATACCGGATAGTGCGAGCCGCTCGAAGGGGGGTTCGAGTCCCATTGGATGTCCGTCGGGATGCCGACGTGGGTCGCGGGCAGGAGGGGTGGCGAATCGATCGTGACCAGGCACCCGGCGTCCGGGTGGATGGGCGCGTCCAGTGCTCCGGGCACTCTGCCCGGCTCGGGGACTCCTCCGCCGACCGGCGTGCACGACGCGACGGCGATCGCGGCGAGCGCGTGGCCCAGGTCGGTATGCACCGGGACATTATGCGAGAAGTCACATTGACCTGCACCCCGCGCGCGTGGTCACGTCCATTATCGTGGCGACCCGGCCACTCGTAGAGCGAGTGTTTCGTCTGTCCGCGCGTGTCGTGCGCGCCATGAGTGTTCACAACGCCTTCGAAGCCTCGGCCGCCGTGGCCTTCTGGTTCTTTCTGAGCATCGTCCCGCTGCTCGTGCTCGCGGGGTTCCTCGTCGGACAGGTCGCGCGCACCCGAGGGATCAACGTGCTGGTCGGCCCCCTCCTCGAAGTGGTTCCCTCCACCGCCGAGGGGCTCGTGCGCGACGAGGTGGGGCGCATGGCTCGCGCAAGTGCGTCATCGCTCGCGCCGGTGGGCGTCGCAGGGTTCATGTGGACGGCGTCGTCCGGGCTGCACAACTTGATGAACCTTTTCGAGACCGCCGCTCAGGGAAAGCGCCGGCCGTGGTGGAAGCAACGGGGGATCGCGCTCGGATGGGTCGTCCTCGGCCTCTGCGTTACGTGCCTTCTGGCCTGGCTTCTCGTGGCGATCGACTCGGTGCTTCGCGGCCACGCCCGCGGCGCTGGCGAGCACGTCGCCGGCGCGCCCCGGCATGCCGGCCCCCAAGGCCTCCACGCGCTGCTCGGGCAGACGATCGCCGCAGCATTGATGCTCGTCGTCGGGACAGCCCTGCTCGGCGGGCTCTATCGCTTCGCGGTCGAGCATCCGCGTCGCGGGCAGCATTGCATCTGGCCCGGCACCCTCACCGCCGTCGTGTGCTGGCTGGTCGTGTCATGGGGTTTCGGCGCGTACGTCGTCTCGGTCTCCGCCTATGCGCTCTATTACGGAAGCCTCGCGGCGGTCGCCGTGCTGCTCGTGTGGCTGTACTTGACGACCCTGTCGCTCGCGGTGGGAGCGGAGGTCAACGCGGAGCTCGAACGGGCGCGCTCGGATTCGGTTCGGGTCGATTCTCGTCGAGCGCCCGCATCGCCGCAGCGCGGCCTTCGACGATGACGCGGCTCGTCCCTCGACCGCCCGAAGAGCGCCGGGCGCCGTCGCTCGTCGACGTCCGCCTCGACCCTGCGCAGCGGGAGGCCGTCGCTCGGTCGCCCGAACGTGCGGTCCTGGTCTTGGGGGAGGCGGGTCACGGCAAGACGACGGTCGCGTTGCATCGCCTGGCGCACGTGTGGCGTGCGTCGAAGGCGCCGATGCGAGCGGCCGTAGTGGTGCCGACCGAGGGGCTCGCGCGCCTCCTCCAGCCGCTCTTGACGCGGCTGGGCGTCGACGTCGAGGTGGTGACCTACGACCGATGGGCCCGCGCGCAAGCGCGCCGCGTGTTCCGAGACCTGCCCCGGGAAACGGAGCTGACGCCCCCGCTCGTGCAGCGCGTGAAGCGCGACGCCGCGTTGCGCGAGGCGCTCGCCGAGCTGGCCAAGCGGCCCCCGGGGCGAGTGGACGACGATGCCGACGAGCCGCCTTTGCGCTCGCGCGCGCTCGCGCGACGCGGCGACCTGCAACACCTGTTCGGAGACCGTGCGCTCCTCGAGGCCGTAGCGTGGTCGTCGGGCGCGCTCACGGGGCGGGCCATCGAGGAGACGCTGGATCACACCCGGCTCCAGTTCCGGCTCACGACCGAGAACGAGTACGCCGACGTCCTCGACCGGGAGCGCCTGGTCGCCGTGGACCGCCGCGCACTCGACGAAGGAACCGGCACCGCGAGCGCAGGGCGCGTCGACGTCGAAGACTACGCCGTGCTCTTCGAGCTCGACCGGCTGCGCTCGGCGATCGCGGGCCGTTCCCCCCGCGCGCCCCGCGCCTACGACGCGTTGCTGCTGGACGAAGCCCAGGAGCTGGCACGACTCGAGCTCGTGCTCCTCGGGCGGAGCTTGCGCGCGGGGGGCACGCTGATCGTCGCCGGCGACATGGACCAGCAGACCGACCCGACGACGAGCTTTCCGGGATGGTCGGAGGCGATGACCGACCTGGGAGCGGGCGACTACGAGGCCGTGCGTCTCGACATCGGGTATCGGTGCCCGCCGGGCATCGCGGCGCTCGCGCGCTCCGTCCTCGGTCACGGGGAGCCGGAAAGAAAGGAGGGGACGACGCCGGGGCGGGGCGTCGTCCCGGAGTGCGTCGCGTACGACGACGAGCGGGCGCTCGTGGCGCAGATCGGCGCCGACATCCGACTGCTCAGCCGGCGCGATCGCCGAGCGTCGGTCGCGGTGGTGTGCCGTTCGCCCCTGACCGCAAGGCGGCTGGCGGCCGCGCTCCAGGCCGAGGTTCCGACGCGCCTGGTCTTCGATGGGCATTTTCTTCCGCGGGGACCGGTGCAAGTGACGATTGTCGACGAGGTGAAGGGGTTGGAGTTCGACTTCGTCATCATCCCCGACGCGACTGCGGCGGAATACCCGGATACGCCTGCGTCGCGGCGTGCCTTGTACGTGGCGATCACACGCGCGCGACACCAAGTGCTGCTCGGGCATGTCGGTCCGCGGACTTCACTTCTTCGGCTGTAGGGTCCGTGGACCCGGATGCGGGCCGAGCCCTCTCCGCGCCCGAGTCGCATTTGCTGGGGCACGAGCCCCAACCGCGCGCAGTCGGAGCGCGGTCCAGACGCTCGCGGGCGCGATCAAGAAGCCCACGATCGCATCTCGTACGCTTCGGATCGCGGTCGAGAGGCTCAGGACCTCGATTCATCCGCTCTGGGTCGCGATTGAGAGGCTCAAGACCTCGGTCCATCCGCTCTGGGTCGCGATCGAGAGGCTCAGGACCTCGATTCATCCGCTCTGGATCGCGGTCGAGAGGCTCAGGACGTCGATTCATCCGCTCTGGATCGCGATTGACAGGCTCAGGGTCTCGACTCATCCGCTCTGGGTCGCGATCGAGAGGCTCAGGACCTCGATTCATCCGCTCTGAAACGCGATGGAGAGGCTCAGGACGTCGATTCATCCGCTCTGGATCGCGACCCATACCCTCTCGATCGCGACAACGAATCATGGCCCCGTCCGATTCGCCATCGATCGCGATGCGGACGCTGCTTGAACCGGAGAAGCCGCGCTCGGATACCGTGCGGCGGGAACCGTGTTTCGATCTCTGCTTGAACCCCCGAGCCCTCTGCCGTCTGCTGCCAAATACTCGTCGACCGCCCCACGATGCGCGGGGCGCGGTTCACATCGAGGGACCAGCGAGCTCGCGGCAAGAATGCTGTGGTGAGCAGTTGCCCTTCGGCCTATCCTCGCCTGGGTGAGGGGAGACTCGGCGCGACAGGCAGCGGCCGTTGCCATTTTCTTTCTGGCGGCCTGCATCGCTTCGCCCGCTTCCTTTCCGCCAACGGGCGCGAACGTTCGCTATCCGATTTCGCAGGCGATGTCACCGAGCGGGCTGCGGGCCGTATTCGAGGCCGCACCCGACTTCGGGATCGGCGGAATCGTCCTGGTCGTCGGGGCTGGTTCGGCCGACGAATCCCCGGATCAGGCTGGGCTCGCGCACCTGGTCGAGCACCTGGCGTTCGATGCGCGACACGGGGAGACGACCTTCAGGAATCGCCTCCTCGACCTGGGCGTCGGCGCCTACAACGGCATGACCACGTGGGACGAAACGACGTATTTCGCGTTCGCTCCCGACGCGAGCTTGTCGGAGCTTGCGACGCTCTTTGCCGATCTCCTCGACGATCCGCTCGCCTCGGTCGACGAGGTGGTGTTCGAGCATGAGAGGCAAGTCGTACGAGACGAGATGCGGTCACGCGCCGAGAACGGCACGCCGCAACAGGCCATCGGCCTGCTCGCGGCCGACGTCTTCCCTGCCGGACATCCGTACGCCCACCCGGTCGTAGGGACGGAAGAGAGCCTCGGACGCCTGACACTCGCGGATGCCCGGGCGTTCGCGAAGCTCCACTATCGCCCGGAGCAGTCGGCCCTCGCAATCAGCAGCCCGACCGCCCTCGATGCGCAGAGGGCCCTCTTGGCGAAGGTCGAATCAGCGCATCGCTGGCCGGATGCAGAGGCGCGCGCGCTCGGGCGCTCCCACGGCGACGAGCGGTTCGCCCGTAGCGGCCCGTCCGGCCGGTTGGTCGCGCACGAGCTTCCCGTCGCGACTCCGACGCTATGGGTCGGGTGGCCGATCCCAGCACGCAACACGCCCGAGGCCGACGCCGCGCTCGTCGTATCCCGGATGATCAATTCCGTCTTTGCGCGCCACGTCTATGATCGCGATCGAGATATCGCCTACGTTCATTCGGGGGTTTGGCTCGGTGATGCGGCGAGTCTCCTCTATCTGGAGGCCCCGCTCAACGAGGGTCGTGATCCGCAGTCGAGCGCGGATTCGCTCGTTCGGACCCTGCTTCGCGGTCTGGGGGAGGATACGTACCAGACGACACCGTTCCAGCACTTCAAGCGAAACGTCGCAGCGGAGCTGGTCGCCTCCGAAGAGCCGATCGTCGCGCGGACGCTGAACCTGGGCGAGTCGCTGGCGTTCACCGGGGTCCCCATCTACGAACGCTCGCGCGCCCAACGGCTCATCGCCCTCACCTCCGGACAGGTCGCCGACTTCTATCATCGCTACCTCGCAGCTGAGCTCTCCCACGTGGTCCTCGTTCGACCCATGTCGGGCGATGGGCAGGCCAGCGCGAAGGGCGGGAGCGACGTGTCCGGGGTTCAAGACCGCGACCCCCTGCCGGCGAGCGTTGCTGACGTCCGGCCCTGGATGCGAGCTCCGGGGATCGCCAATGCGCGACACGCGCGCCTGCCCAACGGGTTCGAGGTCGTGGTGCTCGCGCGCCCGGGCTCGCCTTTTCACTCGGTGGTGGTCGCGTACCGCGGCGGGAGCGCGGACGAAAGCAAGCCGGGTGCTGGGGTAGCATCCCTGTGGGCAAAGCAGACCATGGCATACGTGCCGGCGGGGGGATCGGGGGTGGAGTACTGGGATAGCGTCGGCGCCGATATGACGACGCAGACCCTTCGCGCCACGGGCTCGGATCTCGCACTCACGCTGAGGGAGCTCGACAAGGCGAACACATTTCGGGTGTTCTGGCCGCCGGTACAGTTTTCGAGCCGGATCGAAGCCTACGAGAAGCAAGACGAGTCCGCGGACGCTGTCTTCCATCGACGGTTGCTTGCCGCGTTTTACGGCGCGCACCCGTATGGTCGCACGACGACCAGCAATGAGCTTCGTGCCGTACGTCCGAAGGATGTGTACTCGTTTCTCGACGCGATCCGGCGCCCGGAGCGCGGGCTAGTGGTCGTCGTAGGCGATGTGGATCCGGACGTAGCGGCGGATCTCGTGGCCCATTCTTTCGGCGACACGGGCGGCGGCGAGGCGCCGGCCGCATCGACCGAAATCGCCGACGTTCCGCCCTTCGTGCGGTCGGCGGCCACCCCCGGCGGTCGGCTCGTTGTGCAAGACCGACATGGCTCGGACGACGCCGTGATGACCTTCAAATGCGCATTGCCGCAGGTGGATAGCGAGGCATCGGGCACGGCCTGGGTATTTGCCGAGGCCGTCCGAGGCATGTTTCGGAGCGAGCTCCGCGAGCGGGCCGCCGCCTCGTACGACGTCTTCGGGAATACGGAGCTGCTGCGCGGGGGAACGGCGGTCTTCACGCTTCGCGCGGATGTCGATCAAGCCCACCTCTCACGGGCGGTGAGCGCCCTTCGCCGCTTTGTCGAGCAGCCTGCGCGGACGGTCCTCGGCGCCGAGGAGCTTGCGCAGGGGCGCGCCGCAGCTGCGCGCCAGTTCAACTTCTCGTTCGGCACCACCGGCGAGCTCGCCGCGCGGATCGCGTCCACGTGGAACCTCGGCTGGCCGCTCGAGACGCTGGACCGCTACCCCGAGCGATTGCAGCGCGTGGAGCCCGGGGAAGTGACTCGCTTCGCAGAGCACTGCCAGGCCAATTGGGTGCTCGGCCTGCTAGGGGACGAAGCGCGCATACGCGCCGCGCTGGCCGGATACAGCCCGTAGCGATCGTGGATAGCCCTTGGCGGATGCGGGGGTGCGCATAGACGACGTACCGCGCGAGCTGGCCTTGTTCGCTCGCGCGGCAGCGCTGCCCCACGTCACGGTGAACAGCCGCCTTCGTTGCACTTGGAGCCAGTCAGCGCGGATATGGGCCACACGTTGCCGCAGCTCAAGTCGAGCGCAACCTCCTGACCCCCCGTGCACGTGACGTGGTTCCGCAGGTTGTCCGCGGCGTCCATTCTCACCGTCGCCACCGTCTTGCCGGACGCATCGACAACCGTGATTGAACCGGTACCGCTCCACGCCTGATTGTAGTTGAACGTCGTGGAGAAGCATGTCGTGCTGCGCTGCTTGACCGTCAGAGTGGTGTTGTTCGACGTCTGATCGATGATGGCGCTCTCGATGACACCGTTGGGAAAGCACGTATTGTAGTTGTCGGTCACCAGATTCGTCATCGTCGCGCAGGTTCCGGTTCCAACGCAGCTCGGGGCGAGATTCTCGAGGCAGCTCGGCAGGACGCACGCGCTCCCGCCGTCTCCGCCCAAGCCCCCTTCACTGGACCCGCTCGACACGCCCGTGGGGGGGCCACCGTCGCCGAGACGGCTGCTGCCGCAGGCGATTGCGACCGGGAGAATGCCAACGAGGACGAAGACGCGCACTCGGATCATGAAGGAGCTCTACCTAGCAGGTTTCTAACTCTCGCATGGCGTCCCCGGCGTCCCGGCCGTTCATCTCTCGCTTTTCAACGGCTTGCTAGCGCAGGTAGCATACGAGCGGGAAGATATTGAGCTTCACAATCTCGTTCTTGATAAGGCCGGCCACGATGTTCGCGCCGATGGTGCTGAGGTGTGTCGTCGGGTCGGCGTAGTAAGCAGCAGCCTTGGCTTCCCCTGCAGCGCCAAACGCCGCGAGGGTGTCGGCCAAGATGTCGATGACGGGAACGTGTGCCGCAGCGCCTACGCTTCGTATGGAGGCAGGGAGATTGACGCCGGCGCTGTTGACGAGCTGGTTCGGGTTCATCATCGTGGCGCTCGTCCAATTGTTGCGCGGGATGGGAGTCGCCAGTACGGGGATGGCACCTGCTGCCCTGGTTTCGCTGATATAGGTGTTCAGGTTGGCTTCGTATTGTGCCTTCGGCGTGACCTTGTCGTTGTGCGCGAATTCGATCAATACGACGTCCCCCGGTTTGAGTAGAGGCTTGACGGCTGGCCACATCTTTGGATTGTCGTAGAAACTGTAATAGGGAGCGTCCGTTTGGCACGGAGTGGTCGCGGCCGAGCATTCCGTCAGCGCGCCGGAGTTGCCATAGTTTGCCACGGAAAGGCCATAGCCGAAGAATTGAGGCAGCCACTGCCCCCATCCCGCCGTGGTGGCGCTGTCTTGGTCGCAACCGGTCGAATCGGTTACGATGTACAAGACGACATCGGTGGCGGCTGCCGGTGCGAAGGCGATTGACGTCAGCTCCGGCGACGGGCCGTTGAAGTACATATCCAATCCCGGGGTTCCGTCCGAAGCCATCATCCAGTCGGGTTGTCCCTCGGGCTGGCGGACGTTGACCGACATCGAATACGTGGGCGTTTGGCTTGCGGCCGTATCTGCCTCGGCCAGCATCTCACGCTGGCGTTCCGCCTGGACCACGGTCTTTCCAGCGGCCGCACCACCGAGGGCGAAAGAGACATCGTAGTTTCCCGGGTTACCGCCGAAGTGGCAAGCGATGCCGCCGTCTGCCGGTTGGCACATCTGTCTCGTCGTCGTGCTCGGCGTCGGAGGCACACCGAGGGCGGGGCAGGCGCCGCCATCCGGAAAGGTCAATGGTCCGGCGTCACTGGCCCTTGCGACCCCCGGCGAGCCCGAACCTCCGCCGGCGTCCGTGGCCCCCGAGCTCGGAACGCTGCCGGAGCCGCTGCTACCCCCGGGGCTCTGGGTTCCGCTCGATCCCTGGCCGTTGCTCGAGCCCTGCGTTCCACCCGAGCTCGAGCCGGAGCCATTGGCGCCGCTCGATCCCTGGCCATTGCCCGAGCCCTGCGCTCCACCCGAGCTCGAGCCGCCCTGCGCTTTGCCCGCGCCCTGGGCGGAACCAGAGACTTGGCCCGAGCCGGAGGGTTGTCCACCGCCGGAGCCAGCATGGTCCGGGCCCGTCGACGAAGAACACGCCAACGGGAGTGCCAGCGACGAAGCCAGGGCCAGATACGAAAGCGGTTTCATCGTGGTCTCCGAAGTGGCGGGGGGCGCATTCCTACGCACAGATCATAGCGACTTCGTACCCACCTTCCATGGGACCCGAGTCCAGGAAATCGGATTCTCGTGGGGCTTCCATATTCCGCTCTCGACCGAGTTTTCGACTCCCTAGAACGCGTTCCAACGCCTTCCAGGGCTTAGGCGTCACCGTAATTCCGACCACTACGACGTTGCGACGAGATACCCCAGCTCGGCCCGCACCCGCTCGGGTGTCATCTTCGCGACCGCCGCGAGCTTCGCGAGCTCTTGCGGATCGTCGAAATCGCTTGGCCGCAGCCGCGTCATGTACGAGTCGGCGATTCGGTAGCGATCACTCGTCACGTCGACCATCCGGACGCGCATCCGGCCGGTCGCCGGGTCCATGATGCGCTGGAAAGGGATCGGCTCGAAGCGACCCTGCTGGATCGACACGAGCGCGTTCGTCCCTCCTTCCATGAGAAACTGCGCCCCGCAGTATCCGAGGTCGCGCGTGTATTCCAGGTCGAACGGGATCGGGTCGGCGCAGCGCACTTCGTAGCCGATGTTCTTCGACACGATCGTCGCCTTCAGGCCGAGCTCGGCCAGGCGCTCGCGCACGCGGCGTTTGCAGATGTCGCCGAAGCTGATCTCGTCGAGGCGCAGGTGACCGTGCTCGTCGCGTTCCGCGCTTTGGCGCTCCGCGAGGTCGTTCTCCGGAACGATCTCGGCGAGCCCCTCGGCCAGCACCGCCACGCCGTCGAAGCGGCCCTTGGCCTGGCGCTTCCAGATCGCGCCCGCCAGCGTGTCGACGACGGTCTTCAGAGGAATCCGGCGCGCGCCAAACTCCTCGGGGATCAGCGTCAGCGTCGCCCCGGCGGCCTTTCCGATGCCCAGAGCCAGGTGCCCCGCCTTGCGCCCCATCGCCACGACGAAGTACCAGCGCCCCGTGGTCGTGGCGTCGACCATCAAGTTGTGCACGATCTCGACACCGACATGACGCGCCGTCTGGTAGCCGAACGTCCAGACATCGTGCGGGAGGTCTAGGTCGTTGTCGATCGTCTTCGGAACGTGCGCGACGCGCAGCGCGCCGCCCGCGGCTTGCGAGAGCTTGTAGGCCGTCAGGGCGGTGTCGTCGCCGCCGATCGTCAGAAGCATCCCGACGCCGAGGCGGTCGAGCGAATCGAGCACCCGTGCCAGGTCCTTTGGGTTCTTCGTGGGATTCGCGCGCGAGATGCCGAGAAACGAGCCGCCGCGGAAGTGAATCCGACCGGTATCCGAGATGGTCAGCGGCACGACGCGCGACGTGTCGCCCGCCATCAGCCACTGGAACCCGTCTTGGATGCCGAGAACCCCGACGTCCGACACGCACGCAAGGATGGTCGCCGACCCAACCACGCTGTTGATGCCCGGCGCGGGCCCGCCCGCGACGACGATGGCCAGCTTCTTGTCTTGCTTCACAGGGTGGGATTCTGCCATGCGGCGCGAGCGGACCGCCATCGGTAGGAGCCGTATGCCAGGAGCGCGACGACCATCGCCGCGACAACGAGCACGGCCGCGCGCCGAGCATTGCGCCGCCCGACGCCGCCCTTGCCGGTCCTGTGGAGCGCGATGGCCCGATGCTCGCCCGTGAGCACGGCCTCCATCGTCGCGTCGGGTGCTTCGATGCGCGCGATCCCGCGCCGGTACGATGGACGACCGGGTCGACCCTCCGGCGTTCCGCTCAGATAATAGAGCGTGACTTCGATGTCTGCCGCGTCGCTCGGGCACGCATAGCTCGTCCGGAGCAGCAATCCGTCGGCTTCGGTGAGCTCCGCGTCGAGGAACGCCGCCGGGCACGTGGCCCCGTCGGCGTCGACGCCGACTCCCTGCAGAACGAACGCCCGCAAGTCTTCGCGCGCGGCCGCCAGGTCGTCGTCGGTCACCGCCCCATCGCCGTCGCGGTCGAGCGAAAGACCGCCGAGCTGCTCGGCGCTCGCGAACGTCAGCCGGCCTTCGACCTGGCCGTCGGCGCGTACGTCGAAATCCGCCACGCTGAGGCCGGGCGTGTGCCCGCGCGCCGGACGTGGCAAAAGGAACAGCACGATGACCGACAATCCCATGCCCAAGAGAGCGCCCGGACGGCCTCCGGCGCTTGCGCTCGGCGCGATGAACTTCGGAAAGCGTACCCCGGCGGCGGAGAGCGAGCGCATCGTGCGGCGGGCGCTCGAGCGGGGGATCCGCGTCTTCGACACCGCCAACGTGTATAACGCCGGCGAGTCCGAGCGCATCCTCGGGCGTGCGCTCGGGCGCGACCGCGACCGCGTCGTCCTGGCGACGAAAGTGGGCTTCAACCGCGTCGGGGGAGCGGTCGAAGGGTTGGCGCCCGAGGCGATGGAGCGGGCGCTAGCCGGGTCGCTCGAGCGACTCGGCGTCGCGGCGATCGATGTTTACTATCTGCACGCGCCGGATCACGCGACGGCGATCGAGCGCACCCTCGACGGCATGCGAGCGCTCGTGGCATCGGGCCATGTGCGCCACTGGGGTGTTTCGAACTACGCGTCGTGGCAGATCTTGGACATGCACGCGCTGTCGGACGCGCGAGGCCTCGCGCGCCCCGTCGTGTCGCAGGTGATCTACAATGCCCTGCACCGCCAGCTCGACGTCGAGTATTTCGCGTTCACGCGGCGCCACACGATCCATACGACGGTCTACAACCCCCTCGCCGGAGGCCTCCTCACCGGCAAGCACACGTTCGAAGAGGCGCCGGGCAAAGGCTCGCGATTCGACGAGAACACGATGTACCGCCGACGGTACTGGACGCGCGCGATGTTCGATCGCGCGGGGCAGCTCGGCAAGGTCGCCGAACGCGAGGGGCGATCGCTCGTCGACCTCTCGTACGCGTGGGTCGCCTCTCGACCGGACGTCGACTCGATCCTCGTCGGCCCTGCCACCGTCGACCAGCTCGATCAAGCGATCGACGCCGTGGCCCGGCCGCTTTCAACCGAGGCCCTCGCGTCCATCGACGAGCTTGGGCGCGAGTGGAGCGGCACCGACACGGCCTACGTCCGATGATGCTCGACGTCCGCGCCGAAGCGTTGGATGTCGGAGCCGCCGTCGCGCACTTTCGCACCCACGGCTGGGCGCGACTTGGACGAGTGGCGAGCGACGAGTGCCTCGCGCGGCTGCGCACGCGCAGCGAAGACCTGATGTTCGGGCGGGTGGTGCACGAAGGGCTCTTCTTCCAGCACGACGCCGCGAGCGGGCACTACGGCGAGCTCGCGTTCGGGCGAGGCTGGGAGGGGCCGAGCCCGTGCTACCGAAAGATCGAGAAGCTCGAGCGAGACCCGCTCTTTCGGGACTGGCTGGAGAACGCGGTCTTCGAGCGCGTCGTGCGCGCGGTCGTCGGCGGCGAGGCCGCGCTCTACCGGGCATCGCTCTTCACGAAGAGCGCGCAGGGCGGCACAGAGCTGCCGTGGCATCAAGACGGGGGCAGCTTTTGGGGCCTCGACCGCGATCCGGAGCTCCAGATCTGGACCGCGCTCGACGACGTCCCGGTCGAGTCGGGGTGCGTTGAAGTGCTCGACGCGAGCCATGCGGGCGGGCTGGCGACGCCCCTCGGCGGGAACATTCCGACCGCGATCGTCGAGCGGGCCGGAGCCAATGGCCGAAGGCTGGCGTTGCCGGCGCTTGCTGGCGAGGTGCTGCTCATCCACAATTACCTCTGGCACCGCTCGGGGGTGAACGCCACGGGGCGGCCGCGCCGTGCCTTCACGGTGGCCTACATGCCGGCGTCGACCCGATGTTTGCGCCGCAAGCGCGCGCCCCGGTCGTTCGTCCGGGTGTTCGCGGGCGGCTCGGCGGCGGTCCGGCCCAGTATCGAAGCGGGCGGCACCGATTCCATGCGATAAGAGTCCCCCGATGGGTGACGCGATGAAGCAGCTGCTCGCCACCAAGTCGGTGGACGAACTGCGAGCGCACGCCGAGAGAGACCACGGGCTCAAGCGGTCGCTGACCGCCCTCGACCTGGTGATGCTGGGCATCGGCGCCATCATCGGCACCGGCATCTTCGTCCTGACCGGGCGCGCGGCCGCCGCCAACGCGGGCCCCGCCGTTGCGTTGTCCTTCACCGTCGCCGGCGTCGCGTCGACGTTCGCGGGGCTCTGCTACGCGGAGATGGCCTCGATGATTCCGATCGCCGGCAGCGCGTACACGTATTCGTACGCGACGATGGGCGAGCTCGTGGCGTGGATCATCGGCTGGGACCTGATCCTCGAGTACTTGGTCGCTTCGTCGGCCGTGAGCGTCGGCTGGTCGGGCTATGTCGTCGCGTTCTTGCACGACACGTTCGGCATCGATCTCCCGAGCGCCTGGACCAGCGCTCCGGTCGTGTGGAACGAAGCGGGCCAGCGCTTCGCTTGGACCGGAGCGCACCTGAACGTCCCGGCGGTCCTCATCGTTCTCGGGGTCACCGCGGTCCTCGTGCGCGGCATCAAGGAGTCCGCGCGGATCAACACGGTCATCGTGTTCATCAAGGTCATCGTGGTCCTGCTCTTCATCGCCTTCGCGGCGCGCTTCGTGAATCCCGCGAACTGGCACCCGTTCGTCCCGGCCAACGAAGGCACGTTCGGCCGCTACGGGGTCTCGGGGGTGCTTCAGGGCGCGACGATGGTGTTCTTTGCCTATATCGGGTTCGACGCGGTCTCGACGGCGGCGCAAGAGGCGCAAAATCCCCAACGGGATCTGCCGATCGGGATTCTCGGGTCGCTCGCGGTTTGCACCGTGCTCTACATCGTCGTCTCGTTGATCCTGACGGGGGTCGTGCCGTACCAGAAGCTCAGCGTGCCGCACCCGATCGCCTTGGGTGTGGAGGCCACCGGCCAGCTCTGGCTGGCGACGGCGGTCGAGGTCGGAGCGATCGCAGGGCTCTCGTCGGTCATGCTCGTGATGCTCCTCGGGCAGCCGCGGATCTTTTTTGCCATGGCGCACGACGGCCTATTGCCCCCGGGTGCCGCGAAGGTCCACCCCAAGTTCGGGACGCCGTACGTCACGACGATCATCACCGGCGTCGTGTGCGCGATCGCCGGCGGGCTGCTTCCCATCGACATCCTGGCCGAGCTGACGAGCATCGGCACCCTGTTCGCGTTCGTGCTGGTCAGCATCGGCGTCATGATCCTCCGCTTCAAGCGCCCCGACTTGCCGCGGGCGTTCAGAGTCCCCGGCGGCCCGTATTTCGTGCCCATCATGGGGGCGCTCACCTCCGGCCTTCTCATGTACACGGCGACGACGGCGACGATCGTCCGTCTCTTCGTGTGGATGGCGATCGGGCTTCTCATCTATTTCGGGTACGGCCGGAAGCACTCGAAGCTCCAGGCGGCCGCCGCGGGGCAAGCTCCCCGATAAATCGCAAAGAAGGGGCGGCGGCGAGGGTGGCCATGCCCCGCAGCCGAGCCGGCACGCGGCGCCGCCTCATCGCGACGCGCGCCGAGGGCCGGGTTCGACGACGGTCAGGAGATCGGAGAGGTCGTTGGCATGGTCCTCTTCGTCAGCCAAGATCTTCTCGAACATCCGGCGGCTCGTCGGGTCAGCGTTGCCGAACCACTGGATGATCTTGCGGTAAATCTCGATGGCGACGCGCTCGGCCACCAGGTCTTCTTTGATCATCTCCGAGAGGACGTCGCTCTCGCCGAACTCGGTTGCCGCGCGCGCCGCTACCGTGGACGGTCTGAAGTCGGGATCGCCGCCCAGCTGATCGATCCGTGCGGCGATGGTCATCATGTGCTCCTGCTCGTCGGTCGCGTGCTCGTCGAACTGAGCGGCGACTTGAGGAAAGTTGATGCCCTTGGCGATGACCTGGTGGTGGCGATAGCGAAGGACACATAGGATCTCGCTGGCGAGCGCCTGGTTCATCAGCTCGTAGGTTCGGGCGAGGTCGAGCGGATAGTCCGCCGTGACGGCGCCGTTCAGCATCGAGTCCTCGGCGTCGCGACGGACCTGCTCGACGTCGAAGAACTGTCCATTGCCCTGCGGTTGGGATTGGGTGGCCATGCCGTGGACGATGCGAGCGGCATGCCGGACCGTGCCCGGCAGTTCAAGGCTTGCGCACGGGGCCAAATCCAGTCATTCCATACCGCCCGAGTGACGACCCCCATCCTGCGCGAGCGCATCCGCCGGCGCCTGGCCGACGAAACGGGTCGCATGCTTCGCCAGGCGCCGTTCACGGTCGCCCTCTGTTATCCATCTCCGTACCGCGTCGGGATGAGCTCCCTTGGCTACCAGCGCATCTACCGCGCGCTGATGGAGGCGCCCGGGATCGCCTGCGAACGAGCGTTTCTCGACGACGAGTGCGAAGACGACGCCGCGCGCCCCGCCGAGCACCCGATCACCTACGAGTCGCTCCGCCCGATCGATGCGCTGCCGGTCATCGCGTTCAGCGTCGCCTACGAGCTCGAGATCGCGGGGGTCGTGCGCATGCTCCAGGCAGCGGGCATCCCCCCGCGCCGGCTGGACCGTGACGGGCGTCACCCGCTCGTGATCGCGGGCGGGCCCCTCACGTTCTCCAATCCGCTGCCGCTCGCGGCGATCGTCGACGCGATCGTCGTCGGCGAGGCCGATACGCGCACGGTGGACGTCGTACGCGCCGCGCAAGAGGGGCCGTCGCGTGCGGCCCAGCTCGACGCCCTCGCGAAGATCCCACACGTATTCGTCCCGACGCATCACGCCGTGCTTCCTCCCGTCGGCGCGGAGCACGACGCCGTCCTTCCCGCCTATTCGGCGATCCGCACGCCGAACACCGAACTTTCCGGCATGTTCCTCATCGAGACCGAGCGCGGCTGCTCGCGCGGCTGCACGTATTGCGTCATGCGGCGCAGCACGAACGGCGGAATGCGCATCGTGCCCGAGGAGGTCGTCCTCGGGACCATCCCGCGCGACGCTCGGCGCGTGGGTCTCGTCGGGGCCGCCGTCAGCGACCACCCGAAAGTCGTCTCGATCGTCAATGCGCTCGCCGATCGCGGGTGCGAGGTCGGCCTCTCGTCGCTCCGTCCCGATAGGCTCGCGCAGCACGAAGGCTTCGTCGCCGCCCTCGCGCGCGTCGGCTACCGCACGCTCACCACGGCCATGGATGGCACGAGCGAGCGGATCCGCGAGACGCTCGAGCGCCGAGCGCGACCCAAGCATTTGCTGCGGTGCGCCGAGCTCGCGAAAGAGCACCGGATGGACCGGCTGAAAGCCTATTTGATGATCGGCACTCCGGGCGAGACCGATGCCGACGTCGACGAATGCGTCGCGCTCACGACGGAGCTGTCGCGCATCGTTCCGGTCGCCCTGGGCATTGCGCCGTTCTGCGCGAAGCGCAACACGCCTCTCCACGGGGAGCCCTTCGCCGGCATCGGCGTCGTCGACGCGCGCCTCGCGAGGTTGCGCCGCGGCCTCAAGGGCCGAGCGGACGTGCGCGCCACGAGCGCCCGATGGGCGTGGGTGGAATACGTCCTCGCGCAAGGCGGCGAGCAGGAGGGCCTCGCGGTGATCGACGCGGTGGACCACGGCGGGTCCTTCCGTGCCTACGCGAATGCGTTCGCGCCTCTCGACAAGCCGCGCCGCGCACTGCAGATGGCGGGCGCTTCCCCGCCCGGGTGAGGGCTCGGCTTAACCATGAAAGGTCTCTGCGAGCGCCCCGAGCTGCCGGAGCGCTTCGTAGAGGGCGATGCCGACGGCGTTGGCGAGGTTGAGCGAACGGACGGCGCCCAAGGTGGGGATGCCGACCACGCGGTCGGGAAAGCGCGCGAGGAGCTGCTCGGAGAGGCCGACGCTCTCTTTGCCGAAGATCAGCGCATCGCCGGGCGCGTAGCCCGAGTCGATGTAGCTCGTCTTCGCGATTGCGCTAAAGAGGTGCAAGCGGCCCTGCGTCGATTCCCCCTGCCACGCCGCCAAGAAGTGATCGAAGTCCACGTGCTGCCGCACGTCCACCAGGTGCCAGTAGTCCACGCCGGCGCGCCGGACGCTGTGCTCGTCGATGCGAAAGCCCAGCGTTCCCACGAGGTGCATCGGCGAGCCGGTGGCGGCGCAGAGCCGCGCCACGTTTCCCGTGTTCGGCGGGATTTCGGGCTCGACGAGAACGACGTGAAGTGGGCGAGCGAGGGGCTTGGCACGCAGGCGCGGGGTCGACGATGAGGTGCGGGGCATGCGTGCGAAGGCATCGCACACGCCGCTGCGGAAGGACACGAGCTTGACGCTCGCGGCGCGCAAACCGTAGCCTCGCGGTTGAGAAAGCAACGCACGGGAGCCCTCTTGCGCCGCCATTGGAAGGTTGCCCTCGCCGTCGCGTCATCCGCTGTCTTGGCCTCGCCGCACCCGGCCCGCGCCGCAGACATGGACCCTGCTCCCGAGCGGCTCATGCTGCAGCCGCCCGGGATCCCCAGCGGCACGTCGTGCCAGGCGATCGCACAGAGCCCCCAGGCGTTCGTCGACAGCCATCCCGGCCTGTCGCCCAACTCGTTCGCGTGCCTGCCGAACAACGTCGCGTGGGCGAACATGATGAGCGAGCTGGGGTACGCGCTCGCCCCGAGCGCGTTTCACCCCGCCCGCACGACGGGCTTCGGTGGCTTCGCCCTCAGCGTCGAGGCGAGCTTCGCGCACGTCAACGCGGACGCGGTGGACAGCACCAAGACGCAGTACTGGCACGCCGGGACGCAAGGTCCGGTCGACCCGAGCACCCACCAGTTCTCGGTGATCAACAAGAACCCCGATTCGCTGGTTCAGATCTACGCTCTCAAGGCACGCAAGGGCCTTCCGTTCGGCCTGGAGATCGCGGGCGTCGTCGGCTTCGTCGCGAGCACGTCGCTGTGGGTCGGCGGCGCCGACGTGCATTGGGCGCTCCTCGAGGGGTACCGCACCGGGCTCCTCGGCTACCTACCCGACGTCGCGGTGGGCGCGGGCGTTCGCACGCTCATGGGCTCATCGAAATTCTTCCTGACGACCGTCGGCATGGACGCCCAGATTTCGAAACCATTCACGCTCGCTGACAGCGCTGTGATCACGCCGTACCTCGGCGCGCAGCGGCTCATCATCTTCGCCGACTCGACCGTGGTCGATCTCACGCCGAGCGTCGACCCACTCAAGCAGTGCGGGTATCAGGGCCAAGACCCGCAGTCCGGTACGCCCGTTTGCAGCAACAAGCTGCGGACCGGCCCCAACACCGCGATCGACGACAACAACGACTTCAACAACAACGTCACCTTCGACAAGGCTCGTGTGCATCGCTGGCGCGGAATCGCAGGAGTGACCTACCGATACGAGGTCCTTTACCTGGGCGGTCAGCTCGCGATGGATCTCGAGGACCCGAGCACCGAGAACGCGAACCTAGGAATCACCGGATCCAGGCAGTGGACGGTATCGCTCGAAGCGGGGGTGTTTTTTTAGGCCGGCCCGAGGTCACATCGCCTTCTTCGGCTGGCAGGTCGAATCGCAGTTGGGGCCGCCGTCGCACTTCTCACCGAACTCCATTTGAACGATGCCGTCTCCGCAGTAAGGCGCGAGCAGGCACATGTCCGTGCAGACTCCCCGCCCGTACGGATTCGACCCCGCGGGCACGTTCATCGCCCCGTTGTCGCATTGCTCGGTGCCCGCGGCGATGCCGTCGCCGCAGACGAACTTGCACTGGGTGATCGTATGCACGAACCCGCCCAACGTCAGCGAGTACGTCGAGCCGAACGTGTGCCGCTCGGCCTGGAAGAGGTCGATCGAATACCAGCCCTGGTCGACCAGCCCGAGCTTGTCGGCGTTGATCGTGTCGAGGGTCAAGCTCGCGGTCGCCGGTAGGTGCATTCCGCCGAGGTCGGCGACGAGCAGATTGTTGATGAACGCCCAGACGTCGTCGTCGCCGGTGAACGTGAAGACCGTGGGGGTGGCGCTCGCGGCGACGCTGGCCTGGTACGTGAATACGTAGTGGAGCTCGCTCGTGAACGAGAAGTTGTGCCCCGTCGTGCCGTCGAGCGCCGTGGCGACCTGCGGGTTGGTCCCCGCGTTCCAGCCGAGGCCGTCGATCGGGAAAAACGCCAGACTGGCGTACTTGTAGATGTTCGAGCCCGCCGCCGTTTGCGTGAGGGTGAGCGTCGTCGGCTTTCCCGTGGCGTCGAGATAGACCAGTTTGTCGTACGGATTCACGCTCGCCGCGCCGGCGCAGCCTTTCTCGTGGTACCACCAGCAGAAGTCCGCGGCGTTCGTGAGCACCTGGGGAGTGCCGACCGAGAGCATGACGGGCTCACCGTCCGTGCCGAGAGGCGACACGACGAGCTGCGTGACGAGCCCCTGGTTGTACGGGTCGTAGTTGAAGTCGGGGTGCCCGCCTCCCGTGGGAGCGGGGTTCGGTAGGGGGGCGGGCGACGTGTGATAGAGCATGTCGCGATACAGAACCGGAATTTGCAGTGTCGAGGCGGGAGGGGAGTCGACGTTCGTGCACGTGTAGCCCTTGCTCGGCTCGAGGGTGCAGGTCGCGCTGCATCCGTCGCCCGCGATGGTGTTCCCGTCGTCGCACTCCTCGGGGGGAAAGACGAGCCCGTCGCCGCATACGCCCGTGCAACCGCCGGTTCCGTTGCACTTCGGCTCGATCGTGCACGTGGGCGAACAGCCGTCGTACGGAATCAGGTTCTTGTCGTCGCACTGCTCGAATCCCTCTTTTACGCCGTCGCCACACGTCGTTTTGTGGCAGACCGAGTTGGGGACCGTCGTGCCCGTCATGCACGCGAAGCCCGGTTCGAGCCGGCACGACGCGCTGCACCCGTCCGCCGGTGTCGTGTTGCCGTCGTCGCACTGCTCGGTCCCGTTGATGACGCCGTCGCCGCAGACCGCCACGGGAGCCAGGTCGCACACGTCCGCGTCGCAGGCCCCGTCGGAGGACGCGCCATCACGGGCGCCGTCGTTGACCGCGGACGCATCGAAAGTGAACAGACTTTGAACCGCCCCGTCGGCTCCCAGTGGGGCACCACCACCACCACCGCCGCCGCTGCCGCCGGGCGGGATCGATGAGAGGTCGGACGCATCGGGCAGGTCGAACTGGCCGAGGGTCGCGCCCTTTCGGGCGCATCCTGCGACGACGGGCAAAGCGGCACCCGAAAGACCGAGGAGAAGGAGCCGCCGCGTCCAGCGATGCATGATGTGTCGTCGCAAACCCATTTCAGCAGTGTATGGCCGCGCGCCGTAACATCCTTCGAAATCGGCGGATCAATGGAAAATGGCAGCGAGGAAAGCGGCAATGACAGCGACGGCGCCCGCCATCGTCGCGACCGCGGCCGCGACCCACGAAGCGCGCATCGCGGGGCCGGCCGCCTTCCCCTCGAGGCCGTAGCAGCCGCGCAAGAACGCGCGGGCGCTCCGCCCTGGCAAACCAACCCCCACCCCGGCTATCGACACCGCGGCGTGGCCCCCCTCTTTCACGGCGACGACCAGCGCGCCGAGGGGCCCGATGACCAGATCCCATCCCGCGGCATACAGCCCGAAACGCAGCGCCCTGCTGGTCGCGCGGCGCGCCCCGGAGCGGCGGGCGCCGACGTCGAGCGCCCAACCGTGGGCCGCGTGCGCCGCCACGAGCAATGCAGCGAGCCCGCAGATGCCTGCGGCCGCGAAGCGCGCGAGCGTCCCCGCTTGGCGAACGACCAGGTGCGCGACCCAAGACGGGGCGATGACAGCGAGCGCAACCAGCGCCACGACCGCCATCGCCCCCGCCGCAATGGCCTCGCTGACGAGCGCAAACCGCAGCGCTGGGGCGATGGGGCCGTCGGGCAAGGACTCGAAGAAGCGATCCGCGTCGAACGTGGTCGCACGGGCAGTCGCCCAGAGCCGAGCGATCGCGGTCGCCCCAGGCCGCTCCCAGGGGACCACCGAAACCACCCCCGAGCGCGTCAGCTCGTGCAGGCATCCTAGGCAGTCGGCGTTCCCGCAACGCGCGCATACGACGGCCGCGGGGACGTCGGTGTCGGCGAGCTCTTCGCTCTCGACGCGCCCCTCCGCCTCTTGGTTACGCGCGATCCGCATGAGACACGTCCCTACTGGAGTGTGACACGAAGCTCGCCCTGGTGCAGCACCAGTCCCAAGCGCGGCTCCACCACGGCCCGCCCGCCCGGGCGCAGTGGACGGCGCGCGAGACTAATGCACCACGCGTCCCGCCGACGTCCCGCGCTTCACGCGGATGTCGTCGATGCGGCCGCCGAAAACGAACGCCACGCCTACTGCCACCGCGGATGCAGCGAGCGTGGCATAGATCCCCCAAGCGAACGTGAAGTGGAGGGGTACCCCGTACGAGCCGTGCGGGGGCCGAGTCAGCAGGAGCGCGGCGGTCGTACCCGGGATGGCGGCCAGAAACGAGACCGCGACGCGCGCGCCGCGCATTTGCATGATGCTGCGCCGGCTCAGCACAATCGGGAGCAGAACGAACCAGGCCGCAGCGGCCGCCCACGCCCAGCCGAGGCGGTGGGCGATGTCGAAGCCCGAGTATTGGACGACGTCGGGCATCGTCAGGCTGACCCATGGGCAAGCGAACGCCGCGAGGCCGAAGACCCCCAGCGCCACCAGCGCGCCGCGCCCGCGCCGCAGATAGGCCGCCGGCAGCGGCTCCCATTCGGGCTCCTCCGGTGTGCTGTCCTCGCCTTCGACCGAGCGCGGCAGCTTGTCGAACGCGACCAGCGACACTCCACACACCGGGCACGCGCCGCGCTCGCGCGGTGGAAAAAGCTCATGACAGAACGGGCACGCGAGAAGCGCCACTAGCCCCAGTAATAGCTTAGGATTCCACCCATGCCCCGCCCGACCAAGTTGGACCCGAGTGCCGTCGACGCTTGGATTGGAACGCATCCCGGTTGGGAGCGCACCCAATCGGGCGCCATTGCAAAGCCGTACAAGCTGCCCGATTTCGCATCCGCGCTCGGGTTCGTCGTCCGCGTGGGCTGCTACGCCGAGAAGCGCGACCACCACCCGGACGTCGAGCTCGGGTGGGGGCGGGCGAGGGTCGTCTGGTCGACACACGACGCGGGGGGCGTCACCGAGCTCGACCTCGCGGCGGCCGAGGCGACCGACAAGCTTTTCGGATGACCGACGGCGAGCCGCTCGCTGCGGGAACCGACAGGCTACGGGCGTACATCGAGGCGATTGTGGGTCCGGGCCCGATCCCACGCTTCCAGGAGGCGCTCACCCATCCGAGCTTCGCCAACGAGGCGGGCGTGTCGGACAACCAGCGCCTCGAGTTTCTCGGAGACGCCGTCCTCGGGCTGTGCGTGAGCGAAATGCTCGCGATGGCCCACGCCGACGCAGACGAAGGAAAGCTAACGCGCATGCGCAGCGCCCTGGTCAACGCCGCGGCGCTGGCGGCGTGGGCGAGGCGTGTCGACCTCGGCGCGTGCGTCACGCTGGGGCGCGGCGCCAAGTTGGGCAGTGAGCGCGAGCAAACGAACGTGCTCGCCGACGCCGCGGAAGCACTGGTCGCGGCGGTCTACGAAGCGCGCGGTCTCTCAGGGGCGCGGTCGCTCGTTCGCGAAATGGTGGGGGATCTGCTCGGTCAGGCCGAGGCGTTGGGCGCCCTCGACCCGAAGAGCGCGCTCCAGGAGAGGGTCCAAGCGGGTGGCAGACCCGCACCCACGTATCGCGTCGTCGATCTGCGCGGCGCCGCTCACGACCAAGTGTTCGAGGTCGAGGTGATGGTCGACGATCGCTCGGTCGCCCGGGGCGAGGGCCGGAGCAAGCGCCTGGCGGAGCGCGCGGCGGCAACGGCCGCGCTCGAAGTCCTGGCCCGTGAGGAGGAGAGCGAGGACAGCGATGGGCCTGGGGACCGAGCTCTCAAAACACCGTGAGTGCTGAAAACACCCCGAGATGGAGGTGGTTTCTGGCGCGGCGGCGCGCGGGTTGCTACGCCTTGTGAGCATGCCCCGGAAATGCAGAGCGCAGGCATGGCGGGGCATGGCGCGCTTGTCGCGGCTCGCGGGGGCGCTGGCACTCGGCGGCACACTGTCGATCGCGTGCGGCGCGCGCACTTGGCTGCCGTCGGACGCCATCGACACGGGGGACGGGGCGTCGTGCCAGGGGAAAGACGTGCCTCTCGAGCCCAACGTGCCGAACTTGTATTTCGTGCTCGACGTGTCCGGGAGCATGCTCGAAGACAACAAATGGGACAACGTACGGATGGCTGCGCGCCTGCTCGTGCAACAACTCGGCGCCAGCGCCAAGTTCGGCGTTACCGTGTTCCCCGCTCCGGGTACCAGCGAGTGCACGGCGGGCGTCGAAGTGATGCCGCTTCGCCTCGGCGACTCCAACGGGACCACCGAGACCGCGTTTATCAACGCCACTGCGATCACTCCCGCTGGCGGCACCCCGACGGCGGCCACGTTTCGGGCGCTGGTGCCCAAGCTTCGCGACTTGCCGGGCGTCACGTTCGTCATCTTGGCGACCGATGGGGGACCGAACTGCGATGCGAGCCTCGGGCAATGCTCGGCCGACCAGTGCACGAACAACATCGACCTTGCCAATATGTGCTCAACCGCCGGTCCGAACTGCTGCGCGGCGCCCCAAGGAGACGTCCTCGGTTGCCTCGACGGCACTGCCACGGCGGCCGCCGTTTCGGCTCTGCATGACGCCGGGGTGCAAACCTACGTGATGGGCATACCGGGCAGCGCGCCCTACACCGCCGTGCTCGACGCCGTCGCGATGGCCGGGGGAACGGCCCGGTCGAGCGAGCCGCTCTACTACCAAGTCGACTCGCCGGACACGACCGCGCTCGGCGCCGCGTTCGGGCAAATCGCCGCCGACGCGATGAAGAGCTGCACGCTCCTCCTCGGACGCGCCCCCAGCGACCCGAACAAGGTGAACGTTGCGGTCGACGGGACGCTGTTGCCGAGCGACGGCCCGAACGGGTGGGCCATTCACGGGCAGACGGTGACGCTCTCCGGTGCCGCCTGCGGAGCCGTTCGGGGCGACACCGCGCCGACCGTGCACGTCCTCGATGGGTGCCCGACGGTCCGCTGAGCACCGAGTTGCACGCGCCCGATCGGGCGCGGGCGCCTCACCCCGCTCTCATGCCTCGCCGAGCCTTCGGCCCAGCAACGCGCCAGCCACGCCGGCGACGAGCATCAGACCACCGTGGCCAACGAGCACGTGGGCCGGGCTTCCCACGGAGCAAAGGAACGTCATGCTCGCGGCCGCGACGGCCGAACATCCCATCCCGAGAGCCGCCATTCTCCATGGCGCCGCCGCGACGAACGATCGACGAAACGCCCACAGGGCCAGCGCGAGCGGACCCAAACCGAGCAGCCCCGTAACGAGGAAGCAACGCACGGCGTGGCGCCAGAACGACTCGATATCCACGTCGTCCGGCCCGGCGAACAGGGTCGCGCCGACGAATACGGCGGGCGACAGCAGAACCCACGTCGCGAGGCGACCCTTGGCCGGCCCTATCCCCCGCGGACCCGGCGCGGTGGCCCCTGCCAGCGCCAGCCAAGCGGCAGCAACGGGAATGGCCACCTCTGCCAGCAGCGTCGTTCGCGGCAGCACCGCGAGGTCGTCTCGCTTGTTGAAGACGACCAGCCACACCCCCTCGTACACCAACGCCCCGAGCAGCGCAGACGCCCGGAGGGTCTTGAGGTGCGACCGCGTCCGTGGACGAACGGGCGGTGCGGCCGGCATCGGCGGAAGGGGCAAAGCGTCGACGCCCGCCACGGGATCGGGAAAATCGGCGACCGGACCGAAGTCGAAGTCGTTCTTCATCGGACGTGCCCTGCCGCTGCGCGGGGGCCCACGCGCCCCGTGTCTTCGCGATCGAGCGCCGCGCGGATGGCGACGCACGCCCGATGTACCAGAATCTTGACGGCGGCCTGCGTCGTGCCGAGCACCTCCGCGGCCTCGTCGATGCTCAGCCCCTCGAAGCGCATGAGAACGAACGCCTCGCGCTGGCGCACCGGCAGCTCCATCAGCGCCCGCTGGGCAACGCCCAGCATCTGCCGCGCCATCACGGCGCGATCGCTGCCGTTGTCCAGCGCGACCGGCTGTCCCCGCTGTTCCTCCGCCGACGTCGCCTGATGGTCGCGTCGAACGCGCTCGCGGCGAATGTGATCGAGAAACGCGTTTCGGGCGATCGCCAGCATCCACGGAAGCGCCGAAGCGCCCGCGGCGAACGAGCCGCGCGCACGATAGACGCGAAGAAATGCCTCCTGGGTCAGGTCGTCGGCCAAGGCCAAGTCGGCGCACAGACGGGCCAAAAAGGCGCGGACCCGCGGCGCGCCCAGGCGGTAGACTTCATCGAGCGCTCCGTCTTCGCCGCAAGCGTAGCGGTGCATGACTTCGTCCAGGGGGCGCGCGGCGGCGTCGCGCGGCTCCCTCGCCGATGCGGGGACCGCTCGGGACTTCTCTGGAACTACCGCTCTCGCGCCCGGTTGGCCCATGGAACTCGACGAAACGTTCTCCCGACTCTGGCCGGCAGGCGCGGCGGGCGTCAAGCCGAGGGCAAACGCCGGCGTGCCTCGATTCCGTGTGTACAGGCCGCTGGTGGAATTCGCCACGACGTCTGTTGGTACGCGCGCCCCGGCCGTTTGGGTTCGCCAACATTGGGTGGCATGCCTCCCCTCATCCGGGCACCGGCTTGCGCGAACCGAACCTTTCGAGCCTCCGGCGGGCCCTCTGCGAGCGCCCCCGTGGGCTCAGCGAAACAGCGTATCCGTCACCTTCTTGCGCCACTCGTCGAACGCGTGGTCCATCATTCCGTCGTAGACTTTGCGGTGGAACTCTTCGAGCGTCATCGCGCCTTTGACCTTCCAGAGCTCTGCCGCGCGCAACGACCTGACGGAAAGCACCAGTGGAGCTCCTTCTGGCAGGATGAACCGTCCTGCGAAATCGAAGCGGATGCCCGCGAATACGGTGCGCGGCTTCGCGCTCGCGGTCAGGGCACCGGACCACTCGCTCGAATAGTCGACGACGAATACGGGCGCTCCACTGGGTACCGGCGCGTCGGGGGCGAGGGGATCGCCGGCGCGCACGTGGAGCACGTCGGCGGGGAAGGCGGCGGCAAATCCGTCGGCGACCGCCTGCGCCACGCGCTGCTCCCGCGAACGCATCGCCTCCGCTCCGACGTAATGGGAGGGCAGCGCGTCCGGCCCTGGAAAGTAAGCGTGCTTCGCGACGCGCTTGTCCGCGTCCTCCAACGCTTTACCCGGCTTGAACCGAAATCGCACGTCGCAGGCCGCACCATTCTTCTCTACGGACGCGAGCAGACGCTCGATGAACGCGCTGGTCGAGGCATCCGCTTGCGTCTTTCTCTTCCATGCGGCGAGGGCCTGCGCGTAGAGCAGGTGACGCGCCGACTTGAGCTCGGCGTCGAGATGGTTGTCCGGATACTTGTTGGCGAATTCGTCGAGCGCCAGCACCGTCCCCGCCGCCTTGGCCTTGTCGAGCTCGACCAGCAGCGCGCGCCGCATCGCCGCGTCCACTTCCGGGGCAATCTTCGAGCCCGTGTGCGCGCGGGCGAACGCCGCGAGGTCCTCGACCGTACCTTTCCGCTGCGCATCGGCGAGCTCTGCGCGTGCCAGGAGGACGTCACGCACTTCGTCGGCGTGCTGCCCGCCGCGCGCGAGGTACTGCTGGTACATCGGGACGCTCGCGGCCGCGACGACCGTTCGGTACATTCGTTCGTCGCTCGACGCGTTGCGCATGGACCCGAGACCCAACCCGAGCGTCACGCCGATCGAAACGGCCAGCACCCAGTCGAAGCGCATCCACATGGGCGAGAAGGGCTTCATCCCCTCGGTGGACGAGATGGGGCTCGAGACCCGCGTGTGATGCAGCGGATCGAGCTCTGCGAGCATGTCCACGTCTTCTTCGGCGAGGGCTCGGGTCAGCTCGGGGTGCAGCGACGCCAGCGCGGCCTCCGCGTGCTCCACCGCGTCCGCTGGACCGGGGACGACGATCCGCGTGCCGTCGCGCATCCGAATCGCCAGCGCCGGCCGGGGAAGCCGCGTGAACCCCTCCGCGTCGACCAGCGACCACACCCGCAAGACCGGGCCGCTCGCGTCGACGACACAGGCGGGGAACACGTACGTTCCCGCTCGGTACGGCAGCGCTTCAATCGCCCGGAGAACGGCCGCCGCGTGCACGAAACAGTACGCAGCCGCCGAAAAGAGTATGACGTCGACGCAGAGCATCGCCTTTCGGTGCAAGGCGAGGGGGCTCGCGATGTCTCCCCATCCCTTGACGAGCACCAGGGTCGCCGCCAAGACGAGCACGGCGCTCGCGCTGAGCAGGATCCACGCGGTCGGGCGCGACGCGCTCCGAAAGAGGAGCGGCGACGGAGGTGCCGTAAGGCGTGTCGCGTCGACGAACCGATCCTGAACCGGTCGCAAGCAGCGATAGAAGTCGATCGTCTTCGGCTGCCCCACGTGCGGCCCGCATCCTAGCGGAGAACGGCTGCCGTTTGACGACTCAAGTTTTGGGCCCGACCCAACACCGTCCTGGAGAGGCTCTGCCTGTTTGACGCGATCGGCCCCCGCCCTATAGAACGCGGGACCATGGGAGACATCCCGCGATGAGCCCCACGGCCATGCTGATCTTGATCTTCGCGGCCTTCGCGATGTTTGCGTGGTCCGCGAGTCGCCGCTGGCACCTCTTGCTCGTGGGCCGACCCGTGAAGAGCGCGGTCGACCACCCTGGCACGCGCCTGCGCGGAACGTGGCGTTTCGCGTTTCGCCAGGAAAAGATGGACTACTACAACCCGGCCGGGATCGCCCACAAGCTCATTTTCACCGGCTTCGTCCTCCTCAACTTCCGCGAGATCGTCCTCTGGGGAAGGGGCTTTTATGCGCCGTTCAATCTCTGGGTCCTCGCCCCGGCGCAGCCCCTCGGCCAAACCTACGAGTTCGTGAAGGACTGCCTCGGCCTGGCGGTCATCGCCGGTACGTGCGTGTTCTTCTACTACCGCCTGGTCGCGAAGCCCAAGCGGATGGCCCTCAGCCTCGAGGGGGTTCTCATCATCGCGATCATCTTCATGCTGATGATCACGGACATGGCGTACGACGGCGCGTCTCTGGTGCTCGCGTCGCGGAAAGGGCCGCTCTGCGATCTCTTGGTGCGCGCTGGGACACCGGGCCAATGCGCGGCGATCGCCACGATTGTCGCGCCGCTCGGCGGCGAGCAATGGCAGGGCGAGTGGGCGGCCTGGCCCGCGCCCGCGGGGTCATTCTTTGCGCTGCTCTTTCACTCGCTCTCGCCCGGCGCGCTCGTGCCCATCGCCCACGCGGCATTCTGGACGCACGAAGTGCTGATCTTCCTCTTTTTGAACCTCTTACCGTACTCGAAGCACTTTCACGTCATCACGGCGATCCCGAACGTGTTCCTCAGGAGCTTGCAGCCCGCGGGACGCCTCGCGCCGTTGGCCGACACCGCCGAGAAGCTGATGGAAGCGGTGGGCGCCGCAGGCGAGTCGGTCGACCCTCTGGCGCAGCCGATCGGCGTGGCGCGCATCGAGCACTTCACCTGGAAGGCGCTCCTCGACTTCTACACGTGCACGGAATGCGGTCGCTGCTCGGACAACTGCCCGGCGCACCGTACGGGCAAGATACTCAGCCCCAAGCACATGACGCTCGCGCTCCGCGATCATCTCTACGCGCGCGAAGAAGAGCTCATCACGGAGCAGGCGAGCGACACCCATCTCGGCGTGTCGCCGATCAACCTCGTGCCCGAAGTGATTCATCCGGACGTGCTCTGGGCGTGCACTTCGTGCCGCGCGTGCGAGGAGCAGTGCCCTGTGCTCATCTCGTATGTCGACAAGATTCTCGACATGCGTCGCAGCTTGGTGATGGTGCGAGGCGAATTCCCCCACGAGCTCGCGAAGCCATTTCAGGGAATGGAATCCAACGGCAATCCGTGGAACCTCTCGCGCATGGACCGATCGGCGTGGAGCGACGGGCTCGGCGTACCGATGATGAAAGACAAGCCGGGCGCCCCCGTCCTGTTCTGGGTGGGCTGCGCGGCCAGCTACGACGACCGCGCGAAGAAGATCGCGCGTGCGACGGCCAAGCTGCTGGTGCTGGCGGGGGTGGACTTCGCCATCCTGGGGCAGGAGGAGAACTGCACCGGAGACCCTGCGCGACGCGCGGGCAACGAGTTCCTGTTTGCCACGCTGGCCGAGGGAAACGCGGCGGTGATCAACGCGTACAAGGAGAGCGGCGGGGTGCGCACGGTGGTGACCACGTGCCCGCACTGCTTCAACACGCTGAAGAACGAATATCCCGACTTCGGGCTCAGCGTCGACGTGGTGCACCACACCGATTTTCTGCTCGGGCTCGTCGCGGAAGGCAGGCTCGTACCGAAGAACCCCGTCGAAGGGCGCGTCGTCTACCATGACTCCTGCTACCTCGGGCGATACAACGGCGTGTACGATCCGCCCCGCGAGATCCTCAGGCGCATCCCGGGCGTCGAGCTCGTGGAGGCCGAGTACTGGACCAAGCAGCGCGGGCTGTGTTGCGGCGCAGGCGGCGCGCAAATGTGGATGGAGGAGCAGAATCAGGACCGGGTCAACGTCAAGCGCACGTTGCAGCTCGTCGACGCGCTCGGCGTCGGCGACAGCCGGGCCGGGAGCGAGAGCACGATCGCCAGCGCGTGCCCGTTTTGCATGACGATGCTCACCGATGGGATCAAGAGCAAGAACCTCGAAGACCGTGTGCGGCAGCTCGACGTCGTGGAGCTCCTCGAGCGCGCATGCGACGTCCTCGAAGCGTCGGTGGGCGCTGGCCCGGCAGCCGGTGCGGGCGGCGCGGACGACGGCCTCGCCGTCGACGGACCGGCCGCGCTCGTACCCACGAGCGGCGCCACGGCTGAGTAAGGGGGGTCGTCGGCCGCTTCGGTGAGCTATGCTGCCGGAGATGTCGCCGTGTCCGATCTGCTCTCGCCCGGCGGCGCCGAGCGCGCAGAAGAAGTCCTTTCCGTTCTGTTCCGAACGTTGCAAGCTGATTGACCTCGGCAAGTGGCTCGACGATGCGTACCGCGTCCCGGATTCCGAATCTTCGGAGCCGAACCCCGAGATCGAGGACAAGGTATGACACGTCGGCTCGCTCCTATGGCACCCGCCGCGTTGCTGTCCGCGTCGCTCGTCCTGGGGGGCTCTCCGGCCCTGGCGCAGGCGCTCGACCCGCCGCCTCCCATGTCTGGCGCGTCGCCCAGCTACCCGCCACCCGCCGCGCTCCCCAACACGCCAACCCCGCCCCCGGCGTACGCCGACGAACGTCAAGACAGCGGCTTGGGCCTCGAGTGGGTATGGATCAACGCCGAGGTCGGCGGTGCGTACGTCAACATGCAATCGCTCAGTACGAGCAACCTGGGCCTCCAGAAGACGGAGAGCGGCGGACCCGTCTTCGGCGTGGCCGCCGGCGTGCGCTTGCTCTTTCTCACGCTGGGCGCGCGCGTCCGCGACCTTCAGCTGACGTCGATCGGCAACCTTTGGGAGCTGAGCGCCGAGGCGGCCCTGCACACGCGCGTCTGGCGCATCGACCCGTATCTCGGCGTTCGGGGCGGCTACAACTTCGTCGGGTCCCTCAGCTCCGAGTCGGTGCAAGTCGCCACCGGCGGCACGCCCTCGGACGTGAGCGTGCACGGCTTCGACATCGGGCCAATGGCGGGAATCGATTTCTACCTCGCCAAGTTCGTTTCGCTCGGCGCCGATGTCGACGCACAGTTTCTGTTTCTTCAGCGCCCGGTTCCGCCCCTTCCGGCGGGGGTCACGGTCGACATTCTCCCGCCCAACGTGAGGGCGCTCTACCAGAGTTCCGGATCGAGCGTCGGTTTCGGCGTGACCGGTACGGCCCATCTCGGCATCCACTTCTGAACGACCCACCGTGCTCGCCTCGCTGCGCTGGCTCCTTCCGACCGCGCTGCCGGCCGTTCTTTTTGCCGTGCTCGCGTTGCGCACCGACCCGCGCCGCGAGCCGCGTTGGCTGGTCGCGCTCACGTTCGTGCTCGGCGCGGCGCTCGCGCTCCTGGCGCTAGTGGTCACCCGGCGCGCGGCGACGCTGACCGGCCTCGACGTCCGCGTATCGGCCGCCGGCGAGAGCGGGGCGCTCGTATTTATCTTTTTTGTCATGGCGCCGATCCAGGAGGTGGCGAAAGTTGCGGCCGCGTGGCCGGCGCTCCTCTCCAAGCACGTCGACGAGCCGTACGACGGAGTCGTCTACGCGGCGGCAGCGTCGCTCGGTTTCGCCGCCATCGAGAGCGGGCAACTGCTGCGCGCCCATCCGGCCGGCGGCATCTGGGTCGCTCGCGCCCTCGTGGCGCTCCCGTCGCACGTGTTCTTCTCTTGTCTGTGGGGCTATGCACTCGGCCGCGCCAAGCACGGCAAGTTGCGTGTGCCGATCTTCCCGGCGGCGTTCGTCACGTCCATTGTCGCGCGCGGCCTCTACGCGTATTTCGTCTACGGCCGCGGGCCAGGGGCCCTCTTGGGGGTGTCGCCATTGCTGGCGGCGATGGGCATCGTTGCGCTGATCTTGTGGCGCGACCTGCGCGCTCGACACCAGCAATCCGCGTTCGCAATGCCTCCGTCCAGCCGGTGGGCCCGCCTGTCGGCGGTCGCGCAGCCCCCGAGCTTGGCGGCAGTTCGTGCGGCGCTCACGCACGCCGACCAGCCGGTCAAAGTCCGCTGGGTCCTCTTCGGCGCGCTCGTGACCATCGGCGCGATGTGGACGGGACTGGCGGCGGGAGTGCTCGCCGCCCGCTTGCTCCACATCGATCTGTCGACCGTGGACGAGCACGACGTCGGCGCTGCGGCGCCGGCGCTCTTGCTCGGCGTGGGGCTCTTGGCCTCCTTTCCGACCAGCGGCTGGCTCATCGCGCGCGCCGCGGGCGTACCGACACTGCTCGAGCCGGCGCTCGCCACCGTCGTGGCCCTCGTCGTCACGCTCGTGGCCCTCGGCTTCGCCGCGCCGTTCACCGTCGTCTTCGGGCTGGCCCTTTCGCCGATCGCGTGGGTGCTCTCTTGCGCGGGAGCCTGGGCGGGTCGCTCGGCCTGAACACGGGTGAGAAATCCGGGCTAAGCTCCAGCGGGTCTCCCATCGTGCGTATCCTCAAGAGCGCCCTTTTCTGGCGCATTCTCCTGAGCTCCCTCGTGGTGGTCGCAGTGCTCGGCGTGGGTCTGCTCCGCGCGAACGCTGCGCACGAAGAGCTCGAAAAGCAGTTCGAGCGCCTGGTGCAGCACGACCTGAAGCTCGCGGACGACGCCGAGCAGCTCTTGCGGTTGATGGTCGACCTCGAGACAGGGAAGCGCGGGTACCTTCTCACGAACGACCGCACCTTTCTCGCGCCGTACGAGCAGGCACGGAAGGAGCTCGAGGGGCTGCTCGCCGAGGCGCAAGCCGTCGCCGAAAACGGGATGGAGGACGAGCGCGTCGCCGCGTTCGGACGCCAGGTTCGTGAGTGGATCCAGAATGTGAGCGAGCCGCAAATCCGGGCGCGCGAGCACGAGGTCCCCGACCCGCATCTGGCGGACGAGGGAAAAGTTCTCACCGACGAGATGCGCAGCATCCTGACGGACCTGCGCAAACACGCGCTCGACGAGGCCGACGCGCGCGAGCAGGCCGCCTTCGAGTCCGCAAACGACTCGCAGCGGGCCACGCGCTCGGTCCTGGTCTTGGCGATCGTCATTGCGCTCGGGAGCGGTGCCTGGATTGCACGCGACATCGCGGGGACGACGGCGCAGATCGAGGAGGCCCTCGCGGCTACGGGCCGGCTGGAGGCGCTGCCGCCAGCGCCCCTTCGCCGCGACGAGCTCGGGGCGGTGGCGCACAGCCTCGCGAAAATGAACGCGCTCCTGCTGGAGAAAGACGGGAGCCTGCGGGCAACGCTCGCCGATCGGGAGCGGGCGGTCGCCGAGCTGACGCGCGCCAACCAAGATTTGGCGCTTCGCGACGCGCGTGCGCGCGCGTACGCGGAGTTCGTCCGCGAGCTGAAGACGCTGGACGTCGGGGCGCTCGCGACCGGTGGGCTCCAAACGCTCGTGAAGCTGTCCGACGCGCAGGTCGGCGTGGTCTACCTGCTCGACGATGCCGGCCGCCTCGTCCCCGTGCAGGGGGTCGCCATCGACGGCCGCGCCATCGACGCGCGGATGTTCAGCCCCGAAGGGCTGCCCAGAAGCGTGATGGAGAAGCGCGAGCCGCTTTTTCTGCAGGCGCAGTCGCTCGCCGAGCCCCTGCCCGCGCTCGAGCTCGGGCTCGGCCGCGCTCCGCTGCGCTGGGTCCTCGCCTACCCGGTCGCGATTGGAAACGAAGGGGCCGGCGCGATGGTCGTCGCGGGGATCGTCGAACCGGCGGCGGATGCCGTGGAGTTCATTCGCGAGGCGGCTCGGCAGCTCGCCGTGGCGCTGCACAACGCCTGGTCGCACGTCCGAATGCGCGACAAGAGCATCGCGCTCGCCGAGCAAGGCGAGCGCCTCACGCATGCCAACAAGGTCAAGACCGAGTTTCTGGCGTCGATGAGCCACGAGCTGCGGACGCCGCTCTCGGCGATCCTCGGCTTCGCCGACTTGCTGATCACGTCACCGAAGGAGCAGCTCTCGACGCGTGCTCGCGAATCGCTTGAGCGCATCAAGCGCAATGGGGAGCACTTGCTCGGCCTCATCAACGACGTCCTCGACCTGGCCAAGGCAGATGCCGGGCGCATCGAAGTACGCCTCGCACCGGTGAACGTGCCGCAGCTGGCGCGGGCTTGCGTGGCCGAGGTAGACAGCCTGAGTACGGCAAAGGACGTGCGGCTGGTCGCGGACGTCGGCGAGGCGCCGATCGAGGCTGTCACCGACGCGAAGCGTGTTCGGCAGATCCTTTTGAACCTTCTGTCGAACGCCATCAAGTTCACCGACCGGGGAGAAGTCGTGCTCAGTGTTCGCGCGACGGCCACCGAGATCCGTCTGGCCGTGCGCGACACGGGGATCGGCATCCCGGCGCACGCCATCAAAGAGCTGTTTCAAGAGTTCCACCAGCTGGAGGCCGGCGACGGGCGCCGCTACGACGGAACCGGTGTCGGGCTCGCGCTGTCGAGGCGCCTTGCGCGCGCGCTCGGGGGGGAGATCGATGTGCGATCGGGCGAGGGAGAGGGGTCGACGTTCACGCTCGTCTTGCCGCGGATCGCCGCGCTGGTCGCCGTCGAACGTCCGCCCCAGGCCGACGGTTCCCGCGGGTCGCTCTCATGAGCGACGCCGCCCCGCTGACTGCGCTCGGCGACGCGTGCGGAAACGTCCTGATCGTCGACGACTTCCCGGACACGCTGGCTCTCTACGAGGCGATCCTCGCGGAGGACGGGCACCTCGTGCGCACGGCCACGGGCGGCGACGAGGCGCTTCGCAAAGTGGACGAGCACGAGCCGGAGCTGGTGCTCCTCGACGTCTCGATGCCCGGGCTCGACGGCGTGGAGGTGCTGCGAAGGCTGCGCGCGCGACGGGGCGGCGGGCCGTCGGTCATCATGCTGACCGCGGCGCGTCGGGAGCCGCACGCGATCGAAGCGGGGCTGAAAGAAGGCGCGGACGCCTACCTGACGAAGCCGATCGATTCGCGAGAGCTGCTCGCTCGCGTTCGCGCAGCGCTCGAGTCGTTTCGCCTGAAGCGCATGCTCGAAGCGCAGCGGCGAGACCACATCGCGATGCTGGTCCACGACTTGCGCCACCCGCTTTCCTCGCTTGCCCTGATCGCCGAAGTCCTCGAGGCGGAGGACCTTCCCCCTGACGAGCGGCACACGGCGGTATTGCAGATCCGCGGGATGTGCGCCGAGATGACCCGCCTGGTCGACAGCGTTTTGGCGGCCAGCCGACTCGAGGCGGGGGTCTTCTCCGTGGAGCCCCGGACGGTGAGCGTCGCGACGGTCGTCGAGCCGATGCTCGCCGTTTTCACCCCCGTGGCCGCCCGCCGCCGCGTGGCGCTCGTCTTCGAAGGCGATCTTCGAACGCGGCTGTACGCCGATCCGCAAAAGCTCCGCCAAGCCCTGGACAACCTAGTCGCGAATGCGCTCAAGTTCACGCCGCGCGGGGGCCGGGTGCGCGTGCGTGTTTCGCGAGCGGATCGCCAGGTGGTCTTCGAGATCGCCGATACCGGTCCGGGCGTCGCGCCGGACGAGCGAAGTACCATCTTCGATCGCTACCGGCAGGGCGCGCGCGGTCGCGCCGCAGGCGGTGCGGGCCTTGGTTTGGCCATCGCCCGCGGCATCGCGGAGGCGCACCAGGGCTCGGTGGCCGTCGACACGGGCGACCTCGGCGGAGCAGCGTTTCGCATCGTGCTTCCGGTGCGCGGCGAGTGACGCGCCTTGACAACCGCGGCCGGTCCTCTAGGCTCCCGCCGCTCGACATTTCGAGGTGCCCGTGGCGAACCACCCGTCTGCAGAAAAACGCAACCGTCAGCGAGTCAAGCGCACCCTGCGCAACCGCTCGATCAACAGCGCTGTCCGAACGCACATCAAAACCGTCCGCGCGGCGATCGCGGCGAAAGATGAGAAGGCGGCCCGCGAAGCCCTGCTGCAAGCGACCGTCGCCCTCGACAAGGCCGCCAGCAAGGGTGCGTTGCCTAGAGAGGCAGCCTCGCGCAAGGTCTCGCGTTTGGCGTCGCTCGTGCACAAGCTGGGCGCACCGGCCGCCTAGAGGCCTCGTAGGGCGAGGGCCGCATTCGCGCGCGGCCCTGCCCCAGGGTCTGAAGCTGCCGCCCGGCGGGTCAGCCGTCGCTGGCGTCGCCACCGTCGGCAGTGGCTGCGTCGCCGGTCGCGTCGCTCGCGCCGTCATCCCCGCCCGTCGCATCGCTGGCGCCGTCATCCCCGCCGGTGCCATCGTCGCCGGTGCCATCGTCGGTGGCCGCTGCGTCGCCATCGGACGCCGCGGCGTCCGTTGAGCCGCCTTCGCCCTTCGCGCCGTCGCCTCCTGCGCCATCGCTCGTGCTCGCGTCTGCCGTGGCAGCGGTGAGCGTTCTATCGTCGCCGTTGCCGCAACCCGCGACGAACACGGCCGAGAGCGCCGGGAGCGAAAAGACGACTAGAACACTACGCGCGCGCATTGGACCTCCAGGGGGACGACATCACGGGGGCAGCTCTACCGCTATTCGCGCGTCCGCTTGAAGACGATCTTGTGAAGTCTCGGTGACGGGTTGCTTTCCGAAGCGGATTGCCGCGTCCTGGACAAGCCGGTGGTCTGCGGGGTAATAGCCGCCCGGTTACGTCCCCATCGTCTAGAGGCCCAGGACCGCGGCTTTTCACGTCGCTAACGGGGGTTCGACTCCCCCTGGGGACGCAAGAATAACTTAACGGAACTACTCAGGAAACTGCGCGCTGCTCGCCCTCTCCCGCAGCCCTTGCCCCATCCTTGCCACGAGCGAGGGCGCGCCGCATGTCGCCCCCGTCGTTGGGCGCGAGGTGCGAGTACCGCATCGTCATCGCAATCGTCGTGTGCCCCAGGTACTCCTGGACCTGACGAAGCGGGACGCCAGCGCTTACAAGTTGCGAAGCAAAGCTATGCCGCGTGTCGTGCCATCGGATGCGCCGAAGGCCTGCGCGACGGCACGCGCCTTCGATGCGTTCGTGAAGCTGCCAAAGCGTAAGGGGACTGCCGTCGCGATTGCAGAAGACGTTCTGGCCGCGCAAGTGCTTGATAGCCCGAAGCGCCTCCAGCAGCGCGCCGGTCAACGGCACGTGACGTGACTTGCCCGTCTTCGTCGGGCCGAGGAGCCCTTCACTGACCGTCGGCGGAACACCACCTTGCGGCTTTGAAAGTCGAGGTCGCCCCACTGACGCGTGAGCCTCCTCAGGCTCGCGAACCGTCCGCCTTTTTTGTGACCGCGGCCAGTGAACGTTTCGTTCGTCCATACGGAGCCCATTGCGCAAGCGCGATGCCACGCCACTCGGACAGCCGCGGCATATGCGGAGCTGCGGATGTCTGCGGAGACACGCCTCTGAAGCGACCCTGGGGAACGCCCGTGGTCATTAATTGCTGACCAGGGGTGGTCATTAATTAATGACCACCCGGACCTCTTCGCCGAACGATTCGCTCGTCTTGGTGGGTAATGTGCCGCGCGACAGAATAGTTGTCGTTGCGTCGGGAGCCACCCAGCCGTATCGGCAGTCTCTCACCGGCGGCGCTCTTCGCAATCGAAAGGCGGTCACAATAGCGCTTCTTTCCCGGAGCGAATGCGGAGGGCAAGATAAAACGGGACCCCTTATTTGAATTATGTTGCGAATACTACAATAGCTTTTCGGCTCCTTGGGAGTCGAGACACAGCGAGCACGCGGCCTTTCGCCGCGGGGTTGGCCGCGCCGATAGGCGGGCAAGCGGAGACGTCTGACGAGATGGGCAACCCGGATAACAAGGACGACCGCCTGGGCGACTTTCGACCCCGGATAGGCCGGACGGAGCGAGCGCGCGTTCGGGTCGGCACGAGCTCCCTTCGCATCGCGACGCTCGTGCGCCGCGGCCATGGACGGTGCGGCGGCAAGGCGGCGTACAAGCTCCCGCCGGCCGCCGGCTTCGGCCCTGGACCCAACGCACGCCGCGTCATTGTAAAAGCCCACGTCCAAAGGCTCGGGCGTCACGGCGTCCACGCCGTCGGCCGGCACTTGCGGTACATCGAGCGCGACGGCGTCGAGAAGGACGGTTCGCCGGGTGTGCCCACCGGCGCCGGCGGCACGCCCGTGCGCTCGCGTCCGGTGGTGCCGACGTACCTCTTCGTGGTGGCACTTGCGGTGGTGATCGCCATCGGACGCTGACAGTCATCATCGCGATCCTGGTGCTGCTGCTCGCCGCGGAAGGAGGCTCGTCTCTCCTATGGCGTCATCGTGCTGGCCGCGCTGTCCGGCGGGCTGCTCATCCTCTTCGGGGCGTAACCGATCGGCTCATCCCCCTCCTTGCTATCGGCGCGTTCCTCGCGTTCACGCTGTCGCAGGCCGGCATGGTGCAGCACTGGCGGCGCCTTTCGGCGCAAGGCAAGGGCGAGGGCAGCCGCCACTCGATGTGGATCAACGGCGTTGGTGATGTGGCGACCGGCGTGACGCTCGTCGTGGAGGTCGTCTCGAAGTTCGTCGAGGGCGCGTGGAGCGCGGTGCTCGCTGTGCCGCTCGTCGTGTACCTGTTCTCGCGCATCAACCGCCAGCTACGCCTCGGTGGCGAAGGTGGTCGCCGAGGACCAGCCCCTGGTCTTGACCGAGACGCACCCCCCCATCGTGGGGGTGCCGGTGCAGTCGTGGAGCCAGCTCGCGAGCCGCGGGCTTCGCTTCGCTCTCGAGCTATCGACAGACGTGCGCGCGCTCCACATCCTCACGCAAGACAGCACCATCTGTGAGCTCACGGCCGTGTGGGAGGACCTCGTCGCCGGCCCTGCGCGCGAGGCGGGACTGCCCCCTCCTCAGCTCATCCTGCGCAAGTCGACCTACCGCCAGTTCTTCGCGCCGCTCGTGGCGCTCGTGGAGCAGCTTCGCGACCGCCACCCCGATCGCGACATCGTCGTCACGTGCTGATCTGGTGGTTCGGCGCTGGTACCACGCCTTCCTCCACAACAACCGGGGCACGCTGCTCCATGGGCTGCTGCGCCTGCGCGGGGGGCCACGCGTCGTCGTCGTGACGCAGTCGGGCTCGACCTTCGTCCGGTCCTTGACCTGCGCGACGGGCATGCGGCTGACGCACCGGAGCAGCTCGACCATCGCGCCCTTGTGAGAGGTGCTGGACGACGACGTAGGCTATTCCGCTGCGCGAGGGCACGTGCCTGAGGAACTCTTCGACGGCTCCGAGCCCTCCGGCGGACGCGTCTATGCCCGACGACGGGGAAGACGAGGCAGCGACGAGGCGCTGATCCGCTTCCTGGCTGGATCGCGGCCGCCTCCGTGGGGGGCTGCGCCGGAAGTTCGTCAGGCTTCGCGCGTTCGCGCGTTCGCGCCGGCGCCTTGCCTCCAGCTCCCGCTTGATGCCCCGTCCGCAGGACGCGCCCGTGCCTGGTCGTGTGCCCTTCGACAGGCGCTTGCGTTCGCGCTTGTTCTAGAAATTTCCCGGGTCCCAGGACTCCCCTCGCGCGGCTCCAACGTTGCGCACGAAGTCCCGCTGGGGACTGACGATAAGTCGGTCTTGAGCCTTCCCGCCGCGAACGCGACCGGCGACGAGGGCATCGTTGATGCTTGCGGATCCTCCGAGCGGCCGCGGAATTGGCCTCGACCCGAGCGACTGAAAGGTGGACCGCATGGGCTTCTTCAGACGAACCGTAGCCGAGTTCATCGGCACCTTCTGGTTGGTGCTGGGAGGATGCGGCGCGGCCGTTCTCTCCGCAAAATTTCCCGGGACCGGGATAGGCTTCCTCGGCGTCGCTCTCGCTTTCGGGCTGACGCTGGTCAGCGGAATCTACGCGCTTGGGGCCATCTCGGGAGGGCATTTCAACCCCGCGGTGACCGTTGGGCTCGCGACGGCTGGGCGCTTCCCCTCGCGGGAGGTGCCGGCGTACGTCGTGGCGCAGGTCCTCGGCGGGATCGTTGCCGCGCTCGCGCTTTACGTCATCGCGAGCGGCGCGCCGGGTTTCGACGTGGCCACCGGCCGGCTGGCCGCGAACGGATACGCGGCTCACTCGCCGGGCGGCTACAGCCTATCCGCCGGCATCGTCACGGAGCTCGTCACGACGTTCATGTTCGTCATGATCGTCTTGGGATCAACGGACGGCATCTCGTACAAGACGTTCGCCCCCCTCGCCATCGGCCTGGCACTGACCCTCGTCCATCTAGTGAGCATTCCCGTGACCAACGCGTCGGTGAATCCAGCACGAAGCACGGGGCCGGCTATCGTCGCCGGGGGGTGGGCGCTGGAACAGCTCTGGCTCTTCTGGGCCGCGCCGCTTGTTGCCGCTATTCTTGCCGGTCTAGCGTATCCCGCGCTAACGGGTGCCAAGCGGCACGTTCAGCCCGCCGCAGTGGCGCGTGAGTCGGAGGACAGGTTGCGCCCGGGCCGCCCAGCGCACGCGCGATAGTCCCGGTCGACTGCGGGACAACAGTTTGTCGATCCACTCCCGGGGTCGAAACGCCGACCGTGGGGCCGATCACACTTCCTGGCAGCAAGACGCTCGACGTCGATGCCAATGGCCCCGAGGCCGAGATGGAGCACTCCCTGGGTAACAGCAAGACGTCGCAGCCGCACACGTTCGAGTTCGACAATTTGAACTTCGAATCCGCCACGGCGAACCTCACGCCGGACTCCGCGAGCTAAGCCGACAGCTTGACGACATCATCGCCCCGCCGCACCGCCCGGAACTTGCAGCGGAGTACGAGGAGCTATGCACGACATCGTTCGCACGGTCGTGACCATTGCGTCGTCCCAGCTCGTGACGTTGCTGGCTCTCGACGTCGGGCTCATGCTCCGCGTCGAAGACCTCCGCCGCGAGATCAAGAACCCCGTGCTCTGGCGCACACTCCTGGTCGCGCTGGTCGCCGTCCCCATGCTGGCCATCCTCATCGCGCTCGTGCTGCCCCTCGGGCCGATTGCGCGGGGCGCTCTGGTGCTGATGTCCGTGTCGCCGGGGGCGCCACTGATGATCAACAAAGTGCGCGGCCCATCCGGCAACCTGGCGCTCGCCGCGACGGTAGCGGTCGCCCTCACCCTCGCAGCGCTCGTGACCCTTCCGATCGAGCTGCTGGTCTTGAACCGGCTGTTCCCGCTGCACCTGCAGGCGTCGGTGCCCGCCCTGCTGCGGATGCTCGTTCCGCGCCTACTCATCCCGCTCGCTTTGGGGGTGGCGGCGCGCCTGGTGTGGTCCAAAGGTGCCGAAGTCCTCGAGCGGGTCGTGCGCGCGGTCTTCTTGATCGCGCTCGCCCTCGTAGCCATCGCCGCCCTGGCCACCGCCTGGCATCAGATCGGTCGTATCGGTCCCTTTGGTTGGCTCGCGATGATCCTCATCACGCTTGGCGCAACGGTGCTCGGCGACTTCGTGGGCGGTCGCGATCCGCGGGACCGCAAGACGGCGGCCTACGCCGTCGTCCTCGGGAACCCTGCCGTCGCGATCCAGGTCGCGACCCACAGCTACCCCTCGCTGAAAGCGGCCCCCGTCATGGTCGCGTACGTTGTCTTGCGCGCGATCCTTGTCCTCCCGTACGCGCTCGTCTCGCGGAGGCGCCTCCGCATGGGTGGGCCCCGCGCTGTCCCCGGTACATGACCTGCATCGGACGGACGGATGCCGCTCAAGGAGTACAAGCCCGGCTCCGCGTTCCCCGGCGTCATTGGACGCACCGCCGAGGTCTCGACGCCGGCGTGGCCGAGACCGACGCGAGCGCAGAAGGACGCGCCGAACGTCCTCTTCATCGTCCTCGACGACATAAGGTTCGGGCACGTAGGCTGCTTCGGCAGCCCGATCGAGACGCCGCACATCGACGCGCTCGCCGCCGATGGGCTCCGGTACAACAACACTCACACGACGGCGCTCTGCTCGCCCTCGCGCTCGTGCATCATGACGGGCCGCAATCACCACTCGAACCACATGGCCTGTCTCTCGAACGGGTCGACGGGCTATCCGGGATCCGACGGATACATCCCGTTTGAGAACGGATTCCTCTCGGAGATCCTTCTCCAGCAGGGCTACAGCACGTATTGCGTCGGAAAGTGGCACCTGGCGCCCGAAGAGACGATGTCCGGGGCGGGCCCTTACGACCGCTGGCCGCTCGGCCGCGGGTTCGAGCGCTACTACGGTTTTCTCGGCGGCGACACGCACGAGTACTACCCCGCGAGGCCGAGAAGACTCCCGAAGAGGGCTACCACCTGACGGAGGACCTGGTCGAGAAGGCGCGGGCGATGATCGCCGACTCCAAGCAGGTTGTTCCTGACAAGCCGTTTTTCCTCTACTTCGCGCCCGGAGCGATGCACTCGCCGCATCAGGTCTACGCGCGCATGATGGAGGTCTTCGCTGGATTCTTGACCCACACCGATCACTGCATCGGTGAGCTTGTCCAGTTTCTCAAGGACATCGGCGAGTACGACAACACCCTCGTCCTGTTGGTCTCGGACAACGGGTCTAGCGCCGAGGGCGGCCCGACGGGCTCCGTGAACGAGTGCCGGTTCTTCAACAACGTTCCGGATACGGTCGAGGAGAGCCTGCGAGTTCTGGACGAGATTGGCGGCCCCCAGCACTTCAATCACTTTCCATGGGGCTGGGCGCACGCGGGCAACACGCCGTTCCGGCGGTGGAAGCGCGAGACATACCGCGGCGGGGCGAGCGATCCGCTCGTCGTCTCCTGGCCCAAGGGCATCAAGGCACGCGGTGAAGTGCGCGCGCAGTACGCTCACATCATCGACCTCGTGCCCACGGTGCTCGACGCACTTGGCCTCGACCCTCCTGCGACGATTCGCGGCGTCACGCAGTCGCCGATCGAGGGAGTCAGCTTCGCGCACACCTTCGACGATGCATACGCGCCGACCCTGCATCGCACCCAGTATTTCGAGATGATGGGACACCGCGCGATCTACCACGACGGCTTTCGCGCCGTGTGCCCGTGGCCGGGCGCGTCGTTCAAGGAGTCGGGGCGGAAGTTCGGGGCGCCGATCACCGAGGACATGCTGACCGAGCTCGACGCGACGAGCTGGGAACTCTACGACGTCAACGCGGACTTCGCCGAGACGAAGGACCTGTCGGGCAAGGACAAGAGGCGCCTCATCGGGATGATTGCGACGTGGTACGCGGAGGCGGGCAAGTACAACGTGCTCCCGATCGACAGCCGCGGCGTGCAGCGCGTCTTCGACGAGCGGTTCCAGGTCGCCGCCGCGCCCACGCGCTATGTGCTCTACCCCGGCACCCAGGCCATCCCGGCCGGGGCCGCACCGAAGATCCTCAACCGACCATTCTCGATCACCGCCGACGTCGCGATACCGGAAGGCGGCGCGGACGGGATCAGGCCCGACCTGAGCGAGGCGCACCTCCTGCTGCTCGACGCGACCTCGCGCTCGGCGGCACACGCGTTGAATCGCGCTATCCGGCGGCCCAAATCGCCGAGCTCCCCGAGTTCCGGCTCCAGCGGCTAACCCGATCACCCAGGGAGGAGCGTGACGTCCAAGCAGCGCCGCCACGCCGCCCAGTGGGCGCCGCGCTTCGCCTCACGGGGGGGCGCGCAGCTCGTCGACGGGACGCTGCTCTCCACCTACCGGTTCAGAGCAGCGGCCGCCGGCGCGTGGGCACGCGCCTCTTGGGAGCGCGCCGCTCGCGATGGGTTCGAGAGGCATATTCGATGCACCACCCAGCCCTCGATGACACTCTTCAGTGGCGCTCGAACCTTCGTGCCCGCGTTGGCGCTCGTCGCCGGCGCGGGTCTTGCCGTGGCCCATGCGACGACGACCCCGGCGCCCAACAATCCTCCGAAGAAAGAGGCGACAGAGGCCAAGCCGGCCGTCGATCCCCAAGTCAAGGAGTCGCTCGCTCGGATGGGCGCCTTCCTGAAGACGCTCCATGAGTTCTCGATCCACGCCGAGACGACGAAGGACGAGATTGTCCAGAGCGACTACAAGGTCAAGAAGACCGCGGTCGTCGACATGACGGTGCGCCACCCCGACCGACTGCGAGCGAGCGCCGTGGGAGACGACGAGAGCCGGGAGTTCTTCTACGACGGCAAGACGCTCACCATCTACAGTCCGGCGCAGAAGTACTACGCGACAATGGATTCGCCCCCCACGATCGCCGCGACCCTCGACGCCGCGAAGGCGCACTATGACCTCGAGCTTCCGCTCGCCGACCTTCTGTACCTGGCCGCGGGGGACGACCTCGGGAAGAACGCCATCGAAGCCGGCGATATCGGGCCGAGCCGCATCGGCGGAGTCGACTGCGAGCACCTGGCTCTTCGCAGCCCAGAGGTCGACTGGCAGATCTGGATCGAGAAAGGCAACAAGCCGCTGCCGCACAAGGTCGTGATCACCACGAGGAACCAGCCGACCGCGCCCCAGTACTCGGCCGTCGTCACGTGGGATCTCTCGCCCAAGATCGACGATGGGATGTTCGCCTTCAAGGCGCCCGACGGTGCGACCGCCGTCCCGATACTGCCCGCGCCCGCCGCCAAGGCGCCGCCGACAGCGAATCCGGCGACGAAGAAGCCGGCGAAGTGAGCGACGCGATTACTCAAGTAGAGGAAGGACCTCCCATGGCCAAGATAGAGTGTCGATCCGGTTCGGTTCTCGCGTCGATCGTCGGGGCGACGCTGGTGGCGACCGCGCTCGCGGTCGCGCACCCCGCGAGCGCGGCGCGCGGCGGCCAGGTCAACAAGAGCGCCGCGCAGACGAGCGTCCACAATGCGAGCGCCAACCGCAATACGAACGTCAACCGAAACACGAACGTGAATCGCAACACGAACGTTAACGTCAACCGCAACGTCAACGTTCACAGCGGGTACGGCGGCGGAGGTTACGATCACTGGGGGCATCCCATCGCGACCGGGGTCGCCATCGGGGCGACTGCCGCCGTCACGTCCGCCGCGATCGGGTCGATGGTCAACACGCTGCCTTCGGGCTGTATCGCCTCCGGCCCTTACCAGAACTGCGGCGGAACGTACTACCAGCCGCAGTACCAGGGATCGTCGGTGACCTACGTCGTGGTCAATCCGCCGTAGATCTGCCGTTTGGCTCCGCGTTTGCGACCGCGGCTGCATGAGGCCCGCGCGTTGCGCGGTTCGCCCACCGCTGCGCGGTTGGCTGCCTGGACGTCGAGGAGCAGTGACGCGCTTGAGGTTGGGCTCGACGTCGCGATGCGACTGGAGGAGCTCAAGTGCCGTCTCCCGGATGGGCACGGCGTCAAGTTTGCGATCGTACTCTTCGGCTCCGAGCTTCGTCTGGAAGCGGGTCTGCTATCGCCAAAGGCGGCTATCGGGGGCATTCGATGACTTCTGCCGTCGAACTTTCTCTCGACAAAGTCGTCTATCGCCCGTCTGGTCCGAACTTCTTCTCGACAAAATGCTCAGTGGGCGGACAAGTGCGGGCGGCGTAAAAGCCGCACTTCCGCAGGGGCTGGCCACTCGGAGGCGGTCGAGCGCCGGCAGCGCAAGCGCAGCGCCGCTCGCCAAGAGTGCATCGGTCTCCGCCAGTTCCTTTTCCAGTCGGGGCAGCCGCTCGGTGGTGCGGGCCAACTCGTCGGCAGCTCGGCGCGCCTCCGCCAGCTCGGCGACCAAACGCGCGCGACGCGAGACGAGTGCGAAGGTGGTGTCTCGTTAGCTCATGAGCGGTCAGACGATTCGGCGGTCCGAAAGTTCTCGCTCCTTGAAGAAACGAGCACGACTGCACCTCTTCGAAGGCAATCCCGCCCCTCCTCGTGACATTCGTCAAGGGACAGCGATACACAACCTTCGACCTGAACGGACTCGACCACTTTGGCGGGAGTCGGCGAGGCTCGAGCCCGGGCGGGGCGGCAGCCGCGCGATGCTGAATCACGCCGGAACCTGATCGATGGGCAAGTGGCCGGGCTGCTGCCGAACCCGACCGAACCAAGCGAGGAGCGCCGAATAGGGCGCCAAGTCGAAACCCCCCTGGTCCGCGCAGTGCGTGCAAGCATAGAGCACGATGTCGGCGATGGTGAATCGCTCGTCGACCAAGAACTTCCGGTCGGTGAGGTGAGAGTCCAGGACCGCGAGCGCCTCGTGCCCCTCGGCGTACCACGCGACGAACTCGTGATCGCTGGTGGGGATGGCGTGCGGGTACATGCGTCGAAATCGAGCGCGGGAGATCACGCCGTCGACGTGCGTCTGTTCGAAGCCCATCCACTCCAGCGCACGCGTTCGGAGGAGCTTGTCGGCGGGAAGGAGCGGGGTCCCCTCGGCGATATACACGAGGATGGGGCTGCTTTCGCGCAGGCACGTGCCATCGTCGAGTTCGAGAACCGGGATCTGTCCAAAGGGATTCTTGGCGAAGAACGAGGGCGTTCGAGACTCGCCTTTCAGAATGTCGATCTCGTGGTACTCGAAGGGGATGCCCAGCCAGCGCAGTGCGAGACGGACCTTGTAGCCGTTACCCGATGGGAGAAAGTCGTAGAGACGCATCCGGGCGATCGTACTCGACGTTCAGCCGGCGCTCACCAGGCGATACACGTCAGTCCTGAGCTTGTCGGGGTCGTCGCTCCAGTCGCCATATGCCTCCCGATGAATGCCAGGTCCGTGGCCACAGAACTCCGTGATGGCATGAGGGAGCAGCGGCTTTCCGCGTCCGTCCTGCACTCCGTCCGCTTCGCTCGGACTGCCGTCCGGCTCTGCGGACTCGGAACTGAGCGAGTCCGTCCACCCCGCCAACATTCCGCGCGGTCATCAGGGGGCGCGTGGAATGCATCACATGTCTCTCAGACCTTTCTTGCCTCGACGATCGAGAACGGCGAATGGGTCGCGTGGACGCGCTCCAGCTTTAGCCCGGTGGCGGCGAGCAGTTTGCCGTATTCGGTCGCCGTGCGCTCTTTGCCGGGGAGGAGCACCAGCATGTTCACGTCCATCAGGTGAGCGGGGCTGGGGCTGCCATCCTCCGAAATGACCATCTCCACGACGAGCACGCGGCCTCCTTTCGGGAGAGACTCGGCGCAGTGGCGCAGCAAGGTGATGCACTGCTCGTCGTTCCAGTCGTGGAGGATCTGCTTGAGCAGCATCACGTCGCCCTCGGGCACGGACCTGAAGAAGTCACCCGCGACGACTTCGCAGCGCTCGGCGAGCCCGAGCGCCGTGAGGGTTTTCTTCACCGGCTCGACGACGTGCGGCAGATCGAGCAGCACGCCCTTCGTCCCGGGAAACGCGCGCAGCACGGCGTTGACCAGCGTGCCGCTGGCGCCACCGACGTCGACGACCCGACCCACGTCGGAGAAGTCGATCGCCTTCGTCACCTCCGCGGCCACCTGCGCCGCGAGGTTGTCCATCGCGCCGCTGAACGCGCTCGACTCTTCCGGGTGGCTGCCGTACCAGTCCCAGAGCTCACACCCCAGCGCCTCGCTGGCGGACCTCTTGCCGGTCCTGACGACCTGCGTGAGAAGCTCCCAGGGCCGCCAGTGTCCCGGCGCGCTCTGGGCGATCGCGAAGTCTCGCATCGAGCCCGGGACATTCGAACGGAGCGTCTGCGAGAGGGCGTTGTTGGCGAACGTCTGCCCAGCCTGCTCGGTAAAGACACCTACCGCCGTGCAGGCCCGGAGCGTGCGATAGAGCGCCTGCGGCTGAGCCCCGACTCGGGCGGCCAGGGTATTCACCGGCAGTGGCTCTGGCTCCAGCTGATCGGCCACGCCGAGGCGCGCGGCGGCTCCCATGAGCTGGGTCACCCAGTAGGCGGTGATGTGCTGGAACATCTGCTGCGGCGCCGGAATCTCGTTCGTCTGCATGGTGGCTCTCTCCTCGTTTGCTTTTGCGGTCGCGAGGGACTCTCGCGATCTGGCGTCACCCTACGGGCGAGCCGCGGGTCCCGCGCCTGGGGAGATCGCAAGCGGGGTGTGCAAGAATGCCCGGGTCGTGGACTGGAACGATCTCAAGTACTTGCTCGCGCTGAAGCGCGAGGGGACGCTCGCGGGCGCGGCGCGCGCACTGTCGGTCGACCACTCCACGGTCAGTCGGCGGCTGGCGGCGCTCGAGGACGCCATCGGCACTCAGCTGCTGCGCCGGACGCCTGAAGGCCTCTGCTTCACCGAGGCGGGGAATGCGGCGGCGGCGAGCGCCGAAGCGATGGACGCTTCGGCCTCGGGGCTTCTGAGCAAGCTAGCCGGCGAGGATGCCCGCGACGCCGGCGTGGTCCGGCTCACGTGCGCCGAGGGCATCATTCCCTTTCTCGTCACGGAGCTGAAGGAGCTGCGAGTCGCGCACCCCGAGCTGCGCGTCGAGCTGCTCCCATCGACGGCGGTGCTCGACCTGCAGCGGCGGGAGGCTGACATCGCGGTGCGAATGTTCCGCCCGACCCAGGCCGCGCTCGTGGCCCGCTTCGTGGGAAAGCTCGGTTGGTCGCTCTACGCGAACGAGGCCTACGTCGGCCGAAGAGGTCTTCTGCAGAGCCTGGGCGATCTCTCCGGCCACGATGTCGTCGGCTACCACGCGGAGCTCAAGGCGGGCTTCGGGCCGCGCTGGCTCGACGAGCACGCGGGGAACGCGACTGTCGTGATGCGCTGTGACAGCGTGCGCGGAGCGGTGCTCGCCATCGGTCAGGGCGTCGGCATCGGCACCATCCCTTGCTATCTGGCGGCAGGCGACCCGTCGTTACGCCGTCTGACCCCCGAGGTGACCGCGAACGCCGAGATGTATCTGGTCACGGCGCCGGACGTGCACGACCTGAAGCGAGTCCGATTGGTTCTCGAGATGCTGGCCGCCCTGTTCGAGCGTCATCGCGCGCTCTTCGCCGGAACGCCTGCCTGAGGCTCGAGCTCGCCGTCCTCTGGGCGAAATTGGCGCACGACTCGGGCTAGCCGGCTGGACTCCGTCACGTCCCGCGCGCGAGCGAGTGCTCCCAGTCCGCGAGGAGCGCGCGCACCGCCGAGATGAATGCGAGCGGTTGGTCGAGGATCAAATGGTGGTGCGCCTCCGGGATGTCGACGAGTGGAGCCGATCGCTTCAAAAGCCCGTACATGTACTCGCCCGTCTCGGGCGGTACGACGACGCTCCGCTCGCCCCGCAGGAGCGCAATGCGGCAGCGCGTGCTCGCGAGGTAGTCGCTCATCTTGTCGAGCGAGACTTTCATGAAAACGCGCGGGTCGAACTTCCACGTGAAGCCGCCGTCCACGGGCCGGAGTGACGTGCGCGCGATGTGCTCGAGGATGAACGCGTTCTCGCACGGCTGCGAGGGGACGAGACGGAAGCGCGCCATCGCCTCTTCGAGCGTCGGATAGACCTTCGGGTGGCGGAAGCTCGTGCCGGCCTCGCCCTCCTGGCTCTCCGGATCCGGCTTTCGCACTGGGGCGTCGACGATGACGGCGCCGGCGAGAGCGTCGCCGTAGAGGGAGGCCGCGACGATGCCGACGAGGCCGCCCATACTGTGCCCGACGAGCACGGGCGCGCCCACGAAGCGTGCGTCCTCGATGACGGCGAGGACTTCGTCGGCCCATTGACGTCGGGGATACTCCGGGCGACGACCACTCTCGCCGTGTCCGCTCAGGTCGAGCGCGACGACGTCGCACCGCCGCGTGAGCATCGGCGCGAGGAACGACCACCACTCGGCGTGCGCGGCGCCCCCATGGACGAGGACGAGCCCGGGTTTGACGCCGCCTCCCCAGCGCAGGTAGTGGACCGAACAGCCGGCGACCTCGATGAAATGGTCGGTGCGAGGCGCGGCGAGCGCTTCGAGAAACCATGCCGGCGCCTCCGCCATGCGGGGAGCCTAGCGCCGCGGGCGGCCGTTCGCCTCGGTGCAGCCCGTCATCCGACGGAACCGTAAATCGGAACGTCGTCGTGGCGCCCGGTGTGCTGCGTGGGATGGCGGTACGCCCACATCAGGAAAATCGTCCTCGCTCGTCAAACGAAATCGCGCCCTGAGCGCTTAAGTAGATGAGGGCAGCGAGGGCACTTCGCCTCGCTCCGCTTTCCTCCGCGAGCGGGTCATTGCGTTTCGCAAGAGGGGCTCTGGCTCGACGACGAGTCACTCGGGCTCGAGCCGGAGCGCCTTCGACTTCACCAACTGGAGCTCGTGCTTCGACGAGCCGAGCGCGGAAAGAGGCAACCGCCTCACTTCCAAGCGAGAACGACG
>Ga0265330_10000109_pt1 | contig 69230 bp, 42 predicted proteins | sample 41919metaG_FD_202083 | JGI IMG/M metagenome (GOLD analysis project Ga0265330, IMG submission 202083) | Rhizosphere microbial communities from Carex aquatilis grown in University of Washington, Seatle, WA, United States - 4-19-19 metaG | ecosystem: Host-associated > Plants > Roots > Rhizosphere...
GCGGACGGTACGGACTGCTCACCGTGTCGTAGGTGTAGGTGAGCGACAGCGAGCTGTTGATGATGCCGGCCAGCGGGTTCGATCCCTCCACTCCGGATCGGAAGGCGATGGTTTGGAAAAAGGTCGATGACGCTGTGCTGAAGGCGGTGATGGTGGACTTGGTCCACGAATAGGTCATGCCCACGCGCTGGAAGGCATGTTTTCTCAGCGGATAGCTGAGAGAAAAATTCATGCCGTCTGACCCTACGTTATAGTTCTGCGTCAGGCTCTTCTCCGCGGCAGACAGGTTCACCGACGCGCCGGTCGTTGCCTCGTAGTTTTTCGCCGCGTTGTAATCCGATTTGTTGTTGAAAATCTGGAACCCCATATTCATGGGTCGATTGCGGAAATAAGGCTGCGTGAAGCCAAACAGGAAAGTTCGGTTGGTGCTGCCGAGGTTGGCCTGCACGCTGAGTGTCTCTCCCAACCCCAGAAAGTTGTTGGTTGAGTAATTCAGTCCCAGGAAGGCGCCGGAGAGCCCGCTGACGCCGCCATTCAGGCCGATGGAGTTTTTGCCCTTCTCTTTCACCTTCAAAAGCAACTCGACAGTGCCGTTGTCCGGGTCCTGGTGAGCCTCGGAGTCCTGATCCACCTTCAACGGATCGAAGTACTCCAGCTGATTGAGCCGCAGCAGGCTGTACTCCCACAGCTGGGAGTTGTAAACCGAACCCTCGTCGAGCAACAGCTCGCGGCGGATGACTTTGTCGCGGGTGATGGTATTGCCGGTGAACTCGATGCGCGAGACGAAAAACTGCTTGCCCTCGTCGATGTCGATGTTCATCGACACCGTTTTCTTCTGATCGTCGTAGGTGATCTTGGGGATGGCGCCGAAGTTGATGTAGCCCAGGCTCCCATAGGCCTTCTTCAGGTTGTCGAGGCCCTTGCCGACTTCCGTAGCGCTGAACCAGTCGCCGTCTTTGATGGGGAAAGTGGCGCGCAACGCCTTCTGGTTATTGATCTGCTTATTGCCCGAAAACGTGATGGTCCCCAGGCGGTAGCGGCCGCCCTCTTCAATGGTCATCGAGATGTCGATGCGCTTGCCGGTACTCGGCCTGAACGTAAACCAGTTGAGGCCGCCCTCGTCGCGAATCTGGGTCTTGGGCTGCTCCACCGCGGCGTTGGCATAACCCTTGTCGCGATAGGCCTGGCGAACTCGCTCAGTATCTTCCTCGAGCTTTGAGGAATCGTATGTCTGGGGAAACAGGTCTTCGAAAACGATGGAATACGGAATGCCAATCGGCTTCAGGTTCTTCATCGCGCGCCGCAGTTCGAGCGCACTCACATGCTGATTTCCCGCGAAGGCGATCCTGCCCACCTTCACCACCGGACCTTCCTTGATGTTGAACGACACTTGCACCGAGGCCGGGGGCACAGTTTTGACATCGGTTTTGACGGTTGCAAACTGGTGGCCGTGCGCGGCGAGCAGTTCCTTGATCACGTTTTCAGCGTGCTGGATCCGTGTGGGATCGTACTGGCTCTCTACCGAAAGGCCCACCTTGGCCTTTTTGAAGGCATCCAGGATGTCGGAGTTGGTGACCGAATTATTGCCCTTGTAGATGATGTCGCGAATCGTGGGCTTCTCGCGGACAAAAACATCCAGGATGATGCCCTTCTCTGAATCCTCGCGCTCAATCCGCAGATCCTCAAAATAGCCGGTGTTCCAAAGAGAATTGAAGTCGCGCTCGATGGAAATTGGATCGAAGCTGTCGCCCGGATGAGTGAACATGCGGGCGAGGATGGTTTCCTTCGGAATGCGCCGGTTGCCAATGACACGGATCTGGTCGATGGTCTCGGGTGTCTGCGCCAGGGCTGCCGCGGCGCTTGCCAACAGGACCGCCAGAATGAGGAAATGCGCCACGCGTCCCATGACGGAAGCGGCGCCGATGAAAGTGTGCCTGATCTTCACCGGGTCTGAGCCCTGCGGCGAGCACAAAAACTCTTTCTTGCCATTTTTCGGGTTCACAGGAAGAATTTGCACACCCTCATTCGCTGAAAATCCGGTCCTTCGTCGGAGATTCCGATCGTTCCTTCAGGAAAGATCGATTCTACAGGACCGTGCCCACCCTCCCCAAACTTACCGGGGTCCCCAACGACAGGTCCTCGTCGTTGGGGTGGAAACTTCCCGGGGTCCCCAACGACAGGTCTTCGTCGTTGGGGTGGAAACTTGCCGGGGCCCCAAACGATACGTCCTCTTCGCTGGGGCCAATCTCGAAGCGTCAAGCCGGTCCCGGCTACAAATTCCGCGCTGTGCTCGCCGCGGAGATAGTTTTAAGCCCTTTTTTTGAAATCCATTTCTCAGTTTACTGGAACCGGGCGGCCTGCCGTGATCTTGACGGTATGCTCCTTAGACGCGGTTCCCCGGGTCTGGACACCCTCTCTGCCACATCCGGCTTTCAATAGCCGAATCTTTTTCTGTCAACTGAACGTCCCATAAAGGTGGGTTCCGTTCGAGCGACAGGCTTCCCGTGCTCCTTATCACTGTCTTAGTCGATCAGCTACCATAGTATGTCTGCTGAAATGCTGGCTGGAGTGACACTTCGGTGCGCTTCGGGGCGGTGCCTGGGGAGTCGGCGCGCACCGCAAGAAAACTCAAAACCGGCCCCGTTATACGGCTGCGGTTGATGGCAGGCCAGTGGATGGCCTGAGCACGATCAAAGCGCCGGCCGAGGAGCGAAAACCAACCCTATGATGTGGATTGTCCGGCTTGCGCTGCGGCGGCCATATACCTTTGTCGTCTTCGCGCTGCTGATTTTGATTCTTGGCGCCTACAGCATCGAAACGATGCCTACGGACATCTTTCCCAACATCGATATTCCGGTGGTCACCGTCGTGTGGAACTTCAGCGGTCTGTCGGCGGATCAGATCGCCAACCGCATCGTGACCAACGCCGAGCGCGGCATGACCACTACGGTCAACGATATCGACCACATCGAGTCGCAGTCGCTTGTAGGCGTAGGGATCATCAAGATCTTTTTCCACCCCAACGTGAATATCGGTCAGGCCGTGGCGCAGGTGAGCGCCATCAGCCAGGTGCAGTTGCGCTCTCTGCCGGCGGGAACCACGCCGCCGTTCATCATCCAGTACAACGCCTCCAGCGTGCCCGTGCTGCAACTGGGGCTCTCCGGGCCTGGCTTGGACGAGCAGCAGCTGAATGACATCGCTACGCAAACCATCCGTATCCAACTGGCCACCGTTGAAGGCGCCCAGACGCCGTTTCCATTCGGCGGCAAGCAACGCCAGATCGAGGTTGATCTCGATCTGAACGCCCTTGAAGCCAGGGGCCTGTCGCCCACCGATGTCGTGACCGCGATCGCTACTCAAAACGTGATCGCGCCCTCGGGCACCATCAAGCTCGACCGCTATGAGTACCAGGTTGAGACCAACTCCGCGCCCTCGGTTCTCGACGCCCTCAACAACCTGCCCATCAAGACCGTAAACGGGGCGACGGTCTACATCCGCGATGTGGCGCATGTGCGCGACGGCAGCCCCCCGCAAACCAACATCGTCCGCGTGGATGGCCGCCGCGCCATCATGATGAACGTCATGAAAACCGGCTCGGCCTCAACGCTCGACATCATCAAGGACGTGCGGGACATCATCTCCAGCCCAAGCCTGAAGGGCCAACTCCCGCCGCAGCTGAAGATCGTCGCTCTCGCCGATCAGTCGATCTTTGTGCGCGGCGCGATCAGCGGCGTAGTGCGCGAGGCGATCATCGCTGCCTGCCTCACCGCGATCATGATCCTGGTTTTCCTGGGCAGTTGGCGTTCGACGATCATCATCGCCGTCTCCATTCCGCTTTCGATTCTCTGCTCCCTGATCCTTCTCGGTGCGCTGCACGAGACCATCAACATCATGACCCTCGGCGGCATGGCGCTTGCCGTGGGCATCCTGGTCGACGATGCCACAGTGGCCATTGAGAACATCAACAGATTTCTTGAAACAGGACGCGAGCTCGAACAGGCCATCATCGAAGGCTCTGCGCAGATCGCCACGCCCGCCCTGGTCTCCACCCTTGCCATCTGCATCGTTTTTGTGCCGATGTTCTTCCTGAACGGCGTCGCACGTTACCTGTTTGTGCCCATGGCAGAGGCCGTGGTCTTCGCCATGCTCGCGAGCTATTTCCTCTCGCGCACCCTTGTGCCCACAATGGCCAAGTACCTGCTTAAAGAGCACGACGATGCGCAGGCGGCACGCAAGCAGGCCAGCCGCAACCCGTTCATACGCTTTCAGCACGGGTTTGAACATGCGTTCGACAAATTTCGCCGCGGCTACCTGAGCCTGCTCACCCTTTGCGTCGATCACGCGGGCGCATTCTTGATCGTCTTTCTGGCCTTTGCGCTCGTTTCATTGGGACTGGCGCCGTTCCTCGGGCAGGACTTCTTCCCTTCCGTTGACTCCGGCCAGTTCATGATTCACGTGCGCGCGCATACCGGCACGCGCATCGAGGAAACCGCCGCTCTCTGCGACCATATCGAGGGAACCATCCGCCAGGAGATTCCCTCCAGCGAGTTGGTTACGATCCTCGATAACATCGGCCTGCCATATTCATCGCTGAATCTCTCCTACTCCACATCGGCGCCAGTGGGCCCGTCCGATGCCGACATTCAGGTCCAGTTGAGCCGCGACCATCATCCCAGTGAGATGTACCTCGAGAGACTGCGCGCGGTGCTGGCCCGCGAATATCCGGGTGTCACGTTTTATGTAGTTCCCGTGGACATCGTCACCCAGATTCTCAACTTCGGTCTCGCGTCGCCCATTGACATTCAACTCGTCGGCCCCAATCTCTACGCCAATCGCGCGCTGGCCGAACGCATGCTCAACGAGATTCGCTACGTCCGGGGAGCCGCCGACGTACGCATCCAGCAGCCGTTCAACGCTCCCAACTTCACCGTGAACGTTGACCGCACGCGTGCCGAGGCGACAGGCCTGACGCAGCAGAACGTGGCCCAAAGCCTCCTGGTGGCGCTCAGCGGAAGCTTCCAGACAAGTCCGAATTTCTATCTCGATCCGCGCAACGGAGTTTCGTACAACATTGCCATTCAGGCGCCGCAGTACCGGATGGACACGATGTCGGAGTTTGAGAGCCTGCCCATTTCCAGCTCGGCAACCAACGCGGCCATGACGCAGCCTTCGGCCAGCACTTCAACCGGCGCGCCGGGTGCAGCTCCGCTCGGCAGCTTTGGTCCTGCTCGGACATCCGGGGCCACGACCTCAGCGCCCGGTGCGCCCAAACCGGTACAGGTGTTAAGCAATCTTGCCTCAATCGTACCCGGCGACGAGCAGGGCACCATCAGTCATTACGACGTTCAGCCCGTCATCGACATTTACACCAACGTCGAAGGCACCGACCTCGGCAGCGTCACCCGTGCCATGCAAAAAATTGTCGACGCCCATCAAAAAGACCTGCCCCGAGGCTCGCACTTTATCCTCCGCGGCCAGAGCGAAACAATGTACCGTTCCTATTTCGGTCTTTTGAGCGGCCTGGCCTTTTCCATCCTCCTGGTCTATCTGCTCATCGTCGTTAATTTCCAGTCCTGGCTCGACCCGTTTCTCATCATCGCCGCGCTCCCAGCCGCGCTTGCGGGGATCGTATGGTTTCTTTTCCTCACCGGAACCAGGCTCAGCGTGCCCGCGCTCACCGGAGCCATCATGTGCATGGGCGTGGCCACCGCCAACTCCATCCTCGTGGTGAGCTTTGCGCGCGAGCAAATGGAGATCCTCGTGGGCGATGCGCGGCGTGCCGCGCTCAACGCCGGTTTCGTTCGTCTGCGCCCCGTATTGATGACCGCGCTGGCGATGATGATCGGCATGGTGCCCATGGCCCTCGGGCTGGGCGACGGTGGCGAGCAGAACGCGCCGCTGGGACGCGCCGTTATTGGCGGTCTGCTGCTGGCCACGGTGGCCACGTTATTCTTTGTGCCCGCTTTCTTCTCCTTCATTCACGGCCGCATTGAGCGGCAGCGCGAGCGCGACGACGAATCCGATGCCGCTCGCTTTGATGAGTTCGACGCCAGACCGGAGTAGGTGCTTATGACTCAGGAACCAAATCCAAGTTCTCGTCCCGCCGCGGCCAGCCACGAAACCGCTCCCGAGGCAACGCCTCTTTCGCCGCGCAAGGCCTTGGTGGGCGTGGGAATTGCTCTCCTTATCCTGCTCGTGCTCGCGGCCGTGGGCATCCTTCGCCGATTGCATGCCGACACCGTTCTCGCCCGGCGCACAGACGACCTGGCAGCGCCAACAGTCAACATCGCTCCCGCAAAAGCTGGCGCGCCTGTGGAGACGCTTGTGCTTCCCGGCAACGTGACTGCCTACACTGATTCGCCCATCTACGCCCGCACCGACGGCTACCTCGAACGCTGGTACTTCGACATCGGCGCCAGAGTCAGGAAGGGTGCGCTGCTCGCCGTCATCTCCACCCCGGAGTTGGACAAACAAGTGACGCAGGCCGAGTCCGACCTTGCAACTGCCGAGGCCACCGCGAGCAACGCGCGCACCCAGGCCCAGCGCTACTCTGACCTCGTTAAATCCAACGCCGTTTCGCAGCAGGATACCGATACTTTCGTGAATCAGGCTGCTGCTACCGCATCGACGGTCAAGTCGGCGCAGGCAAACCTGCAACGCCTCGTTGAATTGCAATCGTTCGAGAAGGTCTATGCGCCATTCGACGGCGTGGTGACCGCGCGCGGCGTCGATACCGGCCAGTTGATCAGTTCGGGTTCCGGCGGAAGTTCCGGCACCGAGCTCTTCCACATGCAGGCGCTCCAGACCCTGCGTGTCTACACCAACGTGCCGCAGATTCTCTCGCAAACCATGAAGCGCGGAATGAAAGTCGACCTCGGATTCCCCGAGTACCCCGGAAGGACTTTCGACGGCACCCTCGTCCGCACCGCCGATGCAATCGATCCCGTGAGCCGCACGCTGCTCGTTGAGGTGGACGTGGACAACCGCGCCGGCCAGCTCATGCCCGGTTCCCAGGCACAGGTTCATTTCAAGACTCAGTCAGCCGCGCCCACCTATATCGTGCCCGCATCGGCGCTCATCTTCCGCCGCGCGGGGATGCAGGTGGCGACGGTCACCCAGGGCAGCGGGGGAGCTGTCGCACATCTCGTTTCCGTCGTGATCGCCGAGGACGACGGCGCCACCGTGCAGATCGTCAGCGGCCTCAGTTCATCCGACAAAGTCGTCCAGGATCCACCCGACTCGCTCATCGACGGAGAAAAAGTGACCGTGGAATCGTCTCAAAGCAGCGCGTTCGGCGGGGGGGCCATGTAGCCATGACCGAGCGTTCGCCAAAAAAACGTGCACCATCGCCGCGAGCGACAATCTGGCTTGGTCTCTCGGTCCCTTGTTCCCTTGTTCTCTGTCTGTTTCTCTCCGGCTGCAAGCCCGTCGGACCCAACTACAATCGCCCCGCCTACAACACCCCGCCTGCCTACAAAGAGGCCGGCGCCACAACAGTCGCCGTCCCTCCACCCGATCCGCAGGGCGGAACATGGCAACCGGCGAATCCCTCTGACGGAATGTTGAAGGGCAAATGGTGGGAGATCTATCAAGACCCGCAGTTGAACAATCTTGAAGAGCGCATCGATTCCAGCAACGTCCAGCTCCGCCGGCAAATGGAGCTCTACCTCGCCGCCGAAGACCAGGTCCGCGCTGCACGCGCTGGTTTATTTCCCACGCTCTCGGCTGGCCCCTCCATCAGCCGCGATCGCGTTTCTGCCCATCGACCGCTGGCCGCGCCGGGTGGCGCCACCAACTACGGCGACTTCGTCATCGCCGGCCAGGCCAGTTGGGAGCCCGATTTCTGGGGCCGCATTCGCCGCACTGTCGAGCAGGCCCGTGCCAATGCTCAAGCCGACGCCGCCGACGAAGCCAACGTGGCTCTCACTCTGCATGCGGAGATGGCCACCGACTATTTCGCTCTTCGCGGGCTCGATTCCCAGGTCCAGCTCCTTACCGATACGGTCGCCGATCTCGAGCATCAGCTCGACCTGACGCAGCGGCGGTTTCATGGCGGCGTTTCCACTGAGGCGGACGTCGCGCAGGCCCAAACCGAGCTCGAAACTGTCCGCGCACAGCTCGTCGACCTCGGCGTTGCCCGCGCGCAGTACGAGCACGCCATCGGCACCCTCGCCAACCTCAGCCTTCCCGGCTTCAGCATTCCACCTTCGCCGCTCGATCTCAAACTGCCACAGGTTCCGCTGGGCGTCCCCTCGCAATTGCTCGAGCGGCGGCCAGACATCGCTCAGGCCGAGCGCCTCGCCGACGCCGCCAACGCGCAAATCGGCATCAACATCGCCGCGTTTTACCCCACCATCACGCTGGGCGGATCGGGTGGCTTTGAAAGCACCAACCCCGGCACCTGGATTCAGGGTCCCAGCTCGCTTTGGAGTTTGGGAGCACAGGCCACCGAGCTGCTCTTCGACGCGGGCCAGCGCCATGCGCTCACCGGCGCCGCCCGCCACAACTACGAGGCGCAGGCTGACGCTTATCGAAACTCGGTCTTTCAGGCGTTCGACGATGTTGAAGACCAGCTCTCCGCGCTGCGCATCCTGGAGCAGGAAGCGGCCACCGAACAGCGCGCCGTCAACTCCGCCCGGCACTCCTTCGATCTCTCCAGTACGCGATACAAAGGCGGTGCCACCAGCTATCTTGAGGTGCTTACCGCCGAGCAGTCGCTCCTTCAGAACCAGGTCACCTCCATCAACATCGTCAGCCGGCAATTCGCGGCCAGCGTAAGCCTGGTCCGCGCCCTCGGCGGCGGCTGGGATGCGACGCAACTGCCTTAACGGCAACGCTTGAGTAGCTCCACGTCAAAACGGGGTTAATCTGCCCGAAATGCACACAACGCGCACTGCACCGGGCGCATCCCAGTCCACGAGGTGTATTCAATGAAAAAGCTGCACACGGTTTTAGCGCTCGCGTTCCTTTCCACAAGTCTTTCGGGTGGCATCGCCCTGGCCCAGGATCAGGACCACCACGATAATCACGCGTCCGCCCAGGACCGGGACCATCACGACAATCATGGTTACGTCGAGCACAGGGATTGGAGAAAAGGCGGGCACGTCGATCACGATGACTGGAATCGTGGCGATCACGTCGACTACCACCAATATCACCTGAATGCTCCGCCGCGGGGTTACGAATGGCGCATGGTCGATGGCTACTATGTGCTCGCCAGGATCTCAGACTTCCAGATCCGCACCGTTATCCGCATCCCGTAACCCGCCCTCCCCAACCAATCGGGCCGCCGGTTAAGTCTGTGCCGGCGGCCTTGGTAGTTTTCTGGGCGGCTTCAAGATCAGGCAGCCACAAAACGATGCTGGACCGTCTTCCTGTCGGCGCTGACGCGTAAATTCCCCGTCAGCGAGGACTACCTCACGGTGATCGGGCAGAACGCTCTGCCCGAATCTTCGGCAACCGCGCGGAAACCGCGCTACTTCACATCCTCTGACAGGCTTCGCTGAATGTCCTGAGCGACCTCATCGATTGAAGTGTTCTGCCCCAGTTGTTCAATCTCTTTGCTGTTTTCCATATCACTCAATCCCACTTTGCTCGCAATTTGCTGGTTCATGCCGATCACCGCTGTCACCTCTTTTTCCGTGAGCAGAAGGATTTGCAGCACCAGGTGTTCCCGCTCATCGGCGCGGCGCGCCAGTCGCGATTGCCTCATGAGAATAAGGCTGGCCAGAAGAATAGCCTCCATCGCAACAACCGTTCCGAGAAGCGTAAAGGGCATCGGATCGAAGTGTGGAATGTGCGGCAAATGTAAGGTGTTTGCGAGAATCCAAAAAAAGAAGACCAGGATATGAACGGCGATATATCCGAGATTGCCGACGATGGCCGCCGTTAAGTCTCCCATCCGTTCCGCCGGCGATCTTCGCGCCAGAAACTCCTGCTCATGTTTGGCGATCGTGTCGATGTGTTCCTGCACCTGATTGGGAACTTGCATGGCTTGTCCTCGCGCGAAATCTCGTACTGATAGCTTGGATGACTTGCTGGTGCAATCTCGGGAGTTTGCGGCAAATATGTTTTGTCCTCCTGGGCCGAGTTTGGCCCGTCATCGGCGCCGCTGCGCGTCTCCGGCTCCACGACCATGACTGTGAGCGCCAGGCTCAGCCGTGCTCGCCCCGGCGAGGCAACCATTTCGGCAGGTCAAAATCTCGCATCTGATTATGAGCGGACCATTTACTTCAAGGAGAGGCCCGACGGATGATTCGCACCCTGCTACCCGGCAAGCCCCAACCCCTGGGTGCCACCCCCACTTCCAAAGGCACGAATTTTGCCCTGTTTTCTGAAAACGCAACGGCCGTGTCGGTCTGCTTCTTTGATGAGGCGGGGCGGCAGACGGACTGCATCGCCCTGCGAGAACGGACGGCATTTGTCTGGCACGGGTTCGTCCGCAATATTCGGGTTGGACAGCGTTACGGATACCGCGTGGAAGGACCATGGGACCCGGAAAAGGGTTTGCGCTTCAATCCCAGCAAGCTCCTCGTCGATCCTTACGCCAAGGCGCTCACCGGAAACGTAGACTGGAAGGCTCCAATCTTCCCCTACGACGTCTCGACCGGCGACGACCTGGTCCGCGACGACAACGATTCAGCCGCCGGCGTCCCAAAGTCGATCGTGATTGAGCCCGGCTTCGACTGGGAGGGCGATAGTCCGCCGGAGATTCCGCTCGCGGATTCCGTCATCTACGAGGTGCATGTCCGGGGATTCTCCAAATTGAACAAAGAAGTGCCGGAGAATCTGCGCGGCACCTACGCGGGCCTGGCCTGTGAACCAAGTATCGCGCACCTCCAGAGACTGGGCATCACCGCGGTTGAGTTGCTACCGGTCCACCACTTCATTGATGAAGGACACCTCGTCGAGCGTGGCCTGCGCGATTACTGGGGCTACAACACGCTCAGCTATTTTGCTCCCATGTCGCGCTACAGTTCGTCCGGAGATACCGGCGGACAAGTCGCCGAATTCAAGCAAATGGTAAAGGCGCTGCACAAAGCAGGCATCGAGGTCATCCTCGATGTGGTCTACAACCACACCTGCGAAGGCAACCGCATGGGCCCCATGCTTTCCATGAAGGGAATCGACAACACCACGTATTACCGGATGGTAGACGGCAGCCCGCGCTACTACATGGACTACACCGGCACCGGCAACTCACTCAACCTGATGAATCCGCAGGTGCTCAAGCTGGTGATGGATTCGCTCCGATACTGGGTTACGGAAATGCATGTGGATGGTTTCCGCTTTGATCTCGCCAGCACGCTCGCGCGTGAACTGCACGCGGTCTCCAGGCTGTCGAGCTTCTTCGATACCATCCACCAGGATCCGACGCTGGCCGATGTGAAACTGATTGCCGAACCGTGGGATGTCGGCGAGGGCGGCTATCAAGTCGGAAATTTCCCGGTGTTGTGGGCCGAGTGGAATGGCAAATACCGTGACACCGTGCGGAGATTCTGGAAAGGCGATGATGGCCTCCTCTCCGATTTCGCCTATCGGCTTACCGGCTCCTCCGATCTGTACGAGATGGACGGCCGCAGGCCCTATGCCTCCATCAACTTCGTTACCGCGCACGACGGCTTCACGCTGCGCGATCTCGTCAGCTACAACCAGAAACACAACGAGGCCAACGGCGACAACAACTCCGATGGCGCCGAGAACAACGACTCCTGGAACATGGGCGCCGAGGGGCCAACTGGCGATCCGGCGATCAACACGATGCGCGAACGTCAGATGCGGAGCTTTCTCGCCACCCTGATCCTCTCCCAGGGCGTGCCTATGCTCTGTTCCGGCGATGAGCTGGCTCGGTCGCAAAAGGGAAACAACAACGCCTACTGCCAGGACAACGAGCTGACCTGGCTTCGCTGGAACCTTGACCCATCCCAGCAGAAACTGCTGGATTTCACGTCGAATCTCATTCACCTGCGCCGCATTCACCCCAATCTCCACCGCCGCAAATTCTTCCAGGACCGTGTCATTCGCGGATCTGTCGTCCGCGACATCTCATGGTTCAACGCGGATGCAAACGAGTTTTCCGATGAAGACTGGAACACCCACTGGTATCGTGCACTGGCGGTTCTCCTCAACGGCAAAACGCTGGCCATCACCAATGAGGAGGGTCTTCCGATCTTCGATGAGAGCTTCCTGATCCTTGTGAACGCGTCGGCTGAAGGAGTGGAGTTTACGCTTCCCACGCCACCGGCAGGCACGCCGTGGTGTCTGGTTCTCAATACTGAAGACCTCGATGATCCTTTCCCGCATATCGAAGTCGGCGACAAGATCATCGTCGGCGGCCGATCTTTGCGCGTGTTCTCTGACGGCCTGACGTAGGCCCTACTGGGGTGCGTCCAAAGTGCTGTCAACCCCCAATGGCCTCGGCGGGGCTCTCCAAAGTTGAACTAACTCCCTTTTCCCGAGCGCCTTACGTCATTCAAAATAATTTTCCCAAGTTTGCCGATTAATTCTCTGAAATCGCTAGCCTTGAAGATGAAGGAGATTCTTCATGGCATCCACATTCGTTTCTACCCTTTCCGCCGAGGCCTCACCTCAAAACTCAATCGCGCCGGCCGCCAGCTACACAATCGAAAACACCAGGGACGACTTCGCAAAAAAGGCCCTCGCCACTTGCATTCGCGCTTGGAACTACGCCCACAATAAGCAGGCTGAAAAGAAGGGCTCCACCGCATGGGACTGCGAAAAGGCGGGCAACAGGGCCTTTCTCAAAGCCACCCCTCCTCTTTGCGGCTACGTCAACATTTGTGCCTTCATCAATTGCATCAACTACGCTTCCATGACGGGCATCATCATCCACACGTACGCCGAGCACTTTCTCGCCAACGCCAAGCTCGCTCTTTCCACCGTGTACCACCAGCCAAAGCCCCCCGCTGCCTCGTCCGATCAGCCCGAACAAGCTGGCTCGGAGGACGACGACCCAGGCCACGAGGATTCAGGGGAATCAACCTCAAAAGGAGGGAAATAGACAAATAAAAAAGTTTTTTGCCTTTTGGGGCGTATTTTGCCACTTAACTCTTTTACAATCAACAAATCTCTGCCGAAACCGTCGACAAATTTCGTCGATTTTATGCATCAAAACGACCACTTTTGGGGGTCAACCAAGACTCCAGGGGTGCCCCATCCAAGCTCCGCTTGGGTGGGGGAATCATGCCACCTGAAGTTAATGCGAGAATGCTGCCGCCGGCACATCTGCGAGCGGCATCGTTGGGCCTTCCCACATCAGTCGTGGCGCGCCGCCGCTGGCCGTGTTCAGGGCTTCGACGTGAATCGCATGCAAGCCGGCGCGCAACCCGATCGGGCCGCGGTCATAACGCAATGCATTGCCGGGCGTTCCGCAGACCAGCCCGAACGGTGGCCCGGTTTTCGCCACTTCCATTCCATCGATCGTCACCCGCGCGCCATCGCGGTCGATCAGATGAAATGTGTAGCCGCCGTCGGTAGGAATATCGACGAATCCATCCCAAGCCGTCGCATGCGGCACGAGAGGCGGGAACCCGCTGGTCAGCGCGGGCTCTTGGCTGAGTGTCAACGCGGGCATATGAATCCCAAGATCCGCCGACACTCCGGTGTTTTGCGGCTGAAGCGTCGAGAAATTCGGCAATGCGGTCCAGGTTCCGATATACGTTTTCCAGTTCAAACCCGCGTTCGGCTCAGTACCTTGAAGCGAGACCAGCCCCTGCGCGTCGTGCCCTACCACCGCATCGTGCCATTGCTCTACAACCACCAGTCCCTGCGCCGCCCAATCCTGATGGCCGGTCTTGTCCGTCACATGCAGCAGCACGCGGAATCGTCCCGCGCCATTTCTACCATCGAGCTCTGTTCCCAGCGCGTCGGGAAACCGATGCCGCACGCGGCGTCCATGCGCCGAACTTCCATCGCCAAAGAGCCAGGTGTATTCCGCTCCCGGCGCATCCTTGGCGGTGAACGTCACGTTCTTCCCCGGCGCGATCACCGGGGGTTCAACCGTGAAAGCCGCTGCCAGCGCAGGCGCCGGCGCATACGTGGGCTGAGCCGCGCCGCCTGAAAGCGCCATCGGCATCTCTGCGTTGCTGGTCACGCGCGTCTGCCCGTACTTCACGTTGTCGAAGGTCACCTCGCTCACGTCGCCTACCATCGTCGACTCCGCGAGTGGAGGCTGATCGAGTGCCCAGATATTGCGGAACGTGAACCCGTGAAGGCTCGGTTTCTCCTGCTCCATCTGCGCCAGCGAGTACCAGTTGTCGAGGATGAGATTCTCGAACGTCACACCGGAGTGGTCGCCGCCGGCTCCATTGGCCCCCCAGAATCCCAAGAGGCCGAAGGTCTGCCCGCACGACCCGATGCCCGCGTGCAGAATGTCGGAGTCGCGCAGCGTGAAGTTGTGCAGGTCGTAAGTCTTCTGTGGCCATCCCAGCCGGACCACATTTGAAATGCTGGTGGAGAACTCCGTGTTCTCAACCAGGATGTTGTTGACGCCGGCGCCGGGAGCTGTGAGGGCAGCCTGGGTGTAGCCGTCCCAATTACCCAGCGCAGCCAGATCATCGTCTGACGCGCGGATGAAGGAATGATTCACAATGCTGTCGCCGCCGCCGAGCCAATCCATTCCGTCCTGGTTCGCGTTGCCCGAGTCGCCGGCAATCACGCGCAGATCGTCGAATCTCAAACCAAAGGAATCCTTCATCTGGATCGACCATGTCCTCGTGCGGATGATGCACGTGAGGCCGTCGATTTCAACGTTGTGCGCCTGGTCGGCGACGATGCAGTGCCAGTCGGGTTGGTGATACCAGCCTGTGTCGCCGTTCGGGTCCTGCGGGCCTTCGTAGACGATCGTTCCGCGGCCCAACACTTTCACGTTGTCTACTTGCCAAAGGTTCAGGCTGCCGAAGACAAACGCGCCCGGCTCAAGGTAAATGGTGTCGCCGCTCTTGGGATTCAGGCTTTCGCGATGCACACCCGCGGGCACGATGGTCACGTTCGGTCCGCTCGGAGGCGGAGGAGGCGGCGAGCCGGCAAAGAGAAACAGCATGCGCGCCTTGTTCAGGAAGTCGTCGGGCCGCGAGATAGCAAGCTTGGCCGGGCCGGAGATTCGAAAGCGGATGGTCTGCGGTTCTCCCTCCGGATGTGTCGCGCGCAGCCCCAGCCGCCATGGCTCAATGTCCACGCCGCGGTCCCAGAAATGCGGATCGGCGGTGGTAATCGAAATCTCTGCCGGCCCTGTCGTATCAAAGCTGACAAATTCGTAGTTTGAGGCGGCGTGCGCCACGTCAACCCGCTGATTGTTCACAGTGATCGCGAAGAAGCTGTTGCGCATTTCATCGGGGACGGGCGCGGCCTGCACCTGCGCTACACTGCGGGCCACGCATGAAAACGCAAGAACGAGCATCAGCGGCGCGCGAAGACAGGGCAACGAGATCATCCTGGCAACAAAGTTCGGAACCATCCAATGTAGCACCTTGAATCTTCGGGGCAGCAGGGCGATTGGCCGCCAGTCGTGCATTCGGGCATTCAGCGCGTCCCCATGAACGAATCGTCATCTGAAAGCCGCGCCAAATGGCCTCGAAGCTTACGCGCTGGGCAGTTTCCAAATATAATCTTCTTAGGTTCCCCACTCGCCGCAACGCGCTCAGCAGAATCGCGCGGGCCTGCCTGGGAACCGCGCACGGGTGCTGCCTTCTAGATGAATCAAGAAGAACTGATCCTGGTGACTGGCGCGACGGGCTTTCTGGGCACGCAAGTGGTCCATGAGCTCCTTCAGCGTCAGCCGCACGCCAGGCTTGCGCTGCTCATCCGCCCACGTTCCGGCCAGACGCCTGCCCAACGCGCGGAATCGATCATCGAATCAGCGGACTTGCAACGCGTGCAGGTTTATGCCGGTGACGTGAGCGAGCCCAACTGCGGTTTGGACCCTTCGACCCTGGAGCACCTGGCAGCCGAAACGACCCGGGTGATTCATTGCGCGGCAACCGTGCGCTTTGACCACTCGCTGGAGCAGGCGCGGCACATGAACGTCGACGGCACACGGAAGATGCTGGACTTCGCCGCGAAGATGCCCTTGCTCAAGTGCTTTGCTTACGTCGGCACTGCGTATGTCGCCGGAGAGCGTGAAGGCTTGATCCGCGAAGACGAGCTCAACGTGGGCCAGCATTTCCGCAACACCTACGAGCAGACCAAAGCCGAAGCCGAGGCGCTGGTGCGTTCGCGCATGGGCTCACTTCCCTGCGTAATTCTGCGTCCAAGCATCATCGTGGGCGATTCGCAGACCGGCGTCACTTCCAGCTTCAAAATGCTGTACTGGCCGCTCAAGATCTACTCGAGAAGGCTGTGGCGCACTGTGCCGGGCTATGCTGACGCGGTCCTGGATATTGTGCCGGTCGACTATGTGGCCAAGGCCGTGGTGCAGCTTGCGTTCGACGTCGGAGCGCCGGGCGTCACGGTCCACTTGTGCGCCGGCCCGAACGGCAGCGCCACCATCGAGCGCGTCGCGCGTCGCGCTGCGGAGTACTTCAAGGTCCGCGAGCCGCGTTATGTCGATCCCAAAATCTTCTTCGCTGCCGTCAGGCCGTTGCTGTCCCTTGCACTATGGGGGAAAAAACGTCGCGTTCTGGTCGACGGCGCCGCCTACCGCGATTACTTCACCATGCGCATGCAGTTTGACACGACGAATGCCGAGCGCCTGCTGGGCCCTGTCGGAATTGCCCCGCCGCCGGTAATGGAGTATCTCGACCGCCTGCTGCACTATTGCGTGGCCAGCGATTGGGGACGCAAGGAAGTCCCGGCACAATGAATCTCATTCGCCAAACCCGGCTCGCCCGCGATCGCAGCATCACAGTCGCTAACCTGGTGGACGAACTGCTGCAGCGCAAGGGTGATTCCGAAGTCTCTGTGAGTGAGCATGAAAACTTTCAGCTTTCCGATTTGCACGCGGCAATCTGCGAGATCGACGGCTTCTTGCGCCGTTCCATCGGGCTGCGCCCTGCCGAGCCGGTCGCTGTCTACTGCACGAACGATCACCACTACTTCCACTGGTTCCTGGCCATCATCCGCGCAGGCGGCATCGCCGTTCCGCTGAATCCGCAGCTCTCACTCAGCGAGGTGCGGCGTATTCTCGCCGACAGCGGAACCCAGATTCTGGTCACCGACAAGACCGTCTTCGAACGCAGTATCGTTGACCGCAGCGCGCTGAATGTCCGCGCCTGGATCCAGGGCGGCCAGGAGCCAGAGACCATGGACGGATTTGTGCGCGTTCAGGATAGTGGGCCGCCGTTTCCTCCCGCCACGATCGACCCTGGAGCGACAGTGGCTGTCTTCCACACATCGGGCACCACCGGGTTCCCCAAGGGAGCGGCTCTCTCAAGCCGTGCCCTGCTCGGCGCACGCTCGTCCACGGTGTTTGCCGGCCTTTTCCTTAGCCACGACGACCTCGCCCTGGTTGCGTTGCCCTGGTCGCACATCATGGCCGTCAGCATTGCGCTTTACGGCTTGATGGCCGGAATCCGCGGATGCTTTCTCGAGCGATTCGACGTAGAAAAGGCCCTGGAACTGGTCGAGCGATTCGGCGTGACTACCTTTGTCGGCGTACCCGCGATGCTTGCCCGTGTGGTCAACAGCAATCCCGATCCGAGCCGTCTGGCAACCCTGCGCGTTTGGCTTTCCGCGAGCGACTACCTGCCCTCCGAGGTTCGCATACGCCTGCGCGAATTCGGAGCATTGCTTCGGCTCCCAGGCGGACGGCGCATTCCTCCAATCATTCTGAATGGCTATGGAATGGTTGAACTCGGCGGACTGGCCATGATGGGAGTCGAATTGTCGCTCTTCCCCGGCAGCGGCCAATTGTGCTTTCCCGTTCCACCGTTTCGTGTTCGCATCGCCGATGAAAACGGCCGGCGCGTTCGGGCGGGCACACCAGGCGAGTGCCAAATTCGACGGCGCGGCATTGCACCGCATTATTGGCAAGACAAGGAAAGCAACAATGGCCTTCTGACGGGCGATGGATGGCTGCGCACAGGCGACCTCGCTACTCGGAACCACCTGGGCCTGATCCGCATCGTCGGGCGCATTAAAGACGTCATCAAATCGGGCGGATACTCGGTTTACGTGCGCGAGTTGGAAGAGACGATCCTGGCCCATCCCTCGGTGGCTCGCGCCATTGCCTTCGGTCTGCCCCACAAGGAGAAAGGCGAGGTCCCCGCTGTCGCAGTGGAGTTGCTGCCTGGCTCTCCCGAAGGTGAAACCGAACTGCTGGAGTGGTGCCGGAATCATCTGGCCGCCTACAAAACGCCACGGCACATCTGGATTCTCGATCCCGGTGGCTTGCCTCAGAACCACAACGGCAAGTTTCTCAGGCGGGTCCTGCAAGAGCGGTTCTCGGAAAAGACGGCTTAGTCGTGGCGCAGCGCATCGACCGGAGATAGTTTCCCCGCGCGCCAGGCCGGAACGGCGCCCGCAATCAGCCCAGCGGCAAGTGCAATCACCATCGCCTGCACCAGCAGCGGCCATTCGAGAGTCGATGAGACGAAGGTCGCCGTCTGTGGCAGGCTCGCAAGGACACGCAGAGAGAACCAACCCAGGAGCAGGCCGAAGACTCCTCCGCCCAGGCCGAGGATGGCCGCCTCAAATTCAATGAGCAACAGGATCTGTGATCGTTTCCATCCCATGGAGCGCAGCGTACCGATCTCCTGCGTGCGCTCGAAGACGCTCATCACCATGGTGTTCGCGATCCCCAGAATTCCGATCAGGAGGGCCATCATGGACGTGCCCCATGCGGAGGCCTGCGCGAGTCTGACGAATTGGTTGTCGCTGGCGCGCTCGGCCGCTGGGATTGCTTTCAGGCCCGGCAATGCAGCCTCAATCTCTGCCTGCGCGCGCTTCACATAGTGCGCCCAGGCTTCGCCTTGCGGCGCTGGACGCAGACGCACGTCGATTGTCGACACCTTGCCTTGCACGCTGCTCAACTGCTGCAACTGGTCGAGCGGCATGATCACCGCGTCGGCTTCGAGCGCCGAACCGCCGTGATACACGCCGGTCACGGTAAATGGTGACCCTTCGATCTCCAGGGCGTCGCCCGGCTTTTTCTTCAACCCCTGCGCCAGAACATCGCCCAGCATCACTTCGGGCTGACCGTCGCGAAATCGCCTTCCGGAGAGAATTTGCAGCGAGTCGAGCTGGTATCCGTTCGCCAGCCAGCCGTAAACCAGGGCATTCTCATCCGAGGTCAGGTCCATCTCGTTGATGATCGCGGGCGCGGCTTGCGCGACAACCGGAATATTTATCAGCTTGCCGGTAACGGATTGATCCAGGGAAGTATTCAGAAACGTGCCCCGAATCACCGCAATGTCGGTCCGGCTGCTGGAGTAGATCTGCATCCATTGCTGCTCGAATGAGCGGGAGAAACCCACCAGGCCTACAAACGCACCCACAGCCATGCTGATTCCGCCCAGGGTCAGCAAAGTTCTGAGCCGCCTGCGCCGCAGATTCTTCCAGACAAATTTCGTAAAAGAGAGAGAAGTGGCCATCGAGCCGGAGAGATCCTGTGGGGCGGTGATTGGCAAAGAAAGCCAGCCCGGAGAGCACGGCAAGGTTCACTTGCCCCGTCCCCAAGCATAAGAGGTTACAGCCCGGCTTGCAATGCGGCGCCTGTGGCTCTTAGATGCCTTCACCCATGGTCACGTATACCCGCATTCTCTCGAGTTCCACGCGATAAGCGGTTCGCTCGGCCTCTTCGGCGGCGAAGGGATCGGGCGGGCAGGGCTCCGCACCCAGCCGTTGCTCCAATTCCTCCACGCGCGCTGAGAGCGCAATGAGCGCGTCGGAAAGCGGATCCTTGATGTCGTGCGGATCTGTGAGGAGAACACGTTCGCCATTGCGATAGACGATATGAGCCGGAACGCCAACAACCGTCGAGTTCGGCGGCACATCGGAAAGGACTACCGAGCCCGCCCCAACCCGCGAGTTTTCGCCCACAGTCAGGTTACCCAGGATGTTGGCGTTGTTGCCGATGAAAACATGATCGCAAATCGTGGGATGACGCTTGCCATGGCCTTTGCCGGTGCCGCCCAGCGTCACTCCCTGGTACATGGTCACGTCGCTGCCCACGACAGCCGTTTCGCCGATCACCACTCCAGTGGCGTGGTCGATAAACAGGCGCTCGCCGATCAACGCGCCGGGATGAATGTCCACACCGGTGTAGAAGCGTGCCACCTGCGAAAGCACTCGCGCGAGAAGACGAAAATGATGACCCCAAAACCAGTGAGACACGCGATGAATCCACACTGCCCAGAGGCCCGGGTAGCAGAGAAGGACCTCAAGCCGCGTGCGCGCAGCCGGATCGCGCTCCATGATGGAGCTGATTTCATCGCGCATTCGGCCAAAAACTGACATTGGGACAAGGGAACGAGGGAACAAGAAATCGTGAAGACTAGGAGCTGGCATCAACGAAGGCTCGATGGCGGCAGTCCCCTGTTCCCTCGGTCCCTTGTTCCCTGCCTTTCTTACGCAGTAACCGCGATCGGCTCGGCTTGCAGCGCCAGTGCCTGCTGGCGAAGCGGCTCAAAGAGCACACTCGACAGATAGCGCTCGCCGAAGTCAGGCAGCACAACCACGATCAGCTTGCCCGCATTCTCGGGTCGCGCAGCCACTTTCAGTGCCGCCGCGGCCGCGGCGCCGGAGCTAATCCCTACAAAAAGACCCTCTTCCTTCGCCAGCCGCCGAGCCATTTCCACTGACTCGTCGTTGGTCACCTGGACCACTTCGTCGATGAGCTTGGTGTCGAGAATGCTGGGAACGAAGCCAGCGCCAATGCCCTGGATCTTATGCGGGCCAGGCTTGCCACCGGAGAGCACAGGACTGTCCGTGGGCTCGATGGCGATGGCTTTGAACGAGGGCTTTTTGGGCTTGATGTAGCTGGCCACGCCGGTGATCGTGCCGCCGGTGCCGACTCCGGAGATGAGAATGTCGACTTTGCCGTCGGTATCGTCCCAAATCTCGGGGCCCGTCGTTTTCAGGTGGATGGCCGGGTTGGCGGGGTTGTCGAACTGTTGCAAGATGAACCCGTTGGGCGTCTTTTCGAGGATCTCGTTGGCCTTGGCGATTGCGCCTTTCATCCCGTTGGGGCCCGGCGTCAGCACAATCTCCGCTCCATAGGCCAGCAGCGTCACGCGGCGCTCCAGGCTCATGGTTTCAGGCATGGTGAGGATGATTTTGTAGCCCTTCACGGCGGCCACAAATGCCAGCGCGATGCCGGTATTGCCGCTGGTGGGCTCGATCAGAATTGTCTTCCCGGGCGAAATCTTGCCGGCCTTCTCGGCGGCGTCGATCATGGCGAAGCCGATGCGGTCCTTGACGCTCGATGCTGGATTCTGGCTTTCCAATTTGGCGACGACGGTAGCGGGCAATCCCGCTGCCACACGGTTCAGCCGCACCAGAGGGGTACGGCCAATCAATTCAGTAACATTCGCGGCAATGCGCGCCATGATGATCTCCTTTTTTCCGAGGCCCGAGGCCTGGATCGCTGTGAAATGGATTCTAAGGGAACGGTGCAGCTTGTCAGGGGTGAAAAATCGCGCGCATTCGAGCGCACTTCGGCATCGGAGCTGGCACCAGGGACGGCGTTAGCGACATCGATGCATATACATAGCCTAGACCCAACGCCCCGACGATGGCAAGGGCTATTGTCTGCGACTACATGCGGCCTGAAAAACGAGCCTTCACTGTTGCTCGCCGATTAGTTTGCACGAGATAGGAATGGACTGGCCTTGAATTGCCTGAAGCGAGCCTTCATAGATCCCGCAATCGAGCAGGTTGTTTGGCGAGGACTTGCGGCCGGAATAGACGTTGATCAGCAGTTGAGGACCATTGCTATCAACCCACTTCATCATGGCTGGGGTGGGCTTGACCCCGTCGAAGGTGGCGATCGCCCCCGGAGCGATTTCCTTCTGTACGTCTCCCAGCCCAATCTCGCCCATACGGTCCACGTACTGCTTTGGAGTGCCTGGGATTGGGGATGCCGTCAGATAGCCTGCCACAATCACGGTCTCTTTCGCCGCGACGAGCGTGTCCATGGCCCTTTGTGAATAGGTGACAGTGACGGAGAAGCTGAAGGTAGCTGGGGCCGGCGCAGGTTTTGAATTCTGCTGCTGAGCAAAAGCCGGGCTGAGTGCGGCCAAGCCCACGACGGAGATCAGCAACACCAGATTCGCCGGAACTGAGGAAAACAAGCGTCTTGGCATGGATGCAATCGTACCCTACGGATTGAAAGCCTGCGTGGAAAAGGACGACACTGTCAGCGATCGTCGTGCTAATGGCGAACCACAGAGCCGGCTCAGCCCGTATTGCGCAAGCCCGCCGAAATCCCGTTGATCGTCGCCGCGATGGCGCGATTCACGTCGGGAGTGTCTTCACTGGCGCGCTTGCGCCGCAGCATGTCCACCTGGATCAAATGCATGGGATCGACGTAGGGATTGCGCAGCTTGATGGAGTGAGCCAGCACCTGGTTCGACTGGAGCAATTCTTTTTGGCGGGTGACCGCGAGGACCGCGCGCACGGTGCGATGGAACTCGGCTTCGAACATATCGTAGATGCGCTCGCGCAGCTTCTCATCTTTTACCAGCGTTGAATAAAGCCGCGCGGTGCCCAGATCCGCCTTGCCCAGCGCCATTTCGACGTTGCGAAGCAAATCGATGAACAGCGGAAATTCCTTGGCCATGGTTTGCAAAAGTTCTAGCGCGCCAGGCCGAGCAAGAAACTCGTCAATTGCGAATCCCACGCCGAACCATGCAGGCACCAGCAGCCGCGACTGCGTCCAACCGAAAACCCACGGGATGGCGCGCAAATCAGAGAGCTTGGGTGAATCGCTGCGGCGCGCCGGACGCGAACCGATCTTCGCGTTCTCCAGTTCGCCCACAGGCGTACTCTGCTCGAAGTAGGTGATCACGCCCGTGTCATCGAGAATGTGCTTGCGATACGAGTCGTAGGCCAGGCTCGACAGCTCGTCGAGCGCGGCTTCCCACTCCGGCTTGAGTATTCCGGTGAAATGACCCTCGGGGTCGCGCGCATTGGGCCTAGCCAGCGCATCGAGCGACGCGGCAATCATTAGCTCCAGGTTGCGCTCGGCCAGGACCTCGTCGGCATATTTGAAGTTGAGCACCTCGCCCTGTTCGGTAATGCGCAATTGGCCATCGAAGGAATCAAATGGCTGGGCGAAGATGGCGCGATGCGTTGGCCCGCCACCGCGGCCCACCGTACCACCGCGGCCATGGAAGATGCGTAGCTTCAGGCCTGCCTCGCGCGCCACTACGTGCAGGTCGCGATGCGCGCGAAAAATCTCCCACGTCGAAGTCAGCATGCCGCCGTCCTTGTTCGAGTCGGAGTAGCCGAGCATGATCTCCTGCCAGTTGCCCCAGGATTCGAGCAGCCGGCGGTAGTCGGCCCGGCCCCACAGCTCGCGGCAAACCGAAGGCGCGTTGCGCAAATCTTCAATGGATTCAAAGAGCGGCACGGGCATTAGGCCAGGATCGCGACCCGGCTCTTCGCCCGCGCCCTCCACCGCTACGCCGCCCAGCCGCGCCAGGCGAATCACGGCAAGAACATCCTCTACAGACGAGGCCCCGCTGATCACGTACTGCCGAACCGCCTCTGGCGAGCAGCCCCCTTTCACCTCGGCAACCACGCGAAACGTCTCCAGCACGCTCGCCGTTTCCTGGGAAAGCCCACTTTGCAAAGACGGCGCAATGGTGTCACTGATGGCCTCGCGCAACGCTGCTGCGTGAACGCGCGCGTGCTGACGGATATCGAGCGTGTGCAAATGCAGCCCGAAAGTCCGCACCTGCAAGATCAGCGGATCGATGAGCGTGCGCGCGATCCGGATGCCCTCATGTTCGGCCAGCGAAGCTCGCAGAGTTTCCAGATCGTCGATAAGATCCTGCACGGAGCAATAAGCCGGCAGCGCCTGCGTGAGCTTGTCGTGGCCGCGCGCCAGCGTGAAAGGGGTCACGGGCAATCCTCTACCGGCGCCCAATCCATCGCTTGCCTGCTCCAGCGTGCGCGCGATGCGCGCCTTGAGGCAGATGACGAATCGGCGGTAATACTCGAACTCATACTGCGAGCCGAAGACTTCTGCCTCCTGCGTATGCACCTGCGCTACGTAGGCACGCAATCGCTCGAGCAACGCCTCGCTCACTTGCCGCTGCTGCGCGCTCGTCGTCAGCAGATCGATAATGCCGTCGAGCTGGCGCTGGTAGTAGAGCAGCAAATGTCCCCGCGCAAGCTGCAGGGCCGCGCGCGTCACCTCGGGCGTAACAAATGGATTGCCGTCGCGGTCACCGCCGATCCACGAGCCAAAGCGCAAGACCTGCGGCAACTCCAGCGGCTCGATCTCGAGGTCGTACGCCGCCACCAATGCCGCCGAAATCTCGCGGTAAAGCTCGGGCAAGGTCTCAAAGATAGAAACGTCGTAGTAGTCGAGGCCCATCTTCACTTCGTCGTAGACTGTCGGCCTGCGCGAGCGCACCTCATCGGTCTGCCAGAGGCTTGTAATTTCGGCAAGCACCAACTCCTCGAGCCGCGTCATATCCTGCGCCGGCAGCGGAATCCGATCGAGGGCCTCAAGAAACTCGCCGATGCGCCGGCGCTTGAACATCACCGTGCGGCGCGCAGCCTCAGTGGGGTGAGCCGTAAACACCGGAATAATGAGCACGCGGCGCAGCCAGTTAAGCGCCTCTTCCGCGCCGATCCCCACGCGGCGCATTTCAGCCAACGTTCCGGCAAGTGATCCGCGCTGCCGTCCCGCCTGGCCGCTCAGGCGCAACGCCACGCGGCGCCTTTTGCGATGGTTGGTCTCAGCCAGGTTGATGAGCTCGAAGTAGAAAGCAAACGCCCGCGTAAGCAAGATGGCACGCTCCACGGGTAGCGAATGCACGAGCGCCATCGCGGCCGAATCCTGCCGCGCGGCTTCCTCGGATTTCCCGTGCGCGTCGGCGTCGCGGCGGCGAATGGTGCCCTGCCGCAGCGCTTCGACTTGCGCGAAAAGCTCGTCGCCTGCCTGCTCGCGCAGCACCACGCCAAGCAGCGTGCCCAGCGAGCGCACGTCGCGGCGCAGCGGAGCCTCCTTCAGGTCGCCAGTCTGCGCCTCAAGCTCGGCCAGCCGCTGGGCCCAGCTCTCGGGATTCCACAAAAGAGCCATCGTAATTCGATTATGCACGACAGGATTCGGGGATCGCCTCAGGGATCAGGCCGACTTGGCTTCCAACTGCGCCGTCAACTCTTCCCACTCTGAGGTCAGCGCGGCCATCTGCCCGCGCAACTCTTTAGCCAGGTTGGTCAGGCGCTCGGTCTCGGCAGCCGAAACGTAGATCCCCAACTGCTCTTCGGTATGCGCCAGGCCGCTCTCAATGCGTGGGATCTCTTCTTCGAGAAAGGCACATCGGTCCTGCATCTGTTTTTGCTTGATAGGATTCAGACGGCGAGATTGCTTCTTCGGCTCGGCGTTTTCAGGTCCATCGTAGCCGCCTTCAATGACAATGGTGTTTGCCGACGCCTGGGCAAGTAGCGTGGTGTCCCACCCTTCGCTGCGCGAAGGATGGGGCAACCGAGCAGCGTTGCTCACGGCGCCAGATTCGGGCACAGGTGCAGCCAGCGCCGCCTTGCGCCGCAGGTAGTCTTCGTAGTTGCCTTCGTACGCCGTCACCGCCCCGCCCTCGATTTCGAGCACGCGCGTGGCCAGCCGATCGATGAAGTAGCGGTCGTGGGAGACGAAGACGACCGTGCCGCTATAGCTGGCCAGCGCCTCGAGCAGCACGTCCTTGGCGCGCATATCCAGGTGGTTCGTCGGCTCGTCGAGAAGCAGGAAGTTCGCCGGGGAAACAAGAATTCGCGCCAGCGCGTAGCGGTTGCGCTCGCCGCCCGAGAGCACGCCCAGCGGCTTGAAAACATCGTCGCCGGAAAAGAGAAAACAACCGAGCAGCGAGCGAAGCTGAACCTCCGGCACGCGCACGGCTGATCGATTCATATCGTCGAGCATGCGCGCTTCAGGATCGAGCACCTTGTACTGGTCCTGCGCAAAATACTCAGCAATCACATTGTGGCCCAGGCGGATCGTTCCCACGCTTGGCGTTTCTTCGCCGGTTAACAATTTGATCAGCGTGGACTTGCCCGCGCCATTTACACCCACCAGCGCCACGCGGTCTCCGCGCTCGATGTTGAGTCTCGCTCCACTGAACACGTGCTTGGGCCCATAGCTCTTTGCGAGCCCCTCCGCTTCGGCAACGATGCGGCCCGATGGAGGCGGCTGCGGAAACTTGAAATGGATGACCGCCTCTTCCTCGGGAATCTCGATGCGCTCGATCTTTTCGAGTTCCTTGATCCGCGACTGCACCTGCTTCGCCTTTGTGGCTTGGTATCTGAACCGATTAATGAAGGCTTCAAGATGCTCGATGCGTTCCTTCTGGTTGCGAAAGGAGGCCATGAGCTGTTCGCGCCGCTCGTCCTTTTGCTTGAGATACTTTGTGTAATTCCCGTGATAGATGGTCAGGCGCTTGTTCCATATCTCAACCGTGCGGTCGATCGTCACGTCGAGAAAATACCGGTCGTGCGAGATGAGGATGTAGCCGAAGGGATAGTTCTTCAGGTAGTCCTCAAGCCAGTTGCGTGTTTCCAAGTCCAAATGATTAGTGGGCTCATCCAGAAGCAGAAGGTTAGGCTTGGCGAGCAGCAGTTTGGCCAGCGCAATGCGCATCTGCCATCCACCGCTGAATTCATCGGTTTGCCGCGCCCAATCCTCCTTGCCGAAACCCAGCCCCGTGAGCACGCCGCCTACCTGCGCATCGAGCGCGTAGCCGTCGAGCGCATGAAAGCGGTCCTGCAAGACAGAGTAACGCTCGGCGACGGATTCATATTCGGCGCTTTCGTGGTTCAGCTCTGCCATCTGCCCCGCCAGCTGCTCAATCTCGCGCTCCATCTCGTGGAGTTCGTCGAAAACAGTCAGGCATTCCTCGAAAACCGTTCGGCCTGCGAGCTGCAACCCCTCCTGCGGCAGATAGCCGATGCTGATGCCGCGGGTTTTTTCGAGCGAGCCGTAGTCCAGCGTTTCCAGATCGGCCAGAACCTTCATCAGCGTGGATTTGCCCGTGCCGTTGGCGCCTACCAGCGCCGTTTTCTCATCGTTACGGATCAGCCAGCTGGCCTCAAGAAACAGGATCCGCGGCCCGAACCGTTTGCCGGCATGTTGGAGCGTGAGCATGAAAGTCTATTTTCGCAGAGCGCATACCTTCGGCGGTTCACTCTGGACCATGCAGGCGACTATGATGGATGAGCGCAGGTGCAGCCACGGCCGCAGAGGGCCCAAACGCGGAGGAGAGATGACAACGAATTTAACCGAACGGCGCGAATTTCTAAAGCAGGTGGGATCGCTGGGATCGGCGGCGATGATGGCCTGTCTGCCGGAGAGCGCGATGGCTTTCGGTGGCGGCGCGGCGCGCATCGTGCAAGATGCGGTTGCTCCCGCGCAAAATGAAGCCGCACCCACACATCACATCAAGTTCGCCGTCTGCGGCATGAGTCACGACCATATTTACGGCATGATCGGCGCGGTGCAGCGCGGCGGTGGAGAACTGGTGGCGGCGTGGGGCGGCGAGGCCGACAAACTCGCGGCTTTTCGCAAGCGGTATCCCGATGTCAAGATGGTCGCCACGCAGGACGAGGTTCTCGACGATCCTTCTGCGCAGCTGGTTCTCACATCGCAGGTCGCCAGCGAGCGCGCGGGAATCGCCGTGCGCGCCATGAAGCGCGGCAAGGATTTTCTCTCGGACAAACCTGGGCTGACGACGCTCGAGCAGCTGGCAGAAGTGCGCAAAACGATCGCCGAAACCAAGCGCATCTACGCGATTATGTACAGCGAGCTGCTTGAAGTGAAAGCGGCCGTCTATGCGGGCGAACTCGTGCGCCAGGGCGCGATCGGCAAGGTGATCCAGACCATCAATATCGCTCCGCACCAGATCGCCCAAGGCAGCGCCGGCGGCGATGCAGGCGGAGCAAGTCCGCGGCCCGATTGGTTCTGGAACCCGGACCAGTACGGCGGAATCCTGTGCGACATCGGCTCGCACCAGGTGGATCAGTTTCTCTTCTACACCGGGTGCACCGAGGCCCAGGTCGTGGAGTCGCAGGTGGCCAATGTGCGGCATCCCCACCACCCGCGCTTCCAGGACTTTGGCGACATGGTGCTGCGCGGAAACCGCGGCTTTGGGTATGTGCGCCTCGACTGGTTCACGCCCGATGGCCTGGGAACCTGGGGCGACGGGCGGCTGTTCATTCTCGGCACCGAAGGCTACATGGAAGTGCGCAAGTACACCAACGTCGGTGTCAGCCACCAAGGCAACAACCTGTATGTGGTTGACGGTAAGCAGGCGCGGTATATCGACTGCAGCGCCATGCCCTTGCCTTTCGGACCTCAGTTTGTGGCCGACATTGTGAACCGCACGCACACAGCCCAAAACCAGGACGAGGCCTTGCTCGCAGCCGAGCTGGTGCTCAAAGCGCAGTTGAATGCGAAGTTCGTAACCATCGAGAGCTGATGCAGATAGAACTTAGGCAATCGCCCGGCTGCGTCCTGGGTCGCGTTCGCTGCGCCGAGGTACCGAAGCGAGTGTTTATTGTGAATCTATGGCGGAGAGGGAGGGATTCGAACTTGAGCCGGTTTGCGGGCGTGAGCGCAGCGGGAGCCCGCAGGCGAAATTCTGAGCGCAGTCGAAGGACCTGCAATTATGGCGGAGAGGGAGGGATTCGAACTTGAGCCGGTTTGCGGGCGTGAGCGCAGCGGGAGCCCGCAGGCGAAATCCTGAGCGCAGTCGAAGGACCTGCAATTATGGCGGAGAGGGAGGGATTCGAACCCCCGATACCTTTTCAGGTATGCCGGTTTTCAAGACCGGAGCCATCAACCGCTCGGCCACCTCTCCGCAGTCTGCCGGACCTCTCTAGATTGTACGTCGAATTGAGCTGATTCCTGGAATTCCAGGCCGCCACCCGCCACCAAATAAAAAAGCGGGAGCAATCGGCTCCCGCTCTCTTCAGCCTTCGAATCTACTGCTTGCCTTCGAGCTCATCGGCCAGTGCGCCCACTCCATAAATCTTGCGCAAGGCCTCGAGCATCCCGGCAGAATGAACGGCAACGCTGCGATTCTTTGTGCCGTCGTAAACGAAGTCTCCAGCCAGCGACTCAATATTTCCGTCAAAGATCAGCCCGACTAACTCACCGTCGCGATCCACGACCGGGGAGCCGGAGTTGCCGCCGATGATGTCGTTCGTGGAGACAAAATCGACCGGTTTTGCCAGGTCGAGCTTGTCGCGCGCCGCCTCTTCCTTCGGCGTTAGATTCCACGGAGCCTTGTCGCTGAAGCTCGCCGCGCGGTCGTACAGTCCATAAAACGTGGTAAACGGGGGAGCGATCGTTCCGTTGTACGGAAATCCATCGACCGTGCCATAGCTTAGGCGCAGCGTGAATGTCGCGTCGGGATACGCGTTCTTGCCATAGACAGCGAAGCGAGCCTTTCCCAGCTTCTCGCCCCCCGCATCGAACACGCTGGAGACATTGTCGCGCATGTACACATAATTGGCGCGCCACACGGGGTCCGCTCGGCGCGCGGCCGCAATCATGGGATCGTTTGAAGCTGCGACTGCCGCTTCCCCTCCATCGATCAGGCTCTTTCGGAATGCGGGATCGGCGAGTTTGGTCCCATCCAAAAGCGCGTCTACCGCCTTGTCGATGTCGCCGCCCTGCACGATCGCTTGCAGGTACGCATCATCCGCCCCGAGTTGCTCCTTCGCCAGGTTCAGGGCATTCTTCATGAACATTTTTTCCACCGCCGGATAGACGGGCGCCGGAGACAGCAACTGGTATCGGAGAGAATCCAGCCCAGCCTCGTGGTACTGCGGGAGACGCTCGCCGTCGGGCTTCTTCACTTCAGCTACATACTGCACAATCTCCATGGCGAGTGTGAAAAGTTGGCTGTCGCCGCGGCGGAAGAGCTGCTTCTTAAACTCGGGCTTGGCAAGATCCACGGCCTTTGCGATTTCGTCCCACGCATCTCCATATTCCTTTTCCAACTCTGGATTCGCCTTGACCTTGGCACGCAGGTCGTCTTCCTCGGCCTGCTTCTTGGCCAGAATGGCCTTATCCGACAGCGCCTCCTGGCGGCCCACGTAGACTTTCAGGCTGTTCTGCAGAAAGAAGATTGTGCTTTCAACCTTCTCCTTGTTTTCCGAACTCTGGTTCCCAAACTCCTGCGCTGCGTCAATGCGCCGCTGAAGGTATTGAACAATCGCCGGCCCGCGGACTTCGCGCTCCAAAGTCAATTCAGCCGCGGTGTCGTCTCGCGATGTTGAACCAGGATGGCCCGAGACGAAAACAAGGTCGCCCGGAGCCGCACCCTTCGGGTTCCACTTCAAATAGTTCTCCGTGTGCAGCGGTTTGCCATTCTCGTACACCCGGTATAACGCCATGTCCAGGTCATAGCGCGGATAGGTGAAGTTATCCGGATCGCCGCCGAAAAAAGCAGCCTGCTCCTCGGGCGCGAATACCAGGCGCACATCGGTGTATGCCTTGTATTGATAGAGCCAATACTCGCCCCCGTTATAGAGAGTCACCACATCGGAACGAAGGCCGGTTTTGTCTTTGCTCTCCTTCTCGATCGCGGCAATCTCAGCATCGCGCGCCTTCAGCGCCGCGGCGTCGTCTGCGGCGCCTTTGGCTGCGCCCTGCACCCGCCCTGTCACATCCTGCATGGCTACCAGAACGTTGATTTCCAGATCGGGAGTTTTCATCTCCTGGTCCTGCGTCGCGGCGTAGAACCCGTCGCGCAGATAGTCGTGTTCTGCCGTTGAGTTCTTCTGCAGTTGGACCCGCGCCACGTGATGATTCGTGAGCAGAAGGCCGTTGGAGCTTACGAACGATCCTGAGCCGCCGTCGTTGAGCCGCACGCTCGAAAGCCGCAGATGATCGAGCCATTCTTGCGTGGGGTGAAAGTTGTATTTGTCCGCAAGCGCTTTAAGAGGCGGATTGTCGAACGTCCACATGCCCTCTTCGGCGCACATCGGCGCCACCGTCGCCAATAGCAATGCGGAAATCAATAATGCTGATCGAGCTCGAATGGTCATTGTGTCCTCACGATTCGCGAGCGCCGTTTGACGCCCTGCGGTTATGGTTGCGGCTGCACCAGCACCTCTACGCCCGATGCTGCGTCCTTCTGATGAAACACCTGCTCAGTGGCCTTTTGAAAGTCCTCTGGCCCGGCGTAGGGAATGTCGGTGAAGGTTTGGGGATTGCGGTCGACGAGCGGAAACCACGAGCTCTGCACCTGAACCATGATGCGATGACCGCGGCGGAATGTGTGATACAGATCGGGCATGGTGAAGTCGATATCGGTTTCTTTCCCCGGCACAAGCGGCTCCGGCTTCTCCCAGCTGGTGCGGAATTTTGCGCGGAACGGTTCGCCGCGCAACAACTCTTCATAGCCACCCATGTGTACTGGCGCTTCATCAATTACGTACTTGTTCGGCATCGAGGCGTCGGTGGGATCCTCATCCGGATAAACATCGACGAGCTTGACGTCAAAATCGGAGTCGGTGCCCGAGCTCGCCACTTTCAGATGCGGCGAAATGGGTCCGGCAATCGTTACATCTTCCGTGAGCGGGTCGGTCTCGTACGTCAGCACATCCGGCCGGTAGCCTGCGAAGCGCTGGTCGTCAACCATGTAGCGCTGCGGCACCGTGTCTGTGGTGTAGCCCACGAACGGCACCGGACGGTTGGGATCGCTTAAGTACTCGTCCGAGCTTGCAGTCTCAGCCGGCGGATCGAAGCTGAGCTTACCACCAGCGTAAAAGTAGAGGGTCTTCGCCACTACGTTCTTTGGCGGCCAATCGTCGTAGCGGCGCCACACGTTGGTTCCGGTCTCAAAGACAATGGCCGCTGGAAGCACTTTGCCAGTGCCCTTCAAATAGTGCTCGAAAAATGGGAACTGAATGTTGGCACGGAAGTAAAGCGAGGTTTTCGCGTTGAACTGCACGTCGCCCAGGTGGTCGCCGTCGTTCCGCGCCCAGCCTCCGTGCACCCAGGGCCCTTCAACCAGCGTCACAGGCGTATTGGGGTTGAGTTTCCGAATCGCGTAGAAAGCCCGGTAGGGGCCCTGGAGATCTTCAGCGTCATACCATCCACCAACCACAAGAACCGCACACTTGACGTTCTTCATGTGCCGCGACAAATCGCGCGACTGCCAGTAGTCGTCGTAGGCGTCGTGCTTGAACTGGTCATCCCACATCCAGCTCGCACCGTCCAGGTATTTATCGAGGCTGGCCACGTTCCCGGCTTTAAGAAAGAATTTGTAACTATCCGGCGTGCCAAAATCGAAGGGCGCTTCCGGCTTGGGCAGAACGGGATTCTGCTGTGGATGGAAAAACGGCGCGTAGAACTCGAATCCAGCTGCAAGCATGAAAGCTCCACCGTGATACGAATCGTCGCCTAGAAAGAGATTCATCATGGGCGCCTGCGGGCTGGCCGCGGCGATTGCCGGATGCGAGTCGATGATCGACGCCGCAGTGTAGAACCCTGGATACGAGATTCCCCAGATGCCAACCTTGCCATTATTGTTCGGCACATTCTTCAAAAGAAACTCGATCGTGTCGTAGGTGTCTGACGAATCGTCCACGTCCTGAGGCGATTTCTTTTCGTCGATGTGCGGCCTGCTCTCTACAAATGTTCCCTCGCTCATCCAGCGTCCGCGCACGTCCTGATAGACAAAGATGTAGCCGGCCTTTTCGAACTCGTCCGACGGTCCCAGTTCGGCGGGATAGCGGTCTTCCCCGTAAGGTTCCACGTTGTAAGGCGTGCGGTTCATCATGAACGGATATGGGCCAGGATCATCGAGAAAGGCTGAGGTCTTGGGAACATACACCGCGGTGAACAGCCGCACGCCGTCGCGCATGGGAATGCGGTACTCATATTTCGTGTAGTGTGCGCGAACGTAGTCCTCACCGGAAGCCTGCTGCGCGGGCTGTTGCGATGGCAGTCCCGGCAGCGCAAAGAGCTGCGCACCCAGGATGCCGAAGGCGAAGAGTCGCGGAATGTGCATTGTGGCCCGGAACTCCTGATCATTCAGAGTAACCCAGTCGGACGGGTTTGGTTCCTGGGCAGCGCAGGAACTCCGCGAACTGCTGTGGGGCTGTGACGAATGGAGGAAAACGGGAAATGAGTGATGTCCATTCAAGGGCCCAGTTCTTGTGGCGCTGCGCAAAGGTTTGCGGCTCTCGCGTTCCCTTGTTCCTATGCTCGTTTTTCCGATCCCGTCTACCTTCCACAGATTTTCTGCATTTCCTTATGCCATCCTTATGCGATTCGCAATTTCGCGGTTTAACCTGAAATTGATCCCTTAATTGGCCGCAGGCGCAATCTCCGCCGGGGCTGTCTTACCATTCCCAACTCATGAGGAGAACTATGTCAAAGTACAAATTGGAGTACATCTGGCTCGACGGCAAGAAGCCCATCCCGGAACTGCGCGGCAAAACGCAGATCAAGAGCTTTGATAAGACGCCCACTCTTGCCGACATGCCCCTTTGGGGATTTGACGGCAGCTCGACCATGCAGGCCGAGGGCAGCAAGTCCGACTGCATCCTGAAGCCCGTCGCTTTCTATCCCGACGCCAGCCGCAAGGATGGGTTCATCGTTCTCAGCGAGGTCATGCACCCTGACGGTACCCCGCATTCCACCAATATGCGTGCCACCGCCCCCGATGACCCGGATATCTGGTTCGGATTTGAGCAGGAATATTTCTTATATAAAGACGGCCGTCCGCTTGGGTTCCCCAAGGAGGGCTATCCCGGCCCGCAAGGTCCCTACTATTGCGGCGTCGGCTACAAATACATGGGCAGCATCGCCCGCCAGATCGTAGACGAGCACCTGGAGCTTTGTCTTGCCGCCGGCATCAACCACGAAGGCATCAATGCTGAAGTGGCGAAGGGCCAGTGGGAGTTTCAGATCTTCGGCAAGGGTTCGCACAAAGCCGCGGATGATGTGTGGGTGGCCCGCTATCTCATGGCGCGCCTGTGCGAAAAATACGAAGTCGACTTCCAGCTCTATTGCAAGCCGATCAAGGGCGACTGGAACGGTTCCGGCATGCACACCAACTTCTCCACCAAGCACCTGCGCGATGTGGGCGGTAAAGAGTACCTTGAGGCGCTCATGAAGGCATTCGAGAACAACATCGCCGCGCACATCGGCGTCTATGGCCCCGACAACCACCTGCGTCTGACCGGTCTCCACGAGACGCAGGCCATCGATAAGTTCAGCTACGGCCTCTCGGATCGCGGCGCATCCGTTCGGTTGCCTGTGAACTTTATCAAGAATGGTTACAAGGGTTACCTCGAAGATCGGCGGCCGAACTCCGAAGCCGATCCGTACCAGATCGTCGCGCAGATCGTGAAGACAATCAGCACCGTGCCCACGAAATAGTCCGGGCAGCGGTTCGATTGAATCGACGACCGCAGAAAAGGGAAACACTCGGCGCAGCCTTCGGCTGCGCCGATTTCTTTCAACGAGAACGCTCATGCGATTCTCGATTTCTAATGGCTCCTTTATAGGCGGCGTGTTAGAAACAAGAGAACAGAACGGGGCGAGGCTTGTCGCCTCAGGCCGGCAACGCCCGATGGGCCAAATCCGCCCGATTTTTTAACTTAGCTGCCCGCGTTTTGAACCCGCTTCCAGGAAAGTTGTCAAGAAAATATGACCGCAGGCCACCCAGTCGAGTTGGAACCGCTTTTCGGAGATTACCCGCTCGACCAGGCCTATGACGAGATGCGCGCGCCCGGCGGAGAAGTGCGGCCGCAGTATCGCGCGCTCGCTGAAACCCTTGCAGCCCTGCCCGCCGAGGAGTTACGCCGCCGCAAGCAGTCGGTCGATCTCGCCTTCCTCACCCAGGGCATTACCTTCACCGTGTACGGCCGCGAAGAAGGCACCGAGCGCATCTTCCCATACGATCTGCTCCCTCGCCTGATCACCGCGCGCGAGTGGGAATGCATCGAGCGCGGGCTCACGCAGCGCATTACCGCTCTCAACCTGTTTTTGCGCGATGTCTATTCCGATGCAAAGATCCTCACCGATCGCATCGTGCCGCGCGAACTCGTCTACAGCTGCAAGCACTACCGGCGGCAGATGCGCGGGCTCCAGGTGCCGAGAAATGTCTACATCGCGGTTGTCGGCTCCGATCTGCTCCGCCTCAACACTGGCGAATTCGTCGTACTCGAAGACAACCTCCGCGTACCTTCTGGCGTGAGCTACATGCTCACCAACCGCCGCGTCATGAAGCGCACTTTCCCGCAATTATTTTCGAGCTATGGCGTCCGCCCCATCGAGCACTACCCCCAAGTGCTGTTGTCCACGCTGCGTTCGCTTGCGCCCGAGGGCCGGCCCGAGCCCAACATCGTGTTGCTCACGCCCGGCGTATTTAACTCCGCGTACTTTGAGCACACTTACCTCGCCCGCCAGATGGGGATCGATCTTGTCGAAGGCCGAGATCTGGTCACGCACGACAACATCGTCTACATGCGCACCACCGACGGACTCAAGCGAGTTGACGTCATCTACCGCCGCGTCGACGACGACTTCAGCGATCCCCTAGTCTTCCGCTCCGATTCCGCCTTGGGTTGCGCCGGTCTCTTCAATGCCTACCGCGCCGGCAACGTCACCGTTTCCAACGCATTCGGTACGGGTCTCGCCGACGATAAAGCCGTCTACGCCTACGTGCCGAAGATGATTCGCTACTACCTCAACGAAGATCCAATTCTGCCCAACGTTGAAACGTTTCTACTTAGCGAGGAGAAGGAACGCAGGCATGTGCTGGCCAATCTCGAAAAGCTCGTAGTCAAGGCTGTTGGCGAAAGCGGCGGCTACGGCATGCTCATCGGCCCCAAGTCATCGGCCCGGCAACGTGAGGAATTCGCCCGCCAGATTGAGGCCAATCCGCGCAACTACATCGCACAGCCAACGCTCGATTTCTCGCGCGCGCCTTGCCTGGTCGACGACCGGCTCGAGCCACGCCACGTCGATCTGCGCCCCTACATTCTTTTTGGTGACAAAGTAAACATCGTGCCCGGCGGATTGACCCGCGTGGCGCTCGAAAAAGGCTCGCTCGTAGTCAACTCTTCGCAGGGCGGCGGAAGCAAGGACACATGGGTTCTGGAATAAGTCTGATTCAGGAACATCGGGTGGGAGGGGAAAGAAGCACGATGCTATCGCGCGTCGCCGACAGCCTCTACTGGATGAGCCGCTATCTTGAGCGAGCGGAGAATACTGCGCGCTTGCTCGACGTGACCATGAGCCTGATGCTCGACCCCGGCGGCGCCAACGCCGAGCAGCGTTGGCAGAGGATGGCCGCGGCCCTCGGCAGGCAGAAGGGAATCGAATGGAACGGCTCGCTGGAAGCCATGGCGCACAAGCTTGTCTTCGATCATCTCGATCCCTCGTCCGTGACGTATTGCATCAATGGCGCGCGCGAAAACGCACGACAGGTGCGCGAAGAGATCTCCACCGAGCAATGGCAGCGCCTCAATCGCCTCTTTCACAACATTCACTCGCACAGCGCGCAGGCACAGTACGCCACCAGTGCCGGCGACATGCTGGCCGCGATCGTCGACGGCATCCATCTCTTCCAGGGTGTCGGAGACTCCACCATGATTCACGGCCAGGGTTGGCAGTTCATCCGTCTTGGCCGCTCCCTCGAGCGCGCCTACGCCACCGCGACCTTGCTTGAGGTCTTCCAGCCGGAGCTCTTTCAGGCGCACGAGCGCGAATCTTCGGGCTACCAGTATCTGGAGCTGGTCGGTCTGCTGCGCTGTTGCACGGCCTTCGAGGCTTACTGCCAGGTCTACACGGCCGATGTCTCCGCCGAACGCATCCTCGAATTCCTTGTCCTCAATCGCGATTTTCCTCATGCGATTCGCTATTGTGTCGACAACATCCGGACAGCCATCGAATCCATCCAGCGCACCGGCGGGCGACGCTCCCCTGACGAACTCTTTGCCGGCATCGGAAAGCTGCATGCCATGCTCGGCTACACCACCATCAGCGAGATTCTGGGCGGCGACGCAGCAGCGTTTCTGCACAACATCCGCGAGCAATGTCTGCGCATTCATGAGCTGGTTTACCGCAATTATGTGCACTACTCCATTCAATCCGCGTTGGCGGTGTAGTTTGACTGAAGGGTACGGGCCTTAGCCCCTGAGGGAATGCCGGAACTATGAACTTCTATGCCATCCGTCACCTGACGCGCTTCCGCTACTCGCAGCCCATCAGCGAGAGCATCATGGAGACGCGCATGCACCCGCGCTCCGATTCCAGCCAGCACTGCCTCACCTTCACGCTCTCCGTCAGCCCGCGCTGCCGCGTCTTCAGCTATCGCGACCACCTTGGCAACAACGTCCAGCACTTCGACATTCCCGGAGAGCATAACCAGCTCGTCATCGTGGCGGAATCCGTCGTCGAGCAGCAGCCGCTGCCCGACGTTCCGCATTTCCTCTCACCTGACGCGTGGCAGGAGCTCGATGAGCTAGTTGAATCCGGCGACTACTCAGAGATGCTTTTGCCGAGCACTTTTGCCGCGGAGACTCCGGCGCTCGTCGAACTTGCAAAGAAAATGGAAGTCATGCGGCGCGACGATCCGCTCCATCTTGTGCTCGAACTCAACCAGCGCCTCTTCCACTACTTCGATTACGTGCCCCGCTCCACGCGCGTCGATTCACCGATCGATGAGGCCATCCTCAACGGCGCCGGCGTCTGCCAGGATTTTGCCCACACGATGATTGCGCTCTTGCGTCACGTGCGCATTCCGGCGCGTTATGTTTCCGGATATCTCTATCGCGGCAGCAACGATCACGACCGCTCCACGCCCGATGCCACCCACGCCTGGGTTGAAGCGCTGCTCCCGCATCTGGGCTGGGTCGGCCTGGATCCCACCAACAATCTGATCGCCCATCATCGCCATATCCGCACTGCCGTGGGACGCGACTACTCTGACGTTCCGCCGACGCACGGCGTCTTCCGCGGCAAGACCGCGAGCGAGCTTTATGTCGCCGTAAAAGTGGAAGCCAGCGAGCAGGCGCCGGCACTCGACCGCAAGCTTCCCATTCCCGAGGACTGGAGCGTGCTTGTCGAGCGCGCTCAGCAACCGCCCGAACTCCCCGTCCCCTTCATTGACATGCAACAGATGCAGCAACAGCAGTAATTCATTTCAGCTTTGGCCGGCGCGCCGCTATTTCGCTGCCGTGATCTACGCCGCCCCCATCGCTGTCAGCCGCATCTGCGCCAGTCGCCACGTCGATGTAGGAACCGCGAGAATCTCCTTCGGCTTTTTCAGCTTGCGGTAGTCCGCGGCCGCAATGTCGCGCTCGCCGTACTGCTCGGCGATGCGGCCCAGAACATACCACACCTCGTCGTTGGGCTCATCTAGATTCCAAACGTCCATTGCGCGCAACAGCAGATCGTGAGCTTCCTTGGTTTTGCCTGTCTCCGCATATAGACACGCCAGCGTGTGCAGAATGTCGGGTGCATCCTTTTGCAGTTGCGTCGCCTTCACCGCTGTCGCCAGGTCATCTTCGGTCACTTTGCCTGTGAAGAGTGCGTTCCATGCCAATCCGTTCAGCACTTCGGCATTTTCCTGACCAAGCGCGAGCTGCTTTTCTCCCCACCCGTGTGCCGCGGCAAAGTCGCCGCGATTGGCCTCAATCTCCATTTTTGCGGCGTAAGCGTCACTGTCGTTGTCCAGCAACTTGAGTCTGGCGTCGGCCAATGCCATCGCATCGTCAAAGCGGCTGAGCCCCATCAAGGCTTCAATGTTGTACTCGAATGCCTGCTTCGACTCCGGTTCTTCTTTCAGCAGCGCCGAAGAATCGTCCAGCAGGCGCGCATAATTGTCCTGGACCGAGTAGCCCTCGGCCAGGGCCAGTTCGATGTTGGTGCGCTCGCGATCGCCGGCCGCGTCCTTCAGGCCCGCTTCGAGAATTGCGACGCCCTCGGCAACCGTGGGCTTGGTGCCAACCATGATGGACGCGGCGGCCAGCTTCATCTTCCGCGCCTCGGCCGCTTCGCCTTTGATCCAGAATCGCGGAAACACAGGGCCGCCCAGCGGGTCGTCTCCACCCTCAAGGTGCTGATCCTCTCGCATCCAGTCGAGCAGCGCCTTGGCACCCTTCAGATCGCTCGCGTTCACGCGGTCAACAATCTCCAGCGCGATCGAGTTTGGCTTGTCCATCGTGTCGAGCAATTTGTATTGCCCATCTTCCTTCACCACGAAGACCGTCATCTTGGTGCCGCCCAGCATCTCCACCTTCTCGCGGTACCCAGCGGCATCGTCGCCCTCGCCTTTGGGATCGAGCATCTTGAGCAGAATGTCTTCTGTGACATCGAGCGAGCTCTCTTCGCGGGCCAGTTGACTGTTCATCTGCTTTCCTGAACTCAATTCGTCCTTCAGTTCATCGGCCTCCATGGCGTTCAGCACCTTGAGGCCGTTTCGGCTCAGCATTGCCGCAAGCTTCTCCTTCGTCATGCTGTAGTCAAACGGAACGAGCGCGAAGCGCTTCACCACGTCCTCGGGCGTGTTGGCGAATTTGACATCCTCGTGGTGGATTGCACCGCGCAGCATGTTCGCAAGGCCGAGCGTGCGCGCAGCATCGTCGCCCGCGGCGCCCGCCTGCAGAAAGTCCGCAGCCTGCGGATACTCCCTCCTATTCATGAGCATCTCGCCCGCGGTGCCAGCAGTGTCTTTGAACGACGCCTCGTCAGTAGACCGCTTGTTGGCCTCGGCCAGTCCCGCTTTGCTGTCTTCGATCATGGCCATGCTGGCGGAAAGCAGCTGCTGTGGCTCTGGATTGAGAATCTGTCCGGCTTTGTATGCTTCTGCATAATCGCCGCCGTAGAAAAGCGCGAATGCCAGGTTGTTGCCGATGCCGAGATTGGCCAGCTTATCTTCACCCAGCGCCTCATATTCGGTGATGGCCTCTTTCATATGCGACTGACCGCTGTACCGGCGGCCCACGGAGTCGTACTCAAGAAGAATGGCCAGGTCGCCCTGCGCCGAGTGATCGTCGGGATCGAGCTTGATCGCCGCTCGATACGCATCCGCTGCGCCGGCCATGTCGCTGCCTGCCCGAAGATTCCGTCCCACAAGGTCATGCTTCAGAATCTCGGCCAGCGTGCGTTCAGCAACCGCCGACGTCGGATCAAGCTTGACCGCAAGCCGTGCTTCACTGCGCGCAGCCTCGCCCATACCCGCTTCAAGCAGCACATTGGCTACCTGCAAATGATGCACCGCGGAGTTCGGATTCTGCGCAATCAGCGCGCGATAGCTGGCCAACGCTTCCTTTACCTTTCCGTCGCGCAGAAGCGCCGCCCCTTGCGGTTCAAAGTTGACCATGATAGCCGGTCCGCTGATCAGATCGGCAATCTCGTTGCGCAAAGCTGTTGCTTCGGCCACTGTATAGCGCCGCTTCACCGTGTCGAAGGCCAGATGCGCAATCACCGCGCCGTCCTTGCCGACGGAAAAACTCTCCGTGAGCAGCGCGGGCCCAACCTGAACGGTTGCGTCCTTAGGCAGCTCCTTGGGAATGAACCCGGCAGGCGGGATGAGACGGTAATTCCACTCCATGTTGTAGGGAGCGTCAAGCCACCAGTCGTCCGTGCGAGGCTTTTTCGGGATGTCGGTCGCGGTCGCCTTCTTTTCGTCGCTGTCGTCCTTTCGCTTCAGCTCGTCAGGAAGCATCAGGAACATTCGGTCGACACGAATGGCAACTTGCGCATCTTCGAGATTCGTAAAGCCGCGCTTGGCCTTACCGCACGCGATTGTCAGCTCGAACGGGCTCGATAGATCGGCGGGATCGGTGCGATCCACCTTCGTCAGATCATCCGAAACATACTCCGCCTGTACGTATCCGCGCAGGCCTTCGCGCGTATCATTGTCGGGCTTGTCGGCGTAGTACCCGCGGTAACCCGACTCGTAGATGCCGGAGGGTTCCGTAATCTCCACCACGCTGGCGGGACCGTTGTCGGCTAGGGTAACCTCGCGCGTCTCTTTCAGGCCGTTATCCTTTGATGTTGACTCCGGGGTCTTCATGAGCACTGTCGTCGTTTCGGCGGTGATCAGCGCAAGTCGCCCCTGGTCGCCCATGGGAATCTGCCCCAATTGCGCATAGCGGTCGGTGGCATCGATCCACAGAGGATTCTTCCCCGGCACATAGACGATGGCGTGGTCGAACATGCCCATGCCCGGCAAATCGGCGGGAACGTCGATCCGCGACTCAACGCTAAGCAGCGCCACGTTGGCCGGAATTCCCGCAGCGCGCAGCATGGTCACAAGCAGCGTCGCTTTGTCTTTGCAGTCGCCGTAATTCTTGGCAAGAGTCTCCGCCGGATCGTGTGGCACAATGGCTGCTTCACCGAACTCGATGCCCGTGTACCGAACCTCGCGATCGAGATAGTCCACGATCGCCGCTTCCTTTTCGGCATCGGTCTTTTTCCCGGCGATCAGCGGGTCAACAACCGCCTTTACGGCAGCAGAACCGGAAAAATTGTCGACGATCTTTCCGTACGCCGCTGCTACGCTCTGCCACGATGCGCCGGTAGCGAAGGCGATGATGGGGAAATGCACAACGTCCGGTGGCAGATTCGCCTCGCGCGTAACGATGCCGTCAACCGGCCCCACATCGAATGTGAGCGTCACGCGCCCGGCCGCCTCCGTGCGCACGGGTTTCACATCGGGCAACAGAGACAATTCGGTCCGCAGCGGCAATGACGCTGGAGCGTCAAATACCACTCGGCTGTGCGCCACCATCACATCTTCCTGCCCAAGCTCGACGCGCCCCACACGGCCGGGAGCGAACAGAGGCGATGTTTCTGTCTCCGTGTACTCCTCTTCAACCACCACTCCCGGCGCGATGGCCGGGAACGGCGCATGCAGCCGCTTGCCGTCGCTATAGGTTTTGTAGTCGCCTCCGCGTGCAGGCGCCTCGGTCACAGTGTTCGGGTCGAGAGTGTGCACTTTGAAATCGGGCCCAATCACGCGCGCGCGAATCATGGGTCGCGTCTCATGCCATGGCTCCCAGCTAACCGAAAGGGAGTCCCAGCCTTCAGCGCCCTTTTGCGTCAGCACCTTATAGATGATGCGGCCCACATGATTCATTCGCCCCAAATCGTCGAAGGTGTAGCTCTCATCTTCCACGAGCTCGACGATATTGGCGCCGTCTGGCGCTGGCACCGCCGATGCAGCTTCATACAGTGTCTTGGGATCGACGGAGAAGTCCGCTGCGGCCCAGGGTTCAACCCGTGCGCCCGCACTTGGGGCTGGAGCCTCCGGTAGCTGTGCCTTGCCGGCGGCAATCGCGCACGCCACGAATGTAGTAAACAACAGGCTGTGTAAGAAAGGTCGCGCACAGAAACTGGACACGGGGCACCCGTAAGAAAGGTTTGTGAACACAACGGTAAATTGCGCGAGGCGGAAGCGCAAGCAGACACGAAGCATCGCTCTTTCCCCTCGCGGTCAGGCCTGCACCATTCGCCCTTCCAACGTTGGGCTATACTGTTTCCGGAGTTGACAATGGACAACCAAGGCGGCACCGCTGGTAACAGCTTCTGCGCAAAGTGTGGGGCGCCCCTCGTCGCAAACGCGGCCTTTTGCGCCGCATGTGGGCAGCATGTCGAGCCGCTGGGAACACAGGCCGCCGCTGCGCCGCCTCAACCTCCGCAGCAATTTGCCGCTCAGCCAGCCAACGTGGCTGGGACGAACCCGCCAGGGATTCAGTGCCCACGCTGCGGTTCCACTCAGGTCCAGGCCGCGAAGCGAGGCTGGAAGTGGACAACGGGTATGATCGGGAGCGGCAAGATGACTGCGACCTGCCTGCAATGCGGCAACAAGTTCGACCTTGCTTAGTGCGCCTGACCATGCGTCACGACTTCCGCACGTCCGCCGCAATCTTCCTCAACTCTGGCAGCACGTTTCCAAGCGCGAGCGGAGCCCCGTCGCGCGTGCCCAGCGCAAAGTACACATCGCGATAGTGCCGGTAAAGCTGCTCGTAGACCGCGGCCGATTTTTTGTCCGGCTCAACTGTGCGCAGTGGCAGACAGACTGCGGCCTGCGCTTCTTCAATCGTCTTGTACTCGCCCGCGGCAATCAGGGCGAAGATCCCTGACCCCAAACTCGTCGGTATCCCCGCAGGCACAAGCACCGGCTTGTTCAGCACGTTCGCATACACGCGATTCAGCACTTCGTTCTTCTGCGGAATGCCGCCCGCATTGATCACTCGATCGATGCGAACTCCATGTTCCGCCATCCGCTCCAAAATGATGCGCGTGTGAAACGCGGTCCCTTCGATGGCCGCGAATAGCTCATCCTGCGCGGTATGCACCAGGTTCCAGCCCAGTGTTACGCCGCCCAGCTCCGGATTCACAAGCACCGTTCGGTCGCCATTGTCCCAGCTCAACCGAAGCAGCCCAGTTTGCCCGGCACTATATTGATCAAGTCCCTCGCTCAGCGCCGCCACTGTCGTTCCCGCCCGCTTGGCGATGGCGTCAAAAATGTCACCTACCGCCGAGAGCCCCGCTTCGATGCCTGTGTAACCGGGATGCACGCTTCCCGGCACTACCCCGCACACACCCGGAACTAACTCCGCCTTGCGCGCCATTGCAATGATGCACGTCGAGGTGCCGACGACGTTGACTACATCGCCCTCGCGAATGTTCGAACCGATCGCGTCCCAATGCGCGTCAAAAGCGCCTACGGGAATCGGAATTCCCGCGCGCAGCCCCAGCTCCGCCGCCCACTTCGCCGAAAGATTTCCCGCCAGGTGATCGCTGGTCAGGTATTCGCCCCCCATCTTCGCACGCACTCCGGCAAACAGCGGATCGACCGCAACGAGAAATTTCTCCGGCGGGAGCCCACCCCACTTCGGATTCCACATCCACTTGTGCCCCATGGCGCAAACGCTGCGCTTCAACGCATTCGGATCCGTCACACCGCACAGTGTTGCCGCCACCATGTCGCAATGTTCGAGCGCCGTCACAAATTCTTCTCTTTGTTTTGGATTAGAGCGGAGCCAATGAAGAAGTTTCGCGAATCCCCACTCGTGCGAGTAAACGCCACCGCACCACTCGATGCCCTCGAATCCCATTTCGTGCGCCTTGCGCGTGATCTCCTCGGCCTCGGCGAACGCGCGATGGTCGCACCACAGATAATATTCGCCGAGCGGCTCGAGGCCCTCGCCCACGGGAATCACGCTCGATCCCGTCGTGTCCAGCGCGATCGCGGCCACCTGCGCGCCATCGATGCCCGTCGACTTCAGCGCTTCCTTTGTTGCCGCGGCCAGCGCAGCCATCTGGTCGGTGTGCGACTGCGTTGCATAATTCGGGTCCTCTCGCTTGCGGTGGAGCGGGTAGCTGGCCGACGCTGTGCCGATCGGCCCCTTCTTGCTGTCGACTAAAGACACGCGAACGCTGAGTGTGCCGAAATCGACTCCGGCAACGATGGCCATTGGAAATTCTCCTCAAGTAAACGCTTGCTGATTCGCCCCTCAGACTACACCATCGCCCCGCGCCACCGCCGTGAGAGGCGATCGATGCGCCTACTTTTTTGAGCCGGGCAGCATCGACATCAGCTTGCCCATGATTCCAGACTTTGCGGCCGGCCGCGCCGGAGACGGCTTTGCCGGCACCGCAGCGGGCGTCGCTGAATTGGCAGGCACAGTTGCCCGCGGGCCCTGCGCTCTGAGCGCTGAGGATGGCGTACCTGTCCCGGGAGCCGCTCCGCTCGAAACTCCGTCGCCGGCTGTGGCATGTGCCAAGTGCGGCGACGGAGCGTTGTCCTGATTCTTTACCAAGATCGTGATGCGCCGGTTGGACGGATCGTACGGATTTGTCTTGACGCGCAGCATCTGGTCCGCGAATCCGCGTACCTGAGTTACCTGGTCCGCGCGCACGCCATTCTGTTGCAGCAGCCGCCGCGCGGAGTTGGCGCGGTCGGCTGAAAGCTCCCAGTTGCTGTAGTTCGCGTCGGTCGAATACTGCGCCGCGTCCGTGTGCCCTTCAATGAGCAACTGGTTGGGCAGCGTCTTCAACTCCGCCGCAAGTAGCACCAGCAGTTCCTGCCCGTTGGGGCTCAGTTGTGCGCTGCCGCTCTGGTAGAACGTTCCGTTCTTGTCTTCGATCAATTCGATGCGCAGCCCTTCCGGCGTGATCGTAATCTCAATCTGTTTGCTCAGCTTCTCCAATTCCTTTTTGGCTTGGATCTCTTGTTCGAGCTTTTGTTTCAACTCCTCCAGCCGCTTCGTGTTCTGGTCGTTCTGCGTCACTGCAACGCCATTTCCCGCCATCGTGGTTCCCAGCAGGTTCGCGGTTCCTTTCGGATCGTTGAAGTATCCAGCCACTGCCTTTTTCACCGGATCGTTCTGGGCCATGAGCCACAATACGATGAACAACGCCATCATTGCGGTCACAAAGTCGGCATACGCCACCTTCCACGCGCCGCCGTGGTGGCCGCCGTGACCACCCTTCTTCTTGATCACGATGATGGGTTGCGCCTTCGCCGTCATTCAGTCAACCTTTGGTCGTCGGGTCCCTTGCTCCCAGCCGGGTTCCCAGCGACAGATCCCGGTCGCTGGCGTGCCTTGTTCCCTGCGCTCATGCCGCCGCCACTGCCGGCACCTCAGCCGCCGCTTCAGGCCCTTTGTTCTTGCAGTTCTTCTCCATCTCGTCGAAGTCCGGTCGCGCATACGCGGGAATCGCGCGCCGCCCCATCTCGATGGCAATCATCGGTGCCGAGCCCTTCAGAAACGCCAACAGCAGCACGCGCAGCACGTGCAAGTAATCGTTGTGCTCATCCGCCAGCTTCTTCATGCTCGCGGCCAACGGCCCCACCAGGCCATAACAAAGCAGAATCCCCAGAAACGTTCCCACCAGCGCAGCAGCTACGTGCTTGCCGATCTCCTCCGGCGGGCCACCCAGCGAGCCCATCGTGATCACGACGCCGAGCACCGCAGCCACAATTCCGAGTCCGGGAAGCGAATCGGCTACCGTAGTCAGCGAATCGGCAGGCTGCGTCGCCGATTGATGGTGTACTTCCATATCCAGTTCCATCATCTGGTCCATATCGAACGGCTCCACGCCGCCCGTTATCGCCGTACGCAGTGTGTCGCACACAAAGTCCCGCGCATGATGGTCGCTTAGAAACTCCGGGTAGTTCTTGAAGATGGTGCTCTCGCTGGGCTTCTCCACATCCATCTCAACCGCCAGCAGCCCCTCTTTGCGCACTTTGTTCAGGAATTGGTACATCATCTTCAGCGTGCTCAAGTAGCGCGCCTTCGTAAACGGCGAGCCCTTCAGCGACGCCAGCAACCCCGCCACAATGTCCTTAAGGATGCGCACCGGATTTGCCACCAGCAGCGTGCCCGCTGCTGCACCTCCGATAATGAGGAGTTCAGCAGGCTGCACCAAAACAAGGATGTGCCCTTTCTCCATTAGGAAACCTGCGATGATCGCAGCGAACACTACAACGATGCCTATGATGGCAAACATGTCGACTCCTCCACCGGGGCCGGCGCAACCTCGTTCGTCGCTGCAACGGTCGCCCGGTTGCCCCCCGTCCGGCCGCTCGTTTCCATCGCTTGCCGCGCGCGCCCCAGCAGGTGCGCCAGCGTTTCCTCGCCTTCGCCGGCCGCCTGCGCCGCCCCAATGCTCACCGTCACCGACACGCGGTCGCCCCACCAGCGGAAGTCCGCCGTCCGCGCAAGGCCCGCCAATGTATGCGCATGCGACGCCAACATCTCCGTGCTGCGCTCATGCGCCACGATCAGAAACTCGTCGTCGCCCCATCGGCTCATCTCCTCGGCCGGCCGCAACCCAAGGACCAGCGCGTGCCGCACCTTTTCGAGCATCGCGTTGCAGGCGCTCACGCCGTGCGTCTTGCGCAAGTCTTCCGCCTGATCCACTCCAATCCACAAAACGCTGAGCGGCGAGCCACCGCGCTTGAAGTCGTCAAACTCCGTTTGCAACCTCTCCTCAAATTCTTCCCGGGCCTCATCCGAGCCGGTGTCGCTGCTGTCACCATGCGGCAGCGCGTCCAGGCTCTCCGCCGGATGAAACAATGCCGCGCCGCCTATTCGTTCCCCCCGTTCATCGCGCAATACAAGAAATCGCGCAATCACGGGAACCCCGTGGCCCAGCTTGTGCCTTGCGCGAACCAGCACCCGCCGGTTCGCTCCCGCCGTCCCGCCATCTGCAGATTCCTCAAGCAAGAGGGGCTCCAGGCTTTCGGGGAGCGGCCGCGACAGCACGTCGATCGCCGCGTAGCCGGTGATCCCCTGCGCCGCCTGGTTCCACAGAACCACCTCGCCCTCCAGGCCAACCAGGGCAACGCCCTCAGGGACAGCGTCGAACGCGGCTTCCAGCAGTTCGTTGCAGTGGGCCATCAAATCTCTTCTCTCGCCCTCATTCCTGTTCCATCACAGCCCCGCTTTGTCCGCGCGTTTGGCGTTCGCGCGCACCGCTTCGCAATTCGGCCGCTCCTTCTTAAATCGGCGCAAATCCGCTCGACTTCAAGGAGCCATTCCGCAATAAGGAAATTCAAATGTGGAAAAGGAAAGTCACTCTTGGATGCGACGCCGAGCGGCATCTTCGGCCGTCGCTAACTTGCTGACCAGCCGGCTCGCGCCTCTACTCGTAGCTCCGCACCCATTCCAGAATCGAACGAACGCCAATTCCGCTCGGTCCTTTGGCGATGAAGGGCCGCGAGTCCTCAACCCACGCCATGCCCGCGATGTCCAGATGAATCCACGGCGTGTCCTCGGCGAAGACGTGCAGGAACTCCGCGGCGATGATGGCCCCGCCCCATCGTCCGCCCGTATTCTTGATGTCGCCGATGTCTGATTTGATCAAGTCGGCATACGCATCGCCCAGCGGGAGCCGCCAGAACTTCTCGCCCGAAACCGTCAGCGCCGACTCGAACTTCCCGTACGCCGCATCGTCATTCGAAAATGCGCCCGCAGTGATCTTGCCCAAGGCGACCGAAATAGCGCCAGTCAGCGTGGCCGCGTCGATCAGGTGAGTCGCTCCCAGTTGCCGCGCGTATGTCAGCCCGTCGGCCAGCACCAGCCGCCCCTCGGCATCAGTATTGATGATCTCGATGGTCTTGCCCGACATTGCCGTCTGCACATCTCCAGGCTTTTGCGCCGTGCCCGAAGGCATGTTCTCCGCTGCGCAAATCACCGCGATCACCCGCACCTTCGGCTTGAGTAGCGCAATCGCGCGCATCGCCCCGATCATCGCCGCTCCGCCGGCCATGTCGTACTTCATCTTCTCCATGTTGTCCGCGGGTTTGATCGAGATCCCACCCGTATCGAACGTAATCCCCTTGCCCACGAGGCCAAGCACGGGCCCTCCCTCCACACCGTCCGGCTCATGACGCAACACGATCAGGGCGGGGGGCTCCGGTGAGCCCTGCGATACGCTCCAGAATGCCCCCATCTTCAGCTCGTGCAGCTTTTCCGTGGAATGGACTTCCCAAACCAGACCAACCTCCTGTGCCATCACCGCCGCCCGCTGCCCCAGAATCGTCGGTGTCAGCTTGTTGCCGGGCTCGTTCACCAGCGAGCGCGCAAAGTTTTGGCTCTCGCCCACGATCGCGCCCTCGGCAAACGCCGCCTCATCCGCCGCGCGGTCAGCCTCACCCGCAACCGCAAGCGTGAATGTCTGAATGCTTTGGTCTTTGCGATCGCTGCGGTAAGTGTCGGCGTCGAAGTCGCCCACAAACGCGCCCTCCACCGCGGCCCTGACAGCGGCTGCGCCGCGCAGGCCTTCGGTCGAGGGAAGTGCAACCACCACCTCCCGAATCCCCCGCGGCTTGGCAAAGCGCACCGCCGTTCCAACGGCGTCTCGCACCGAGTGGGCCGTCGCCTTGCCCAACTTTCCTAGCCCCACAATCAGCAGTCGCTTGGCCGCGATTCCTGCCGGCGCGTGCAGCAACACCGTCTCGTTGGCGCCGGCCTTGTATTCGCCGGTCCCGAGCACTCCAGCCGCAGCGGCCTGGATGGCCGGGTCGCCGGAGAGCAATGTGGGTTGGGGTTTAGCATCCGGACCTTTGGGAATTTGGGTGTCAGCGGCTAGAACGGCCAGCAACTCAGTCGTGATTCCAGCAATCGGGGCAAAGGAAAGCTCGGTTCGCATATTGCCCATTCTTCACGGAACGCTTGGCCTATGGCAAATATGTGTGATTCACAGCGGAATTGTTGCAAATTCCGTCCCCAAACCCAACCCTAGGAGCGCGCTCCCGCCCACTCCTGCACGCCAAGCCAATGGCTAAGACCTAAAACCCGCTGTTTACTGGCTATTTTTATGCTTGTTCGCCTTGATCGCCGACCTTGCTTCCCGGTCGGTCTCGCGCCGCCGTTCCGTCTCCCGCTTGTCCCAATCCTGCTTGCCCTTGGCCACCGCCAGTTCGCACTTAACCCTCCCGTTGCGGAAATACAGCCGCGTAGGAATGAGCGTATGGCCCTTGATCTGCGTCTTGGAGAGTAGCTTGCGGACTTCTTCGCGGTGCAGAAGCAGTTTCCGTGTTCGCGTTTCTTCGTGGTTGGCGATGTTGCCGTGGGAGTAAGGCCCGATATGCAGGTTCAAAAGGAACGCCTCGCCATCCTTGATCAACCCATAGGAATCCTTCAGGTTGGCCTTGCCCTGGCGGATGGATTTGACCTCCGTCCCGCGCAGCGCCACGCCGGCCTCAAACTTCTCCAGCAAAAAATAATTGTGGCTGGCGGCACGGTTGTGCGCCGCGTCGCGTTGGCCGCTGGCGACCGGATCGCGGGGTTTTGCCGGGTTTTTGGCCGCCGGAGTGCCCTTCGCGGCGATAACATGACTGGTTTGGCGGGCCATGGTCAGGCGTCCTTGAATTCTCATCGTAGCATCGGTGCGCCTTCAGGCTGTTCTCGACGGGCTGCAGCGGAGCTTTGCTAGAATGAGGGAGCGTTTTTTCTGGGAAGTCCGGCGAAATAAATCACATCCGGACGCCCGCTGTGGCCCACACTGGCCTGCCGTCGCGCGCTTATCTGGGCTCCCACACATGCCCCCTTTGCCGCGATTTGGAGTCGCCCTTTGGCCGTCTTTTGGAGACGTATGAACCATCGCACCTTTGCACAAGCCGCCGCTCGAACCATGGCCTCGCGGTGGTTCCTCGCGCTTGCAATTTCTTGCACTGTGGCCGGCATCGGTATATTCGCTGCCAGACTCTATGCGGAATCTGCCAACTCTGACTTCAAACAGGGTCAGGCTGCCGAGGCCCGCGACGACTACGACGCAGCTTTCAATTTTTTTGAGAAGGCCTACAACCGCGATCCCAAAGACGCACGTTTCAAGATCGCGCTCGCGCGCATTCGCACCACCGCATCTTCGGCCCACGTCACCAAAGGCCGCCGCCTGCTCCAGTCAGGCGACGCGCAGGGAGCACTTTCTGAGTTCCTTCATGCCGCCGAGATCGACTCCGGCAACGAGGCCGCCCAGCAGGAGATTTCCCGCGTCCGCCAAACGCAGGGTGCCAGTCCGCCGGCTCCGGAGATAGGGTTGCCTCAACCCTCAGGCGAGGAACAGCAACTGGATCAGGTTGAAGCTCCGCCATTGCTCCGCCCTCTCACCAACGAGCCTCTCTCGCTGCACATGGCCGAGGACGCCAAAGTCGTCTACCAGGCCATCGCCAAAGCCGCCGGCGTTAATGTGCTGTTCGATCCCGATTTCAATTCCAAGCGCATCCAGGTTGACCTCAATAACGTTTCCCTTCTCGATGCTCTGCGCATCGTCGGCGTTATGTCCGACACCTTCTGGCGTCCCGTCACCGCAAACACCATCTTTGTCGCGCAAAACTCCCGCACCAAGCGCCAGGAGCTGGATGAACAAGCGGTGCAGACCTTCTATCTGACCAACGCCTGGCAGCAGAATGACCTCAACGACGTGCAGACCGCTCTGCGCAACGTGATGCCCAACGCCAAGGTCTACGGCGTGCAAAGCCAGAACGCGATCGTCATGCGCGCCACACCCGACGAACTCCTTCTCGCGCAGCAGCTCATCGATGACCTCGACAAAGCTCGGGGCGAAGTCGTGGTGGATATCGCCGTCCTCGAAGTGAGCAAGAATTGGGAGCGCAATCTTGGAATGTCGTGGCCCAGTAGCTTCGGTGTCGCGCTGCAGCCCAACTGCGCGGCCACCAATTCCTGCAGTTCCACCACCAACTCTGGCTCCGGCACGGGCACAGGTACTACTAACACCGTCAGCCCCACTCTCTACAATCTTGCCCACCTCAACGCCACCGATTTCGCCGTGAGCGTCGGCTCGGCCACCCTGAACCTGTTGCTCACCGACAACAACACCAAGGTGCTGCAGAGCCCGCGTATCCGCGCCACCGACGATCAAAAAGCCACCATGAAGATCGGTTCGCGCATCCCCATCGCCACCGGCTCTTATCAAACGGGCGCAGCCACCGCGCTGGTCAGCTCGCTGGTCAATACCCAGTTCCAATATCAGGACGTCGGCGTCAACATCGAGATGACGCCCAGCATCCACTACGACCACGACGTCACACTCAAGATCAAGATCGAGGTCTCCGCCGAAAGCGGAACAGAAACCATCAGCGGCGTCACCGAGCCCATCATCAGCCAGCGCGTTGTCGACCAGACCATTCGCCTGCGCGAGGGAGAAGCCAGCATCCTCGGCGGCATCCAGAACAAGCAGGAACAGAACAACTGGAACGGCATCCCCGGCTTGAGCGCGATTCCCGTTCTTAAATACCTCTTTGGTTCCCGAGACCGCATTATCCAGGATGACGATATCGTCTTCGTGATCGTGCCGCACATCGTCCGCACGCAAGAGTTGGATCAGGCCAATTTGCGCGAGATTGACACCGGCTCAGGCCAATCGATTGACCTTCGGTATACAGGCGCCGGCGCTCCGGCTCCAGCCGCAGCGCCGGCAGTCGCGCCGGCCGCAATCAACCGGCCTGCCGTGGGTTCAATTCCCGCCGGGAGTGCGGTTGAGGCCGCCCCCGCGATGCTGGCGCAGTTGCGCTCCGACATGGCCTCCGGAGGAGGCCCAAACGCCACCGCCCAGGCCGCCGCAACAGCGCCCAATCCCGCTTCGCAAGCGGCTTCACAGGTTGTCGCCCCCACACCCACTCCGCCACCGGCACTTCCACCGCCGGCCGCGACGCAACCTCCAGCAGCCGCAGCGCCCGCAGGCCCGTCTGTGCCTGCCGCCGGCGCCGCCTTTGCGCTCAATGCGCCGTCCGCACCGCCAGCCTCCGGCGCGTCTTTCCAGGTCCCCGTCGTTTTGAACGGCGCCACTGACGTCGCTTCTGTCGCACTCCAACTCCATTACGATGCTTCAAGACTTCAACTCGTCAACGTTTCTCCCGGCGACTTCCTCAGCCGCGACGGCCAGGCTGCGCCTCCCATTCACGCCGACGAGCCCGCGGGAAATCTAGTCGTCGGCATCTCGCGCCCGCCGGGAACTCACGGCATCTCCGGCACCGGAGTGGTCTGTGTTCTCACCTTCCAGGCCAAGGCTTCGGGCCCAAGCGATCTGGCCATCACCCGCGCGTCCGTTGTCAACGGCGCACAACAGCAGTTGCCGGTCGCAAGCGCGCAAACCAGCATCGTCATCAAGTAGGGAACAGCGCCGATGAGCATCCACAGCCCCATTTCGACCTACCGCGAACCGGTCTCCGTCCGCAGGCGGGGTCAACGCGGCCTTACGCTCATTGAGCTCATCGTGACCTGCTCTATTCTCACCATTCTCGCTACTGCCGCGCTGCCGCTGGTCCGTTTCCAGGTCAAACGGCAAAAGGAGCGCGAGCTCCGCTTCGATCTGTGGGAAATGCGCGATGCTATCGACAAATACAAAGATGCAGCCGACAAAGGCGCCTTCCAGACCAAGGTGGAAAGCCAGAACTATCCTCCCGATCTGGATACGCTGGTCAATGGCGTCGACGTACAAGGCAAGAAACTTAAGTTTCTGCGCAAGATTCCAGTGGATCCGATGACCGGCAATACCGATTGGGGAATGCGCTCCATGCAAGACGATCCGGACTCCGATTCCTGGGGCGGCCAGAGCGTCTTCGACGTCCATACCAAATCTCAGGGCACCGGCCTGGATGGTACGAAGTATTCGACATGGTGAGAAAATCAGTTCGTAGTTCGCGGTTCACAGTTCACAGCGGATTCGGCGAACCGAAAACTACGAACTGCCAACGATGAACTGTGGACTCGCAATGCGCCGACGCACACAATCCGGCTTCACGCTCATCGAGCTGATCATCGTCATGACGATCATCGCCATTCTGGCTTTGATTGCCATTCCCAACTTCACCGCGGCCATCAAGCATGCGCGTGAAGCGGTCCTGCGTGAAGACCTGCAAACCATGCGCATGGCCATCGATTCCTACACCATGGACAAGCAGAAAGCCCCGCAGTCGCTCGATGATCTGGTCCAGGAAGGCTACCTCAAGGCCATACCCGAAGACCCCATGACCCACAGCAAAGAAACCTGGGTCACAGACACCAGCGACGCCATGTACTCCATCGACGAGACCGAGCCCGGAATCAACGATGTTCACTCTGGTTCCGATGAGCAAGGTTCCGACGGCCAGTCTTACTCCGCTTGGTAAATTCGGGAGAGAATGCTGAATAGGAAGCTGTCATCCTGAGCGACCGGAGTCCGCCAAAGCGGACGAAGGGAGTCGAAGGACCGGCATTTGCCTTTCGATGGAGGAACGCCGTAATGACGGCATTTCGCACACTTCTTGCGCTCCTTTGCTTCATCGTGCTCTCCGTCTCTCTCCATGCGCAATCCTCACAGTCCGTCTCCATCCGCTTGCTCGATGGCAAAACCGGCCTCTCAGTCAAGGCCTCAAACTTCCTCGTGCGCGTCGATCACAATGACACCGTGCATCCCGATTGGGTCAAGATCAACGACGATGGCTCCGTGATCGTCACCCTCCCTGCTGACGCCAAGGAAATCTCCGTCAAGGCGACTTATTCTGTGGGCATGGACACCTACGTCAACTGCGATGCCGCCAGGGAGAGCGATAAAGAGCGAAATATCTGGTATTCCGTCGCGACCATTCTCAGTACCGGGATCGTTGCTCCCGACGAGTGCGCGAAGACCGCCTTCAAACCAAAGCCCGGCGAGTTCCTCTTCTTTGTCCGCAAGCGTAGTTGGCACGACAATCTCGAACAATAGGTATGAAAACCCACAATAAAAAGGCGTGCCCCGAGTCCCTCGCATTTGGGGACCCGGGATTGTTGCTGGCGGCACTGGGCGCTGATCGCTGAAAGCTGATAATAAGGTCTTGACTCTCGAATCACCATCTCAGGCCCCATTCGAATTCGTCGCGGGAGTCGCGCGCGCTTATGCCGCGCTCGTCGAGTCCCCGCACACCCATCCGGAGACGGGTCTCGGCGGCAAGCTTTTCTACCCGGGCGAGTTGGACGAAGCAGGCCGCGCGCTCCTCGTCGCCGCCAACATCGCCGGCGCTGCCACTCTGGTAGTAACCGCCGATTCTAACACGCAGAAACAGGCCCTTCGCGACGGCGTCGCCGACTTCGTCGTCAACAATCTCGACGAAGCCCTGCGCATCCTGAAGAATCAACTGCGCAAATGCGAAACCGTCGCGGTCTGCGTCGCTCTGCCGCCCTCAGACGTTGAACAAGAAATGGATGAGCGCGGAGTTGTGCCCGATCTGTTGCACCGCGACGTCCCCGTCCCACCATTTCACGAGGCGCTCAAGCTTCAGGAGGGCGAAGAGACGGAAGTCGACCTGAGCAAGATTCCCGCCATTGTCACGTGGCAGACGGGCTCGTCGCTGCCGAAAGATCTCGCCGTCCTCGATGAAATCGCGCTTTCCTGCCTCGATCCCGATGAGTGGGAAGCCCGTCGTTGGCTGCGCCTCTCACCGCGCTACCTCGGCCGCATGGCGCATGGGCTGCGGCTCATTGAATCGCATCGAGAATTCGCAGCGCGTTTCTGGGAACAGCTCGGGGAGCGCACCGATCATGGCGAAATCGGCTTCGCCTTCGAAGTTCTCTCCTATCGGCGGGGCACTCCCGATCAATTCCGCTTCTCCCCCACCCAACTTTGATCGCTGGCCCCACGTCCACCGTCCACCGCTCACCGTTCACCATCCCCGGCCTCCCCAATCTTCCCCCACAACTCCGCAATGCCCAATCCCGTCTTGGCTGAAACCGGCAAGATCTCCTCGACGCCGAGCCCTCGCTTCAGCGCCACCAGGTTGCGAGCACGCTCGTTCCCGCTAAGCCGATCCGCTTTCGTTGCCACCACCAGAAATTCGCAGCCCGCGCTTCGCAGCCATTCGAACAATTGCCGGTCGTTCGGGCGCGCGGGCACGTTTGCATCCACTAAACAAATGCATAGCGCCAGCGTCTCGCGCATTGCAAGGTAAGGCTCGATGAACCTCGGCCACTCTGCTGAAATCGACTTTGAAATCTTCGCGTAGCCGTAGCCCGGTAAGTCCGCGAAAATCATCTCGCTTCCGCGGCGTCCGTCTGAAACTTGAAAAAAGTTGATCGCCCGCGTTCGTCCCGGTGTCGACGAGACTCTCGCCGCCTTCGCGCCCACCAGCGCGTTCAGCAGGCTCGACTTTCCGACGTTCGACCGCCCCAGAAACGCGATCTCCGGCACGCTCGCCTTGGGAAACTCCGCTGCAGAAACCGCCGGGCGCAGGAACTGTGCCGTCCATCGCATCGCGCGCAACCTCTATCATGAGTCTACGGGTCGACTCCCATCATCAGCGCTATGGCAATCAGAATCCGTTGCTGTGCCCGCCTGTAGGAGCTGAACGAGAAAGCCAGTTCCCCAAAAAGGTCGTGCCGCTGGCCTGCGTCATTGGCACAGGTGCGATACCTGCAGGAACGGATCGGGCTTGACTGGCGGATATGGCAGGCGGCGTGAATCCATAAATTGGCCCTGAAACGTGCCGCCCGACTCCGATCCCGCATCCGGATCCTCGACATAAGCCGGGTCGCCCTCCACCCGCGCAAGAGTTTCAAAACTGAATCCATGCTTGCGAAGCAGGTCAAGCAGATCGGGAAGCATCAGTGTAGTGAATGGCGTTTCGTGCAGCAGCATCACATCGGGAATCTCGTGCCCGAACACCAAGTGCTCTTCTTCGCGCGCGAGCGTGATGTCCTCCGCCGCTGCTTCGAGGTAGGTTTGCCGCAGCTTCGCGATCGCCGCTTCGTCCTGCTTGGCCCGGCAGCGGCAATAGGTGTCGTTCCACTCGTAATCTGCAAACTGCAGTGTCACCTGGGCGATGCGATATCCGCGCTCAAACAAGTACGCGCGGACAGCGCGGCGCTTCTCCACCGTTTCGCCTTCTTCAAGATACGGATAGCGGAACCATCGCCAGTCATGCACTTCTCCATACTGCGTCAGCGTAGGCTCGTTCTGCGCGATGTCCTGCTCGAAAGCTTCGGCGGTATTCGTGGTCAGCCTCATGTGCGACCAGCTGTGGCTGCCGATATTCATGCCCGCTTCGAGCCAGATTCGCAGTGCCTCCGGCGATCCGGGGCGACTCACAAGCTTGTCGCCGTTGACAAACCCGTAGGTGCCCTCGAGGTTGTTGGCCTTCAACTCACTCACCAGCGCTTTCGCCACATCAACGTAGTTTTCCCCAACAGGCAAAGTACCCACGGCCGGCAGATCGTCAAACGTGATTGCAACGACCGGGTGTGCGCCGATCTGCGGCTGTTCGGACCGCGATCCCTGTGCCTCCCCGCGCGACCCGCTCAACGACTGTGCGCTCGCCCCCGCTGCCATTCCCGCCACAACGAAAGCCAGCAACGCGACAGTGGCCGCCCGCTTCACCATTTCGCTACCTCGCTTCCATCGGCGCATTCGCCCGCGAGCGCGGATCGGATGCCAGCCACTTGCCAAACTGATCTACCGGATCGCCGCCGCTTAAACCCAACAAGGTCTGGCGCAGTTGCGTGGAGTCTTTGTCGGTAGGTGTCGGCTGCAAGACTCCGTGTGCGTCCAATTGCTCGCCGCCTGCCATCTCTGCCAGTTGAATCAGCCATGCGGGCGCCCTGCCAGTCACGATGGGAGCTTCATCAAGACGCACTTCCCAGCCCTGCGGCGCTTCATTGTGGTCGACGTTCTCCCACGCCGTCAGGATCCATTTGCCATCGCTGGTAAACGCCGCGCGAATCGGCAGGTGCTGCGCTGTTGCCCCGGTTTCCTTGATCGGCCTGCCCGCCTCTACCCCGGTCATCGCGTCCCACGCCTGCGCCACTCCATCTTGCGACGCGGTAAGCACCCATTCGCTATTGGGGCTGAACGTTGAAATCAGGACCGTGTCACCCTCCTGCATCAGTTGGCTCACTCGGCTCGTGCTTGCCGCATCCCATACCTGCGCGGTGTTGCCGGAGGAAGTCGCGACCCATCGTCCGTTGGGGCTGAACTCCGCATCGGGCACCCAGTCATCCTCCTCAAGAACACCCGCTGGCGCGCCCGTTTGCACTGTCCATATATTCGACGCGTGACCAGTCGTTGAAGAGGCAACCAGAAGACGGCCATCCGGGCTGAAATTCGCACTTTTCACTTCTCCCTGGTGCATCATCTGCTTCCCGATTTGAGCGCCCGTCGCAACATCCCAAACGGTCACCGCTCCGCCATGCGACCAGGTGGCAATCATGCCTCCATCGCTACTGAAAACCGCACCGGTCGCATCTCCACCAAGCCGGATCGGACTTCCCTGCTGCCTTCCAGTGGTCACATCCCATAGTCGCAATTGGTTCGGCGACAACACGGCCAGCCGGCGGTTGTGCGCATCGAAAACCGCCGCATTGGGTGTCTCTGTCAGCGGAATTGATCCACCCACCGGTGCGCCCGTCATCGCGTTGCGGATCTGGCCCTGCATGCCCGACGTCGTGAACAGCAGCGTTCCGTCGGCGCTGCACGTCGCCAGCGACACCGGGCCTGTGGGCATCAACTGCCCTGCTGCATAGCCTGTGCGCGCATTCCAGATCTGCGCGCCGCTCTCGGTCACTGTCACCAGTCTCTCGTCGTCCGCGTTCAGGCAAACGGTTCTCAGTGTGCCTTTACCGCTGATTTCCGGCAACGCCGCAACACGATTCCACTTCCAGATGCGCGCCGTGTGGTCAAACGATGCTGTCACCACCAGCGACGAATCGGTCGGGCTAAACCGCGCCATGTACACGCCTCCGCTGTGCCGCATCGGCTCGCTCAGGGGTTGCCCGCTACGCGCATCCCACACCCGCGCGGTCCGATCGTATGAGGCGGTCACAACCAGTTTGCTGTCGGCGCTGAAGGTCGCCGCCTCAACCCAATCCGCGTGAGGCATCGGTTGCCCGATCGGGTTACCCGAGGGCACATCCCAAAGACGCGCAGTTTTATCGTACGACGCCGTTACGATGGTCTTGCTGTCCGGGCTGAAGGTGATTGTGCTGATCGGTTTGCCGCTCTCGTGCTGCAGAGGCCGGCCCACAGGTTGAAACGTCCGCGCATTCAGGATGTACCCTGTACCGTCATCGCCGGCCGTCGCCACCCATCGCCCGTCGGGGCTGATCACTGCTTCATTCACTTCGTCGTTGTGCAGCTTGTGCGCCTTCTCCGTGTGCGTCGCCAAGTCCCACAACCGCGCCTCGTGGTCGGCCGAAGCCGTCACCACCACCTGCGGCGCACTCTTGGGGCCCAGCTCCGCCGTCCACACCGTCTCCGATTTCGCATTCGGCAGCAGATGCACGAGCGAATTTTCTAACTGTGGGTGGGCGGGATTCGTCGCATCCCACACTCGCGCGGTGTGATCCCACGACGCGGTCACAATCTCCGTTCCGTCTGCCCTGAAGTGCGCGGAGTTCACCTTGCCGCCTTCAACGGAGATGTCGTGTTGCATGGCGTTGCCGATCTGCGCGCCCGTCCGCGCGTCCCACACTCGCGCCGTCCCATCCCAGGAGGCGGTCACCACCTTCGTGCCATCCGGGCTGAACTCCGCCGTATGAACCCAATTCGCGTGCCGCATCGGTTGACCGATCTTCTGCCCCGTCGCCGCGTCCCACACCTGCGCAGTTCCATCCTCTGAGGCGGTCACAATCCTCGTCCCGTCGGGACTGAAGCCTGCATCCTGAACCCCGCCTTCAGAATGCAGCGTCTCCAGAGGCAGCACCGCGTTGCGCAGCTCCGACACCGCCAGCGCAATCGCCTTCTGGTTTCCGGGGTTCTTATTCAATGCATCCGCCAGATACGCCAGAGAAATCGGCTCCTCGCCCCGCATCATCTCTGTGGCCGCAAACACTGAGTCCGTTTCGCTCGCCGCCATGCGCGCGCTCGCAGCCGCAGCCTGCGCATCGTGCCTTTTGCTCACCAGGTAGGCGGTTACGAAGCCGAAGATCAGGCAGAGCACCACCGCCAGCGAGCCCGCGGTGCGAATCATCTCGCGCTTTCGCAGCGATTCAACATGCTTAGCTGAAGCCTCAATGAATCGCCGTTCGGCGTCGTCTAACTGCCGTGGTTTTTCCGTCAACCAAGCCTGAGCACGCGCCAGCTTCAATCCCCACAGCAAGGCCTGCGTCTTCGCGTTTTCCTGCGCAGCTTCCCAGTCCGCGAGGTCCTGGTCCAGCTGCTCCTTCCCGGTCAGGAACTCCTTCTCTTCATCCAGCCAGTTCTTCAGCCGCGGCCATTTGCGCAGCAAAGCTTCGTGCGTCACTTCCACCAGCGCCACGCCGCGCTCGTGGCGCACCGTCAACAGGTAGGCTTTGGCCAGTCGCTCGATCAATGGCATAGCGCGGCTTGAGATTCTCGACATCTCCGCCGCGCGTCGCACATACTCGCCCTCCGGGTTTACACGCACCAGGCCGGGAATAAACGCTTCCTTGAGCGCCTGCAAATCCTCCGCCGTAGGATTCGCCTGGGCCAGCACCTCATCCGCCTTGCGCCTCACGGCATTTTCAAGCGGCGAAAGCTCCGCCTGCGCATCGCCCATCGCGCGATAGGCGTCTACCGTCATGTGTTTGGTGCTGCCTGTCTTGTCGAAAACCGACCGGTCGTAAAGCTCGCGCAGTGCGAATGCCAGCAGCGGCAGGGCATCGTCGGTTCGCGCATCCGCCATCATCTCCGTTATGAGTGCGTCGTCCACCGTCACGCCCGCCAGCTTGGCCGGTCCCAGCACAATGTCGCGCACCCGCTCCAGCGGCATCGGCTTCAGCCCAAACTGCTCGAACGGCGCAGCCAGCCGCGTCTCCTGCTGCAAATGGCCCAGGTAGTCCGAGCGCAGCGTCATCGTTGCCAGGTACGGCAGCTGCGCGCTCAGCATCGCGTTCAGCACCCTGAAGAATTTCTCGTTCTGTCCGCCGTCCGCGCCGCTGAACAGCTCCTCGCCCTGGTCGATCGTGATCAGAATGTGCGCTTCATTCTGCCCGTGCGCTGCACGAAGGTCTCGCGCCAGGTCCTTCAGCGCCCGTGCAGGATTCTCCCCTTCCATCTCGGTCCGCCATTGCCGCCAGTTCTTCGCGTCGTCGAGCGCCGAGGCGATCGCCAGCGCCAGCTCGTCCAGAGGTTCTCCCTGGGGACGAAACGGCGGCAGCACGATCCAGTTGTGCTGGTCCTGTTTCAAACGAGGCGCAACTCCCGCCCTCAGCAGCGACGACTTCCCTGCACCCGATGCTCCCAGCACCACCACGAGCTTTTCGCCACCCTGCACGCGCCTGGCTTCCAGCCGCTGAATCAACGCCCGAATATCGTCGTCGCGCCCAAAGTAGATTGCGGCGTCAGCCTCCTCGAAGGCCATCAACCCCGGATAGGGCAATCGCTTATTGTCCCAGTTGAGCCCGCCTCGCGCATTCAACGCAATACGCGTCAGCTCCGAGCGCAGCCGGTCCATCCCGCCTTCGCGATCTTTCACCAGGTCCAGCAGTTGGATATCGTCGCCAATAAACTTTTCTTTGGTCGGCGTCTCCACCAGCGGGAAGATCGCCTTGCCCAGCGCCCGCGCCTGCGCAAACTCCACAAAGCACCACTTGCTCTGGAACCAATTCGGGGTCAGGATCAGGATCACCGCATCGCAAGCCGAAATCTCGCGATACAGCGTGCTCTCCCACTTCTCTCCCGGAGCGATGCCTCGCTCATCGTCGAAGTCAAGAAATGTCGAGGTGAACCCCTGGGCGCGCAGCCACTCCAGCAACTCTGCCGCTTCCGTTCCATCCACGCTCGAATGACTGATAAAGATTTGCGCCACGCCACTCCCCCGGAAACAGAGCTTCGAACGATGCTGAGAATTGCAGGTAACGCCATCATAATCGCGTTTCTGCGTCGCGCGCGTCTTTCGCTCGCCGCAGGTACCATTGCCTATAATCAGGGTCGCGCGGCGCGGCCCTCCGGCGACCCACTCATTCTGGTTGTGTTGGAAACGGAGCACTTCAGTGAATCGACAAAATCTTACGAAAGCGATCATCCTCCTGGCCGCAGCCGCCGTAATCTCCTCTCCACCCGTCCTGCAAGCGCAGCAACCTGCCGTTTCACCGGCCCCAGAAATGCCCGCGGCCCAACAGATGGCGTCGGTCAAAGCGTCCCGTCCGCCCGCGTACTACGCTTGGAAAAATACACACGACGCGCAGCTGCTGGTCGATTTCGGCGGGCTCAATCGCTTCAAAGAGGCCGATGCCGCGCTACCGGCGCCAAAACCTGGCGAGCAGCGCGTCGTCTTTATGGGCGACTCGATCACCGAGGACTGGCACCTCGAAAAATCGTTTCCCGGCAAGCCCTATATCAATCGCGGCATCAGCGGCCAAACCTCGCCGCAGATGCTGGTGCGCTTCCGCCAGGACGTCATCGATTTGAAACCGAAGGTCGTTCTCATTCTGGCCGGCACCAACGACATCATGGAGAACACCGGACCGATGACGACCGGGCAAAGCGGCGAGAATATTGCCTCCATGGCTGACCTTGCCACGACCAACAACATTCGAGTGGTGCTGTGCTCGGTGCTCCCCTCATCCAAATTCGCCTGGTCGCCGGATCTGAAGCCCGCACCCAAGATCGTCGAACTAAATGAATGGATTAAAAAATATGCGGCTGAAAAAGGGTATATCTACGTGGACTATTACTCAGCCATGACGGATGAGCATGGCGGCCTTCCGCCCGCGCTGAGCGAAGACGGCGTTCACCCGATTTCCGCCGGCTTTGCCATCATGGCGCCACTCGCTGAGGCGGGAATTGAGCAAGCGCTGAAGCAACCGCATGATTGATGCTCTTGAATGCCGCCCTTAGCGCGGCAGCAACGCGCACTCTTCCGTTTCTCTCGCCTCGCTGACCATCGCAGCCATCTCGTAGGGGCCGGCCAATTGGCGCTTGCGCCGGGCAAATACCGCCACCGCATACGCGGCCCGGCGTCGCGCTCGCAGCTCCCAACGCGGCAATCCCTGCAGGGGTCGCGGATACGCCAGCATTGCGCTGATAAGAGATGCCTCGTCGAGGCTCAATCGATCGGCGTTTCTATTGAAAACTCTTTGCGCTGCCGCATTCGCGCCGATCAGCCCCGACCCGAAATAAGCGCAAGCCAGGTATGACCGCAGAATCTCAAGTTTCTTGTGGCGAAATTGAATCGCGAGAGCCAGGAATGCCTCGTAAACTTTCCGCTTCACCGTCGGCGCTCTGAATCCCGTCACGGTGCGCACAAACTGCATGTCAATGGTGCTTGCCCCTCCATGCTTTCGGCCTGTCAGCACCCTGAGAGTCTCCCGTAAAACTGAGCGTGCATCAACACCGGGATGATGAAAAAACCTTCTGTCTTCGAGAGCAATAGTCAACAGTTCCAGGGCCGTCAATGTGGCCGCGCAGGGCTGTGGCATCGCCCGAACATTCCGATCGATCCTTTGTAAATCGTCCTGTAGCCTGGTGAACCACGTTGCCGGCCTGGCCCACTTCGGCAGTTGCAGAGCCCTTCGCCCCGCACTCCATGCGGCAATCATGCGCCTCTTTCGCGGCCCATTCGATCCCGCCGCATCCCCTACGTTTGCGGTCACCCACTCCGCAATCGCTTCCGGCGTTGCGTCGCCGAAAAGATGATTCGGGCAGTCGGTGGTTGCTTCGTTCCCTGGAGCGAATCTGTGTCCCACCACATTCGCCGCGGCGATTCCATATTCTGCGGCAAGCCAGCGAACCAGCTCCGCACTCGCCATGCTCTGCGCATCCGTCAGGCGGTCGGCTGCCGTGCCCACATGCTCGATACCAATCGATCGTGAATTTGCAGTCTTCGCGTGCCACGCGGAAGATTCGTCGCGAACCAACTGGTAGATATCGCCGTTCTTGTCGACAACGTAATGAGCGGAGACTCGCGAATTGCGATTCAGAAACCAGTGAATCGTGCCCTCGACGGTCGCCGCCGTCGAGCAGTGCAGCACAATCATGTCGATCTCTGCCCCGTCGCGCGAGGAGGAGTTTGGGCTCTCGATAAAGCTCTTAATGGCTGGTTTCACTTGTCGCGCGCTTTTAGCCTGAAAATCCTTCATGCGTTCAACCTGCGCATCACCCAGGCAGCCCTGCACGAGCGTACCGACGCGCAAGTCGTTTTTGGTGGCTTCCGATGCAATCAATATACACTTCATTCTCTTTTGCCAGCGGCGCAGCTGCTCTCCGAAGGGCTTATGCAGGTCACGCATCATTTCATCGTGATTTACTCTCATAGAATGACCGGATGAGCGCACTTCGCCCATGCCTCGGATGTGTCATCAGAAGGTGAAAGACGACAACCATGCCTGGCAAGTTCAATATCTTCAACTCGGTCGGACGCTCTAACGCGAACCTTTTTGGTGATGTGACAATCATCCAGAAACTGCTGAATCTCAAGGTTCCTTTTCCGCTTGATGTTGATGGACTTTGCGGGCCCGCGACCATCTCCGCAATCGAAGCCGTCCAGCGCCATCATCTGCTCACGAAGCGGCCTACAGGAAAGGTAGAGCCGAACGACCCGACGTTCAAGTTTCTCGCGCGCGACATTGCACCCGATGCACTTGGTGACGAGCAGATCGCCTGGGGATCAAAAGTCAGCGCCGCGTTCAAGGCAAAGCTGACTCAGATTGCCCGGAACATCGGCGTCGATCCGAACTTCCTGATCTCGGCCATGGCCTTTGAGACGGGCGAGACCTTCAGCCCATCGATCACGAATCCCGGCGGCGCCACCGGCCTGATTCAATTCACGCCCGCCACCGCGATCGAGCTCGGCACCACGACCCACGACCTGGCCTCCATGAATGTCGTCGACCAGATGGACTATGTTGAGAAGTATTTCGATCCGTACAAGAAGAGTCTCGAGACCATCGAGGATCTCTACATGGCCATCCTTTGGCCGGCCGCAATAGGCAAAGCCAACTCATGGGTCCTCTTCAGCAAACCGAGCGCCCAATACGACCGAAACTCCGGCCTCGACACCGATAAAGACGGCCATGTAACCAAGGAAGAGGCGGCAGCCATGGTCAGGGCGAAGTTACTGAAAGGCAGAGGAGCGGGATACTTCGGGTAAGCCCGTTGCCGACATTCTGGCGCTGGCACAATTGCGCAGCCAAACAGCATTCACCCGTTGCCCCGCACAGTGCTCATGAGCACAACACGCTGGTTCCGCGCCTTCCAGCGCTTTGGCCAGCAATCGGCGATTCTGTGTGCCCTGCGCCAAGGCGAGCGCCACTTTACTGTTTTCCTGTGCGCAGCTAACATGGACGGCGACATCGTCTGAGGAGGTCACCGATGGGCCAGGAGCGGGCAGGACTCGGGAAAGATTTGTTGAAGCCCTTTGCAAAAAAGTGGCTGGCGGGCGGCCTGTTTGTCGCCGCATGCGCTTTTGCCGGAACCGGTTTGCTGATCAGGGTATCGGCGGCCCAGGAGGACGCCGATGCCTACGCGCGCGACCCAAGCGCCCTGATCGCCGCTTACAAGCACGTCGAGGTGGCATCCGTCTCCGATGCGATCGAGCAGCTTTCACACCAGAAGATGTATCTCTCGCATAGAATGCAGCCGTTGTTCCCGGCGAGATTTGCCGGCTATGCGCTGACTGTTCGCCTGAAGAAAGAAGAGAACGACGATTCTCACGCGCTGGATGGGATGCTGACTGCGATTGATCAGGGCGACAAGGATTCAGTGTACGTAATGTCGATCGAAGACGGCGCGGATATCGCAGGCATGGGAGGGCTGATGGGCACCGCGATGGAAGCGCGCGGTTTCAGCGGTGCCGTAATTGATGGCAGCGTTCGCGACACAGCCTATCTGCGCAAGATCGGATTTCCGGTCTACGCAACCGGGACTACTCCGGCGACGGCTGTGGGCCACTACCGTTTTGCCGGATCGCAGATCACGGTGGTTTGCGATGGCGTCACGGTTCACTCCGGAGACATTGTGACCGCGGACAATGACGGCGCGGTGGTTGTTCCCCGCGAAAAAGCGGTACAGGTGTTGTTGCTCGCGCAGCAACTCGACTTCAAAGAGCACTCCATGTACCCGCTGATCGAGAAAATGAAGTCGATCGAGGCGGCAGTAAAGCAGTTTGGCAGATTGTGAATTCGCCAATCGCCCCATTCTAGGCGCGCCGAATCAAGTCCAGCTTATTGTCGAACTTTAGTCCCGCGCCTCCCCGGACGGGCAGAGGCGCGAGACGGCTCCAGCTCTCCTAGAACTGGTACTTCGCTGCGAGTTGCAACTGGCGCATCAGCGGTACCTCGTTTGCGGGATTGGTGTTTCCGGTGATACGGCCGAAAGTGGAGGAGTTGTAAGTCAAGTTCGGATTGGGCCAGTTCGGGTGATTGAGTGAGTTGAATGCCTCAAAGCGGATCGACAACGAATGCTTTTCGTTGTAAGGCATGTTGAACACCTTATGCAACGAGGCATCCAGGTTGGTAATCCCAGGCCCTGTGTAGCTGCCGCGCGAGACGTTTCCGTAGAAACCGGGGGCGGCGGGAGTGTAGGCAGCTTTATTTACCCATACGTTCAGCGTTCTCGCACTCCCGCTGAGGTAAGGGCTGGTCCCGGTTGCATTGGGCCGATCCAGGTTGCCGCCAGGGTTAGCAACACTGGCGTTGTCATAACCGAGGAGGGGATACCCGACAGCGCCGGTCTGGTGGGTAAAGATGCCGCCCACTTGCCAGCCGCCAATCACGGCATCCAGGACCTTGTTTTCAATCGGTACCAGCTTGCCGGGGCCGATGGGTAATTCGTAAAGTGCCGAGCCAACGATGCGATTCCTCACATCGAATGCGGAACGGCCGTAGTCACAGGGGAGGCACTCGTTGTTCTGGGGGAACAATTGTTCATTTCCCTGGCTACGAACACCGCTGGTTTCGTCGAGGGATTTGCCCCAGGTGTACGAAGCGATCACGTTGAGGCCTTTGCTGAACCGGCGGGTAGCTTTTATGCTGAACGCGTTGTAATTGGCAATGCCCCAGTCGTGCACATATTGGATTCCCCCCATGTTCGCGAAAGGGGTTCGAGAGGCGACCGTAGTGGCAGCGCCATTGCCGATGTATCCGTATGGAGTTGCAATGTTTGCATTTTTGAACCCATAAAGATGACGGCTCACCGAACCCTGGTATCCCATTTCGAACGACCAGTCCTGTCCAACTTGCCGCTGGATATTGAGCATAAACTGCTCGGTGTAGCTGGTTTTATGGCTGACCGCGTTCGCGAACGCGGTGCTCGGCGGAAGATTTGCGATTGCACCACCGCCAGCACCCGGCGTTGCGTTGGCCCAGGTAAGGCTGGAATTACCGAATATTCCCGAGGCCGAGTCTGTATTTGTATACGTCACACGGCCGGCGATGTTACGAGCCATGTCGAAGTACGCGTTGCCAATGTCTTGCGTGTAGAAGATACCGTAGCCGGTGCGAATCACCGTGCTCGAAGTCGGTGAGTACGAGATACCGAATCGCGGCGCAAAACCCAGGTAATGGGTATCGAGGAGTGGACCATTGGGCAATATTCCGTTGCTGCAAACCGGCTGAGGGCCGTGGGTAGTTGTCCACTTGATCGAAAGGCCTTGATACACATTTGCGGGTGTGCAGTTGCCCTGGCGGACATAGAAGGGCCACTGGCTCTCCGGGTACGTGGTGCTGATGTCGCCCAGCTTCGGCATCACCTGAACATCGACGTTGAAGTTATTGCCAAAGGTATCGTTCCATGGAGGGGTCAGTTCATACCGGAGGCCCGCTGAAATCGTGAGCTTGGGCATGATCTTGTAGGTGTCATCGAAATAGTAGGCTTGCACGTTGCGCACGTAATTCGCGTCCGCAACAGCTACTGCAGTCGTCGCCTGGTAAAGATCGCCGAGCAGGAAATCGGCGAGCGAATCGCCTCCCGAGAGCGTCGCGTTTCCGACTGTGCCCGATTGCAGGGCGGTGGCGATGGGCTCGGAGCTGAATTGCCCGCGCGAGAACTGGTTGCCCAACTGATTAAACGTCTGGCGATTGTACTCGAATCCGAACCGCCACGAATGTTTGCCCTTCACCCAAGAGACGTTATCGACGATCTGCCAGGTAGGATCATTCAAAACGTAGGGCCCATCCCCGCCGCGATCCCCAAGGCCGCCTCCAGCGCCCCAAATGGCCTTTGTTGTTCCCGCTGGCCCCGAGTTAAAAGCAACGTCTGGAATTCCCCACGTTGAGGGGTCGCCGGCACTCAGTCCCGGGATGCCGAGCCCGCCGACCACATTGTTTGTGTATGCCGCCAACAAACCAAGGGAGTTGAAGAAATGGGTATATCCAAAGCGTGCTTCGTTCACAATGTGGGGAGTGATGGTGAATGTGTTGGAACCCATGTACTGGTAGTACTGGGTAATGATCTTGCTGCCCGCTCCCATGAATCCAGTGCTTAGAACGTCTTCGTTCCCCGAGCTGTAGCGGAAGGCAAACTGCAACTTCTGGGACTGGATGTAATCTCCACGGACGGTCAAGCCCTGACGATCCTGTGGTCCCTTGGTGACGTACCCGTAGTTCGCGACCGGCGAACCACCCGAGTAGTACGGTGCCGTGCTTGTCCCCAGGTACTTCAGCAACGCCGTGGACTGCATCGCTATTCTGCCTGGAGGAATGGTGTTGTTGGGAAAGGGCGTCTTTCCGAAGCCGTTGGCGTCTCCGGTTGCCGGATCGTAGATGATGACCGGCGCTCCGGCGGCGGTGGTGAAGCCCTGGAAATTGCCACCTGCTATCGCTGGAGAGGGAAGGGTTGCAGAGCCAAAACCGGTGGAGCGGATCTTTTTCCATTCGTCGTCGACCATGAAGAAGAACTTGTCTCGTCCATCGTAGAGTTTGGGAATCCTGATGGCGCCATCGAGTTCGAATCCGTAGTCGTTCCACTTGAAGGGGGCTACACTGGGAGGGGCGGCGTTGTACGGAAAATAATAGGGATTTGCATCCGCGGTGTTGTTACGGATGAAATCGTACATGGCGCCGTGATAGGTATTGGTGCCGCTCTTGCTGACGACGTTAACCTGCGTAGCCTCGTGCCCGAACTCAGCCGGATAGACACCCGTCTGGACCTTAAATTCCTGTATGCCGTCCAGAGAGGGCAGGGTCACATAGGTTACAAAATCAGGGTCGGTATTGGCCACGCCGTCCAGCGTGTAGTAGTCCCACATAATTCGCTGGCCGCCGACTGAGATTGACTGCGTGGCGCGCTCGGTGCCCATACGCGCGCTGGCCTGACCTGACGCAGGTGCAAGCGTATTGACGTTCGACGAAAGTGCCACCAGGCTCAGGTAGTTTCTGCCGTTCAGCGGTAGCTCGTTTACGGCCGCGTTCTCAATCACAGTGCCGAGTGTGGCGTTCTCGACCTGAAGAAGAGCGCCTGTCGCTTCAACCGTGACGGTTTGCGTGACCTCTCCTACCGCCATTGCGAAGTCCTGGCGCAGCGCTTGCTGCACCTGCACTTCAATGCCTTTGCTCTCGGCGGCCTTGAAGCCCTGGTGCGTGGCCTGAATGTTATAGACGCCCGGCGGAACGTCGGGAAAAAGGTAATCGCCTGAGCTGGTGGTGACCGTGGAGCGTTCCGCGCCGGTCCCCACATTTTTCAGGGCGACCTTGGCGTCAGGAATCACAGCTCCCGTCGGATCGGCGACGTGTCCGGAGACCGACCCGGAGGTCTG
>Ga0265330_10000118_pt1 | contig 63947 bp, 46 predicted proteins | sample 41919metaG_FD_202083 | JGI IMG/M metagenome (GOLD analysis project Ga0265330, IMG submission 202083) | Rhizosphere microbial communities from Carex aquatilis grown in University of Washington, Seatle, WA, United States - 4-19-19 metaG | ecosystem: Host-associated > Plants > Roots > Rhizosphere...
CACTGCCTGTCTTGAACTGCACCTGCTCCAGGATGACGATCTCACCCTGCGTGACCCGTACGGCTCTTGGGCAGCCGTTCTTTTGCGGATCGCTGTCGGCCGGGCCCTTCTCGTTGGGGCAGGCGTCGACGTCGTCGCGGATGCCGTCGCCGTCGGTGTCGGGCGGGCAGCCGTTTTCATTGGGATCGCTGTTGGCCAAGCCCTTGACGTCAGGACACGCATCGTCCTGGTCTGCAATGCCGTCGCCATCGCGGTCAGGCGGAGGCGGCGGGCAGCCGTTCTTGCCCGGATCGTCGCTGGGTACGCCCGGCTCATCCGGGCAGGCGTCGCTCTTGTCCGGGATGCCGTCGTGGTCGCGGTCCGCGGGCTTGCGTGGTTTGGGCGGCGGAGGCGGCAGGGGCGGCGGAGGTGGCGGAGGTGGCGCCGGCGCGGGCGCATAGGCCACCGAGAGCAGGCCCCGCAGGGCGGGTGTACCCAACCCGTGGGTGAACCCCGGACCCGCCCCTGCGCCCAACACGAACCCTGACAGATTCACCCGCAGTCCCAGGATGCCTTCCATGTTGGTGGTGGCGCGGGTGAAGCGGTCGCTGCCAACCATCACCGTCGTTCCATAGATCTCGGGTCCGATCTGCAGCATCTTGTCGGCCAGAAGAAGCCCAATGCCGGCGCCGAAGATCAGTTGCGTTCCCATGGTGGTGCCGCCGAAGCTGACCTCGTTGCGGATATCGACTCCGGCAGTGGCCGCGTAGGCCAGCATGGGAATCTCACCCGAGAACCCCAGCACCGGAGTGCCGTGCACCTTGCCGTCGCCGCCAAACTTGTCCTTGTTTCCGGTGGGCACGAACACATGCCCGCCCAGAGTGAGGCTGGCCAAGGATCGCGCTTCACCCACCAGCCGCACGCGTGCGCTCAGCCGCAGATCGCCTGCAGCGAATCCCGACGGCGACTGCTCCGTAAATCCTGCCACGGTCGGGTTCTGGCCGCTCAAGAGCAGGGTCAGGGGCATGTCAGCCGCTACCAGGAGGCGGTCCCATAGGGTCACGCCGGCAGCGACGTGCACAAGCAGCTGGTTCTTGACTATGTCGCCAAGACGCACGTCGCCCGGCTCCTGGTAGAGGGACAGCGGGCGATAGGCGTAGTCGCCCAGAAGCATGAGCCGAGGCAGAAGATGTCCGCCAGGATCGCCGCCCTCGACGCCGAAGAATCGATCGCCGGGCAGCGACGGTTGAAACCGGTCGAGCGAGAAGCCACCCTTCTGCGCCAGGGTTGAAGGCGCCCATCCGAGCACCACGGCCAAAACCAGACTTGAGAACGATCGAACGATGACTTTGTTCATGTTTCCTCAGCGCGGGCGTTGGGTTCGCACGTGAAGCGCACTGCGATCAGAGGCCGCAGCGTGGCACGAATCATACAGGAAAAACGCCCAAAAAGGCAGCGTCGTTCCTTGCCGGAATGAACTCTTCCTTTCGCCGGCCAAGGAACTAATCTGCAAAGCATGTTCAAAGAACTCGTCGCGCGAGCGATGGTGAAGCGCAGCAAGAGCCGTCGGTTTCCAGTGGAGTATCTCGAACAGAAGCACGTGAATCTCGACGAGCCGTACCCCAACGACAGCTCCTACTTTTACGGCAGCGACAAAGCGGGAAACGCGTTCATCACGCGCATGGCTTTCCGCGGTCCCGCACGGCCGCACGAATTCTGGTTCGATTTTCGCTTTCCGGAATTGGGATTCTTCGGCATCAAGGATGACCCCGGACCCGACGGCGACGGCTTTCAGATGGGGGCGCTGAAGTGGGCACCCGTCGAAGTCGGAAAGAAGTGGCGCGTCTCCTACCAAGGTCCGGTGGCGGATGGGCAAGGCCAGCCGCACCATTGCCAGGCGGATCTACTTTTCACCGGCGAGCATCCTCTCTACGACTACGCCAGAAGCTCCGACCGGAATCTTATCGCCCAAGCCATCGCTTCCGAGAAATGGACCAAGGCGTTCTTCCACGCCATGAAGGATACCCACCAAGTCCACTACGAGCAGACGGGGAACTTCGTCGGCAGCATAGAACTCGATGGCAAACGGCACGACTTGAATCTGCGGGCGTCGCGCGACCACTCTTTTGGCTCACGCAATTGGCTCACCTGGGACCGTCACTACTGGTTCACCGGAATCTCCGATGGCGGCACTCACTTCACGGTCACAACAATTAAGTGGCAATTTCTCGGGCGTTTGACCGCCGGCTTTGTCACCAGTCCCGACGGTGCGACCGACGCCATCGTCGAAACCACGGATTTGGAAACCATCCATCGCGATCAGCTGAAGCCCGATCACGGCACCATCGAGATCCTCACTCGCAGTGGAAAGAGGCACATCTTGGAATTCCAGCGGCACGGGGAATTCCCCTATCTGCACGACGGCAAGTACATGATGCGCGAAGGGATTGCGACCTACCGATTCAACGGGATTGACGGCCTGGGCATGGCCGAGTACGGATTCCACGCCGACCTCTACCAGGTGGACTGACGCTTGTTCCGTTTCATTCGCGACGTGCAGGATCAGCCCGTGGGAGGCAAGGCCCGCGGGCTCAAGCTGTTGCATCAGCTCGGGCTCAGGGTTCCTGAAGCGTTTGTTATCGTCCATCCTGATGGCAACGAGATCTCGGACGACCTCCTGGCCACACATCTGCGGGCTCTCGGGCAGGGTCCCAAGGCCGTACGTTCGTCCGCAATGAGCGAAGACGGATTGCATGCCTCTTTCGCCGGCCAATTTGAAACCTATCTGAATGTGAGCGGCACCGAAGCCGTGAAGACGGCCATCGGCAGGTGCGTGGCGGCTGCTTCATCTGAGCGGGTGTCCCGGTATTCTAAGGAAATCCACGACCGGGCTGACACTCGTATCTCAGTCATCGTGCAGAACATGGTGCCCGCCCGCAAGGCCGGGGTCATCTTCAGCGCCGATCCGGTGTCCAACCGCAGGGACAAGATGGTCATCAATGTCGCGCCCGGCACGGGCGACGATTTGGTCAGTGGTAACAAGGATGCCGTCCAGTATCTGGTCTTCGCCAGTGGCAAAGACGTGGCGTCGCAAATCGCCAGGAATGGCGACCTGCTGTCGGCGGCGCAGGTCGGGGAACTGATGGCCGGGGCCAGAAGGGCAGAGCAAGCGTGCGGTCAACCGGTGGACTTGGAATGGGCCATTGACAGCGCTGGCGTGATTCATTGGTTGCAAGTACGGCCCATTACCACACTCGACGACGTCCATTTCAACGAGCTCGACGATGTGAAGCAACCGAGCGCGGACGTCTGGTCTTTGGGAAATATCGGCGAAATGATGCCGGGAGTTGTCACTCCGCTCACCCACGCCGTCTGTGGCCGCGCCATTGATATCGGATTGGGTTACCTGGCAGCCCGTTCTGGCGTTATCCCAATGAGGGATATCCGGAAATGGCGGTCGCTGGAACTCTTTTACAACCGACTTTTCTTCAACCTGAGCCGGTACATGCTTTACGTTCAGCGGCTGGCACTGAACAAAAAGGAGAACGTCATCGTTTCTCTCAGTGCGGCCGACGTGCCCGAATTGAAGGTTGGGAAATTGGATCCGACTCTTCTGCGCTGCTTGCGCTTCGTCAAGCAGATCACCGCTGTCCAATTTGCCGGCCGGAGCGTAAAGAAGCTGCGGAAACTCGAACAAGGGTTCCAGCTGGAAATCACCGGGGATCTTTGCAAGGACTACGAAACCCTAGATTTCGCCTTTGAATGCCTGGTGGATGCTTTCTGTTTTCACCTCCTGGGCTCGGCGCAATCGGGTTTCTACTACTCGATCCTAATGGCTATTGTGACCGGCAACAAACGGCTGCCCGAGGCGCGGGACCACGCCCTAGCAGCGCAGCTTCTTGCCGACAATCCCGATATCGAAAGCGCCGACGCTGTCAAGTCACTCGAACAGTTTACTGAGCTCGTGCGCGGTTCCGCCGGGTTCGCCGAGTTGTTAGCGTCCGCCACTTCCGCCGACGCTCTACGGCTGATCGAGGAGCGTGCTCCAACCGGCGTCCGGGACAGCTACCGCGCGTTCCTGCAAAGGCACGGCCACCGTTGCGTACGAGAAGCGGAGTTGCGAGAGAAGCCTTGGGAAGAGGATCAGGAGCAACTGGTGTCCATGATCCAGGCGTCGTTGAGAGCAGGCAAATTGTCGCAGGGCAAACACGGCAGCGCTCAGGAGCTGCGCGCCCTGATGAAGCAACAGCTCACGCTCACCCAGCGCGTATTCATGAACCTATTCAAAGGAGCCGCCCGCAAAGCAGTTGCCAACCGCGAAATGACCAAGGCTCTGTCCATGAAGATGGTCAACAAGACCCGGCAGGCATGCCGGAGCTATGCCAGGGCGCTGGTGGAACATGGCCTGCTCGACGACACCGACCAGATCTACTTTCTCACTCGAGAGGAGATCAGGCGACTTATCGCGGATCGTGATCCCGCGTGGAAAGCCAAGGCCAACAAACGCCGACGCCAGCTCCCTGAGACCGCCAAGCTGCAATTCCCATTGATGAACGTGGGCATTCCCGAGCCGCTGGAAGAGGAAGAGGTGGTTGCCATCACTGGCCACCAGATAAGGGGCATCCCGGTCAGCCGCGGTACGGTGAAAGCCCGCGCCCGCATCGTGAACCGTGTGGCCGAGGCAGCAGCGCTGCGGCAGGGCGAGATCATGGTTGTGTCGTTCACCGATATCGGCTGGACACCTTACTTCAGCCTGATTGCGGGACTGGTCACCGAAATCGGAAGTCCCTTGTCCCATGGCGCCGTGGTGGCTCGCGAGTACGGCATCCCCGCCGTGGTCTCCGCCAAGGGTGCCCGCGCATTCATCAAGACCGGAGACATGGTCGCGCTGGATGGAGGAAGAGGGACTGTCGAGGTGGTCGACGAATAGCATGCGGCCTTCCACGAGCGATCTCGCGCGACGACCAATGCGTCAGTGGGCGCTTTGTCAGCACAGGTGAGACATTGTTGGCGCGCGATTTTTTCACACCGACAGGTAACGCCTGTTACCCAGAGGTGACGCTCGTCTCGGCCTGTACTGGCTCGCAAGCGGGTTGTGTCGCAACCGACGCGCCTAGTCGGGCCGCTTGGAGATGATCGTGGGCGCGCCCAATTCGCTCTTGGGCGCACTGTGGTATTGCTGTAGGCGGTACTGAACGGTTCGCACGCTCATGCCGAGAATCTCGGCCGCCCTCGTCGTGGAACCGCCGGTCGCCTCCAGGGTGGTCAGAATGGCGTGCCGTTCGATGTCTTCCATCTTGGACCCTGGGATGCGCAGGGCGGCCGTGCCCCCGGCGGCGGGCCCCACGTTAGGCGGGAGTTCCGCGGCCGTCACGCGCGGCCCGCTGGCCAGCACCACCGCGTGCGCGATGGCGTTCTCCAACTCACGCACGTTTCCTGGCCATTCGTAGGCTGCCAGTTTCTCCAGAGCCTCGTCGGAGAACCCTTCCAAAGTCTTCTTCTCCTCGCCGGCATACTTGCGCAGAAAGTACATCGCGAGCGCCAGGATGTCAGAAGGGCGCGCACGCAAAGGCGGCAGATCCACGTTGACCACGTTGAGACGGTAGAAAAGGTCTTCGCGGAAACGGCCGCGGCCGACCTCTTCGCGCAGATCGTGGTTGCTGGCCGCGATCACGCGCACATCGACCTGGAGGGTCTCTGTGCCGCCCATGCGCTCGAAGGTCTGCTCCTGCAGAAAGCGCAGCAGTCTCACTTGCAAAGCAGGCGGAAGGGCCGAAATCTCGTCGAGAAACAGGGTGCCGCCGGCCGCTTGGCACAGCCGCCCTTCTCGGCGTCCCGCGCTGCCGGGCAGGGCGCCACTCTCATGGCCGAACAACTCACTTTCCAGAAGCGGTTCGGCCAAAGCCGCACAGTGGAGCTTGAGAAAAGGTTCTTTGGCACGCGGGCTGTGTTCGTGAATGGCGGCGGCGATCAGCTCCTTGCCTGTCCCGGGCTCGCCGGTGATGAGCACGCTGGCCTTGGATGCCGCCACTTGCGGCAGCACCTTGAACACATTCTGCATGGCAGGTGAGCTACCCACCAGATTGCTGTAGCTATAGCGCTCGGCCAAGCGCGCGCGCAGCTGTTCGGCCTCGCGGTGAAGCCGCACGCGATCCATCTCGCGTGCGACAACCAGGGATAGCTCCGTGAGATCGAGCGGCTTGGTCAGGTAGTCGGCCGCGCCCTCTTTGAGTGCCGTGACCGCTGTCTCCACATCGGCAAAGGCTGTGGTCACGATCACCGGCATGTCGTGCCCGCCGCTGCGCAGCTTGCGCAAAAGCTCCAGTCCGTCCATGCCCGGCATCTTTAGATCGGTCAGCACCAGATCTGGGACGAAATCAGGCACTTTCCCCAACCCCTTGAATGCGTCGGCTGCGGTCTCGACCATGTAGCCAGCCTCGCGCAAGGCTTCGGCCAGTGCGCCCCGGGCGTCGGCGTCGTCATCCACCACTAGGATTCTGCCCTTCATGGCGGCTTCACTCTGCAACACTTGCGCCAGTTCCTCCAATCTTGCCAGTTCAAGCGAACGCGGCGGGTCGAACCTCACAAGCACGATGCGAGGCGACCACAGGGGAACAAGGCTTGCATCGTTTCCCCAGCATGACGGGCGGGTTGTGGGATCTAATCTCGACACAAGGGATCCGAAGCAGCGCTGACTCGGAAAAGGCGACGCACGCCGAGTTCCCCTGCCGGGAAGGCCCGCCTGCAGCTGACACCCAGCCGGCCAATGGCAATGGCGAATCGGTTCCGGTGCTGACCCGCGAGGCTGCGACGCGGTTCGAATATGTGAGCCGAATTGGGGCGGGCGGCATGGGGGCGGTTCATTGTGTGCGCGACAAGAACCTGCTGCGTGAAGTGGCAATCAAGGTCCTAGCCCCGTCGCTGGCTGATGACCCCAAGTACGTCAGACGCTTTCTCGCGGAGGCGCAGATCCAGGCACAGCTCGATCATCCCAACATCGCGCCCGTGCATGATCTGACCCTGGATCACGAAGGAACCAAGTACTTCACCATGCGCCTGCTGCACGGCCGCACCCTGGGCGACTGGATCGCGGCGGCCTACGATTCGCCGACACCGGCGGAAACCATGCACGAGATGCTAGGGGCTTTTCTCAAAGTCTGCGACGCGGTTGCTTTTGCTCACAGCCGGGGCGTGCTTCATCTGGACATCAAGCCCGAGAACATAATCATGGAGGATTTCGGCACCGTGTATCTGATGGATTGGGGGTTGTCGCGTTTGAGCGCGCGCGATCCCGAAGGGAGGGACCAAGTGGCCCTGTCGCCCGAGGCTGCGGGCGGGGTTGTCGCAGGCGTGGTGGGATCGCCTTCGTATATGTCGCCCGAGCAGGCCAAAGGAACAGAGAGCTTGGTCAGCGAGCGAACCGATGTCTTCGGGTTGGGCGCGGTCTTGTATGCAATCCTGGCGGGCCGGCCGCTCTACCACGCGGATTCGATCGACGACGTTCTGGAGCAAGCGCGCGCGGGCCAGATTCCGTCTCTGCCCAATGCGCACCGGGGCCTCCCGTTGCCCTCCCGCATTTGCCAGATAGCGCGAAAGGCCTTGGCGTTTGATCCGCAGGATCGCTATCAGAGCGTGATCGAGCTCAAGCGTGAGGTCGAAGGATTCTTGCAGGGAGGGATTGCATTTCCGTTGGAAAGCTTCGCGGCAGGGGAGCGCATCGTGACCGAAGGCGAGATCGGAGACAGCGCCTTTGTCATCGTCAAGGGGACTTGCGTCGCATACGCCGCAAGAGACGGGAAACACAGCGCCGAGAGCCAATTGGGGATCGGCGCGGTTTTTGGCGAAGAAGCGGTGTTTCGGCCAGGTCCTCGCAGAGCTACGGTCAAGGCAGTGAGTGATGTCTCGGTGCGTTTGGTCACACGCAAGATGCTGGACGAGGGAATGGGGCGCGATTCGTGGTTCGGGGCTTTTGTCGTGGCCCTGGCTGACCGGCTCGCCCAGGCGGAGGCTCGGTCAACCAGCGCTTCAGCATCGGACGACCGGCCAGCGCCAGTGGAGAGAGTGTAGTTGGGGACGGACGGGCTTTTCAAACGCCTGTGGACTTCCTGCCGCGTCCTGATATCGTTTACGTAGTCCTTTTCACGTCGTTTCCGTTCTGCCACGGTCTTCCATTTGGCGAGCCAGGGCGTTCCGGCTAGCGAGGCGCATAGGGACAATGGCCCGGTTACCAGGGCAAAGCGCGTGGACCGCGGAACCGTCCACTGACAGAAGAACGAGGAGAACGACATGGCGAAGAGGCTGTACGTAGGCAATCTGGCCTACAGCGTGACTGAAGCGGATCTGCGCGAGGTCTTTACTGAGGCGGGCAATGTGGCCGACGTGAAGGTTGTGCTCGACCGCGAGAGCGGGCGACCGCGCGGCTTTGCGTTTGTCGAGATGTCGACGGACGACGAGGCGGCCAAGGCCATGGAGACGTTGAACGGTCGCGAGATCCAAGGACGCGCAATCAGCGTCAGCGAAGCACGTGAGCGAAGTGGCGGCGGTGGTGGTGGAGGCGGCGGTGGTCGCGGCGGTGGTCGCGGTGGTTTTGGCGGCGGTGGCGGCGGTGGCGGTCGCGAGCGATCAGGCGGTCGCTGGTAGCCTCCAGGCTGGCGAGCTGAGCCCATCCTCCTGCCGGGGCGGAAATGCGCCCGCAAGATTGGGGTGGGATCTGTTCAGATACCTTCTTGCTCGTCTTTCACACTTTGCGTGGTAGTTTGAATTTGTCCTTTCCACGTCGTCTTCCCTCCCCGCCCGGGGCGGTGACCTTTCGGTCAGTTTCCCGGGGCAGTCAAGGCAGCCGAAGCGCTCAGGACTGAACGGAAGGAACACAAATGGCACGTGTCACGGTTGAGGATTGCATTCAGGCAGTGGGAAATCATTTCGCGCTGGCTGTACTTGGCGCCCAGCGCGCTCGCGCACTGGCCAAGGGCGCGATTCCTTTGGTCCAGTGCGACAACAATCCCGGTGTGACCGCGTTGCGCGAGATCGCCGCGGGCAAGGTATCCTTTCACGAGGAACTCGACCACGTGCTGCATCTGCATGCCGAGGGCGTCAAGGTTCTCGACGGCACCCGCAAGCGGCGGCGAAGCGGAGATGGCTCGTTTCCCGTCAGCGCGTCAGCCGAACGGAAACGGTAGTCGCGTGGGGAGCCCGCCGGCTCCCCCTGCGGGGACTTCGGGACCGACAGCCCACCCCGCCCGCCCCGCGCTTCGCGCGCCCTCGTCGCCGGCGGCGCACCATCGTGGGAGGGCATGGCGAGGCCGAGCGAAGCGAGCGGGGTGGGGGCGGGCGTGTGGGGCCGAAGGGCAGAGCGAACCCTTTCAGGGTTCCCATATCAGAGCTCACATGGGCATCGGCCAAAGAATCGGCGCCGTTTGCGACGATATTAATGGCATTTGGTCGATCTCTGAGCTATGCACATCGGTCGGCTCGCTTGAACACCGGGCTGTGCGTTGGGATTTGACCCGCGCAAAAATGAACAAGGAGCCGCGATATGGGTAAGAGACTGTACGTTGGGAATTTGTCTTTCTCGATCACTGAGGCTGATCTTCGTGAGGCCTTCAAGGCCGAAGGTCACGATGTGTCCGAGGTGAAGTTGGTCACGGATCGGGAAACCGGCAGGCCGCGTGGCTTTGCCTTTGTGGAAATGGCTACGGACGAAGGGGCAGCCCACGCCATTGGCAGCCTCAACGGCCGCGACCTGCAGGGTCGCACGATCACTGTCAGCGAGGCGCGCGAGCGCACGGGTGGCGGCGGTGGTGGCGGTGGTGGTGGACGCGGCGGGCGTGGCGGCGGCGGCGGCGGTCGCTGGTAAGCGGCTCGCACACAAGCACGTAGATTGAGAAGGCTATTCCGCACTCAGCGTGGGATAGCCTTTTTTCTGTGCGCGCAGATCGGCCAGGGTGAGCGGTAGCGTGTGCGACTCGCTCTCCGTCTTCCCGCCAAACGCCCACGAACTCAGACGAGCCGGGAGCCGGCCTAGCAGCGGCCCCGAATTTCCCGACAAGCCGTAGAGCTACGCCGCTGCCTGGCGTTTGCTTTCGCGTTCGGCGCGGACTTGCTCGATGACCAATTGCAGCCGCGGCAGTACGTCTTCGGCGGTGTAACGGATCATGTGCTCGCCCGAAATGGCCAGCGAGAACGCGCGGGCCAGACGCCGCGGCGTTCGCCAGATGGCCCGCCCCAGGAAGCGCCAGTAGGCGCGGCGGTAGCGGCCCAGCACGCCCTGGAAGAGCATGGAAAAGACCACACAGCGCAGGGCATAGAACCAAGGAAGGGCGAAGTGAGAATCGCCGCGCGGGCGCAGTTCCAGCACCCGGTTCACCCGTTCGAAATAGGCGGCCGGGGTGTACACGGCGGCGAGCAAACGGCGATAGGACTCGAGCAGTTCCACTTCGTCCATCTTGGTGCGGAAGTTGGTGCGTCCGAAGGTCTCGCCGCTGGATCGTTCCAGCATGCGGTCCTCGCGAATCAGGCGCCGCTCTAGTTGCGTTCCCGGCAGCGCGCCCAAGATGCCCACCATGGATTGAGGGATGCACGATTTTTCTATCCATGCGCGCTGGCGTTCGATGGCAGCCGCATCGTCTGAATCGAAGCCCACGATAAACCCAGCCGACACGTCGAGCCCGCCGCGAATCAGCTTGTTCACCGCCTCGTGCAGGTCGACGGCAAGATTCTGCGCCTTGTGGGTCTCACGCAAAGCCTCGGTCGACGGGGTCTCGATGCCCACGAACACGGAGTCGAAGCCCGCGCGCACCATGGCTTGCATCAATTCATCCGCTGCCGCCAGGTTGATGCTGGCCTCGGAATAGAACTGGAAGGGGAAGTTGTGCTCCTCCATCCACTCTTGCAGGACCGCCATAAGGCGCAGGGTCTCGACCTTGTTGCCCACCAGGTTGTCGTCGGAAAGAAACACGGTTCCACGAAACCCGGAAGCCAGCAAGGCATCGAGCTCGCCGCACAGCTGTGCCGGAGTCTTGGTGCGCGGGTGGCGGCCGAAGACCTCGATGATGTCGCAGAACTCGCAGTTGAAGGGACAGCCACGACTCCACTGCACCGACAGGGAATGGTACGCCTTCACGTCGAGCAGGTCGTAGCGGGGCGGCGGCAGGGTGTGAAGTTCGGGGCGGCGGGGCGCGGCCATGCGCGCGGGCAGGTCGGTGCCCCTGGCCAGGGCTTCACACAGCGGCGCCATCAACTCCTCGGCTTCACCGGACACGACACAATCCGCAAACGGTGTGAGCAGCTCGGGGCTGGTGGTGGCCACCGGTCCCCCGACCACGACCACCTTGCCTGCGGCCCGCGCCTGCGCCGCCAGCTTCAGCAGCGAGTCGCGTTGGACCAGCATGCCGGACAAGAACACGGCGTCGGCCCACTGCAGTTCCTCGGGCGCCAGCGCCTGGACGTTCAGGTCGCACAGCCGCACCTCCCAGTCCTTGGGCACAAGCGCAGCCACCGTGAGCAACCCCAGCGGGGGCAACAGCGACCGCTTGCCCATCAGTCGCAAGGCGTCCTCGTGGCCCCAATAAGTGCGGGGAAAGGCAGGATAGAGGCAGAGGATCTTCATTGCCCTTTACTACCCGTTTCGTCGTCAAGCTGCTGTCACGACACGGTCACATCTTGACGCGCTGAAGTCGCGAAAAGACGGCGCGCGGGCGTCGGTTGCTGACAGAAATGTGACAGAGCCGTTGTTGGGTGGTGACAAGGCCCTGGGGTCTGACAAAATGGTCGGCGTGAAGATTCGGTCCCCGACCATCATCTTCCTGCAGCGTGCCCGCATGGTCTTCATGCTGACCGCGCTGATCCCGACGGTGTTCATGACCGTGATCGGGATCGTGATCCTGGCCACGGGCGGATCGAAGTCAGCGGCTGTGGTGGGTGGAATTCTGGTGCTTGCCTTTTGCGCGACCGCTCTGGCTGGCTATGTCCTTGGGACGATTTTCGTCGCTCGGGGTGCGAGCTTGGCGGCCGTGCAGAACGAGTTTCTCTCCTCGGTTTCGCATGAACTGCGCACGCCTCTGACTTCGATTCGCCTCTTCATCGATACCCTGCGCGAGGATCGGGTTCACGATCCGGTCGAGAAGCAGCGCTGCTTGACCGTGATCCACCAGGAGCTGGGGCGCCTCGACGGTCTGGTGGCCAAGCTGCTGACCCTGTCACGCATCGAATCCCGCCACGCGGCCTTTGACCGTCGACCCGTCGCCGTGGCCGACATCGTGACCGAGGCCCTGATTGCCTTTGAAGCCATTCGCTTCGGCAGCGAGGTCGATCTGAAAGTCAGCCTGGAGCCAGGATTGATCGTGAACGGCGACCAGTCCGCGCTGGCCCAGGCCCTGGCCAATCTGCTGAGCAATGCCTGGAAGTACACGCCACCCCAAGGCAAGCGCATCGAGCTGCAGGCCACGGGCGACGCGACCCAGGTATCCATCGTGGTCGCCGACAACGGCGTGGGCATCCCGGGCTCCGAGCACAAGGCCATCTTCAAGAAGTTCCAGCGTGGCTCAGCCGCAGTCAACGGAGGCAGCACGGGCACCGGGCTGGGGCTGGCGGTGGTGCGGGCCATCGTGACGGCCCATTCGGGCAAGATCGACGTTCGCTCCGAGGAAAATCGCGGGGCACGGTTTCGTATCGTGTTGCCACGGCAGCAAGCGGAGGCAGCATGAACGGCAGCAGCGACGAGGGCCAGCTGGTGACCATCGTCGAGGACGATGCGGCCATTGCCGAGGGACTGGCGCTGAATCTGCGCCTGCAGGGCTTTCGCACGGAATCGGTCGGCGACGGCGAGAGCGCGCGCAGCCGCATCGAGCAGGGCCGGCCGGATCTGGTTCTGCTCGATATCTCGCTGCCCAAGCAGAGCGGCATCTGGGTGCTGCAGCGACTGCGCGAAGCGGGCAACCACGTGCCCGTGATCGTGCTGTCCGCGCGCCAGGATGAATTCGACAAAGTGGCGGCGCTGCAATTGGGCGCCGACGACTATGTGACCAAGCCCTTTGCTCTGGCTGAACTGCTGGCTCGGGTTGGGGCCCTGCTCCGGCGCGCGCGCCTGCACCTGACCCAGCCCGTGCCACTGACCGAGGCAGCGGCCAGCGAGAGCCGGAAGGCCGAGGTTCGCTTTGGCGATGTGGCCATCAACCTCGACACGCGCACGGTGGTGCGCAGGGGCAGCCCGATCAAACTCACCCATCGCGAGTTCGAGCTGCTCGTCTTCTTGAGCCGAAGCGGGGGCCGGGTTTTCTCGCGCGAAGAGCTGGTGCGCCAGGTGTGGGGCCTGGAGCATCCCGGCCAGGCGCGCACCGTCGACAATTTCATCGCCCAGTTGCGCGCCAAACTGGAACAAGATCCCGAGCAACCGAAACACCTGCTGACCATTCGGGGAAGCGGGTATCGGTTTGTTGCGGAGTGAAGCTTGCTGCCCGTCATCCGTGAATATGTTCCTCTGGCGCCGCTGACCACGTTCGAGTTGGGCGGACCGGCGCGTTTCTTTTGCCAGGCAGCAACGAGCGAGGATGCGGTTTGGGCTTTGCGCTGGGCCACGGATCAGAACCTGCCGGTGTTCGCGCTAGGCGGCGGATCGAATCTGGTGGTGGGTGATGCCGGCTTTTCCGGCCTGGTCTTGCAATTGATTGCGCGAGGAATGGAATTTCGCACGCTGGGCGACCACGTCGTACTGGAAGCGCAGGCTGCCGAGCCCTGGGATGACGTGGTTGCCGCCGCGGTGGCGCGCGATCTCGCGGGCATTGAGTGTCTGTCGGGAATCCCCGGCACCGCGGGCGCCACGCCGATTCAGAATGTCGGTGCCTACGGCCAGGAAGTTGCGGATACGCTGCGCTCGCTGCGCGTGCTCGACCGGCGCACGCTTGAGGTGCGCGAGCTGCCGGCCGCCGCGTGCGGTTTTTCGTACCGCAACAGCGTCTTCAAGCGCGAGCCGGGGCAGGCCATCGTGCTGTCGGTGTGCTTCGCGCTCCGGCCGGGCGCGCGGCCGGTGCTGGCCTATCGGGAACTGGCGAATGCACTGGCGGCACGGGCGCGACCGTCGCTGTCCGAGGTGCGCGAAACCGTGCTGGATCTGCGGCGCAAGAAATCCATGGTGTATGACGCCGGCGATCCCAACCGGCGCAGCGCCGGATCGTTTTTCACCAATCCCATCGTCAGCGCGGACGAGGCCGCGGCGGTATCGGCCCAGGCCGTGGCCGAAAAACTGGTGCAGGCCCCCGAAGAAGTGCCGCAGTATCCGCTGCCCAACGGCCGCGTGAAGCTGGCCGCAGGCTGGCTGGTGGAACGCGCGGGCGTCGAGCGCGGCCTGCGCATGGGCCCGGTCGGCGTGTCCAGTCGGCACGCCCTGGCCCTGGTCCATCACGGCGGCGGCTGCACCGCCGATCTCATTCGCCTGGCGGTTCACGTGCGCGATACAGTGGCGGCTCGCTTTGGCATCACGCTCGAGCCCGAGCCCGTGTTCCTGGGCGTAACCTGGCCGCCGCCTTCGGCGTAGAGGGCCGGAGCGGGGACACTCGCGCGTTTGGCGTTCAGTGCACTTGGGGGCGGTCGCAGCCGTGAGGGATCTTTCGATTGTCCGCTCGGACGACCTGCTGTACCGGCGAGGCGGAAAGAGCAACTCGCCGGTGGTGACAACCCCGGCGCCGACGCCCGCGAAGTGGCAGGCCGGCGGAGAGGCCAGCGGCGGGAAGTGGAAAGCCGCCGCTAGCCTGAGCCGCGTGGTCGATTGCTGTGGCGGGCCGCGGGGCCAATGCCCTCCTTTGAGGGCGCGCGGGCCGCAAGAAACGCGCGACGGTCAATGGGATATTGGCTATTCTTCGCGGGTCAAGAGAAGGCTGGACGGTCTGAATCGCGGTGACCATGCAGACAATCAAGGTTTCCACAATCGAGGAAGTCTTGGAGCACCTTCGCCGGCAGATAGTGGCTGCACTACGGGCGGGTGGCTTCCAGCCTCCTCCCGAGGCGGACATTCCCGGAAAGTGTGAGCAGGCGGTCAGAGCCTGGGTCCGCCTTCAACACCGAGGTGTTCCAAGAGGATCGAGAGTCGTCCGGGAGTCGCATGAGATCCGACAGCGCGGGCTGGAGCCGCCGACCCAAAGTGCGTTGGCCGCGATTCGGTCAGAGTTTGAGCAAGGGGACGACCTTACCCATAGACTTACCAGGCAGTTCTATAAGGCGGAATTCAACGATTTCCTATTCAACACCTTCGGCATCCAGCATATACACTTGGGCACTCCACGCGCCGGTCAGGACACGACGAAAAAGCACTCGATGTCGGGCGGTGGCAGGGCGCTGCTCTTTGTTCTGATCGGACCACGGGACGGGTACTTCATTGACGTCGTCGATCACGACGTCTTCAACGATCCCAAGATGGCGAAGTCCCTCGTGCAAATTGTTCTCAGAAACTGGCCCGACTTGCTCAAACCATACATGAATCCAGGAGTCGTCAGCTCAGACATGTCGTTCGAGGATGCTTTCCGCTTTGCGAAAGCAGGGTTCACGACGCCTTTCGAGGTCGACGGTGTGGTCCTTGTTGGCGGCACTGTGCTTGATGGGAAAGTCACACACGACAAGAGAGCGTCATGTACCAGCATAGAGGTCGTCGTCGCGACGAACAGGATTCTCAACGGGGTCGTCCGCGTTGTCGACTTTGTTACACGTGAGGTCTATGCCTTGGCGGAGGTCGCGGAGTCGCGTATGGGCGCTCGTCCAAGCGAATTCAATCTAGAGGTCGTCCGCGCGGGGAACATTTTAGTCGTTCGCGAGCAGAACACAGGCATGGAAGTTTTTGATGACGGTCACGATTGTGGGCTCCTTCCTTTTCAAGGTAGCTCGTCGAAGGTTTGACTCATGCTTCTGGGGACAAACACCGGATGTGAGAGACAGCAGAAGAAGAGCCTTTCGCGGTGGAGCCCACCATGCCGTTGCAGCTTTCGGTCCGCTGCAGCCCAATGGCAACGCGTTGACGAAGTGCCAGGTAGGCTACTTCTGGGATCTGCATTGATTATAGATTTGTAGATTGATGCATGCTGGAGGAATCGATGGGACTCCTTTCGCGACTCTTCGGCAGGGCAGAGGCGCAACCAACCGAAGCCGTCCGGCCCCCGGAAGCGGATGTATCGAGTCTCGACGCCGAAACGTATTTCGCCCTTCTCGATTCAATCCGAGCCACGCAGTCAAGACGGGAATGCATCCGTATGCTGGAGTATTGCGCGCAGAGCCTTGCTCTGCTGCCTTCGCTGGTTCGCGATTGTAGACGGCAGTATGGCGCCTTCGATGTCTGTTCGATTCCCGCGATCGAGATTGGCTGCAGGTACTGGGCCGCCCTGCGAGACGGCGACAGACTCCGACAGGTGGCCGAGGTCGTGAGCCAGGTACCCATACTGAAGAAGGAGTGGGGGCACGTCGTAAAGACCGCGTTTTCCGACTTGGAACTAGCGGCCCGGGTTGAGGCGTGCATCGGAAAGAATCCGGGTCTGCTCCAGACGAAACTGGGCAAGGCGGTTGGAGCGCCAGGCAAGGACACGACACGCCTCGTCGCAACGTTGACCAATCTTGGCAGCGTCGTTCGGACACGTTCCGGGAAGAGCTATGAACTGCGATTGGCCGGGGGAGCTGCCCACCTCACACGCTGAAGCGGACAATGCCCTGCAAAGACATGGTCTACAATCGTGGCTACTGCGTTGACGCCATCGTGCACGCCGGCCTGCAAGGCTCGTCGACGCGTCTTCTCTGCTCAGGGCAGCAGGGTAGAATCAATCTCTAGGTAGGTCAGAGTGGGGACTGTATCGCCGCTGAGGTACGCTGCCACGACCAGTGTGTCGCCGCGAGCCACCATGGCGACGTCGTTGGTCAGATACCTGACCGCGCCGCCCATGACAAAACGGAAGTGAGTGAGTGTGGGCTCCGACCCGCTGAGCCGGGCGATGACGAGATCTGCCGTCCCTGTGCCGCTCGTCTGAGTCCAACTGCAGTATTGCGTAGGGAACTCGTTGCCTTCGAGGGCCTGTTTGAGCGCATAGGTACCCTGGGACGAGTAGATGACCCACGCGGCGAACGCCGCACCCGACTGCGTACGGGCCAGCCCGAACCCAGAGCCGACCCCGCTCAACTGATAGGTACATGAGGTCATACCGGCGCAGATATCGGTGCCAGGGTCCTGCGAGGGTGGCACTGATGGACAATTGCCAGCACTCGCGACAGCGGCAGCCGACTCGGGGAGCACGAGCGATTGCCAACCGGCATCGGTCGTGTTGGACAGCACCCGTATGCCATCACTGAATTTCGCTGCAACCGCCGGAACCGCCGCCGTACCGTCAAGACCACCGCGGAGGAGCCGAAGAGGCGCACTGGGCGCATCAGCCGTGAGACTGGCGAGCAGGTTCTGCGTGTCCCCGCTGGGGCTGCGGAGATAGAGCGACTCAACACCAGAAGGGTATTCCGTGGAGATCCATGCTACCCAGGGCCGCTTTTCTGCATCGGTGTCGACGACCATGGTCTCCACTTGTGGCTCACCAATGAGCTGATCGGTCCAGCACGAACCGTCCCAGGTGACCAGGTGAGGTTTCCAGATATCCACCGAGTAGTAGGTGAGATAGCCCTGTCTCTCGTCAACCATGCTGACGTCGGTCAGGTACGCTTCCTGGCTGAAATCGGACAAAGATACGACGGTTGATTTCGTCCACCCAGCGTCGGTTCCGTGAAGCGCGGTGATTCCCGGCGTTTCCACAGCGAACAGCCATTTCGCGCCGATCGAGTTGGTGGAAAGCGCATCGGCCAAAGTCGGCACGTCCTCGACCCGACTATCGGCTGCCTCCACCGTCATGAGTCGAGCCAAAGCTTTGAAGTTGTCACTATCGTAAGTCCTGACCAGCACTACGGCGCCGTCGGCGGTGGCCGATATCCAGGGAGCAGCGGACGGGGCCGTACAGGTGAGATCAAGGGCTTTGGTGATGGCACAATCCGTACTTCCACAGGTCGAAGCTGGATCGATAGACCGAACCGCGATCTGGCAGTCCGTGGAAAGGGCTGGGGCTCCGACCTTTTGGCCGACGGGGCATACTGCAGAAGTTCCCGCGGTTCCAGCGCCGCCCGCGTCTGCCACATCGCCCGCGCCTGCCGCGCCGGCAGCGCCCGACAGAACCTGGCCGCCCGCGCCGCCCGGAGGCGCCATCGAGCCCCCGGAGCTGCCTCCTGTTGAGCCCTGTCGATGAGGGGACGTTCGCCCGCAGCAGGCAAACAGACTGAATAGACCCAAAAAAAGTGGAGGAAAAGCAAGTCGCGCTGTTCTCATCACACCACCGTCCCGACACCAGTGTGGCACAGGGGCGGTGGGCGGAACAAGCCTCGCTATTTCGTGCGGGGCGCCTTTGTCCCCGTCCCCGTGCTCTGAAGCCCAGACTCCGCCGACGGAATCATCAAACCGTGCGCGGTCTTCGCGGACGGTGGTAGGATTTGCCGCCATGACGATCACACGCACCTTGATTCTTGGTTCGGCCGCGGCGCTTGCGGTCTTGGTTCTGGCAATCCCGTCGCGGCCCGAGGCGGCCCCGAATGCACCGGCGGCCACGCCGGCGCCGGCACCTGCGGGCAATTGCAAGGCGTACGGCGGCGGCAAGTGCTGCAGCCCGGACGTCACGCTTCACCTGAGCAAGGACGCCGTGTACGCGGCTTGCGGAAAAACGGACGCCACCTACCTGGGTGAAGTCGGCTCGAAGGACACGTGCAAATACGTGTTCAAGATCTCGGGCGAAAACGAAGACAGCACCTACGTGCAGGTCTACTCCCCGGTTGCCAAGGAAGTGCTGGACAAGCCCACGGATCCCTTCATGAGCTTCAAGAAGGTGGGCAAGGTCTGGGTCACTGACAAGGCCAAGTCGCCCAAGGCCCAGGCCCAGGTTGCCGGCAGCACAGGCCTGTACATGGCGGGCCGCGGATACTTTGTCAGCGTGGCGGCCTCCACCAAGGTTTGCACCAAGCCCCAGGCCATCCAGCTGTCCAAGGCTATCAAGTAGGTTGTTTCAGAGAACGGCGGTCGCAGACGTGGTCGTGGTCGTTTTCGTGGCCGCGACGGGCGTGCGCGAAGCGCCCGGGGGCTGGTGGGGTGGGCTGTCCGTCCCGAAGCCCCCGCAGGGGGTGGCCGGAGTGATCACCATCGACCACGGCCACGACCACGACCACGATTTTCGGTGGCGATCGCGGGACTGGGGTTAGCCCATTCATGGCGTTGCTAGGGCTCGCTCTTTTCGTCGCCGGGCTCTGTCTCGTCCCGCTGCAGGAGACGGATCTTTTCTTTCGCCTGGCCAATGGCCAGGAGATCCTGCGCGCCGGCCATGTGCCAGGTCGCAATCTCTTTTCGTTCACCTTTCCCGACCAGCCCTATCTGGACAGCGCGTGGCTGTTTGACGTAGCCACGGCCGCGCTCTATCGCCTGGGCGGCTTCCCCGCTGTCGTCGCGGGCAAGACCCTCGTCGTCGTGGCCACGTTCGTCGCGGCCTATCTCTTGCTGCGCCGACGCGGCTCCGGCCGGGTGATCGCGGTGCTCGTGTTGGCGGCAGCCGCTTTCTGCATGCGCGAACGCCTGGTGGAAAGGCCGCACGTGGTGTCCCTGCTGGGCGAGGTCGTGGTGCTGGCCTTGCTGCCCGCTTTGCAAGAGGGCCGTCGCAGGGCCTGGCTGCTGGTGCCGGTGGTTGCCTTGTGGGCCAATCTGCACGCGGGTGCCTTTATCGGCCCGCTGCTGGTCGCTTTGGCGGGATTGGGTTTGCTGCTTGAAGGAATTGTCACTCAGTCCCCAGGTTGGCGACGGGCCGCTCTCAACCACGCCCTGGCCGCTGCGCTCTGCACGCTCGCCCTCATGGCCACGCCGGCGGGCCCAGGCATCTTCCGCTACCTTGCCTTCCACGCCGACATCTTCGCCATCCATCCCGTCGACGAGTTCCGTTCCCCGGCTTGGCAGTCGGACGCGCCCCTCGTGATCTACGCCGTGGTGTTGGCGCTCGGCCTCGGTCTGTGTGCGGCTTTGCGCGTGCGTCCCCGAGCGCGCGATCTTCTGCCTGTGCTGGGCATGGCGCTTTTGGCCGGCCGCCACGTTCGCTTCGGGGCCGACTTCGCCCTACTGGCCGCAATAATGGCCGCGCCTCTCTTTTCGGCCGTGGGCGCGCGCTGGCGGCTCGCCCCAGTGTACCGTGCCCATTTCGAGCGGGCCGCAGGCGCCTTGCTCGCCCTCCTGGCATTCGGGCCTCGAATGGCAGACGTCGAGCGGCACGGCAGCTTCTTGGACATCGATCTCGATCGCACGAATTTTCCCTGGGCGGCCCTGCGCTTCGTCGACGAGCACGGCCTGCGCGAGCGGATGTACAACGATTTCGAAACCGGCGCCTTTCTCATTTGGGAGGGTTACCCGCACCATCGCGTCTTCGTCGATCCGCGGCTGCCCGCCTACCCGCGCGCGTTTCACCAGCTCCTCGGCCGCAGCGACATGGCCCGCGACGAATGGACGCGTGTCATGGACCGCTTCGGGGTCACCTCGGCCCTGCTCGACTATGGCGGCGTCAACCGGCGCGTGGCCTGGTGGGATCCCGCAGATTGGGCCTTGGTCTTTCGCGCGCAAGACACGCGCGTGTTCGTGCGCCGGCTACCGGCTGCACGGAATCTCATTGCTCGCTACGAAATTCCCGCCAGCTTCAGCTTCACGGCCGAGGAAGGCAGCGCGATCGTGCCGCTGGTCGCGCCTCCGGCCAGCTCGCCGGTGCCGCCGTGTGAATGGCAACTCCGCCTCGGCGATCTCTTCTTCGACCTGGATCGCGGTCCTGACCAGCGCGCGCTCGCTGCCTACCGACAGGCCCTGGCCGCGCCGGCGGGCTGTCTCGCGCCCGAGCGAGAAGCCGCCGCCTGCGCCTGGATCGGCGCCATCGATCGGGCCGCTGGCCGAACCGAGCAGGCGTTGGCGCTCTTTGATCGCAGTTTGGTTATCGCCCCTGACGACACCGCGGTACTCACCAACCGCGCTCTCACGCTGGAATCATTGGCACGTCCCCACGAAGCCGCGCGGACATGGTCGCGCATCGCCGCCCTCGCCGCCGGCACACCGCTTGGCGCGAGAGCAAGCGAGCGCGCGCGTTCCCTGACCCGCCACTGATCCTGGAAACAAATCAGTCCGCTGCCAGTACTGGAGCCCCCTTCCCGTCACACCGCCGTTCAGCGGCGAAGACAGCCAACCTATCGCCGTCGCGGCGAGCAGCAACGATCCCAGTCTGCTCAGGGAGCTTTCCGGAACGCCCGTTCGATCAGCTGGAGCTTCTCCCTGCTAGCCTTGCAGGCGGCTGCTGCGGAGATCATGAGCACCACGCTGTCGTCGGCGACGAAATGGGCCATGCATGTGTTCTCGGGGATCTCGAGTTTGCAGTGCTGGCACTTTTCCAGCGCCGCGACCAAGCCCTTCCGCGCGACCGCCTTGGGCAGGCGAAAGCGCTCGAGGGTGAAGTAGCCCTCACCATCGACAACCTTCACGTATTCGAATCCGGCCAGCGGCTTCAAGTAGTTCCGGCGCAGGGTGGCGGTGAGCGCGCTGCTCGTTACTTTGGCCCGCTGGCAAGCGTCGTCGGCCAGGAAGACCAAGTCGGGGAACTTCGCCCGCAAGGTATCGACAGCAACCTGCAGGCGCCCGTCGCGGATGGCCGACATGTTGTGCGTGCAAGTCTCGACCTGGGCTCGCGCCGTCGTCAAGGACGACGCCAGCATCATGAATCCTGCCAGCAGTGAAAGCAGTGCTTTCATGGCTACCAGTCCTTGATCTTGCGAGAATACAGGCTTTTGATGTCGGGGACCCGTGCTTGCTCGATCTCGACGATCAGCTTTCGCTCCTTCACCAGCTGAGTGATGGCGTCATCGCGTGATACGCCGACGATGCCCGACATCCTGACGATGGCATCCTTGAAGACGTCAAAGTTGCCGATGATTTCGATGCACCCCGCGGATCCAAACCCGACGTCGCTGGGGGTTGCCGGGCCGGCGTGGATGTAGAACGTATCGTGAACCACGATGGCACCGATGCCGGGAGAGTAGCGGTTCTGGACTTGGTAATCCCTCCTGTACCGAGAGATGACCACCCTTTGGGTCGAAGACAGCCCGCAGTTGATCCAGCCCAGGGTCTTGTAGTGGAGGCTGGGCCTCTTGGGATTGTTGTAGTAGGGCATGAACCTGGGCGCCCGGTATTCCCCCGAGACACTATTGCCGGTGTCATCCTTACCGGTGACCAGGATGCGGTAGATTGGAACCTTGTACAGGTTGTAGTAGCCGCTGGCATCCTTCTGTTCGTCCGGGTACGAGCGCGCTTCGTATTGACCGACGATGGTGTTTGTGACGACGATGACGACCTGTCGTGCTGCCATGGCTTAGTCTCCTGATTGTCGACAAGAGATATTCTCGCAGAATGGAGCAATGAGTCGATCATGTCAATTCCTCGCCGTTTCGCCGGACATACAGGCGCAAACCGCTGGCGACCCCACGCCATAGGCAGCGTTGACCCCCTTCCTGGAAATCACTGGCGTCCGCACTGTCGCGAGCGGATGTACAACGATTTCGAAACCGGCGCCTTTCTCATTTGGGAGGGCTACCCGCACGATCGCGTGTTCGTCGGTGGGTCGAGAGGCACGGTGGGAAATGGGAGTGTTGCGGCGAATAGGCGTCGATGTTCCAACCACGACGAAGGCGCGGATGGATATTTCGTAGCGGTTCTGTGCCCTGCCGATGACGCCGGGGAACATCCGTGCCGCTGGCCTGCGGAAGGTCATTGCAGCCATGGCCGTGGCTCGATCTCGTCCCAAAAACGACGATCGCCCGGCGGCGAAAAGCGGCCGTGGCTATTTGCCAAAGACGATGTGAGCGCTCGTTGATCGCGCGGCTCGCGCCCGTGGCGGAAATCCACGCCGAGCGGGTCGCCCTGTGCGACGGGCAGCGCGCGCTGACCTACTGGAGCTATGCGCGGCGCTGCGCAGACATCGGAACGGGAGAGGCCGGGCACGTGTGATCAAGGGTGGCCGTTGTGCGCCTCATCGATCATCTTGAGAGCGTCGCAGCTCACGTGATCCAGGAGCCGGCAACCTTCGTCGAAGCGATTCCGCGCCGCGCTCGGTTTTGGTGCGATTCCAATGCCACTCTGCAGTTGCACACCACCCAAACGGCAGCTCTCCGCTGAACCCTTGTCGCAATCACGGTCCAGCTCGGCCCACACGACCCAGGCGCGCTTGCGGAAAGAACGGCTGTTGCGGCCCGGCAGCGACTCAAAGTTTGTGCATCCCTTGGCGTCCCCCAGAGCGCATGCGAGGCAGTAGAGGATCGCCGCACGAATCAGATCGGCCGGAGCGGTCTCGAAGAGAAAGGCCCAATTCGAGCAGCCGCGCCCAACCCCAGACGCGCAGGCTCGGCGATAGAGGTCCCGCGCCTTCCCGAGGTCGCGCTCGACTCCCAAGCCGGAGAAGTACATGAAACCGAGATTGTTGCAGGCTTCCGCGTCGTCCGCACGACAGGCGATCTCGTAGAGTTCCGCGGCGCGCGCGTCGTTCTTGGCCACCGTTTCGCCCATCTGATAAGCGACGCCGAGGTTGTAGCAGCTCTTGGCGTGCTTGAGTGCGCAGCCGCGCGAGTAGTACTCAACAGCCTTGGCTCGATCCTTGGCGATGCCCGCCTTTGCTCCACGACCGCTGGAGTAGAGGCTGGCCAAGTCTCCGCAGCCCACCCCATTCTTGGCGTCGCACCCGCGCTGGTACAGTTCCGCCGCGCGCGCGCGGTCCTCGGACACGCCCCCTTCGCCATAGTCGTACAAGTAGCCGAGGCTGATGCACCCGCTCGAATCCCCGTCGCTGCAGGAGCGTTCCAGCGGATCCGCATTTTTGGACGTCCCGATCGTCCGCCGGCATAGACTACCGATCTCCGCGAGGCACTGCTCGACGTCCTTCCGGTCACGAGCAAGGGTCATGTTGGGGCGGCAGTAGGAGCGTGGTGACATCTCACGCACGCATTCCTGCACGGCCACCAATGTGCCGGCGCGGGCGCAGTTTTCCCAGACCAGGGAACTGATCTTGGCGTCATCCCGCCATTGGTTCAGCACCTCAAAGGCGCCTTTGTTGTCGTCTACACATGCAGACGATTTGCACAGGTCCACGCGGAGCCGTAGTTGTACCGGATCGAGCTTGTCCTTCTTGTGCTCGATGCTGATCCCGGATACCAGCCCACGCTGTCTCAGCATCCCGAGCCAGGCCAGGTTGTCCTCGTCGAACGAGCCCTGGTCCAGGTTCCTTTGAATCTCCTCGCGCAATGCACCAACGAGGACGCGCACCACCTCTTCTTGGCTCCTCACCATCCCATCTTTACGACCAACGGCTTCGTCACTCACGCCGCAGGAGACGTGGCTGACGTCTGGGGCGAACCCCTCGCCAGCCCTGATAGCTGTCCAGGCTTTGTCGCGCTTGATGAGCACCCACTGGTGCACATCCAGCATGTCGTCCGTGCCTATGACACCGCCATTCGGCTCCTGCTCCAGCGCACACAAGAAGGCGAAGTCACCAGCCTTGAACAGGTCTTTGACGATGAACTTCACACTATCCGAGCCGCGAGCGGCATTCAGTATTGCCGCGCGATCAGGGTCGGACCTCGGAAGGTCTCGGGCCCACGACGAATCCTCGCCCACCAGAGCGAGCGCCAAGACTCCACAAGAAAGCACGGCCGACCTCGTCATTCTATGATGAATCCTGTCTGAGCATTTCATAGTCGAGTTGGAACTAAAGGATCGCCCACAACAACGGCACCACGAACGCTGTCGTGGGAAAGGCGCAATTTTCCATCAGCGGAAGCAGTCGTCGAGGATTTTCCCTGCGTCCCGGCCGGAACCTGCCGCATTCAACGCATCAGGAACGTCCCGACGTGCTCCTGCAGCGGAAAGCTGGGCTCAGATGGGTCAGTTTCAGCCCCTGAAGGATCCGGGCCAGCGGCCCGGGTCCGAGACTATAGTGAAAAGAGCATCTCTACCCGAAAGGATGCCCGCGTCGGCGCTGGTACGCTTCGAGGTACAGTCGCTCGTAGGCTTCCGCGGCTCTGGCCCATGAGTAGTCCTGCTGCATGGCCTGGCGGCGCATCGCCGTGATGTGGCCCGGCCGATCGAAGTAGGTGGAAAGCGCCCAGCCGATGGTATTGGCGATGGACGAGGGGTACAGGTCATGAAACATGAAACCGGTGCCCGCGCCGGCACGCTCGTCGTAATTTTGCACGGTATCAACCAGGCCGCCGGTGGCGCGCACGATGGGCAGGGTTCCATATCGCTGGCTGTACATCTGGCTCAGCCCGCACGGCTCGTAGCGCGAGGGCATGAGGAGAAAATCACAGCCCGCCTCGATGCGGTGGGCGAGGCCGTCTTGAAACCCGATGTACGCGCGGAACTTGTCGCCCCGGTGGGCACACACCGACGAGAAGAAGTATTCCGCCTCGCCGTCGCCCGAACCCAACAGGGCTATCTGCATGTTCCAGCCAAGGATGTTGTCCAGCGTGTGCGCTAGCACATCAAAGCCCTTCTGCGGTGTCAGGCGCCCGACCACGCCGAAAAGCGGAACATCAGGGCGCTCGGGCAGACCCATTTCTCTTTGCAGGGCTGCCTTGCACACTGCTTTCCCAGCGAGATCGTCCCTGTCGAAGCGCGCGGGCAGGTAATGATCCGTGGCTGGGTTCCACGCGTCGGTATCGATGCCGTTGAGCACGCCACGCAGATCGCGCCCGCGCGCGGCCAGCTCGCCGTCGAGGCCGAAGCCGTATTCCGAGGTTTGAATTTCGCGCGCGTAGGTCGGGCTGACCGTGGAGAGAAGGGTGGAATGCCGGATGGCCGCCTTCATCAAGTTCATGTCGCCGAAGTGTTCGAACTCACTTGGGTTGAAATGGTTCCAACCTAGGCCGGTGATGAACAGCGCGCCGCTTTCCCAGTTCCCCTGGTAGGCCAGATTGTGAATGGTGTAGAGGGTGGCGCAGCCGTGCAGCGGCTTGGCCCACTCCACCGTGTTCACGTACACCGGCACCAGGGCGGTCTGCCAGTCGTTGGCGTGAACGACATCGGGAATCCAACCCAGCACCTTGCACAGTTCAAGCGCTCCGCGCGAGAACAGAGAGAAGCGTTCCAGGTTGTCCTGGTACGCCTGCCCAGGCGGACCGTAGAGATCAGGGCGATCGAAGAAGCGGTTGTACTCGAGGAAATATATTGGCACGTCACTGCCCGGGAGCCGGCCCATGCGCACACCCGCCCAGGTCGTGCCGTAGTACATGGGAATGGGCACGAGTCCCTCCAGACGCTCCAGCTCGGTCCAGCGAATGCCCTGGTAGAGCGGCATCACCACGCGCACATCGATACCTCGGCTGGCCAGGGCCCGGGGCAGGGCGCCGGCCACGTCGGCCAGACCCCCGGTCTTGCGGAATGGGGCAACCTCTGAGGCCACGAAGAGAACCTTGAGCGGGGCCTTAGCGCTCGGCGGAGGCACAATCGTGAAGTCGCCCGGCGAGTGACGACCATCCCCGGCACGCTTGTCTGCAGCGCGCGTCGGCGCCGCAACTGCGTCGGACGCGTCTCGAGTGGGAGCCGGCTTCTTGGCCGACGATGCCGGCGCCTTGGCGGCCTTGGGTCGCTGGGCAAACTCCTCCCCAGCGCTCGGGGGACTGCTTTCAACCCCGGGCTGCGAACGGTGGACGGTCGACGAAGGTCGGCTTCCGCCGCGCCTACGTGGCGTAGATGCGGTAGTCGATGTCCGGGAAGATGTTGTCTTGTGCTTCAATGCTGGCCAGGAAGGGCTCGTCCACCGCGCCCTTAGTCAAGTCTTCGTATAGCCGGGTGAAACGGACAATGTGCTCGTTGAATCTGCGCGTGGCGTACGGCACCGTGGTGCCGGTCGACATAATGAACGTCCAGTCGCTGGCCTGGGCGAGCATCAGCTCGCGCGCCGCCTGCTTGAGCGCCCGCACAGTGAGCGGGTGGGTCGCGCCCCAGTGCCGGCGCGCCAGTTCCACCATGCGCTCGCCGGCGGCGTGCACATGGCGCCAGGTCCACGCGTTGCTTTCGTTCACCCACTGCTCGCCGTAGCCCTTGAGTCCCCACGACGACGCGCCCGGGGTGGCCAGCTGATTGGTCGGATGCCGGTCCAGGTACTCGCTGGGCGTGATGGGCTGGATGATGCTCTGGTCGAAGTGAAGTTGGCGATACACGTCGGACAAGAAAATCGGACCCTCGTACCACCAATGCCCGTACAGCTCGGCATCGTAGGGGCTGACGATGATGGGCGGCCGATCCATGCCGGCGGCCAGTCGCTGCGCCTGCTTCTCCATGTTTCCGCGAAAATGCGAGGCGTGCAGCCCCACCTGACCGCGGGCGACGTCCGGATCGTAGACCCACTTGTCGTGCAGCTTGTCGTGGGTGATGGCGTGGTACTTGAAGCCGGTGTACATCCGGTGCCCTTCCGGGTGGATGTGCGGGCCGATGTAGTCGAGCGGCAGGTCGAAGCCGATGTCGCGGTAAAAATCGCGGTAGTGCGGATCGCCGGGATAGCCGTGCTTGGCGCTCCACACCTGTTCGGATGATTCGGTGTCGCGGCCAAAGGCGGCCACGCCGGTGGCGCAGTAAATGGGCGCGTACACGCCGTAAACCGGCCGCCGATCCGCGTACAGAATGGAGTGGCTGTCCACGAAGAAGTAGCGAATCGCCACTTCGCGCAGAAGCTCGTCGACGCCCGGCACGTAGCCGCATTCGCCCAGCCACATGCCGGCGCTGCGACGGCCGAAGTGCTTTTCGTAGAGCTCGGCCGCTGTGTGCACCTGGGCGCGCAGCGCGGCCCAGTTGCGGTCCATGAGCGGGAAGAAGGCGTGCGTGGCGGTCGAGGTGATGACCTCGAGCCCGCCCTGATCCTGCAGGCGTCGGAAAGCGCCCACCAGATTGCCCTCGTGGCAACGCCACGTGTGGCGCAGGCTGAGGAAGCGATTGTGGTACATCTCGGCCAGACGGTGGTACTGCGGCTCGGGCTTGGTCCGCTCCAGCTCCTTCTCGGCCAGCAGAATCAGATCATCCAGGTGGTCGGCGTACCTGGTCTTGAGCAGGTCGTCGGTCAGCATGCTGATGAGCGGCGCGGACAGGGAAACCGTGCAGCGGTAGGGCACGCCGTCGGCTTGCAGACCTTCGAAGATCTGGATGAGCGGAAGGTAGGTTCCACTGATGGCTTCGTACAGCCACTGTTCTTCCATCACCGTCGGGTCTTCGGGGTGACGGACAAAGGGCAGATGGGCGTGCAGAACCAGCGCGAAGTATCCGGTTGGCATGAAGCTTACTCCTTGACCGCGGGCTTAGAGCCCACCGAGTCGGCCGACGGATAGGATCCGTCGCCCTTGACCTTGGCGTCCGCCATTCGCGCTTCGCTGGCCCCCAAGAAATGGACTTCGCTGGCCCCACCCAGGCGCGATTCGCTCGCCCCGCCCAGACGCCGTTCGCTGGCTCCGCCGAGGCGGCTTTCGCTGGCCCCGGCCAGCAGGCGCTCGCTGGCCCCGGCCAGTCGCACCTCACTGGCGCCGCCCAGGCGGCGCTCGCTCGCCCCGCGCATCAGGTATTGGCTGGCGCCTATGTACAGGCGCTCGCTGGCCCCGCGTGCCTTCACCTCACTGGCGCCCATGTAGAAGATCTCCGAAGCGCCGCCCAGGCGGGCTTCGCTGGCGTAGCGTCGGCGCCGCTCGCTGGCCCCGGGCATAAGCTGCTCCGAAGCGCCAGGCGGCAGCGCGGGATGGATGTCGCGCACTTGGACTTCCTTCACTTCATCGGCGATCCACGACTTGAAGATCTCCCAGCGGGCCACCACCGCATGACCAAAGTGCGCGCCCAGCCCGCGGATGACCACCTGCCAGGGGCCGTGCACGACATGGGTGCGGCCACCCACGCGATATACCCGCGTCGGGCCGACAAAGGCCTGCCGGATCGCCTCGGGTGCCTCCACCGGATGGGTAAACGGTCCCGCCTCCCACGACGAGATGGTCACCGGGCTTTCCCAAGCCGTCTGGCGATGGAATTCGGCGTGGCCGTCGCTGAAGTGCTCTTCCCATTCGACAGATTCGGCGTGGCCTCCCTCACCGAGGATGATCGATTCCTCCCAAGGCAGAAGCGCGACGTGGCGAGGTGGGGCGGGCGACGGTCCCCCGTCGCTCTTGCTTGGCCCTGGCCCTGGAGTAGGAGGCGCGCCACGACCATGAAGTCCGCGGCCCACATGTTCCACCGGGCCCCATGTCGAGCGAACGCTGAGCCATTCGGGCTCGGAGTAGGGCGCGGTCTCGCGCCTGGGAAAATCGATGCGGCCCGAACGGGCAATCTTGATGAAGTAGCCCTCGCGCGACTTGAGCCCCACGTCGATGAAGGCCGACGAGCTGGGTTTGCCAATATGGAAGAACCACTGACGATCGCCGCGATCCAGCCCGTGGTCGAAATACGAATGGGCATTGGTTCCGTCGAAGATGCGTCCCGTGCTGTCGTAGACGCGCAGGTTCAGCCAGGCGTCCTTGCCGCTGGCGCCCAGTCCGGCTCGCGCACGTTCCAGTGACTGGTCAGTGGCCTCCCAGTACACAAACAGATGGTCCGGGTCCACTGCCATGCCGGTCACCCGGTCGTAGTCGTAGGCCCACGGGATGTTGCGCGGCTCTTCGGCCTTGCCATGCGAGCCCAGCTCGAACTTGTGCGAGATGGGAGGCGGCTCGGGTATTTCGAGTGAAGGATCGACGCTCTTGTCCGCCGACTTCGCGCTGGGGCTCTTGGACTTACCGGCGGGCGGGGCGCTGTCGCCTTTTTCCGCCCGCGTCGGCGCGAGCATGGTTGTCAGCTCTTCCCAGATGCGTTCCGCCAACGCGCTCTTGCTCAGCTTGGATGTGCCCTTCTGTCCCAGCCGCTTGCTGCATTCGAACAGCTGATGCTGGGTGAACTTGGCCAGCCCGTCGCGACCAATCTTGACGAAGGCCGCGGGGTCAGAAAGGCCCAAGGCCCCTAGTGCACGGGTAACCACTTTTTCTTGTGATGACTGACCTGTCCCCATGACGCCCCACGTTTATTGGTTTTCAAGAATGAGAGCTAGCCTCGGAGACTAACGCTGCGCGGGCAAGAGCGTAAAGCCGAACCTAGGAGAATTCCAGATAAAGATCAGACGCCCGGCCTCACGTGTGATGCGGGAGGAAGGCAAATCCTGTCGCGACCACGATGAGAAGAAATGCCACCACCGTGTTCCAGCGCGGCGTCTCGCCAAGCCAGGCAGCCGCAAACCCCGTGAACACCAGCAACGTGATGATTTCCTGGATGATTTTCAGCTGATAGGCGGTGAACTGGCCGTGACCCCAGCGGTTGGCTGGCACCTGGAGGCAGTATTCGAAGAAAGCGATTCCCCAGCTCAGGAGGATAACCTTCCACAGGGCCACGCCCTTCCAGCGCAGGTGTCCGTACCAGGCCACTGTCATGAAGATGTTGCTAGCTGCAAGGAGCACGATGGTACGCATGGTCCTAGTGCCTCCAGTCAGAAGATCGGTCACGTTTCGGGCGTTCAGGCGCCCGGCCTGCGAGGCGCGACGAGGGCGCATACTCGACGTATGTAACCGAGGAGCAACGACGCAGGACGGGATGCATGGACGGCCCAAACCTGGCCGGAAGTGTGACTGGAGGCACTAGGCCGCCTCTTACCACGGCAGGGCCGGCGGCGCGCCTGGGAGGCGTGCTATGGTCTGGCCCTGCCAATGCGTATCGGCCCCGTCGAAATAGGCCCGGGCGCTTTGCTCGCACCCATGGAGGCAGTGACAGACCTGCCTTTCCGCACCATCTGCGAGGAGCATGGCGCGTCCCTGACCTTCACCGAATTTCTCTCGGCCGAGGCGCTGACCCGCGGGGCGGAGCGGGTCGTGCGGCGCATGTGGCCGAGCCTAGGCGGCCGGTCATTCGTCGTGCAGGTCGTTGGCCGCCAGCCCGAGCTGCTGGCGCGCGCGGCCGCCATGGCAGCACAGGCTGGCGCCACCGTGGTTGATATCAACATGGGCTGCCCAGCGCGCAAGGTCACAGCGGGCACATGCGGCGCAGCCCTCATGCGCGAGCCGGCCCTGGCCGCCGCGATCGTCAGCGCCGTACGCGCGGTTTTGCCTCCCTCCATCCCGGTCACGGTAAAGCAGCGGGTCGGCTGGTCAGATTCTTCGATCAACGCCCCCGAATTCGCCCTGCGCATGGTCGAGGCCGGAGCTGCCATGGTGACGGTGCACGGCCGCACGCGCGATCAGGGATTCGCCGGTCAGGTGCGTTTGGCGCCAATAGCAGCGGTGCGCGCGGCCTTGCCCGTGGAAATTCCGGTGGTGGGCAACGGCGACGTGAAGACCGTCGACGACTACCGCCGCATGAAGAGCGAAACCGGTTGCGACGCCGTGATGATCGGCCGTGCCGCGCGTGGCAATCCTTGGCTGTTTCGGTCCATCCACGCCATCGAAATTGGCGCCTCGCTGCCGGCCCTGCCCACGATCGTCGAACAGCGGGTCGTGTGGCGTCGCCATGCCGAGCTGGTGGTGGAATACGCCAGCGACCAAATGCGTCTGCATGAACTGCGCAAGACCCTGGCCTGGTATTCGCGCGGACTGTATGGCGGGGCCGACCTGCGCCGCCGGGCCTTTTGCGAGCCCCAGCCCCAGTCCGTCATTGATCTGGGCGAGAGTTTCTTTGGCGCCTTGGAAGCGCGCCAGCGGGAACGCGCCGACATCGCCGAGGTCTTGTTCCCTGAGGGCGCCGCAGCTCGTTGCCTGGCCCGCCATAGGCGGCGCCAGGGCGAGGCAGGAGACAAAATTTGCGCAGGCTAGGCGTCTGGCTCATCGGCTCGCTGATGCTCTGGTCGGCCACGGGCTGCGAAGATCGCTCGTATCGCGAAATCGGCGCGCAGATCAATGCCCTCACCAAACCCGGAGGGGGGCCAGTGGCCGAGGCCATTGCCCAGTTGGCCCGCATGGGCCGCCGCACCCTGCCCCAAATCGAGACAGCCCTGCACACCGCCTCGCCCCACGGCAAGGCCAACCTCATCCGGGCACTGGATGCCATCGGCGATCCGGAGGCTGCGACAATCGTCCAGCACTTTGCCGTCTACGATGCCAGTCCCGAGGTGCGTACGGCCTGCGAAGAGCTGCTGCAGCGCTGGGCTGCCGCCAGCGATGGCCGCGCCGGCCCTGCGCGACAGGCTCTCGCACGCGTGGCAGAAAAGCGGGCCAAGGGCGAAGGGCCGGAGTAGCGTCACGACCGTCACTGACGACGGTCGTGGACGTGTCCGCGATGCTGGGGCTATCGACTCTGGATAGCCGGCGGTGGCGGCGGTGGCGGCGGTGGCGGCGGTGGCGGCGGTGAAGCCGCGGGCGGCACTGATGGCGGAGCAGACACCGGTGGCGGTGGCGGTGCTGCCGGAGGCGGAAGGGCCGTGGCTGGTGGCGGTGCCCCTGGCGGTGGGGGAGCCGGAGCAGCCGGCGCGGCCGACGCGGGCGGCGGAGCCGGCGGCGGTGGTGGCGGTGGCGGCGGCGGCGGGGACGTGGCCGTGGCGCCATTCGGGGGCGGAGGCGCAATAATGATCGGAGTTATGCAGCTCGAGAGATCGAAGAACATAAACTCCAGCGCCTTTTCCTGGGCGTTCAGCGGGCGGACTTTGCATTCCGTGGGGAACACCACGGACGTAGCGCCAGTCTTGCGGACCGTGTCCTGGTCGGCCGCTGTGGCCGCAGAAGATACGTGAACGCCGGTGTAGACCACACGGCCGCACTTGTTGGTTTGCTCGACCGGCGTGAGGAAGTCGAAGTAGTGGACGTGCTTGGACGAGTTGTCGGTCGTTGAGTTTGGATTGTAGATCCAGCGCTCCGCCGGCGCCGTCACAGTCAATGCCGTGTATTTCGACTGCGGTATGCTGGTCACTGCAGAATTGGTGAGTTGCAGAGTGCCGAGCGTACCTGAGGCCTTGGTCGCTACGAGCCACTGGGCGAATGCATTTCCCTTGTCAAACGACTGGTCGATGTGGGTCAGCAGATCGGTCGCTGCGATGTCCTTGAGCGTAGTAGGCGTGTATTCCCACGTCGCAAGTGCGCCGTATGGCCCAGCCGGCTCGGGCGTTCCGGGTGATCGGAGGAATGTCGAGAAATAGTGCTCGAGGAAGATCTTGCCACCGCCGTCGAGGTAGGTCTTCATGGTTTGTTGCCGAGCAGCTGTCACGTATGTGCCACCTTGAGCAAAATACGCGGGAGCTGCGGCGCAGTTCATCAGCACCATGTCGTAGCCCTGCAGCGCCGTGATCGAGTCAAGCAACGAAGAAGCCAGAGGGAAGGCTGTGCCTGAGACGTAGCTCGTTGCGCCGTTGACGTCTCTCACATTGTCGGTTCCTGTCGTGCCGTCCTGCAAACGGCCTGAATCGGTGGCCAGGAAATGGCTGAAGAGATTGATATGCCCTGTCCCCGTGGGATTGGTAAACTCGGCGGTGTCAATGCCGATTCGGGTCAGCAAGCACTCGAGCGCGTCGACGGTGCCGGTGGTGATCGCGATCTTGGGCATGCTGGTGTATTGGCCGTTGTTGTCGCCATCGGTGATGTTCTTGGGCAGACGCAACAGGGTTGCCGGCGTAGTGTCTGTAATTACATTGTTTGCACACTGGTGGGTCACCATCGTGGCGGGTATGGTCACCTGGCGCCGCCACTTTCCCAGCTGCATGACCAGTGGAAAATCGACCCCCCAGGGCACGTTGTTGAGTGTGAAACTCCCATCGGAAGCGGTAAGCGCAGTCGCAATTGGCTGTCCCGACACCTGGGCGTCGCAAGCAGGGCAGCTCGTTCCCGCACCGGGAGTGATGGGGTCCAGGGCCGCGTTCGGTATAGACACAATCACATTGTAGAGCGGGTTCAGACCCGCCGGGTCGTACACGGTGCCGCTGATACTGGTTGTGGCCGTACCGGTGCAGAGGACCTGCTTCAAACACAGGTTTCCACAACCGCAAATATGGGCTGAGGGCAGGCCACAGGTGGTTCCGCTTGGGCACGTCGCGGGGCAGCTCAACGTCCCGCCGCAGTTGTCCCCGATGTCGCCGCAGTACTGTTGGAAACCGCTAGCGTTGTTGCACGCGAACTTCGCGCAATCAGGCCCACCCACGCACACGTTCTTGCTGCCGCACGTCCAGTTGGCGCCAGACGCCGTGCAGTCAGTGCCGCAAGAAAGGGCATTGCCGCAGCCGTCGCCGACCGTTCCGCAGTACTGACCGCCCCCGGCTGGTTTGCACGTGAGCGCGGGGCATACGCCGGCCACACCCTTGCACAAGCCGCCCTGGCAGGTCCATCCGGGCGTTGCACACTTGCTTCCACAATCCACCGACGATCCGCAGCCGTTGCCGACCACGCCGCAGTACTGGTCGCCGTTGGCGGTTGTGCAAGCAAGCGGCAGACATCCTGGGCCACCCTTGCACAGGCCGTTCTGGCAGGTCCAGCCGGACTTGGCGCAGGTGGTTCCGCAATCCACTGAGTGGCCACAGCCGTCACCAATGGTTCCGCAGTACTGATCTCCCGAAGCCGTCGTGCAGCCAATTGGTGTGCAGACACCGATCGGCCCCTTGCACAGCCCATTGTCACACACCCATCCTGCCTTGGGACAAGTCGTGCCACAATCGAGCGTTCCTCCACACCCGTCGCCGATTGCGCCGCAGTAATTGTCGCCGCTCGCCGCCACGGCGCACGTCGTGAGTGCGGGGCAATTGGGGTCGCCTTTGCAGACGTTATGGTCGCACGTCCAGCCCGCGTTGGGACACGCGGTTCCACAATCAAGCGTGCCACCGCACTTGTCCCCGATGGTTCCACAATAATGATCCCCGCTTGAGGCATCGCAGGTCGCCTGCGCGCACACCCCGGGGCCGCCCTTGCAGATGTGGTCGGTTCCACAGGTCCATCCCGCGAAGCAATCGTCCCCGCATTCCAGTGTCCCACCGCAACCGTTGCCCACGGTGCCACAGTAGCGATCCCCGCTCGAGGCGGTGCAGGTCAGGAGGTTGCAGAACGGCGGCACTCCCTTGCAGATGTTGTCGCTTCCGCAGGTCCAACCGGGCGGGCAATCGTCCCCGCACGCCAACGATCCGCCGCAATTGTCACCCACGGTCCCGCAGTAGTGGTCTCCGCTATCAGTGACGCATTTGACCTTGGTGCAAACCGGATCCGGCCCGACACACAGATTATCCTGACAGACCCATCCAGCCTGGGGACAAGCGGCCGGACAGTCCAAAGTCCCGCCGCAGCCGTTGCCGACCGTGCCACAGTACCGTCCACCGCCGGCAGTGTCACATGTGGCCGGTATGCAGACCGGGGGCGCGCCCACGCACACGCTGTTCTCGCAGGTCCAGCCCGCGGGACAGTCATTGCCACATTCGATGGTGCCGCCACAACTATTGCCAATGGTCCCGCAATAGTGATCGCCGCCCCCTGTCTCGCAGGTCAGCGCTTTGCACACGAGGGGCGAACCCACACAGAGGTGGTCGACGCAATCCCATCCAGTGGGACAATCGTTACCGCATTCCAGCGTGTCGCCGCAGCCGTTGCCGATGGTGCCGCAATAGTGGTCCGTGGCCGTCGGCTGGCATGTCTTGGCCGTGCAAACAGTGGGATCGCCTTTGCAGATGTTGTCCAAGCCGCAGGTCCAGCCCGTCTTAGGGCACGTGGCGGGACAGTTGAGTTGCCCGCCGCAGCCGTCTCCAATCGCTCCACAGTAGTCGCCACCCGGTGTGCTACACGACGTGAGGCACGCGGACCCTCCGTCGGGGCAGGGCCCGCAATCCGCTATCTGGCCGCAAGTATCCGTGACCTCGCCGCAAGCGCCTGCCCGGCAAGTCAGCGGCGGACAGATGCCGCCGTCCACAGTACGTGGTTCAACCAGCGTCAGCAACGGAACTTCGAAGAGGAACTGCCCTGCCTCGGTCACAGTAACTCCCGTTGGGCCGTCAGTTGGCGCGCTCACCTGGTTGTCACTGCTGCAGCCCGCGCTCCACGCCAGAACGAAAAATGCCAGTCCCTGAAGAGAAGATATTGCCTGACAGCCAATGCGGCTGACCGAGATATGACGCCTCATTCTTGTGTCCCCTGGTTACCGGTTTCTCACTTAAGCGTACTCGTCATCGCCGCCGCCATGCAAGGGTGAACGCGCGACTTTATGCCCCTCACGCGGGCCCCGGAACACCGCCCAAGAAGGCAGGCGTGTCGCGCAACGGCTCTACTGGTTGTACGGGTCGTTTGGCGGCGGCAGTGCGGGCGGTGGCGCCGGCGGTGGCGGTGGGGGAGGCGGGGCCGCCGCAGGTGGCGGCGCGGCCGCAGGGGGCACCGATGGCGGTGGGGACGCAGGGGGCGGCGGTGGGGGGGGGGGCGCGGGCAGAGCAGCCGGGGGCGGCGGTGCTCCTGGTGGCGGCGGTGCAGAGGCCGCTGGCGCCGCTGCGGACGGCGGCGGGGGTGCCGGCGGGGGTGGCGGGGGTGGCGGGGGTGGCGCAGTGGGTGGCGGCGGTGCTGCTGGGGCCGTTGCGCCGGCTGTGGGCGGCGGCGTTGGCGGCAGTTCGGGGGCGTTCACACACCCGGAGAGGTCGAAGAACATGAACTCCATCGCCTTCTCTTGGCTGTTGAGCGGCCGAATCTTGCATTCTGTCGGAAACACCGGCGTGCCTCCCAGCACGCGCACCGCATCTTGGTCTGCGCCAGAACTCGCTGAGGAAACGTGTATTCCTGTGTAGACAACGCGGCCACACTTGGCTGTCTGGTCAGTTGGCGTGAGCACGTCGAAGTAGTGCACGTGGCTTGACGTGCTGTTCGTGCTCGAGACCGGGTTGAAGATCCAGCGCGTGGCCGGCGACTTGGTGGTCTTGGCCGTGTACTTCGACTTTAGTGAGCTATTGCTGGAGTCGCTCAGTTGCAGGCTACCCAAAGTCGTCGAGGCTGCCACGACCTTCAACCACTGAGCGAATGCCTGCCCCTTGGCAAAGGACTGATCGATGCTGGTCGTCAGATCTGTGTTCGAGATGGCAGTGCCCATGCTCGTTTCCCACGTCGCCAGATCGCCAAAGGGTGCGGCCAGAGAGCTGGTGGACGTCAGGAAGCTGCCAAAGTAGTGCTCGAGAAAGACCTTGCCGCCGCCATTGACATAGGTCTTTAGATTTTGTCGGCGAGCCTCAGTCACATATTGCCCAGCTCCTGGGGTGAGGTAGTTGGAACCAGCACAGTTGACTATGATGATGTCGTAAGTCTGTTCCGTGGCGACCGAATCGAATAGCGTTGTTGCGACGGGAAACGTGGCGCCGCTCGTGCCAGAGTACTGCGTGGCCCCGTTGTCCCCGCCCGACGAGAGTAGGCTGTAGAGATTGATGTGTCCCGCTCCGGTTGGATTTGTGAATTCAGCGGTGTCAATGCCCGCCCGGGTCAGCAGACACTCGAGCGCATCGATCTGGCCCGTGGTGATGGCGATCTTGGGCATGCTGGTGTACTGGCCGTTGTTGTCCCCGTCGTGGATGTTCCTCGGCAAGCGCAACAATCGGTCAGGCAGTGTTCCCGCGTCCGGCGGGTTGTCAGTGATGGGATTGTCGGCGCACTGGTGGGTGACCTTCGACGCAGGGATGGTCACCTGGCGCCGCCACTTTCCCAGTTGCATGACCAGCGGGAAATCAGTGCCCCACGGAACGTTGGCGAGGACGAAGTGGCCGCTGGCATCGGTCAGCGCGGTGGCGATCGGCTGGCCGGATACCTGGGCGTCGCAAGAAGTGCAGCTTGCGCCAGACGGGATGGCGTCCAGTGCGGCGTTCGGGATGGAAACGATCACATTGTACAGCGGGTTGTAGCCGGCGGGGTCATACACAGTGCCGCTGACGCTGGTGGTGGCTCCACCGTCGCAACGAACCTGCTTCAGGCAGAGATTGCCGCAACTGTCGCAGACGTGGGGTGAAGTTTCCCCGCAGGGCAGACCGTTCACACATGTCGCCGGGCAGCTCAGCGTCCCGCCGCAACCATCCCCAACGGCGCCGCAGTATTGCTGAGCGCCACTGGCGCTGTTGCAGGTAAGTTTTGCACAACTCGGTCCGCCCACACAGGTCTCGCTGCTGCCGCACACCCAACCGCTGCCAGCAGCCGAGCAGTCCGTGCTGCAACCGAGCGAGTGGCCGCAACCATCTCCGATGGTTCCACAATAGTGGCCACCCGAGGCCGGGGTGCAGCTCAGCGGGGTGCATACTCCTGGCGATCCTTTGCACAGGTTGTTCTGGCAGGTCCAGCCGGACTTGCTGCAAGTGTCCCCACAGTCCAGCGGATTGCCGCAGCCGTCGCCGATAGTCCCGCAGTACTGGTTGCCACTGGCCGTGGCGCAAGTCAGAGGCACACAGCCGGCCGTCGGCCCGGCTTTGCACAGGCTATTCTGGCACGTCCAGCCCGTCTTTGCGCAAGTGGTGGGGCAGTCCAACGAATTGCCGCAGCCGTCGCCGATAGCTCCGCAGTACTCGTCACCGTTCGCCGTGGTGCAGGCCAGCGGTGTGCAGTTGGCCGTTGGTCCTGCCTTGCACAGGTTGTCTTGGCACATCCAGCCGGTCTTTGCGCAAGTGGTGGGGCAGTCCAGCGAATTGCCGCAGCCGTCGCCGATAGTTCCGCAGTACTGGTCACCTGACGTCATCGTGCAGGTCCTTGGCAGACAGCCCGAGGTCGGACCGGCCTTGCACAGACCATCCTGACACAACCAGCCCCGCTTGGGGCAGCTGGAGTCGCAGGCGAGTGTCCCGCCACAGCCATCTCCGACGGCACCGCAATAATTGTCCCCGCTCGGTGCCACACAGGTCAGCGGTTTGCAGGTTGAGTCGCCCTTGCACATGTTGTGGTCGCACACCCAGCCCGCTTTGGGACAGGTGGTTCCACAGTCAAGCGTGCCGCCACATTTGTCTCCTATGGTCCCGCAGTAGTGGTCTCCGTTTGGGGCATCGCATGTGGTCGGCGCGCAGACATCGACGCCGCCCTTGCAAATGTGATCGCTTCCACAGGTCCATCCGGAAAGACAGTCATTCCCGCACACCAGGGTGCCACCGCAGCCGTTCCCTACGGTCCCGCAGTAGTGATCGCCGCTCGAAGCCGTGCAGCTCAGGCTGGTACAGACAGTCGGGTCGCCTTTGCAAATGTGATCGTCCGCGCAAGTCCAGCCGTTCGGACAGGCAGCGCCACAATCCAGCGACCCGCCGCAATTGTCGCCCACAGTCCCGCAGTATTGGTTCCCGCCAGCAGCCTCACACGTGATTTTGGTGCAGACGTCAGGCGGTCCAATGCACAAGTGATTCTGACACAGCCATCCGAGTTGGGGACAGTCGCCGGGACAGCTCAAGGTGCCACCGCAGCCGTCCCCAACGGCTCCGCAGTAGCGTCCCCCGCCCGCGGTGTCGCAAGTGACTGGATTGCAGGCCGGCGGAGCACCTACGCAGACGTTGTTTTGGCAGTTCCATCCCGCGGGACAGTCGGCACCACAGTCGAGCGTACCGCCACAGCCGTCCCCGATGGTCCCGCAGTAGTGATCCCCGTCTTGAGTCTGGCAAGTTGCCAAGGTGCACGCGGGCGGCGTGGCCTTGCACAGGTTGTGGTCGCAAGTCCAGCCCGCGGGACAGTCGTCTCCGCAGTCGAGCGTGCCGCCGCAGCCATTGCCAATGGTCCCGCAGTAGTGGTCGCTGCTTGATGCCACGCACGTCAGCGACTGACACACCTTCGACGAGCCCACGCAAACACTATCGACGCAGTCCCATCCCACCGGACAGTCGGCCCCACAGTCGAGCGTGTGGCCACAGCCATCCCCGATTTTCCCACAGTAGTAGTCGCCTGAGGTCGCCAGGCAAGTGGCTGCCTGACACACGCCGGAATCGCCCTGGCAGATGTGGTCCGTGCAGGTCCACCCGGCCTGCGGGCACGCGGCCCCACAGTCGAGCGTCCCGCCGCACCCATCCCCAATCACCCCGCAATAGGATCCACCCGTGAAGGTACACGCCTGCAGGCAGTTGGCCCCTTTGCAGACATGGTTGTTGCATTCCTTGTCGGCGGGACAGTCGCCACAACGCAGGGTCTGCCCGCAATTATCTCCGATATCTCCGCAGTACTGCGTGATCCCAGCGCTACAGGCCAGTGCCGTGCAGATACCGCCATCGCTGGTGCGCGGTTCGGCCAGGATCAGAATGGGGGTCTCAGAGTTCGAAGGCCCGGCTTCGGGCGACCCAATCCCCGTGGGAGCGTCGCTCGATCCACTCAACCTGTCGTCGACGCTACAGCCGGCACTCCACGCCAGGACACAGACGGCCCAGCCCCGAAGAAGAAGATTCGCCTGAAGGTACATCCGCGCTCCCGACATTGAGTTGCCCATGGGTCCCAGGATTAAGCGTACTCGTTATCGGCACAGTTTGCCATTGTCTAAAACGTAAGGCAACTTTCTAGTTATCGCGTGTGTGATATGTGATCCCACGTCGGTCAAGGTCTCGTGGACCATCCACAAGACAACGCCTTGTTCTCTTTGCGGACGTCGGCGTTTGGCCATAGACTGCGTTCCATGTCGACCAGCCGCAGGATCTGCCTATTCTTGCTTCTCGGGGCGTCGCTGGCCGGCGGCTGCGCGAAGAAGGTCAAGCAAACTGATGGGACGAAGCAGCCGCTCTCGACATCCGTTTCGGAGCCGCGACCGGCGCCCGCTCCACCACCCTTGCCTCCCCCGCCGCCACCTCCCCCGCCGCCTCCCCCGCCGCCACCTCCTCCACCTCCCCCGCCGCCTCCCCCGCCGCCCCCACCTGCACCCGGGGCCAGGTGAAACGCGTGGGATAGATCCACGGCTTGCCGTGATCTCGCGCGGCCTCCTATAGTCTTCGCCAATGCGAGGCTCTCTCCTGTCTGGTCCTTTGGGCAGCGCGGCCACTCTTGACCGCGTTTGTCGATTGCTGCAGGGACACCAGCCCACCGTGGTGCTGAGCGCCCTCTGGCTGGCCGAGGCCTTGGCCAGCCGCTTTCCGGTGCTCGCGCTCGTCGAAGACGACAAGCGATCGGCGGCCTTGCGTGCCGTCAAGCGGGCCAGCAAGTCGGCACATCAGCTGTTGGTCGTGTCTGCCGGGGAAGACGTGCCGCTGGGACGCGGGATGGTCGGTAATATCCTCATCGAGAACCTCATGGACGTGGAAGACCAGGCCGCGGCCGAAGACCTCCTGGTGGGCTTGCTTCCAGCGCTGCGGCCCGACGGGGTGGTGGTATCGTTGGACGCCACCAAGCACCAGGAAACCGAGGCGCGATTGGCGGCCCTATTCTTGGCGGCTGCGCTCACCGACATCACGCAGGTTCGTCCGCGCGAAGGTGCGGTGCTCACCGTCGGAGCGGCTCCACCACCGACGGTGACGGCCATTCGAGCCACGCGTCCGCTGGCCGCGCCAGGCGAGCCACGTGGCTGAGACGCGGTCACCTCTGTGAAGGGCATGCGCCGGACACTGCTGGCCTTCGCGTTGTCCCTGGCCCTGCATGCGGGCTTCGTGGTCGCGGCGGTCGTCGTTGCGGTTTGGCGTGGTTTCACGCTGGCGCCACCGGTTCGACTGGCGCCCATCGCCATCGACGTCAAAGAGCTGCCCTTGGGTGGCAGCCGCTCACCCAGGGCGAAAGCCGAGGATGAGGCCCCGCCGCGTCTGGTTCGCCGACCCAAAGTCGCACGCGCGCGGGTATCCCACGAGGGCGTGGCGGTCGCGCCAACGCCGGACGGCGGTGCGGCCGATAGCTCTGCCCATGTGGGCAAGGCGGCGCACGACGCGGGTGACGAGGCCGACGGCGGCCACCGGCGGCCCGGTGACTTGCGCAAGTACGGTCCCGAAGGCTCACGCCTCACGGCTCTGCTGCGTTTGGATCGCTTGCGCGCCTCCTCGGTCGGTTCGGGTTTCCTGGCCGCCCTCGATCAGCTGCTTGTGCTGCTGCCCGATAGACGCCGGCTGCTCGACGGAACGGGCCTCGATCTCTATCGTGACTTCGATGCCCTGCTCATTGCCACCCCAGAACCGCACAATGACAAGGTCACCTTTCTTGCCGTCCGACACCACTTGAAAGACGCCGCCCTCGAGGCCGCGCTCGGCCGCGGCGCCTCTGCCAACGGCCAAACAATCCAATGGCGTTTGCAGGACGGCCGACCGGTGGGCCTGCGGCGGCCGCGCGCGCCGGCCCCTGGCGAACCTGAAAGTCTCAACCTGGACGACCGCATTCTCGTGCTGCCCCAGCCATCGCTCGCTGTCATGGCGCCACCGGCCTATGCCGAACAATTGCTGGGGCGACCTATACTCAAGTCTGCGCGCCCCGGCACCGATGCAAGCGACGCTGGCGTTGTCGATGGCGGCGGCGCGGATGCGGGTGCCGTGCCTGCTGGCAAGAGTCGCACAGGCATCACCTGGCGCGAGCTTGTCGCTCGCATCGACGCCGAGGACAGCGCCCTGCCCGAGGATGCGGTCTTCATGATCACGGCAGTCAATCTTCTCGTCCTGCCAGGACCGTCGCCGGTCGTTCCCGGGACGCGTGGCGCGGTCGACGACGGGCAAGACATGGGGCCGTATGGGCCAACGCCCCAGGCGATAACTCTGGTGGTAGGCGTCGATCCTGAGCCCTACTTTGAGGTGGTGGGTGCGTTCGCCAGCGAAGAGGAAGCGCGAGCGAGCGAGAGCCGTCTTCCGATGTGGAAGCGCCGCTTGATGCTCAACCCGATGCTGCTTCTGGCGGGGTTTGCCCCTCTGCTCGATCGCGCCGAGCTGTCGCGCGAAGAGCAAACCCTGTTCTTGCGCGCGAGTATCACTGCCGAGGAGTTGCAGCGCCTCCTGGCGGTGGCCACCAACGTGGCTCGCAGCCTGGTCGGCCGTCCTCACTGAAGACAGCTCGTGCACGCCGCCCGCGATCTACGGATGTCGGGAGTGCTTGGCCTTGCTGGTGCGCTGCGAAGCCATGACCAGCGGAAACACCGTGCGCAGCACCACATTGGGCCGGCTGTCGCTGATTCTCAGCTTATGCATCTGTTCCTCGGCACAGGAAGCCGCGATGGGATTGATTGGTCCCTGCGAAACAAAACCCACCGAGCCGATGGTTCCCGCTGGCTCGACATACGCGATGGCTTCCACCTGCAGCGGCCCTAAGGTTCCGCAGTTGGAGAAGTCGTTGGTCGAGGCCACACGCATGGCCACGTTGTCACCCCTCCAATCCAGCACGCGCATCTCGCCGGTCGAACGAAAACGCAGGGAATACTCGAAATCGGTCTTGCGGTTGCCCTCTGGTCTAGGAAATGCGATGCGCAGGCCCGCATCAATCAAGCAGCGCTCGACCGGGTAGTTGCCCAGCTCGTTCTTTATGACGTGGATGTCCGATACCAATCCGCTGGCCTCGACCACGAAGCGGAGAACGACCTGGCCCGACAGATACTTCCTTGCATCGCCGGCGCGCTCGAAACAGTCGACCAGATCAGGCACATGAGGCGCCATGGCCCGGTCCACCGCGCGCTCGTCGAGCACGCCGATGGACATCTGCATGTCCATCGCCTGGTCGTCACCGACTGCGCGGATTGAGCCCTTTTGCCGGGTGCGCGACGGCAATCGCGCCCCTTCGGTCTCTGGCTCAGAAGCGCAGCCGACGAATAGCGCACAAAAGACAAAGGCGACGGCAATAGTATGACCGCGCATGATTGGTGAGATATTGTACATATATTTTGCTAGAAATACATCGGATTTTCCGGCGCCACCTATAGCAGGACGTTCACGAGTGCACCTTGTCGGGCACCCAGGAACGCGGGCGGACGTGCGCTAGACAGACCAGAACCATCAGCTATTTGAGCGTCTGGCAGCAGGAAATCGTCGAGTTCTTTTCCGAGATCGCGTCTCTTGCGATGTTCCAAATGCTGCCAACAGACGCTCGCTGCACCATATCTACATGACAGGACTGCAGTCCCGGATGCTTACATGGCGATGAGTCGAAGAAGAATTCGGGGGGACTTGCGCCCCGAGAGCCGGCGGGCTCCCCCACTCGACTCGTGCCTCCGGTCAGAAGAACGGTCATGTTTCGGTGGACGAGGCGCCCGGACGGCAAGGCGCGACGAGGGCGCATACTTGACGTATGTAACCGAGGAACAACGCAGCCGGCCGGGATGGATCGGCCGCCCAAACGTGGCCGGAGGTCCTAGTACTGCGGCTCGAATTTGTACTCGTACTGGACGTCCCCGCCCTTATCGAGCTTAGGATATTCGAAGTCCCGCAGCACCCCGAGCAGGCAGTCGGCAACTTCCTGGTTCCCCAGCGTCCCCCCAGCCACCCGCGGCTTGCCGTGTCCGGCGGTGTCGATGGTGATAATAACCTTCACCGTCCCCTTGAACTCCCGGGTGTGTTTCTCGTTGAGCACGTCCTGATAGCACCGGCGCGCCGAGGAATCGCGCTCTTGCAAGAGGAGCTTGATCTCCGCCTCCTTGTCCGGTGGGACGCCGCCGGTGTCAATGACCACCTGCGTGTCGTCACGCACGATCCGGGGACGCGGGCCATTTTCCGTGTCCCTTGGGGTTGAGGTGGCCGAGGCGCAAGCCCCGAGGCTGAGACAGGTTCCAATCGCAAACAGGATGTGGGTCGCGTTCATCTGATGGCCCTCCGCGTCGCAGGGGTTCGCGAGAACAACGACTGCGGTCATAAACCGATAGCGGCGCGGAAGCAATGGTCAGACGCTGAATCTCGCTTCTGTTGATCGGCTAGCGCCCAGTCGACCGGGCTTCTCTACCGTGAGTCACCTAGAATATTGTCCTGTACAATGGAGTCTCCGCGCGTATGAGCCGAACGGACCACAGCTTTTTGGCCACCGCCTTTGTCGAGAACTTTCCGCTCAAGGAGATGGTGACGCACTATCCGGAGGCCAAGCGCACGCCACGCGAGCTGTGGTTTTCGCCCGCTTCCGGCGGCACGGTCTTCATGTATCCGTTTGGAGCGCTGGTCTTCTTCGACGTGGGGCCGGAAGCGCGCGAGACCGAGCTGGCCCGTCTGCACCGCATTCGGCCCATCTTGACGAACGCTCAAGTGATGGACGAGCAATTCACTGTGCATGAAGATCCCGGCGCGCGGCCCGACGTGGTTAACGGCGTCTTGACGCTCGATAGGTTGACCTTCGAGCGCGCCAGCGTGGTGGCGCTTACCGTGGCGCAAAGTGCAGCCATGGACTACTACGAGCGCATCGTCGACCAGATGTTCAGCGGCACCGACAAGTTGGTGGACCGGCTGGAGAAGCTGGGCACTGTGCCCCTGCGAACGCGGCATCTGCACAAGTTCATCGGCGCGGCCTTGGGCACGCGCAACGAAGTGCTCTCCATCCTGCACCTGCTCGACAAGCCCGAAGCCATCTGGGACGATCCCGGCGCGGACCGCATCTACGGCGAGCTGCGGGCGGAGTTCGACCTTGTCGATCGCTACCAGGCCCTGGAACTGAAACTGCGCAGCGTGCAGGACGCGCTCGAGCTCATCACCGATGTGGCGCGCGACCGCCGTCTGGTTCTGCTCGAGGCGGCTATCGTGTTTCTCATTGTTTTCGAGATCGTGATCAGTCTCGTCCAGCACTAGCGCGGCGTCCGACGTAGGGGTTGTGCTCGCGCTCCTCACCGATGGTGGTCTCCGGGCCGTGGCCGGGAACGACCACGGTTTCGTCGGGCAACACAAACAGCTTGTCGCGGATGGAGCGCACAATCTGTTGCAAGGATCCGCCCGGAAAATCGGTGCGGCCGATGCCTCCCTCAAACAGGGTGTCACCAGCGAGCAGGAGCGGCGCCTCGCCGGTCGCTTCGATGAACAGTCCTACGGAACCGGGCGTGTGTCCGGGCGTATGCAGCACGCGAGCCTGGAACTGGCCGAAGCGTAGGTCTTCGCCGCCCGCGAGGATCTGCGAGGGTTCGGGAGGCTCGTCGGCCACCAGATCGAAGTGGCGCGCCTGGCGCACCAACCCCCGATAGAGGTCCAGGTCGTCGCCGTGGATGGACACCGGGGCGCCGGTCGCCGCCTTCACGTCGCGCGTGCCGAGAACGTGATCAAAGTGGCCGTGCGTGTGAACGATTCCGACCGCTCGCGCGTCCAGCTTGGTCAGCAGCGCCAGGATTCTTCCCGCATCGCCGCCCGGATCGACAATCAGGGCTTCATGCGTAGTCGGACAAACCACCACCGTGCAGTTACATCCCACCGGCCCCACGGCAATGCTCTTGCGCAGCATGATCCAAGGTTGTCACGCACAACGCGAAAGTCTATTGCGCCGAGTGTTCGCACCTCACCGACCACGACGCAGATTCTCGTTGCGTTTCGGCGAGGTACAGATCGCGATGTCCCTTAGCATCCGGCCGACAAGCCGGGCTGCTGGCAAGGAGGGCCGAGAACCGGACCGGAATGTACTGATGTACTTGAGGACCGGAAGCGCAGGCCCGACGCAGCCAGCGGCCCGGATCGTCGGCCGTCATCACCTCGGCGAGAGGATGTGGAACCTTGCTATGAGCAGCCGGTGGTGGTGCCGCAGTTGATACACTTGTGGCAGCTTCCGTTGGGCACAGTGATCGAGCCGCACTCGGGACAGGTGGGCGCATCGCTGCGCACCAAGAAGCTGTACATCTCGTTTCCGGTCTGCCCATGGCCGTTGCCGTTCTTACCGTTGTGGCCGTTGTGGCCCTCGGGAGCAGGCGTGGTTTCGGCTGGCACGGTCGGCGTCACGGTCGGTTCGGCTGCGGCAAGGACCTCACTCGCGGGTCGACTTTCCACGTGGTTCTCGTTGGCAGATTCGTCGCGCACGAACTTGGACCCCAGCCAGCGGAAGAGGTAGTCCATGATCGACGAAGCGCGGGGCAGCGCCGGATTTCCCGTGAAGCCCGAAGGCTCGAATCGTGTGCGCGAAAACTTGTCCACAAAGAGCTTGAGCGGCACGCCGTACTGCAGAGCCAGCGAGATGGCTGTGGCGAAACTGTCCATCAGGCCCGAGATGGTCGAGCCCTCCTTGGCCATGCGCACGAAGATCTCGCCGGGCACGCCGTTGTCGTAGAGACCCACATGAATGTAGCCCTCGTGTCCCGCCACCGAGAACTTGTGGGTCACCGAGCGCCTCTCGTCGGGCAGCTTGCGCCGGATGATGTTGGGCGGACCCGCCAGCTGGGCCGTCGCCTGCTGCGCACCCGGATCGGTCTTGCTGGTGGTGACCGGCTGTGTGCGTTTGCAGCCCTCGCGGTACAAGGCGATGGCCTTCAGTCCCGCCTTCCATGCCTCCATGTACGCCGTCTCGAGTTCTTCCACGGTCGCGTCCGCGGGCTGGTTCACCGTCTTGGAAATGGCGCCCGAGATGAAGGGCTGGGCAGCTGCCATCATGCGGATGTGACCCATGGCACCGATCGAGCGGGTGCCATTGGCCGCGCGGAAAGCGCAATCGAAGACCGGCAGATGGTCGCAGTCCAAGCCGGGCGCGCCCTCGATGGTCTCCTCGCGGTCAATGTAATCGGCGATGGCCTTGCGCTGGCCCTCGTCGTAGCCAAGGTGCTGCAGGGCCTCGTCGACGGTGTTGTTGACGATCTTGATGGTTCCGCCGCCCACCAGCCGCTTGTACTTGATGAGCGCGATGTCGGGCTCGATGCCAGTGGTATCGCAATCCATCATGAAACCGATGGTGCCGGTGGGCGCCAGCACACTGGCCTGGGCGTTGCGGAAGCCGTGCTCGGTTCCCAGACGAATGGTGTCGTCCCACGCCTCGCGGGCTGCGGCGGTCAGATCTTTGGGCACGAGCGCAGCATCGATCTTGTCCACGTGGTAGCGATGCTTCTTCATCACGGCCAGGAATGGCTGCTCGTTTTCTGCGTAGCTGGCGAAGGGGCCGGTTACATCGCGCGCGATGACCGCGCTGGTTCGGTAGGCCCAGCCGGTCATCAGCGCCGTGACAGCGCCGCACCAGGCGCGCGCGGGCGCCGAGTCGTAGGGCAGGCCGAGCGACATGATGAGCGAGCCGAGATTGGCGTAGCCCAGACCCAGCGGCCGGAAGCGTAGCGAATTGGCTTCGATCTCCGGTGTCGGGTAGCGCGCGTTGCCTACGATGATCTCCTGCGCCAGGATGGTGATCTCGATCGCACGTTTGAAGTCATCGGTCGCAAAGCTGCCGTCGGGCCGCAAGTACTTGCGTAGGTTCAGCGATGCCAGGTTGCACGCCGAGTTGTCGAGGAACATGTACTCGGAGCAGGGATTGGAGGCGTTGATACGCGCCGTATTCGGGCAGGTATGCCAGGCGTTGATCGTGGTGTCGAACTGCAGGCCGGGGTCGCCACACTCCCAGGTCGCTTGCGCGATGGTGCGCCAAAGCTCCCGCGCCTTGTAGGTGGTCACCGTGCGTCCGCCAACCACGGCCCGCGTGGACCACTCGCGGTCTTTCTGCGCGGCCTCCATGAAGTCGTCGGTCACTCGCACCGAATTGTTGGAGTTCTGAAAGAAGACGGACTTGTAGGCCTCGCCGTCGAACGAGCCGTCGTAGCCCGCGTCGATGAGTGTCCACGCCTTCTTTTCTTCCTTGGCCTTGCAGCGTATGAACTCCTCGATGTCCGGGTGATCGATGTTGAGGATCACCATCTTGGCCGCTCGTCGTGTTTTGCCGCCCGACTTGATCACGCCCGCGAAGGCATCGAAGCCCTTCATGAAACTGACCGGGCCCGACGCGGTTCCGCCGCCGTGGAGCAGTTCCTTTGACGAACGAATGGGCGACAGATTCGTGCCGGTGCCCGAGCCGTACTTGAACAGCATGCCCTCGGTCTTGGCCAGGCCCAGGATGGACTCCATTGTGTCCTGGACGCTGTTGATGAAACAGGCCGAACACTGTGGCTCTGTCTCGATGCCCACGTTGAACCAAACGGGCGAATTGAAGGACATCTTTTGCTCGACCAGCAGGTGCTTGAGCTCGGCGCGGTAGTTGTCAGCCGAGGCCTGGTCGGCAAAGTACCCGTCCTGCGTCCCCCATCGAGTGATGGTGTCGGCCACGCGGTCGATAAGCTGGCGCACGGAGCGCTCGCGTTCGGGCGTACCCAGCTGGCCACGGAAGTACTTCTGCACAACCACGTTGGTCGCGGTCTGACTCCAGCCGCTGGGAACCTCGACATCGCGCTGCTCGAACACAACCTTACCGCCCTCGCCGATGATGCTGGCCGTGCGTTGCTCCCATATCACGCCCGCGTAGCCATTGTCGCCGGCCCGCGTGAAGAATCGCCCGATCTGAACCCCAGGGGCCTGCTTCCGGTTCCTGCCACGACCGACGCGAACGTCCTTCGTGGACGCTGGGCCTGGGATTGGCAACTCAAGCCCATTGGGCCGAGAGTTCCGTTGACGTCGGTTATCTTGCTTTTCAAGCATCAGCACTCCTCCTCCGCGATGTTGTCTCGGCTTCAGGGCCGCCGAGCCGGCTTTGCTGTCTGCACTCTTGCTCTTGTCTTGGCGACACAATGAGTTGCGAAAACACCGACCAGCAGAGCCAGCGAATTGCTCGCTAGCTCTGCACGACGGACGGCAAGATTAGTGTCGCCATCTGGCTCCCGTGTCAACAATAAACACAAGATATAGTGCCATGCTACACGCTACCACACTATATATTGTGTGTTGATAGTTTGTGGTTTTCATCAAGATTCGCCTTAGCATCCGGCCACTTCTAGATGCACATCTGCCTGTGGATAGAATTAGGTGACCATACGTTACATCGCATCTCTCAGTACTAGATAGGATAGCCCACGGGCCGTAAACTATCGACCCTCGTGCTTCTCGATTAAGATCACCTCGTGATCTGGCTCGAAGGCGTTTCCTACCTGCGTGCGGGCAGTCCGGCGCTCCAAGAGGTGACACTTGGAGTGTCTTCCGGCGAGTTGGTCGTTGTGCAGGGGCCGACCGGTTCGGGCAAGAGTTCCTTGCTCGCCGTGGCGGCCGGGGCTCGATTCCCAGATTCGGGCGCCGTCTGGATAGCGGAGCACAACATAGCCGGCCTGCAGGCGTCGTCGCTGCCCTTCGTCCGCCGCAACGTTGGATATCTGCCTCCTGATCCGCTGCTCATTCCAGACGAAACGGTGCTGGAAAACATCATGTTGGCCCTGGCTGTTCGTGGCGCGCCAATCGAATCGGCTGAGGCGGACGCGAGAGAGACTCTCGCCATGGTGGCTGATTCGGCCTGGGAAAACCGACTGGCCCGGTCCTTGTCAACCGGCCAGCAGCGCTTGGTCGCGCTCGCGCGAGCTTTGGTCGGCCCCCCACCACTCGTGGTGGTGGACGAACCAGCAGCGGGCATGGGCGGAGACGACCGCGAAGGTATCGTGCGCGCGCTCGTTTGGGCTCGCGATCGGGGTTGTGCGGTCCTGTGCGCCACTTCTGATCCCGGCTTCGCTCAGATGCTGGTTGATGCGGGTGGCAGGCGGGTTCACCTAGAAGGCGGCCGCATCGCCGGTGCGCCAGCCATCGGTCTCGTGCCCGCACCGGTCGATTTCTCCACCGAAAACCAACGCGAAAACGCCGACGCGCCCCCAGCGATTCCCTTGACCGTCCGCCGTTCGTCGGGTGAGGAGTCGTCGTGACCGTAGGGTGGATCCTGCGCCGGGCACGTCGCCAGTCCGCGTCTCAGCGCCGTGTCCTGTGGGCTGCGGCGGGCTCGTTCTTGGTCCTTGGTCTTGTCGCGGGCGCAACCGTTCTGGGTCTGCGCGCCACGCGAGGTTGGATGAGCACCGTGGGCCAGGGCGTGCATGTGATTGCCTTCCTACGGGACGAGATGGAACCGGACCAAGTCGCACAGCTGACCGACCTGTTGCGACGGCGGCCGGGCGTGGATCGCGTGCGCCTGGTTGAGCCGGCTGAGGCTCTCGCAAGGCTGCGGGACGCGGCGCGATCGTCGCCGGCCGCAGGCTCGTGGCTGAACGATCTCGAACCCGGCTACTTTCCGCGCTCTATCGAAGTCGCGCTGGTCGCGTCGGTCGACCTGCCTAAGCGGGCAGCGGAGTTGTCTCGACGCCTGCGTGGGCTGGCAGGGGTGGCGGAGGTCGATGCCATGGCAGATGGGGTGGCGCGCCTTGGCGCCTGGGTTCGCTTCGGCCAGCGCCTGGGCTGGGCCGTTGTGCTCGCCGCGGGCATTGCGGCTCTCTCGTTCTTGGTCAGCACGGTTCTGCGCGGGAGGGAAGCGCGAAGGCGTCAGGCGCAGGTTCTGGTGATTCTGGGCGAGACAGCCGGGAGCATTCGGCTGCCTGCGAACATTGCGCTTGCCAGCGCAGGGTTGATGGGCGCGCTCGCCGCGCTGGTCGTTCTGCGCCTGGCCTGGCCCGCACTGCTGACTGCCGCCGAAGGTGCACTCGGCATCGCTTTGACGCCGGCGGGGATCTCGCTCGGCCCATGGGAATCAGTCGTCGGTCTCTTGGCTGCTCCCCTGCTTGGTTGGGTCCTTGGCTACATCTTCACTCCGGTGCCCGGCTGGGTCGATGTTTAGTTTCCATCTCAAGGCTTTCGTCTGGCTGTTTCTGCTGATGCCAGCCCGTGCGGCGCAGGCCGAATCGTCCGACGAGGGATCCAGACTCGCCCAGCGCCTTGCCACTCGGCAGGCGGTACTGGAGGGCCAGAAAGATGGAGCGGCAGCCAGGGTCCGCGAGCAGGCGCTGCTGGCCTACCGGCTGACGCGTCGACGCGAGCTGGGCTTCATGAGCAGTCCCCAGTCACGCCGAGATGACGCCGAAGCGGCTGATTTGGCGCTGACTTCCCTCGGCAAGGGTCTCTCCGAAACGCGCGCTTTGGTTGATGAGCTTGGGCATGTGCGTGCCGAACGGGTGGTACTTGACCGGGCACGCAGCGAATCTGTGGACCCACCTCCGGACCCGGCCGCATTCCTTCTGCGCTTTGCCCGCCCTGTGCGCGGGGCCATGGTGGGCACACCTGGCATCCGCCGCGACGGCCCCACCGAGACCGAGTTGCGTCGCGACGGAATCGAGTTGCTGGCCAGACTGAACGAACCAGTGCGAGCCGTAGCAGCCGGTGTGGTCCGCCGCGTGGAAAGCCTGCCGCAGGGCGGGTACGCCGTGGTGACGCAGCACCCGGCCAGATGGGTCAGTATCTTGTCTGGCCTGCGTGGTGTGGTGGTTGCTCTTGGCGAACCAGTTGAACCAGGACAGGTCCTCGGCCTGGCCGGGCGGAACCTGGATGGCGCTGCCGTGATCTCGCTCGAGTTGTGGCGCAACCGCCAACCGGTGGACCCGCGTGACGTGGTGCCTCGGTTGCCGAGACGCTGACCTCCTACGCTTTGGCCAGCCGGCCGGTGGTGCGCAATTCCTCGATGCTGGCCATGAACTGCAGTCGCTCGATGTGCTCGGCGAGGGCTGGTGAGGCGTGCAGGTACGCATGCCACGCTGCTGCGGCAAAAACATCCGGAGACACGCCGTTCTCCGAGGCCAGCTTGGCAGCCTGCGATAGATGCCGGTCGAGTCTGCTGGCCAGCTGAATCTTGCTGGAGGCCTCGCGTTCCGGGGACTTCTCGGCGGGTTCGCTATGACGACGACCGGTTATCATGGGCTGCTCCTTCATACTTGTTCCCCACGAGAAGCACCGCGGGTGAGTGGTCAACGCTGCGGTGCTCAGAGCAACGATGAGATGCGGACGGTCGACTGGGGCCTGCGCCCGCGATACTGTGAACAGCTGAACGCCGTGCATAAGTCCAAGATTTTCATGACCGCGGCCTTGCTGGCGTGTGCGGCGCCGCCCGCGCTGGCTGGCCCGCTGGACGATCCTCACGTGGGCAGTCTCGGCTTTTCAAGCCCCACTACCGGCGACTTGACGGCGGTGTACTGGAATCCGGCTGCGCTGGGCATGCTGCAAGGGAATCAGTTCATGTTTGGGGCTTCACTGCACTCGACCCATGTCACGGTTGATCGCGCCCCGATCGATCCGACGACGGGGCTGCCGGGCGGCACGAGTGTCTTTCCATCGGCCTCCGGCCATGGCCTCGAACAGCCCATGGTTTGGCCACCAGGGCCTGCGGGCTTTCTCGGGGTGGGCGCGGGCGTGGCACGGCGATTCGCCCTGGCGATTGCTGCCTACACGCCGTTTTCGCAGAAACTCAGCTTCGGTGTGGCAACGCCAACGCGCTATCACCTGGTCAGCGTCGACTCACGGCAACTCGCACTGGTGACCGGACTTGCCATCGAACTGACGGATTCGTTGCAAGTCGGCATCGCGCCGGGACTGCTCTTCAGCTATGGCCATCTGGTGTTCGACGAGGACACGGCACTGGGCGGCCCGTCGGCGGAGGATCCCAACACAGCGGCACGCTACGATCTTGCGACAGACGGAACTCAGGCGCCGTCCTACTTCGTGGTGGGAGGCATACACTTTCGCCGGGCTGCCTGGGAAGTGGGCCTGGCCTACTTCAGCTCTCCCTTGGGGGGCGACGGGACAGTCAAGCTGTCCATGGAACGTAGCCAGGTCGCGCCTCCTGCCACGGCGGGGACAAGCGATCTTTGTTCTACGGTTGGGCACAGTCCCTGCGTGTCGAGCGAGATGCGCTACCGCCTGCCCGACATCTTCACCGCCGGGGTCACATGGCACGCTACCTCGCATCTGGATGCGGTGGGGATCGTGCGTTGGGTTCGCTATGGCGAATACGATCGGATCACGATCCGCCTCGTCGGCCCGAGCGGCACTGGACTCTTGGGCAACGGGCTTCCCGACCAATTGGTCTTGTACCGTGGTTTCCAGGATAGCTGGGACCTGCGGGCGCGGCTTGTCCACGCGCCCTTGCGCTGGTTTCGCTGGAGCGGGACGCTGCGCATGGAAACCTCGGCCGTGCCCGAAGCCAACGTGAATGCAGCTGCCGTGGATGGGCTCAAGTTTGAGCCCGCGATGGCCGCGGAGTTCACCCTGGGGCGCCACCTGCGGATCGCGGCTGGTTATGCTCTGACCTGGATGGTTCCCATGACGGTCAGCAATTCGGTGTTCAACCCTGCTGCCGCCGCAGCCTGTGCGCAGGCGGCTTATGATCTCTCCTCGCCCGCATGCCAGACGCGCCTGGCGGGCCAAGCGCTGCCGACCGCGGCCGGCAGCTATAAGATGTTGCAGCACACGCTGGCGCTCATGACTACGGTGAGCTTCTAGAAAATGTTCGCGCGAATGCTTGCCACCCTTTCTCTGGTCTTCGCATTCGCTGGCTGCAGCGAGGGGCCGGTGTTCGAATACGATTCGCTGGCCATTGACTTACAGCGGGCGCCGACCGCCCCTGGCGGACCAGCCCTGGGCGCCACTCTGGCCAGGGTGCAGACCGGCTCAGGCACGCCCTCGCTCGTCATCGACACCGGTTCCTTGCTGTCCAGTCTGAGCCGCGGAGCCTGTCCGTCTCCCACGACTGAACCGACGGCTTATACCGGGGACATCCAACTGCTGGCAGCGTCGGACAGCGGTGCGCCCCTGCGGGCCTCGTTTCGCGGCGTGACGCTTTTCGATCTCTGTGCGGGCGCGGTGGGTGATGCTGGTACCCAGGTGGCAGGAATTCTGGGGGGCGATATCTTGCTCAACTTCTCTGTGGCCTTCGCACTCCCGCGGGACCCGAACCAGCCTGCCACCATGACCCTCTTCAGTGACCTTCCAGCCAGTGATTCCGATCTGGCGGCGGACGACTACGCCACCATCAACTTCAACCTGCGCGGCAGCACGGCGGCGGCGACGGTCTCGGGCAATGGCCTCCCCAGCATACCTTCCAGCCGCGTGGTGCTGCGCGTGTGTGGCAACCCTCCTGCGTTCGATCCGAACGGGCCTGCGCAAACCTGCAACACCGGAGAGGTCGAAGTGCAGGCCGCAGGCACCAATCTTCTTCTCGCGCTCAGCACGGGACATGGTCCGCTGGTGCTGAGCGCGAGCGCCTGGCAGCGCCTGGGCGGCCAGGTACCGACGCCGCTCGGGGCCGGGGAGCCGTTGCTCTACTCTCCATTGGTCGAGGAGCCCATCCCCGCGCACTGGGCTACCCTGTCACGCTTGGCGCTGGTGGACGGCGACTCGGGGGATGCGTGGCCTGGCGCCTGTGCTGAGTTGGCGCGCGGTCGTCGCATCGAATGGGCACTGGTGAATCAGAACAGCGGCGGCTGCTTTCAGCCTTGCGACGTGAGCGGGGGCGTGGCCTATCCGGCCGCCGCCTATCTGGAGATCGGCTCTGATCTGCCTGCGGCCATCATCAGCGATGGCAGTGACCTCATCAACAATCTCAACGAGGACTTCCCCTCGGGCGCTCAGGTCGATGGCGTGATTGGGGCGGAGACGCTGGCTGGAACCAGCTTCGAGATCGACTACATCAGTCAGCCGCAAGGACGGCTGGTGGCTACCTGTGACCCAGGCGTCGACCGACAGTCTTGCTGGGCCTCCCCAACCTGCGCCGGCCTGAGCGGCTCTGGCCAGACCCACATGTGTTTCGGGTTACCTCGGCTCGGCCTCGCACCGAACTGCCCGCAGTAGAGCCCACCTATGGGGCAGGTGAGGTCCTGGATGCGGCCGCCCTGGCCTCCAGCGTGGACACCGTGTCTTCTAGCTGCTGAATGGTCGCGCGCAGGTTGGCGACTTCCTGCTGTGTAGCCAGGCCAAGAACACCAGCTGCCACGCCGCCGGCCCGATCCATCCCGGACTTGAGCGTGCCGCCCAGGCTGAGGGCCTTCATGGCCGCGTTCATCAGGCGGGGATCGCTAGCAAACTTTGCCACGCGGGGGTTGCCCGCCAATCGCATGGCTTGACCCACGACGACGTCCTTGATCGACTTGATTACCGGCATGACGTGATCTCTTGCCACGGTCTGGCGGCTGGGTCAACGCATACGCAGTGAAGGCGCGTGGGGAGCCCGCCGGCTTCGCTGGCGGCGCACCATCGCGGGAGGGTATGGGAACCCCTTCAGGGTTCCCATATTGTTGTGGGAACCCCGAAAATCCGGGATAACCGGTTCCGGCACGGATGCACATCCTCAACAGCCCGCTCAGCCAGTTCGTGATCTCAGTCGTCCTGCTGGCTGGCCTCGCGCCCATCATCGTCTGGTTTTTCCGTGACACCTGGGCGAGCCTGGACGCCGCAGCGGCGGTCCATCGCCAGGCCAGCGCAGGACGCCTTGACCCGCGCACGCCCGCCACCCTGGTGCTGGCCGCGTTTTGTCTCATCCTGATCAACTACTTCGGCAGCCTGGACTTCTTCGACGCCCACATCGTGCCGGCGTTAAGTCAGTACGAGGCGGCTCATCCCGGGACTCTGCACATCTGGTTGTACGAGGATCTCTATTGGCGCATCTACTGGGGACTTTCGCGCTACCTGGCCTACCTGCTGCCGCTGGCGGTTTGGCCGTTGCTGTTCAAGGAGAACCCGCTTGATCTCGGTCTGCGCGGGCGCGGCTTCTTGGAACACGCGTGGATCTATCTTCTTTGCCTGGTCGTGGTGATTCCCACCCTGGCGCTGGTCGCGCACATGGGCGACTTCGGGACTTTTTATCCCATGTACCACTTGGCGGCTCGTTCCTGGCTCGACCTCGCGGTCTGGGAAGCGCTCTACGTGGGCCAGTTTTTCGCGCTGGAAGTGTTCTTTCGCGGTTTCTGGGTCCGCGGATCGCGGGCTCTGGGCAGCAACGCCATCTTCTTCATGGTCGGCCCCTACGTGATGATTCACTTCCCCAAGCCGTACCTTGAGGCGTGCGGGGCCCTGGTAGCCGGTGTGGTTTTGGGCTCGCTGTCGATGAAGACCCGCAGCATCTGGGCGGGATTTCTCGTGCACGCGACAGTGGCTGTACTCATGGACCTGCTCGCCCTCGACCATCGCCACGAGCTGCCCACGCGGCTCACGCCCGAATCGTCGGTTCGGCTGGCCTTCCCCTACACCTCAGCCGTGCTCTTCGGGGTCTGGCTGCTCGCCGCCACTGGTCTGGCCTTCGCGCTTTGGCGGCGACACAGGCGCAAGCATTTCGCTCCCCTTCCCGTCCCCGGTCCCTAAACCACAGAGGTTGTGAGAGAGCCGGTTCCTTGAGATCGGAGACGGGAGGGAGAGCGGAACACCCCTAGCCACCGTGCGGATAGGCGAATGAAGCCTTCCGCACGGGGCATAGGAGGAGGCCAGGACGGGTGTCGCACACAGACTGCCAGGCGTCGCTTGGGGTCGGGGTTCTTGGGGTGGAGGGGAGGGATAGGGACGCTGGGTAGCCTGCCTGCAGCCAGCTTGGTCGCGGCCTGAGGTTTCTGCTGGTCGATCCCACACCACGACAGCCACGGAAATCGCGCCGGTTGCGCGCGATTCGCCGAGTGCGGCCGTTGCCTGTGACCAACCAGATGCTTTCCACGATTGAAAGCGTACGCGCCCCACGACCTGGAAACAGTCAGACGCGATTCTGATACCGATGTACGTCGGACCCGCGGCGCGATGTCAGACTCTGTCCTACACGCGCGTTAGCAAGCCGCGTATCATCGACGGAGAATGGTGAATTGCGATTGCGGGCCTCTGCTAGAGTAGCTCCCCCGCATGGAACGGCCCTTCTGGATTCGTGTCGCCGGCGGAGTCGCGGCTGCCCCATGACAAGACGCCACGGGTTTCGTCAAGGCGATTGGGAATCGGCAGCGCTCCGCCTCGACGAGATCATCTGCGCCCACAGCGGCGAAGACCCGTTCGAGGAGGCCCTGAAGCTGCTGGTGGCGAAGCTGGTGCACGAAAAGGAAGCGGTCAAGACAGCGTTTCTCGCTCGGCACCGCGATGAAGAAGCCGTGTGCGAGATCAACCGGCTGTTGCGGGTGGCCGGCGAACGATGGCTCGGGATTCTCGAGCTCGGGGCTACGACCCGCCTGAACGGGCCCGAGCTCGTGCGCTGTGCTTCCGTGCTGGATCGTGTGCGGCTGCTCGCCGACGACATGGTCGGGCTCGACGCCATCTTCGAGTTCATGGTCACCCGGGCCGCCAAAGGCCAGAAGGGCCAGTACTTCACTCCCCGGCATGTCATCGCGGAAGTCGTCGCCATGGTTGGCCCCGCGGCCGGAGAACGCGTGGTCGATCCGGCCTGCGGCTCAGGCGGCTTTCTTCGCCACGCGCTCTTGCAGGAGCCCCGGTGCTCGGTGTGGGGCTTCGATCAAGATCCGCGCGCACTACGGGTTGCCCGCGTGATGTTGGCCGCCAGCGATCAGGAGACCGCGCGGGTCATGCGCGTCGACAGCCTACGGCGCCCGGAGCATCGGCGCCGGCCCGAACCAGCCGCCGTCTTGGAAGACCTCATGCGCGCGCAAGAGCCAAGGTTTCGCGGCTTCGACGTTGTGCTGACCAATCCGCCCTTCGCCGGCGACGTGGGATCCGACTACGCCGATGCGTATGAGCTTGCACGCGGCCATCGCGTCGAGCGCGATGTTTTGTTCCTCGAACGCTGCGTGGAGCTTCTCAAACCGCAGGGGCGCCTGGCCATCGTGCTTCCTCACAACAAGGTTGGCGCCGAGCAATGGGCGTATTTGCGCTCCTGGCTGCTTGAACGCGTGGCCGTGGTGGCCGTGCTTGGCCTGGGCCGGAACACCTTTCGACCGCACACCAGCCAGAAGGCCTGCGTGGTCATCGGCTGCAAGCGGCCCAAGCCAACCCGGCAGTTTCGCGACGAAGAGATCCTGTTCTTCGTCAGCGAGCGCGACGGCAAAGACCATCGTGGGCGGCTGGCATACGCAGCGAATGGCGCGAGCATTGACCATGACCTCGCCCAGGCCACGCCGCTGGTGCGGCGCCGCTTCCAGCTCTTGCAAGAGGGAGCCTGAGCCATGGGCATTCACGTTCTTCGCCGCGTGGCCGACCTCGGCGATGGCCTCGTGCTGGCGCCGGAACGCTTCGATCCGCGCCGGCGCCTCGACGTAGCCGCGCGGCGGTGCCTGTCCGACGTGGCGGAGGTCGTTTCCGAGAACGTCTCCGCAAAGTCGTGCAAGTCGCTGGGCGCGGTTCTCATCCTCGATACCGCGCACGCCTTTGAAGGTTTCGTGGTGTTTCGACACGATCCCGTGCCGCCGGCGAGCATGGGCAGCGCCAAGCGCCGGGTGCAGGCTGGTGACGTCATCATCTCGCGCCTGCGTCCCTATCTTCGCCAAGTGGCGCTGGTTGACGAGGCACTCTTTCGCCTGTGCCCGGGCGGGAACGCGGTAGTCGCAAGCACCGAGTTCTACGTTCTCCGCGGTCGGGCCGGGTTCGACGCCGCAGGTTTGGTTCCCTTCCTGCTGTCCGAGCCTGTGCAGGCAGCCTTGGCCGCCGGCCAGGAAGGCGGCCACCACCCGCGCTTCGCCAAGGAGCTGTTGCTGTCGTTGCCCGTGCCAGACCAGGTAGCCCGCGACTGCGACAAGACAGCCCGGAAGATGCGGAGGCTGGCTGCGGCAGTAAGAAAGGCCCTGCTCGCCTTGCGATCAATGGTGGCAGCAGTGGATGCGGCGTTGGCCGAGCCATGATCGGCGTGCGGAGCGATCTCGACGAGGCCTGGGAAATTGCCGAGCGCGGGCCGATGCCTTCGTTCCTGGCGGACGTTCATCTCTCATCGCGCGCCTCTTCTCTCGCGATTTTCGTGTCGTCTTCGTCTCGTTGTTCATTTTCTTCTGACACTGGTACCCTACCCCTTCGGGGCGCATGCACGGAAACGACGACTACCTGGCAGGGCTTGCGCAGATCCACACGCGGGACAGCGTGGAGGAGCGCCGAGCGCTGTGGCGGCAGGGCCTGGCCAGTTTGGCGGTGGCGGCTTCGGATCAGCAACCCACGCCGCTTGAAGGCCTGGCCACCGAGCCGCTCCTCAACAGCGTGCGCGTGGCTGTGTCGAGTGGGCTCCTCGACGACTTGAGCTTTCTCTCGCCGCCCGTGGCCATGGCCGCGCTTTTCGAGCTGGCGGGTGCGCTGCCTCAAGGGCCGGAGAAGCGCGAGCTGGGCCGGCGCGTGTTGACGGCCCTACACGACGGGGACGCGGCCACTTTCGTGACCCTGGCGACCTCGCTGGCTCTGGCGTCGCCGCGCGCGCTCGGTGGCGCCCTGGTGCGCGCACGCGTGGCGTTGTCGCTGCGCTTGCCCATCGCGGCGGGTACTGGCGCGGACACCTTGGCCTTGGCGCTCATCTCGCGCCCCGAATTGGAACGCGATTGGCTGACCGCCCATTCTCTGGGCGCTTTGCCGTCTCGCCGCTTGGCCGGACGCTTGCTCGAACGGGCTGCCCGCGAGGCTGCCCGCCGCGCCGAGGAGGGCGACGACAGCGGCGTACGCGTGTTCGAGCGCCCCACGGTGCGATCGGCGTGGAGCCGGCTCATCGCCGATCGCGAGTCGCTGGTGTGGCGTCACGTGGCCGCCGCGCGTGGCTTGCTGGCCGCGGCTGTGCCCATGCGCGCGGAAGAAATCGATCGGGATCTTCTGCCCCGGCTGGGTCCCAGCGAATGGCGGCGCGCCGCCACCTCGCTGGCCGCCACGGTTTCGCACGATCCGGACAAGGCCCTGGCGCGCTGTTTGGAAATCCTGGCCGGCGAGATCACGGCCAAGGATCCGGGCGTGGCATCGGTCATGATATTCGGCCTTTCGCGCGCAGTGGAAGAGGAGCCCGAGGCGTCCGAGGAGCTTCTGACTAAGCTGGTCCTGGTGGGTGGCATCGAGGCCATCGAGGCGCTCGTCGATCTGCACGAGGAGCATGCGGGCAACCCCATTGGGGCGCAGGCGGCATTCAGCGCTGTGCAGGCGCTGCGCGCGGCCGCGCCGACTGATGACGACGGGGCCGTGGCGCTCGTGCAGGCGCTCATGGACGATCTGGACATGAGCGGCGGCAGCCGGAAGCCCTCGCTGCGCACCTCCCTCGCGGACGCCCTGCACGCGTTCGCGGAAGGCGGCGACCTGGGCCCAGCCACCGACGCGGCCCTGGCCGCGGCCAACCAAGCCATCGCCACTCTGGAGAACACCGGCGATTCCACGTCGGCGGATCGGCAGGCCCTGTTCCGCGCCCTGCGGGAACTGGACGCCGGGCTCCTGCAGACCTCGACCTTGTCTGATCTGCTCACGGTTCGCAGCCGGGAGGATCCGGGCCCCGACGGCCCTCTCGCGGACATGTTGTGGCTTCTGGGAAGCTGGCTCCTCGGTCGCGAACAGCAACCTCTGGTCGAGAAGACCGTGCCGCATGTGACGCTTCGATTTCGTCAGCTGCGCACCCTGCTGCACCTCGTGGATGCGGAATTCGGTGCCCAAGACGAGCCGTCGATTCCCGTGCGCAGCCGCTGCACGCACACCTTCCGCATGTTGTGCGAGCGGGTGCGCAGCGACACGGTCACGCCCCTGCGCCGGCTGACCTGTGCCATTTTGGCCCGCGCTGCGGACGCGGTGGTGCACGAGCAGGTTTACGAATTGTCGGACGCCTTCATTGCCGCGTGTTGGTGCGTGCAGAACGCCGTGGACTTTCGCTGTCTGGCCGAGGCGTGCATGGCGCCGGAGTTCAGGGAGCTGTTCGCGGCCATGGCCGAGGTGGCCCTGCTGGTCAGCGAGCGCGGCGGCCGCCACGCGGACGAGCCAGCCTTGGTGCAGGGTCTGCGCGGCGTCGCCGAGGCGTTGCCTCCGGGAAGTTCCGCGCGCGTCGAAGGACTGCGCCGTGGCCTGCTCGGCATCACGCGTGCGCTCGAGGCTTTCACCGATGCGCAGTGTGTTTCCGACCTGCGGCGCGGGGACGACGGCACGGCGCTCGATCGACTGGCAGGAGCCATCGCCTACGCGGGTCGACTCATTGCCGGCGCCACACGACGGACCGGTCTGCGCGAGGATTTCTTTCCGTCGTCATCGACGCGGGGCTTGCGCAAGCTCGATGCCTGGGTCGAACGCGCCTTACTGGAGAAAGACGAGGGCATGGGGGCTGCCGCAGCCGTCGCTGCCGAGTCGGTGCAACAGGATCTGCCGCCGCTTTTCGCGGAAGTGGTCGGCCGCGTGCTCCTGCGCATCGGGCGCCTGCCACGCGATCTGTCGGCCACTGACGAGCTGGCCCACGCCGTGAAAGTCGGGCGCCAGCTTCCCTTGCCATCGTGGCTGCCGCCCAGTCGCACCCTTGGTGGATTCTACCTGATGCGTCCCATCGGCACGGGTGCTGGCGGGTCGGTTTTTGTCGCCCGGCGGGCCGAGGAGCGCCACGAAGAAAGCGCCGAGACCTTTGCACTCAAGGTGCCCGCGTACACCGGCGCCGCGGCTCACACCTTGTCCGAAGAGGAATTTCTTCGCCTCTTCCGCGAGGAGGCCGGCGCGCTTCTCACCTTGCCCAGCCACAAAAACCTGGCTGGGTTCGTCACCTTCGACGCCGGCGCCAAACCCAAACCGATTCTGGTGATGGAGCTGGTGCAAGGCCCCACCCTGGAACGTCTGCTCGACAAGCGAGCCATGTCCATGCCCAGGGCGCTTGATGTGCTCGACGGGCTGGCCGCCGGTCTCGAGGCGATGCACAGCGCGGGCATTGGACACTTGGACGTGAAGCCGTCCAACGTGATCTTGCGCTACCCGAACGAGAGCGACATCGAGACGCGCGGCCGGCAAGCCCCGAGCATCGCGCCGGTGCTGGTGGACTTCGGCTTGGCTGGTCGCAAAGTGCGCCCTGGCTGCGGCAGCCCGTACTACGCCGCGCCCGAGGTCTGGGACACCGTGAGCTTCGGCGATCACGCTGACCCACTGGCAACGGACGTATACGCCTTTTCCTGCCTGGCCTACGAGATGTTGACCGGGAATGCCCTCTTCAGTGGGGACACCTTGCCTGCCATCATCGCCGCCCATCTGACCCACCAAGAGGGCTCCGAGTCGCTGCGCTGGCTGCGCAAACACGGTCAGGCAGCGGCCTTGGCCGACCTCCTGGCCATGGGTCTGCGTCGCAATCCGCGCAAGCGCCTGAAGCTGTCGGAATTGCGGATCGCGCTCAACGATCTCGGCCGCAGCCGGCTGCGCGCCTTGAGCTGGCCGCTGCGGGCGTAGGGCCGGACGTGCCCGCCGCCGAGCGTGCGGTTCCAGAGCCTCGCATAGCCAACTGCTTTGAATCCCTTCCCCGAGGCTGTTTTTGCTCTGGGCTCGCACGAAGACACTCCACGATCTCCTGGCCGTTCGTAGCCACCACGTGCAAACCCGCCCGCTTGCAAGAAGTTCCTTGCCTCGTTTTTCGTTTTGCTATACGAGCTCCTCTCGTCGTACTGAGTTAGTGGAGGATGGTGTGCAGATGTCGTCTCATCCCGCGAAATCTTGGACCACGAGACAGCCTGACTGCAGCAAACAACTTGCGGCTGGCGCTGCCGAGGAGCCGATGCTCATCGGGAATCGCTGTCGACGACGCCCACACCTTCGGTTCGCAAGAAAAGGAGGAATCATGCGTTCACTGGGTAGGCTGTTCTCTTCTACGGTAGTCCTTTCCACGCTTCTCGTTCCGGCCGTTGGAATGGCCAGCGAGCCCCACTCCTGGTGCGTTCCTGGAGCACCGATGAACTACGGTGGCTCCAACGACAACGTTACGACCGGGGTGATTACTTATGTGTGCGGCACTCCCGCGGTGGGGGGTGTTGGTATGACCAGCTGTTGCAGTGGCAGATGGACTCTCGCGTGTGTGCAGACAGCGGCGGAATACGCCAATACTACTTTGCAAGCAGGCGATGTTTGCGGGCGCTTCGCGTGGGCTCGAGGCCCCGTCGGCTACGGGTGGTCTCAAGGCCCCGTCGCGTTCCCCCTCCAGCAGTACTACCCCCGCGACTTCAGCTTGTTCGTCTTGGGCGATGCAAAAGGCCGTGTCCTTCCGGCCAGCGTGCGTGAAATCGCTGTAGCGCAAGGGGTAGTTTGCCATCCGAAGTGGAGGATGGCTCATGCGACAAAGAGACAAGTTCGAGATCCCGGTGGAGATGGCGAAGGTCAGGC
>Ga0265330_10000129_pt1 | contig 60731 bp, 59 predicted proteins | sample 41919metaG_FD_202083 | JGI IMG/M metagenome (GOLD analysis project Ga0265330, IMG submission 202083) | Rhizosphere microbial communities from Carex aquatilis grown in University of Washington, Seatle, WA, United States - 4-19-19 metaG | ecosystem: Host-associated > Plants > Roots > Rhizosphere...
GTATCAACCTTGTTATTGTTGGGCCTCCTCGGCTATTGGGACCTCTTTGAATTTGACCTCGTGACGGATACCTGCTGGGATATCGAAACCAAGACCAAAAATAAGAGTTATCTCGACCTTCCTGACATCGTTACCGACCAGACTCTTTTCCAAAAGAAGAAAAGAAATTTGCTCATTTGGTTCTAAGTATTGGTTGAAGTGGTCGTCAGGGAAGACAACGCCGCCACCAAGACCAGAGTAAGATGGGCAAAGGTCATTGTACAGGAGATTCTCTCGGCCAAAATAATCAACGATTCGAGCGGCACCAATCGCAAACGAGCTTCCGTCCTCTCCTTTGTTGTGAATTCGACCGCCGCAGGTTATCCCCACGCCCGATCTCCTGCAACCGATTTCGAAGAAGAGTTCCCCGTCTTGAACGGAATTCGTGAGAAAAACGGTTCCTTTCGGTGCAACCAACGGAGGTTTGGGTTGTTTCTGAAGTTTCTGATCGGCGTCGGCAGGAGTTTCCTGCTGAGACTTGATTTCTTTTGCGGGTTGGCTAGCGGGCCGCGGAGGCGGAGCTTGTATTTGCGATTTCTGTTTCCCAAGTTCTTTCTCCTCTGCCTTTAGCTTTCCCGCCTCCTCGGTCTGGCTGCGTTCGAATTGCTCTTTTTGTGCGCGGAGGGCCGCCTGGCTTTTCTCCAGCTCAACACGTTGTTTTTCAAGCGCCTCCTTTTCTGCGCGCCACTGGGCCAGCTCCCCTTGGTGTCTGCGGTATTCTTCAGCCGCGGCAGGGTCTAATGGCTTGAGCTTTTCCCCGGTTGCAGGGTCGAAGACGTATCCTGGATCATATAACTGGACGATGCCTTCCGAAGTCCGGTCATAGTTGTAATTTGCTCTCCCCGTGATGGGATTGAACAAATTGCCGCTTTGCCGAACTTCGAGTCCGTACAGGAACATCATCCAGAGGGAAATTCCCCCTGCAAGAAAAAGGATCGTCTTGCGGCTTCTCTTCAAAAAGAGAGAGAAAAAAAGCGTTGGGGTGAAGAGTACTACCGCGGCGGTACACCAAACGGCGAGAGCGCCCGAAATGAAGTCAGGCAATGCGCCGATTGTGTGAATCTTTTCGAAGAACCACGAGTAGAGCGTCCAGGCGGCGATGAGGTTGGTTAAGCGGATTGCAAGCCACAGAACGAATAGGCTTGCCACCGCAATGAGCGCGTATCTGGCTACGCGAGGTATGCGGCTCCAGATATTGGTCTCTTTCGCGTCGTTAAGAGCTTGCATTTCTGCTCCTCCTTTTCAGTGTCGTCGCGATGCTCACGCCGACGATGCTCAACATGAATCCGATGAAAAACCATACCACAGGATCACGGCCTTTTCGCTGTGCGACGCGAGACGTGAAAAATCCTGTGAGCAGACATACAGCAACAACAGGAAGCCAAAACTCCGACATGGTGTCACCTCCATTTTTTCTTTTTGTTAATTTGAGTACGTTCGTACAACTGCCGTTTATATATCATTGATTTGAAGACGTGTCAAATTTTTTAGGCAAAAGAAAAAGCCCGACAGGATAACCTGTCGGGCCGAGCGTAAAGCTCTATGGAAAGAACTAAACTAACGGAATCGATTTGGAGTGATGGTCAGTGTTCCCTGTCCTTGGATAAGGAAGTCAATGGTCGATTCCCCGGCTCCCATGCAGCCGTAGAAGTCTCCGCCTCGATTGTAGACCGCCTGGTTGGGGTCGCTCATATAATTGACCTCTTCCGGACGAATTGGCTTTGGGTGTGGATCGCCGTTGCACCAGACCGTGGCATAATCGCCCGGGTTCTGGCTTTTCTCAAAGAAGCAGGCGCTGTTGTTGTTACCGAACGTGCATTCGGGAGGAAGAATAACGCGCGTACAATATCCTCCTTCGTGCAAAGTCACCGTGGCGCTCCTAAGATTTTTTTGGCTCAGATCATCAATCTTGGTGTGTTCGGTGTCGCACCGCCCCAGTTTGAAGTTAGGGTAGGCGCGCGCAACGCGCAGTTGTGATTTGGGTTTCGGTAGTGAATGTATCACCGTCACCGCCACGACAATTACTGCGATCCAGAAGAGAATGCGGGGGTGAGGTATCCGCACCCTTCTTATATCCCTGTGATAATGGAGACCTGGGGACTCTGTTTGTGGTTTTGTTTGAACTGGAGTTGCCACGTCACTTTTCCTTTCCGCCGGAAATCTTATTGGCTAGACTCTTTGATATAGGACCGAGCACGGTCTCGATGAGATTTTGCGTCGAGAGATCCAGCTCGACCCTTGTTACGTTGATGTCCTGCGTCGTGAGCTTCCTTTTGATCAAGGTTGCCTGCAGTGGGTCGGTGCTCTTGGCGATACCGGCTTTAGCATACTTCTTTGCCTCTTTGACGATGCTTGCCGCGGTGATTTTCTGCGCTTCGGCATCAGCTTCAGCCTTAAATACACCGGCCAGCGTCGCCTTTGTGTCAGAATCCGGTTCCAGGTTGTCAACGACGAGCCGTTTTATGACGATTCCCAAAGCATGCAAGGGGAAGGACTGATCTCCATTACGGACCGCGTTGATGAATTTCAGCCGTTTTCCCATGGCTACGTTGAGTTCGTCCTGTTTATCGGCGGGATATTTGTCGAATACCTTGCTTTTCCACTCCTGTTCCTTCGGATTAAGCGACCTATTCTTGTAGAAGCCCATAAGAGCTTCCGATGGGATTTCAGAAGGGATACGAAGGACGTCGCCCTTGATGAGATTTTCGAGAATCTCATTAATCGCCTCATCGCCCATTTGCCTCGCTTGGTCAAGATTGTGAGGCCCTTTTTCCTTGGAAACAATCCAGCGCCGCAATACCTCGCCGATCTGCTCGTTGAGACGTCGTTCAACTTCGGGAAATCCGCCAACGATCAGGATTTGTGCCGGATTCTCGGGATCGATCCTGTAGTAGACCTTTATCGGGACAACCACGACCGCCCGATCGCCGGGAACCATCTCTGACGTGGAGAAACGAGACGCAAGTTCTTCGCCGGTCATAGAGATGAACCCTATTGTGAGATCGCTTCGGAGTGGGCACCATATCCAGCCCCACTCTTTTAACTGGTTCACGGGAACTCCGGCGACTGTTGGGATGATATTCGTCGGTGGATCGATGGGAATGTAATAGAATCCGTGCCAGATAAATAATCCGGTAAGGAGCGCAAAAACTTCCAATCCAACCCATGGGCTCCATGCGGTGATGAGCACGGAACAGATCCCTATCAAGAACTGACCTACGAGCGTGATGGTGACGCGCCGCACATTGAAGGCCCCCATCGTTGCGCGTTTGCCACTTTCTGCGTATTTGTCGCTTTCTTCTGGTAACATAAACCCTCCGTTGTTTCCTGATTTTTAATTTTCAAAAAGATTGAATTTTCCGTCCAATCAGTCCGGGTAAAATATACCATATAATTCGTTGCTTGTCAAAACCGTTCAAAACCCCTAGAATATGAATAAATGCTGGGGTGGCGAAACGGCAGACGCACTAGCTTTAGGAGCTAGCGCCGAAAGGCATGCGGGTTCAAGTCCCGCCCCCAGCACACGAAAAGCGGGCAATCAGCGCGCTCCGCCTATTCCTTCCTCCGGTTCCCGTGGAATGCCTTGTGCACTTCGCGGAGTTCTTTGTTGGTGAGGTGCGTGTAGATCTGCGTGGTCGAAATGTTTGCGTGGCCGAGGAGCTCTTGCACGGAACGGATGTCGGCGCCGTTCACGAGAAGATCGGTCGCAAAACTGTGGCGGAGCTGGTGCGCGTGAATGTGTTTGGGGATGCCTGCTTCGCGCGCGCGGCGTTCAACAACGCGCTGGACGGCGCGGGTGGTGACGGGTCCGATCACCTTTCCGGATTTATCCAAGCTGATGAATAGTTTTTCTTCGGCGTCGCTGCGCTTTTCCATATATTTTTGGATCGCTTCCCGCGCGGAGTCGGAGATGAAGACCACGCGCAGCTTGTCGCCCTTGCCGCGCACGGTCACTTCGCCGCGCCGGAGGTCAATGGCACGGGGGAGCGAGCAAAGTTCAGACAGCCGCAGGCCGGTCGAGAAAAATACCTCGAGGATGGCCCGGTCGCGGAGCGATCGCAGGTCGTTTCCCTTGGGCGCGGCAAGCAATCGCTCAAGATCGCCATATTCAAGCACCTCGATCTGCCGCGATGGCGTTTTGGGCAGTTCGATCTTTTCCGCTGCGAGCGATTTCACGTCGCGCTTCGCCATATATTTCAAAAAATTTCTGATGGCGATGACGTAGTAGCTCTGCGTGATCTTCTTGAGGTCGCGGCGGGCGAGCGCGATCCGGAATTCGCGCACCACGGTATCGGTCAGATCTTTTGCAAGTTTTATTTTAGAGAATTTTAAGAATTCGTTCAGGTAGTGCTCGTAATTCTCGCGCGTTTTCGGCGACCGGTTTTTCTCGATCTCGAGGTAATTCAGGTAATCGCGCAGGAGATTTTCAATCTCGGTATGTGCCATAGGTTCATTATATCTCTATCTGTCGCACAATGCAGTTTAGATAGTTTTAATGCCCGATCTGAAATGATGGATGGATGCAATCGCCAACACATAAAGAGAATTACCGATACGTCAGAAAAATCGCCCAAGATTCCTATTATCGCTTAGGGCGAATTCCGGGTCGGAAGTTCAATGGAGAAGATGTCGTGTTCAATAATATCGGTTTTCGCCACCTCATGTGGAAGGGCAAAAAGCGTAGGCCAAAAGAAGAACAAATAACGCGCTTCGCCCTCATTCCTCATGCAGTAAGTATCATCAACGATCCCACTGCGATTGTCATTCGGCGGAGAACTATTGCGAGGCAAACCATTAAATGGCACGGTAAAAAGAAGACCGTAATTTCAAGGGCTCACTTCTGGGCGTTTACTGCTCACCGCGACGGCAAAACTATTACGGTCATCGTGAGGCAAGTTAGGAAAGGAGAAAAACACTTTTTTAGTATCTTCGAAAATAAATAAAAACCGCTCTCGTAAAGAGTGGCCTTTATATGCCTGTTACCAGCTATACGCCGATGAGGGGCAGCCGCCCCGACAGGCATGCTTCAATCGTAAAGCGGCAGGTTCGCCCCGTCAAATGTTATTTAATAAAGATTTAACCTCCGGAAATTGACGAAAACTTGTGTTTTTTGCCGGTGCGCGTTATAATAGGTCTAATGTTAACCAAGCGAGTAAAAGCCCGAGTTATCGGGGAAAATGCCAAGCATGATAAAGACACCGGCTCAGCCGGCGTCCAAATTGCCGTCGTCTCGCGGCAGATCGACGAATTGGCGTCGCATCTCAAAAAGAACCCGAAGGACAACCATTCGCGCCGGGGCCTTTTGAAGATGGTCTCCAAGCGCCGGAAACTTTTGGCATACATGAAGAAAAAGGAATCATCGGCCTACGAAAAGTTGATCAAAAAATTGGACCTCAAGCGATAGCGCGCGGCAGGAAGCGGGTTCCAGGCATTTTCCATTCCTTAAAAAATAATGAAGCAAGCTCCTAGCTATTCAAACCAACGGGTCGGGATTTTTGTTGACGTGCAGAATCTGTACCATTCGGCGAAAAATCTCCATCACGCCCGCGTCAACTATGCGGAGCTCATGAAGAATCTCGTGGGCAACCGCCAGCTTATCCGCGCGATGGCGTATGTCATCAAGAGCGAAGGGGTGGAGCCACAGCGCCCGGCGGCCGCGCCGAAGGCGCCAGCGCAGGAGAAAGATGGAAATGGAATGTCTTCTGAAGCAAGCTTTTTTGAAGCGCTTGAAAAGGCGGGACTTGAGCTGCGCATGAAGGATCTGCAGATCTTTGCGGGCGGCATGAAGAAAGCCGACTGGGATGTCGGCATGGCGGTGGACGCGATCCGCATGTCGCCGTTCCTTGACGTGGTGATCCTCGTGACGGGTGATGGTGACTTCTGCCCCTTGGTCGATTATCTCAAATGGGGGGCGGGACGGCTTGTGGAGGTTGCGGCATTCCGCCGGAGCGCATCGGCGAAGATCCAGGAGGCAGCCGATCGGTTTATTGCCATTGAGGATGTCCCGAAGGCGATCATGAAGACAAGGTATTAAAAATAAATTAAACGCACGAATGGAGTAGTCATTCCGAGCTTTGCGAGGAATCAATGGATTCTTCCCAAAGCTCAGGATGACAACTATCTCTGTCGGTTCGTGCATTAAAACATTAAAAATATGTTAGAAAAAAAACAGTTTTCGGTTGAGGTTGCGGGGAAAACATTGACGATCGAGGTTTCGTCGCTCGCCGAACAGGCAAATGCGGCGGTGATCGCGAAGTACGGCGAAACCGTTGTTTTGGCGACGGCGGTGATGGGGCGGAAGGACATTGAGATCGACTATATGCCGCTCAAGGTTGATTACGAAGAAAAATTTTATGCCGCAGGCAAGATCATCGGCAGCCGTTATGTACGCCGCGAAGGGCGTTCGTCCGAAGAGGCGATCCTCGCGGGACGGTTAGTGGACCGCACCATCCGGCCGCTCTTCGACAATCGCGTCCGCCGCGAGATGCAGGTGGTCGTGACGGTTTTGCAGATTGACGAACAGAATGATCCGGAGTTTGTGGGGCTCATCGGCGCTTCGACGGCGCTGCTCATCTCGGACATCCCCTGGAACGGGCCGGTCGCTGGCGTGCGCCTTGCGCAGTTCGTGCCGGGTGTCGCTCCGGCTGGTGCCACGGGCCAGTTCATGGTGAATCCGGACAACTCGGCCGTCACCGACCAGTCAACGGTTTTTGATGGTTTCATTTCTGGTTCCAAGGATCGCGTGAATATGATCGAGCTCGGCGGCCTCGACGCGCAGGAAATAGATATTCTTGCCGGCATTGAAGTTGCGCAGAAAGAGATCAACAAGCTTATCGAGTTCCAATTGAAGATCCAGAAGGAGATCGGGAAACCCAAGGCGCAGGTTGCGCTCGCGGAGCCCGACCCGGAGATCAAGGCGGCGGTTGAAGCGTATTTGAGCGACAAGCTCGAAGCCGCGATCTACCGTCCGAACAAGATGGAAGAACAGCACGCTGTCTACACCTTGCGCAACGACCTCATTGCGCACATCAAAGAGAAATTCGTAGCGCAAGGGAAAGTCGTGAATTGGAAAGCAGTTGAATTTATCATCGAGGAGCAGATCAATGACCTCGTGCATAAAAATGTCCTTGAAAACGACCGCCGGCCGGACGGCAGGGGCCTCACCGAGGTCCGCGCGCTCTCCGGCGAAGTGAAATTATTCTCGCGCACGCACGGCTCAGCGCTTTTCGTCCGCGGCAACACGCAATCGCTTGCCATCGCGACGCTTGCGGCGCCCGGCGCGGAGCAGCTCATCGAAACGATGGAGACGAACACGAAGCGCCGCTTCATGCTCCACTACAACTTCCCGCCGTTTTCAGTCGGCGAAGTGGGCTCGTTCCGCGGCCCCGGACGCCGCGAGATCGGCCACGGCAACCTCGCGCGCAAATCGCTCGAGCGCCTCATCCCGTCGAAAGAAGAATTCCCGTACACCATCCGCGTCGTTTCGGAGATCATGTCTTCGAACGGCTCGTCGTCCATGGCTACGGTGTGCGCATCATCGCTCGCGCTCATGGATGCCGGTGTGCCTTTGAAAAAGCCCGCTGCAGGCATCGCGATGGGACTCATGATGAGCGATGTGAAAAACTTCAAAGTGCTCACGGATATTCAGGGTCCCGAAGACCATCATGGCGATATGGACCTGAAAGTTGCCGGTACCGATGACGGCGTGACGGGTATGCAGATGGACGTGAAGGTTGACGGACTCACGATGGAAATTTTGGCGAAAGGGTTGGACGACGCCCGCAACGCGCGCATCCACATCTTGAAAACCGTGAAAGCGACGCTTCCTGCCGCACGCAAAGAACTGTCTCCGTTTGTGCCCAAGATCATGACGCTCAAGATCAGTCCATCCAAGATCGGCGCGGTGATCGGTCCCGGAGGAAAGATGATCAACGGCCTCATCGAGAAATACGCCTTGGCCGGCATCGACATTGATGAGGACGGCGGCGTGTTCATTTCCGGCATGATCCTCGAGAACGTGGAAAAGGCGGCGGCCGACATCCGTTCGCTCACTCGCGAATTCAAAGTGGGCGAGATCGTTGAGGGTAACGTCGTGAAGATCATGGAATTCGGCGCAATCGTTGATCTTGGCGGCGGCAAGGATGGCATGATCCATGTTTCCGAACTCAAGCAAGGATTTGTGAAGACGGTTGAAGAGGTTTTGAAGCTCGGCGACTTTGTCCGCGTGAAGATCATCAAAGTTGACGAAGACGGCGGCCGCATCGGGCTTTCACTGAAGCAGATGGCGGTGTAGGCGTGTTACAATGAACCCAATGGATGATGTTCCCCAGATCAATACAGGCCAGCCGATCGAAGAACATGCGGTTGTCGCGGGCGCTCCGCCGCCGCCGACGGAGGTGAAGATCCGGACCATGAAGTCGGATATCGCCGGGCTTGCCGCAAGCGGCGGAGGGATGCCGCATTTTGAGAACATAAAAGTGTCAGGCCTCTCGCTTGAAAAGGGGATTGATACCCCCGAGGCGGTGCATAAAAACAACGCCATCATCGCGATCTTGATCACGATCATCGCCGTTGCCGTGCTCGGCACGCTGGCGTACTTCGCTTATCGGATCCTCACGGGAGGGGGGATGTAGCTACTCCTCCTTCTTTTCTTCCTTTTCGCCGCCCAAGCCGTCGCCGCTTTTCACGGCCTCGGTAACTTTTTTCTTGATTGCCTCGAACATTTTCTTATCCTCCTTCAATTTGATCCGTGCGTTGTCGAACCCGGCTCCAAGCCGTTCGCCCTCGAACGAGAAACTTGAGCCGGATTTTTTGATGACGCCGTGGTTCACCCCCGCGTTCAGCACGTCGCCCTCGTAGGAGATGCCTTCACCGAACAAGATATCAAATTCCGCGAATTTGAACGGTGCGGCAACTTTGTTTTTCACCACTTTTGCCTTCACGCGGTTGCCGACCACATGTTCGCCTTTTTTGACCTGGGCGATGCGGCGGATGTCTATGCGCACCGACGCCGCGAACGGCAACGCGCGTCCCCCGGGAGTCGTCTCCGGGTTGCCGAACATGATGCCGATCTTCATGCGGATCTGGTTGATGAAGATGATGAGCGTATGGCTCGACGCGGCGATAGCGGTGAGCTTGCGGAGTGCCTGGCCCATCATGCGCGCTTGGCGGCCGACATGCTGTTCGCCCATTTCGCCTTCAAGTTCGGCGAGCGGCGTGAGTGCGGCGACGGAGTCCACCACCACGACCGAGATCATGCCGGAGCGGACCAAACTTTCCAAGATATTCAGCGCTTCTTCGCCGCTGTCCGGCTGGGAAATGAGGAGTTCATGCACGTTCACGCCGAGCCGCTTTGCGTATTCTGGGTCCATGGCGTGTTCCGCATCAATGAACGCGGCTTTGCCGCCGTTTTTTTGCGCCTGCGCGACGACATTGAGTGCAAGCGTCGTCTTGCCGCTTGATTCGGGGCCGAATATCTCAACGACGCGTCCACGAGGCAGACCGCCCACACCGAGCGCAAGATCAAGCGAGAATGATCCCGTGGGTATCACGGCTACATCCGATTTCGGCACGTCGCCGAGCTTCATGATGGCTCCCTCTCCGAATTTTTCCTGCAGGGTCGCAAGGAGATTGTCGAGGTCTTTCGACTTGGTTTCTTTCTTCTCTTCCTTCTGCTCCGCCTTTTTTAATGGTGTCATACAGCCATTATAGCAAGGGTCAGATTAAAAGAATATTAAAAAATCCCCGTTCTAGAGGTTGAACTGGTGCTTGTGGTGGTGGCTGTCGTAACCCCCTGATACCATACTTGTTCCACCACGTCGGTCTCGCCCCCGAGGAACTTTTTTGCCGTGATTTGGAAGGTATTTAGGCCATTTTGCAGCAATACGCCTTTTTGCCATGAACCATCAGGGTTTGTTGTGATTTGGTCGCCATTTAATGAAATCGAGTCGGCATTGTGGCTTGTACCCTGGAGGGTGATCGTGTTTTCGGGCGTCGTGTAGGGGTTTCCCGAAGGGAACGTGACTGCGAGGGATGGTTTGCCGATGATCCTCGTGAATTGGAATATAAGGTAGATGAGGACGATCACTCCCGCGCCGACGGCCCATAGATATTTCGGCATGCCGGTTTTGATGAACCGGTTCTTCGGGAGCGTGTCGAGCGCGCCGGAATTTCTGGCGCCGCCCCGGAGCCGGCTCCACCATTCCTCCCCGTCAAAATCGAGTGCTTTGCCGAGGCGCATCAGGTAGCCGTGGAAATAAGGTGCGGAAGGAACGTTGCCAAAATCGCCGCGGAGTAAATTTTCGATATGCGCCAGCGCGATGCCTGTCACTTCCGATAATTTCTTCAGCGAAAAACCCTTCGCCTTGATCCGCTCGGCGAAGAATTGTTCAAAGGAGGCCTCCTCGGGATTCATATCCAGAGTTTAGCACAAAAAGAGAAAGAGCGAATGAACGAAAATTCTGCAGGCAACAAAAAAGAAGGCATAGAGGGCGAGCGTTTGAGCCGTTGCGGCGGTAGCGAGCCCCTATGCCTTCTTTTTTGTTTTATGTCAGCCGTGTTGAAATCTTGTCTTCGTTTATGTCGCGGGGTTTTGCGCCGTCGCCGGGACCGATATAGTCGCCGGCTTCCATGAGATCGAGCAGCCGCGCGGCGCGGGCGTAGCCCACTTTCAACCGGCGCTGCAAGAGCGATGCCGACGCCTTCTTCGCTTCAAGCACGACGGCGAGCGCTTCATCGAAGAGGTCGTCGTCTTCATCGCCGCCGCCTGCGCCATTTTCCATGAACGCATCGAATGTCTGCGCCCCCATCGGGCCCGCAATGCCGAGCGCCGTGGCTCCGCCCTTGTCAATTTCGGCTTCTTCGCGTTCGACCATCTCCACTTTATTATTCTCACGAACAAAATCCGCAACGGCTTTGATCTCTTCCTCGGTGATGTAGGCACCCTGGATACGCTTGGGTTTTGAGAGCTCTGCGGAAATAAAGAGCAGGTCGCCGTGGCCGAGCAGTTTTTCGGCGCCCGCCGTATCAAGGATGGTCCGCGAATCAATCTGCGAAGCCACTTGGAGCGCGACGCGCGAGGTGATGTTTGCCTTGATGAGGCCCGTGATCACTTCGACCGACGGCCTTTGCGTGGCGAGCAACAGGTGGATGCCGGTCGCGCGGGCCATCTGCGCGAGGCGCACGATCGAGCCCTCCACTTCGCGCCCAAAGGATGTCATGAGGTCCGCCATCTCGTCAATGCCGATCAGGATAAACGGGAGTGCCTCGGAAGCGTGCGCGGCATTATAGCTTTTCACGTCGCGGCTGCCGGCCTTCTGGAGCAGTTCATAACGCCGTTCCATCTCAGAGATTGCCCACTTCAGGACTCCGACGGCCTTCTTGTTGTCCGTGATGACGGGGCTGATAAGATGTGGGATGCCGTCATAGATCGAAAGTTCCACGCGCTTCGGATCGATTAAGACCATCTTGAGCGTCTGTGGTGAATTTTTATATAAAAGAGAGGTTAAAAGAGAATGGACAAGAATGGATTTTCCCGAACCGGTCGCGCCAGCCACGAGCATGTGAGGCATCTTTTCGATGTTCGCGAAGATCGGTTCGCCGGACACGTCGCGGCCAAGCACAAATCCAAGGGGTCCCGAAGTATTGAATTCCGGATAATTCATTAAACTACCGAGGCGCACGAGCGCTGCTGCCTTGTTCGGCACTTCAATGCCGACGAGCGATTTGCCGGGGATGGGTGCCTCAATGCGGATCGGATGCGCGGCGAGTGCAAGCGCGAGATCGGAATTGAGCGCAGTGATGCGCGAGAGCTTCACGCCCTCGGCCGGCTTCAAGGTATACCGCGTGACGGCGGGGCCCACGTTAATCTCGCCCATCTCAACCGGGATGCCGAAGCTGTCGAGCGTTCGCTTGATGACGTTCGCGTTCGCAAGGAGGTCGCCTGTGGTCGGCTTCGTGCTATTTGCATTAAGAAGAGAGAGTGGCGGCGGAACGTAATCCGTGAAGACAGGCATTTTGATCTTTCTTGGCTTGCCGGGATCTTTAGCGTCTTTGTGCTGCATGACAGAAATCTCCTGGAGGTCTTCTTCGGCGGCCTTGTCTTTCTTTGCACCGGATTTCTTCTCTTCTGCGTCTTCTTTGTCCTCTTCCGATCCGTCCTGTTCGGTGCCCGTCACGAGGAGTGGTTCGTCGTCCTCGCCGCCTTCTTCGCCGGTTGCCTTTCCTGGCCACGTGAGCTTGAATGGCACGTTCGCTGTCACGAGTATGGCCGCAATAAGGATGAAAACATTGATGACGTCCGCGGCAATGGCGCCGAAGGGCGTCCGGAGCGATCCGAGAACAAGGCCGAGCCAGCCGCCGTTGCCCGGCGAAGCGATCTCGACGAGCCCCAGGAACGAAAGAATAAAGAGTAGCGCGCCGATAAGGGTCATCCCCGCGATCTTTTTCCGACCGGCAAAGAGGAACACGACAGCCGCAAAGAAAAACGTGGTCGGCAAAATGAAGTATCCCCAGCCGAAAAGCGCGTAGAGGCCGTTATAGATCGCGTTTCCCGCAGGCCCTGCTTTTGCGAATCCCGCGAGGATCAGGATGATTGCGGCGCAGATGAGGCCTGTCGCCCAGATGCTGTTTTTTGTGTCCGGATGGAGCCGCGGCTCCTGCGGTTCTTGTGGCCCGCCGTTCTTTCCTTGCCGGGCGCCGTTTCTTCCGTTTCGCTTTGCCATTATGGATGTATTTTAACACAAAATTTATTTCGGCGGTTTTTTGCTACAATGGATGGATGAAAAGCTTTTCGGATAAGGAACTCATCGTCTTCGATCTCGACGGGACGCTTACGGAAAGCAAGGCGCCCATGAAGCGCGACATGGCGCAGATGCTGGCGCGGCTTTTGAAGAGCAAAAAAGTTGCCGTCATCGGCGGTGGCAGTTATGAGCAGTTTCGGAAGCAGCTTATCGGCCACCTCGACGTTCCCCGCGAACAATTAAGCGGGTTATTCCTTTTCCCGACGACGTCAACGTCGTTTTACCGCTATCAGAGCGGATGGAAAAAAGTGTATCGAAAAGTGTTGAGCGCCGCGGAGAAGAAAAAAATTATGACCGCATTCTCGTTCGCATTCAAAGAAAAAGGATATCGGCATCCGGAAAAGCATTGGGGGAAGATCATCGAAGACCGCGCCAGCCAGATCACATTCTCGGCGCTTGGACAAAAAGCGCCCGTTGAAGCAAAGGCCCAATGGAACAAGACGAACGATGTCCGTCCCGCGCTCATGAAGATCATGCAGGGGCGGTTGCTGGGATTTGAGGTCCGGCGCGGCGGCCTTACGTCGATTGACGTGACGCACAAGGGCATCGACAAGGCCTATGGCGTCAGGCAAATTAAAAAAGTATTAAAGATACCTATCGCGAAAATGCTTTTTGTCGGCGACGCGCTCTACCCTGGCGGCAACGATTATGCCGCAAAGCGCACCGGCGTGCGGTGCATCGCCGTGCGCGGGCCGGAAGATACAAAGAAAATCATTAAAAAAATATTATCGCGGGCTTGATTTTGTTGACAATCCGGCTTTTGCGGGGGTACACTGCCGATAATGCAAGAATTCCTCAACAGTTCGCTCGGCACGCGGCTCACCGTTGACCAGGTGGTGAAGGAGATCGTTTCATACATGAGATCCGAACCGCAGCGCCGGTATACGATCACGATCGGCACCGATTCCGAATTGCTCGCGGCGAAGAACGCGGATTTTGTGACGGCAATCGTCGTGCACCGCGTGGGCAACGGCGGCCGCTATTTCTGGCGGCGTTTCGAACTCGGGAAATTCCACACCTTGCGCGACCGCATCATCAAGGAGGTTCTCGTCTCGCTCGAGGTTGGGCAGAAGGTTCTTGATGAGCTCAAGAAATTTCCTTTGCCCGAATTTGATTTCGAGATTCACGCCGACTGCGGCGAGAACGGCCCCACAAAGGCCGTGATCCAGGAAGTAGTTGGCATGATCCGCGCGCATAATTTCGAGGCGCGGACCAAGCCCTACAGCTACGCGGCCACGAATGTTGCCGACCGGCATGTATAAAGCGATGGATACCCTCGTTTTCGACATTGAAACATCGAATTTTTTCACCGACCCCGGTGTGGGGTGGGATAATTTTGCCGCGCTCAAGATATCCGTTGTCGGCGTCTATTCGTACGACGAGGATAAATATTTTTGTTTTGAAGAGAAAGAAATGGAAAAGATGGCCGAGCTTTTCGATCGCGCAAAGACGATCGTCGGTTTCAGTATGAACCGTTACGATGTCCCCGTGCTCAATAATTATTTCCAAAAGCTCCGGACCTCCGCGCCGAACCTGTGGAAAAAAGAACGAGTTGATCTTCTTGAAGAGATCGAGATGGCCATGAAGCAGCGCGTCAGCTTGAGCAAGCTGGCTGAAGCGAACCTTGGCGTGAAGAAAGATCGGCACGGCTCCGAAGCCATTGCGCTATTCCGCGAAGGCAAGATAAAGGAATTGAAAGAATATTGCTTGAACGACGTGAAGCTCACGAAGGAGCTCTATGACCTCTATCGCGCGCAGAATTATTTCTTGATGCCGGACAAGAAAACGGGCGAGATCGTAAAGGTTACGTTTGCGAAATCATGCCACGGCGCATCTATTTAGATTATGCAGCATCCACGCCGGTTGATCCGCGCGTTTTTGATGTCATGCAGCCATATTTCAGCGAAAAATTTGGGAATCCCGGGTCGCTTCACTCCTTCGGGCAGGAAGCGATCGCCGCGGTGGATATGGCGCGTGAGACGATTGCAAAAGAAATCGGCGCGGATTTCCGCGAAGTGATTTTTACGGCGTCCGCAACCGAGGCGAACAATCTCGTACTCCGTGGCGTTTCGCGGTTAGTGCGGCGTTCATCGCTTCGGAATCCTAAGATCGTCATTGTGGCCACTGAGCACGAATCAATCATCGAGACGGCCCGTGCGCTCGAACAGGAAGGGGTCGAGGTCGTTGATCTGCCGGTCGGCATGGATGGCCTTGTGGATCTTGAGGCCGTAAAGTCCGCCCTTGATGATCGGACGGTACTGGTATCCGTCATGTACGCGAACAACGAAGTTGGCGTCATTGAGCCGGTCCAGAAAATATTCGAGATCATAAAAGAATTCCGGAGGGTGAATGGCGATAAGAAACCCGCGTTGTTGCCGTTGCTCCATACCGATGCGGTGCAGGCGTTCCCATTTCTTGATTGCAACGTCAGCGACCTCAGTGGCGTAAACGGCCTCGGCGTGGATTTCATGACCATTTCGTCGCACAAAATATATGGCCCGAAAGGGGTCGGAGCCCTCTATGTGCGGAATCCGAATATGCTCGTGCCACTTCTCACGGGCGGAGGACAGGAATTCGGGCTCCGTTCCGGCACGGAAAATATTCCCGCTATCGTCGGATTCGCGCACGCAGCCAAGCTTATCGCCGAAACGCGCGAGTCCGAGAACGTGCGGATCACCGGACTTCGCGACCGTTTATGGCAGGAAATAAAAAATATTTTTCCGCAAGCAGAACTTAATCATTCTTTAACAAAAACTTCCCTGCCGAATATTGCAAACATTTATTTCCCCGACCACGCGGCGCAGGACCTGCTCACAAAATTCGATCTGGCTGGCCTCGCCGTTTCGTCCGGCTCCGCCTGCCGTTCGCGCGCATCCGGATCATCGTACGTACTCGAAGCAATGGGCTACTCGAAAGAGCGGGCAGTATCGAGCATCCGGTTCAGCGCAGGTCGCCCGACGACGGAAGACGAAATAACGCTGGCCGTCGGCATCATCCGTGAAGCTCTACGTTGACGGTTGTTATTAGCAATCTCACCAAGAGATTGACAATGAAATTCAGTGCGATATAATCTCATTAAATCGAAACAAATCGACTGTTTTCGCAGTAGTATAGGTATAATAAAGAAGAACCATCATGCCAAACTTCCACCGTTTCACCATCAAAGCTCAGGAGGCGCTCCAGAATGCCCAGGAAATCGCGGCAAAGAAAAACCATGGCGAGTTGAAGTCGCTGCATTTGCTCGCGGCGCTTATTGAAGATGAGCAGTCGCTTGTGATCCCCGTGCTTGAGCGCTCGGGCGTGAACCTGGAAAAATTGGACGAACAGCTTGAGATGGAGCTCGATCGCATCCCGCCCATTCTCGGCAACTCCGCGATCGGGCAATTATACCTTTCCCAGGAGCTGATGCGCGTACTCGACCAAGCGGCAAAGATCGCCGCGCAACAGAAAGATGAATTTGTTTCGTGTGAGCATCTGTTGCTTGCCCTGCTCGACGTGTCCGGCGCCACAAAGTCGTTGCTCGAAAAGTTCGGCGTCCGGCGCGATACCGCATTCCGCGTGCTTGCGCAGCTGCGCGGTTCGGTGCGCGTGACGGATGAGACGCCTGAGAGCAAATTCCAGGTGCTCGAGAAATATGCCATCAATATCACCGACAAGGCAAAGGCGGGGCAGCTTGATCCCGTGATCGGCCGCGAAGAGGAATTGCGCCGTCTGATGCAGGTGCTTTCCCGCCGCACCAAGAACAATCCGTGCCTTATCGGCGAACCGGGTGTCGGGAAAACCGCCATCGTGGAGGGTCTCGCCCAGCGCATCGTCGCGGGCGACGTCCCGGAACTCCTCAAGGGCAGGCAGGTTTTGATGCTCGATCTCGGCTCGCTTATCGCGGGGACCAAATTCCGCGGCGAATTCGAAGATCGCTTGAAGGCCTTCATGAAAGAGGTCAAGAATGCCGCAGGACAGATCATTCTTTTTATTGATGAGATCCACACCATCGTTGGCGCCGGCGCCGCGGAGGGCGCAATCGACGCATCGAACCTTTTGAAGCCCGCGCTCTCGCGCGGCGAGCTCCACGCAATCGGCGCGACCACAATCCGCGAATACCAGAAATACATCGAAAAAGATCCGGCGCTCGAACGGCGCTTCCAGCCAATCATTGTCGAGGAGCCGACCATCGAGGACTCGATCGCCATTCTGCGCGGGCTCAAGGAAAAATATGAGATCCATCACGGCATGCGCATCAGCGACGAGGCCATTATTGAAGCGGTCAACTTGAGCGCGCGCTACATCACCGACCGTTTCCTGCCCGACAAAGCGGTTGATCTCATTGACGAAGCCGCTGCCGCGCGGCGCCTTGAATCGGAAAGTTTGCCGAAGGAGATTGACGGCGTCCGCCGCGACATCACGCGGCTTGAAGTCGAAAAACAGGCGCTTGCCAAAGAAGGGAAAAAGGGCAGCGGCGCTGAACGCTTGAAGGAAATCGAAAAGAAACTTGCGGTATTGAAGGAGCAGAACGACGAGCTCTCAAGCAAGTGGCACACGGAAAAAATCAAATTCGAAACATTGCACCAGCTCCGCCAAAAAGTGGACAATCTGAAACGCGAGGCGGAAATGGCTGAGCGCGCCGGCAATCTGGAACGGGTTGGGCAGATCACGTACGGCGAATTGCCCCAGGCGGAAAAGGACTTCCAGATGTTTGAAAAAAAGAATTTTGGCGGCGCGGCGGGTGCCGGAGCCAGCGGCGGCAAGGGCAAACAGGCGAAAGCAACCGCAGACGACCGGTTCCTCAAGGAAGCCGTGGACAAAGAAGATGTCGCGGCGGTTGTCGCCGTCTGGACCGGCATCCCTCTGAAGCGGATGCTCGAAACCGACACTGACAAACTTATCCGCATCGAAGAGGTTCTTCATGAACGCGTTGTCGGTCAGGAGCCGGCGATCACCGCTGTTGCGAACGCGCTGCGCCGGTCGCGCGCCGGGCTTTCTGATGAGGACCGGCCCATCGGGTCGTTCATGTTCCTCGGTCCCACGGGCGTCGGTAAGACCGAACTCGCAAAGGCGCTTGCGGAATTTATGTTTAATGACGATAAAGCGCTCGTGCGCGTTGACATGTCGGAATACATGGAGCGCCATGCCGTCTCGCGTCTCATCGGCTCGCCGCCGGGTTATGTGGGCCACGAAGAAGGCGGCCAACTCACGGAGATCGTGCGCCATCGGCCATATAGCTTGATCCTGTTCGATGAAATAGAGAAGGCGCATCCCGAGGTATTCAACTTGTTGCTCCAGGTGCTCGACAACGGCCGTCTCACGGACAGTAAGGGCAAGACCGTGAACTTTAAGAATTCGATCATTATCATGACCTCGAACGTGGGGAGCGAACACCTGAAGGCCATGTCTCGCATCGGTTTCAGTGCGTCCGCCGCAACCGCCGAGGAAGGGGATTACCGCGAAAAAGTGATGGATGCCCTCCGCGGCAGCTTCCGGCCGGAATTCCTGAACCGCATTGACGAGGTCGTCATCTTCAACCCGCTCCGGAAGGCAGATATTGGGAAGATTGTGGACATCCAGATCGAGCTTATTGAAAAGCGCCTCAAGGAACGCAACATCAAACTGAATATCGAGCCGGGCGCTCGGGAATACCTCACGCGCGAAGGATTCAGTCCCGAGTTCGGAGCACGCCCCTTGAAGCGGCTGATGCAGAAGGTTATCCTTGATAAGTTGGCGGATAAGATCATCCGCGGCGAATTCAAAGATGGCGGAAAAGTTAAAGTCAATTTCAAGGCAGATTCACTGGTCTTTACTTCTTAAGGCGGCTGTTTTTGTCGCTGCGTGGCTTATCTTTCCGTTCTGGCTGTTTCTTCTCATCGCACTCTACCTTTATTTTGTCCCGTCCCCGCAATCAGGCACGGTCGCAGGGCCGTTCTTAGTGCTCCTCCTCCTTGCATTCCTTGAGCCATCGAGTCCGCTCGTCGCCCTGATCTTCGGTTCGGTGTTCTTTTATATCCTCCTTATCAAGGAACTTATCCTCATCGATCGGAAATCCGCCTACGAAGTTACGATATTATTCCTGATCTTTCTGCTTTTCCTCGGTTTCTACGAAAGAGTGGGCGGATCGCTTGGCGTCCTTTCGCTCTTCTATGCACTGTGCGGGGCGCTAATCGTCGGATTTTTGACGTGGAGCTATATCCGCTTTGGCACACCGAAATACGGTATTTCCGAGGGCGCAGTCGCCATGGATCCGTCGAATCTTCCGCCGCGCGCGAAAACCGCGATCGCACTTTCCATAATTCTTATGTGGCAATTTCTCATCGTGGCGCTTTTCCTGCCGGTGGACTTTGTCTATCAGACGGTAGTCGCTTTCCTCGGCGCCATCCTCATCATCGATCTTGTCCCGCCATATATCTTCGGCGAGTCATCCCGGGAGAAGGTCCTTGCGACCGCGAGCGTTGTCTTTATTCTCTTCGTCTTTGTCCTCGGCTCCGCCCGCTGGGGGTTGTAAAGGAAGGCAGCTGGACAAAAGCAAGGAAGAAGAAAATGCTCCGAAGGGCTTCTCGGAGCCGCGTAGGCGGCGAGAGTAGAGGCGCGCTCCGAGCACGGAGCGACGCCGTCTCTTCGGAGCATTTTCTTCTTCCTTGCTTTTGCCGGATTGCCGGATTATACTGCCGGCATGCAAGAATCCGGCAAAAATTCGTGGTTGCTCAAGAAATCCTATGAAATCGCCTACGCTGCGTTCCGGATTGCGGCAAAAATGAGCGAACGGGAATTTGCCGGATATCTGAAGGGCGCGGCAATTTCACTTCTTGGCGCCGCCGCAGGGGACGATCACGTGAGTGCAAAAAAGCGCCTGGTGTCTCTTGAATACCTGATCCGATTCGCTATGGATGTGAATATCATGGGGATTGTGAATGGAGAGATAATGTTGAGGGAAATCGCAGGATTGGATGTTGCCATGACTGAAGCAATGATATTCACCGGGAATGATCTGATAGATAACGGGACGGGAAAGGCAAAAAATGACGAGGCCGACATTGCCGGGATATTTTCTGAGGTGGATTCTGTTGAAAGTCCGGCAATCCGGCAAGATGAAATTCGGCAAAACGGTGAATCCGGCAATCCGGCAATCCGGCAAGCGGCAATTCTTGAACGAATCCGGCAATCCGGCAACTGCCGGATCAGGGATATCCAGGAGGTATTGCCGGGTTCAAGCGAGCGCACAATCCGTTACGACCTCCAAACCATGGTTGAGCAGAATCTCATTGAACGGGTTGGTTCCGGAGGGCCGTCAGTTTTCTATAGGATTCGGGGGATAAACGGGTAACCTTTTCCCCGTGCAGGCGTTATAATACGGGTAAAGGTTCGGTGTGAGGCCGAACCGAAATGCAAGCAGTTTTGGAGGGCTTTTAGCTTGGTTTATGCATTTTGGATCCGCCTCACGAAAGAGTGCGGTTTTTCTTTTATAAGATATTAACCTCGTTCGTCATCTGATCCGCGAACCTCACTCGCGAAGAAGGATGGCGAGCGATTCCCAAAAAAAATTAAGCGAAAGGTCGACGTCATCCGATCTCTTAAAAAAGATCGTATGGTCGATAACCAAATCAAATTGTCGAAAAATTAATTAAACAATGAGTACAACTAAAAAGATTTTTGCAGCAGCAATCACGGCAACGACCGTAGTGTCAATGCTTGGTTTCGCTGCGTTGCCTCTCGCAAATGCACAGTCAACGGCGAGCCTTCAGGCTCAGATCGCGGCTTTGCTCGCGCAGATCCAACAGCTGCAAGGTCAGCTCAATGGCGGGAGCGCGGCTTCTTCCGGCACATCGTACAACTTCACCAGCGACCTCACCGTTGGTTCGAAGGGTGCGGATGTCAACTCTCTCCAGCAGATGCTGATCTCAAAGGGATATCTCACGGCGGTCTCCGCCCCGACTGGCTATTTCGGCGCTCTCACACAGAAAGCGCTGGCGGCCTTCCAGGCGGCGAACGGGATCTCTCCTGCAGCCGGATACTTTGGACCAAAATCCAGGGCATTCGTTAACGCTATGAGCACGGGCACGGGCACTGGTACCGGAACTGGTACTGGAACGGGCACGGGCACGGGCACGGGCACAACCGTAACGGCTCCGGCCACGGGTCTTTCCGTGAGCTTGGCGTCGGATAACCCGGGAACGGGATCCTTGATCACGTCCGCAAGCGGTAATGGCGCGGCGCGTGTTCCGGTTCTCTCGGTGAACCTCACGGCCGCCAACTCCGGCGCGGCGACGGTTTCGGAAATCAAATTCCACAAGACGGGTGTCTTGTCGGATAACGCAATTTCGGGCGCGTACCTCGTCCAGAATGGACAGGTCATCGCGCAGTACAATTCCATCAATGCAGGTGTCATCGATTTCTCGGGCTTGAACCTCTCCGTTGGAGCTGGCCAGACCCTGGAAGTGACGCTCGCGATTGATGTCGCTGGCGGTCTCGGCGCCGGAAACACAACGGGTTTTGCTCTTACGAGCGCCTCGGATGTTACGGCATGGAGCGGCAGCAACACGGCGGTAACACCGTCGGGCATGTTCCCGTTGAACGGCAACACGTTCACGGTGACGACCGTTTCGAATCCGTCTCTCGCCTCGTTGGCGATAAGCTCGTCTTCGATTGGTACGTCAGTAACGGCCGGAACCCAGGGCAACCTCGTTGGCGCCTGGAACTTCGCCCCCGCGAACAGCCCAGTTTGGCTTAATAGCATCAACTTCCGTATCATCGGATCCGCGAATGTCGCGAACATCCAGAACTTGAAGTTGGTGATCAACGGCACGCAGGTCGGTCAGACCTTGTCTGCGGTCTCATCCAACGGCACGGCCTACTTTAACCTTTCGTCCGCTGCGGCCAAATTGAACACGGGAGCCAACAATGTCCAGCTTTTTGCGGACGTTATGGGTTCTCCCTCGTACAAATTCACGGTTGAAATCCTGAACGGCTATGACGTCTTGGCTGTAGACAGCCAGTACAACGTGCCGGTCGCGGTTTCCGTGAGCGGCCAGGTTTCGGAGATCACGATCCAGCAGGGCCAGATAACGGTCACGCAGGATTCGGGAACGCCCACTGGCAGCATTGCCAAGGGCACATCCCAGGTCACATTGGCTAAGTTCGATATCTATGCGGCTGGCGAGCCGGTGAGAGTCAAATTCCTTGGCTTCTCGCTTGCAGTAACCGGCAGCGCAACGACTTCGGCTATCTCAAACTGGTTCAAGAATATCTCACTGACTGACGATGCGGGTGGCCAGGTTGGTTCAACAATCAACACTCCTCCGTCCGGCCTTACGTGCGATGCGGCTGGCGCGTCCGCTGCGACGATTTTCGCAACCACAGGCCAGACCTACTCGGACTGTTTCGGCACGAATTCTTCGCCCATCAACTACCAGGTTCCGGCAAACACAACTCGCCGTCTGTCACTCAAAGCTGACATTCAATCGGGTGCCGCTTTCAGCACGGTCACGGCGGCGTTGCTTGCTGAATCGACAACCGCGAACCTCCAGGGCGTAATTTCGAGCCAGACCAGCAATTCGGGTGGTGCAACTGGCAGCTCGTTGTCTCTCTCGAATTCGAGTTTGACGACATCGGTCAACAGCGCCTTGGGTACGCAGAACATCTCGGCTGGTGTAACCAACCAGAAGATCGGTTCATACACGTTCCAAGCCGCTTCGGCTGAAGGCGTGAACGTGAACAACCTGACTATCCAGGCAAACGGCCAGTGGTTCCAGAACCTCCATGTCATGGTGAATGGGGCTCAGTTTGGAACGACCCAGGGTACGGTTTCCTCGGGTACGCAGTACACCTTCTCAGGTACTCAGTTCAACGTTCCGGCTGGTAGTACGGTCAACGTTGACGTGTATGCAGATACATTGTCAACTGCCAGTGGCAGCGTCTCTCCGGCAACGAAGCTCACGGGTTGCTCCGCAACCGGTGCGGTTTCGTTCAGCCCGGTCAGCTCGTGCTCGGCCACAGGCCAGAACTTGAGCTTCGCAGGATCGCCTGCAATCACCGTTTCATCTGACGCCACGCAGCCTTCGGCGAGCCAGATCGTCATGGGTTCCACGGGGAATACCTTGGCAATCTTCCGCTTCACGGAGACCTCAAACGTCGAGAACGTAAAAGTCACCGACTTGAACGTTTTCGCTGCTGTGGGCTCGACCAGCGTGATCAAGGCAGGGTTCAACAACCTGCAACTCTGGAACGGTTCGACGTTGCTCGGCACAGCTGGAGCTCCGGTAGCGGATGTCGCTACTTCTAGTGGCGCCGGCTATCTCTACACGTTCCACTTGAACCAGCCGATCATTGTTCCGCAGGCGAACTCCGTCTCGGTAACCTTGAAAGGTGATGTTGCGTCGTACTCTTCACAGAGTGCAACGGATGTCAGCACAACGACCTTCAAGATCGTGACGTCGACAGCTTCCACGAACGCGAATACGACGTCAACTGTGATTGCTTTGGGTGCGACATCGAACAAGGCGACGGGAGTAACGCTCTCCAGTGTGAGCGGCAATGCGATGACTGTGTTGCGCAGTGCGCTCACGGTGTCCGTTGCTCCGCTCGGCGGGTCAGCTCACACCAAGTCGAGCCAGGATAACATCGGTACGATTACCTTCACCGCAAACAGCGCCGGTCCGGTCGTGTTGAATAGCTCCACGATCACCTTCAGCGGCAATGCGGCGACGACAACGATCGGAACGTTGAAACTCCTCGACCAGGGTGGCGTGAGCATCATGACCTCCCTTAGCGCCGCTTCGACGACTGCTACAACCACGAAGACATTCACATTCGGCAGTGGTTTCGTGATCAATGGCGGCAGCTCGTACACCTTCACGTTACAGATCGATAGCACGCAGGCTCCTGTCCAGGCGAGCATCGCCCAGCAGGTTGCAGCGTCTATCTCGAACTCGACGGACGTTGGTTACACTGACGGTAATGATGCCTCTTCAACGAGCGGCATCAACCTCCCGGTGGCGGCCACTCCGATCTTGATCAACTCTGTCTCGTACGGTCAGGGCAACTAGTTTTACCGCTTGTGACGGTAGAACTCGGTTAAAAACCAGCCCCCTCACGGGGGCTGGTTTTGTGTTTGGGAGATTAAATCTTCCTTAAACCCCACCCCCTTGCGCAATAAACCCCCATTTTTGCTATAATAATCGGGAGCATTATTAAAGGTCGGAATATCCATATACGAAAATGAATAAAAAAGGATTAGTTGAAGCCGTGATGAAGGCCGCAGGAATGCCCACAAAAGCCGAGGCCGAGCGCGCCGTTGAGGCCGTTTTCGACACCATCGTGAAGACGTTGGGTCATGGCGAAGAAGTGGCGATCACGGGATTCGGCACGTTCCGCGTCGCGAAGCGCGCGGCGCGCGAAGGCCGCAACCCCAAGACCGGCGAGAAGATCCAGATCAAGGCATCGATCAAACCGAAGTTCCGCGCTGGCAAGCTTCTCAAGGAAGCTGTCCTCTAGTATTGAAAAAGGATCCTTTTTCAATGAAAACAAAACCGCCCGCACATCGGGCGTTTTTGTTTTCATGCTAAAATAAAACCATGCCAAAGTTCGAAATCGCGTGGGATGCTCCCGAGTTCGAATATCGCGAGAAGGATGTCTCGTGGTATTGGATATCCATCATCATCGCTGCGGCCATCATCGCGTTCGCGGTCTGGTTCCGGAATTTCCTCTTCGGATTTTTCATGGTCGTCGCGGAAATATTATTGATCGTGTGGGGCAATCGCATGCCACGCCGCGTGGATTTCTTCGTCAACGACACCGGCATCTCACTCGACGAAAGCAAGTTCTATGGCTTCAAGGAATTTGAGAGCTGGAGCGCGGAAACGCTCGACGACGCGTGGAGCGAAGTATTCTTCAATTTCCGCTCGCGCGTGAAACCCGCGCTCAAGGTGCTTGTGCCTGCGGAAAAAATTGCGGAGTTGCGCGCGAATCTCAAAACGATCCTCAAGGAAGTCGAGCACCAGGCATCGCTCCTTGATTCCATTGAAAAATTCTTGCGTTTTTAGTATCATCAGCGATAGGTTCTGGAAGCTTGCTGTGCTCTGCCGACAGTCGTACTCGCGAGGAGGCAGAGCACAGCAAGCTTCCAGAACCATTGCCCTCGTCGTTCAACGGATAGGACGCAAGATTGCGGATCTTGTAATCGAGGTTCGATTCCTCGCGGGGGCACATGAAGCATAAACCGGCCTGGCTGTGGTGGAGTGTTGCGATCGCTGCCTGCGCGGCGAGCTTTGCGTTGGGCTGGTTGGCTCAAACGGTTTTTGGCGGCGGGAGGACAAATCCCTCGCTTCCGCTTCGCCTTACCGGGGACGGTTATTCCTATATCAGTCCCTTGCTTTCCTGTAATTCGGCAAAGTCGTTTCCGCAAGCTACGAATGTGACGAACGCCATCCAATCGGTCGTGAACGAGCACGAACAAGCGGGTGATATCACGTCCGCGTCAACTTATTTTGCGGATTTTTCAACGGGCCGATGGTCGAGCGTGAACGGCAGTGATAAATATTATCCTTCAAGTTTGGGAAAGGTGCCCATCCTCATGGCATATTACGAGCTTTCGGAAAATTCAAGCACGCTCCTTGACCAGGAGGTGACTTATCCCGCGGGGAGCCCCGACCTGAACGCGGATCAGGAAATCCAGCCGAAGGAGGCGATCGTTCCCGGGGAGGCGTACACTGTGCGCGAACTTTTGGATTATATGATCAAATATTCCGACAACAATGCGGCACAGTTGCTTTATGAAAATGCCGCCCAATCAAACCTCGATAATATTTATGCCAACCTCCAGATACCGGTGAGCAACGACGTGACTTCCTCGACGCTTGATTTCATGACACCACAACAGTATTCGATCCTGTTCCGCACGCTCTACAATGCCACCTATCTTTCGCGCACCGATTCGGAAGCCGCGCTCCAACTTATGACGCAGTCGAGCTTCACCGAAGGCCTTGTGGCAGGCGTGCCGAGTTCGACTCCCGTCGCGCACAAATTCGGCATCGTGTCGTTCTATAGCGGAACCGCGGTCACGAAGCGCGAATTGCATGATTGCGGGATCGTCTACGCCCCCCATCATTCGTATCTTTTGTGCGTGATGACGCGCGGCTCGTCGCAGCTCGGCGACATGGAACAGACGATCAGCGATATTTCGCGCGCGGTGTATGCTCAAGTGGAAAATGGCCAATAGAGATTGATTTTTTTGCAAAGCCATATACAATGAATCCGTAAAGCGGGTATCGTATAGCGGCTATTATGTAACCTTGCCAAGGTTAAGATACGGGTTCGACTCCCGTTACCCGCTCCATGAATCCATCACAAAAAAAGACATTGGTTGTTGTACTCGTCGTCGTTCTCGCGGCGGTCATTATTGGCGCAATTGCGTGGTCTTCCCAATCGAACAACACCTCGCCAAGAAATACTGCGTCGGGAACGCCAGCTGCATCTTCAACGCAGACACAAATAGCGACATCATGGCAAACGTACACCAGTAAAACGGTGAATATTTCTTTCAGCTATCCGCCGGGCTGGTCGCTCGGGCCGAACGTGCCGATCTCAATTGATAACTTCAATCATACGTACCAGGGCGATTCGATTATCCCGATGGGCGGCGCGGAGATTGATATCGCAAATACAAAATATTACGGACTGCTCGGTGATTTGATCGCAACCGAGACGATGGGAGATGCTATAAGCGCAACAAGCACGGTTTCCGTGGATAAGACCTTGTGCACGGAGGTCTCGTACGGCTCGAGCTATGCTCCAGGGTATCCCTCAAGCAATATCGCGGTGTATTGTGAGTATCCGGGGAACGGATTGCTCTATAAGATATATCTTTCCTATCGCGCTCACGACCCGAGCGGTGCGCAGTATTTGGCAACGTTCGCCCAGTTTTTGAAGAGCGTGCAATTTACCGCGCCATGATCTCGATCATCGCCGCGATCGGTAAGAATCGCGAGCTTGGTTTCAAGAATACCTTGTTGTGGCATTTGTCGGATGATTTGAAGCGATTTAAGAATCTCACCCGCGGGCACGCGGTGATCATGGGACGGAAAACCTATGAAACGATCGGGAAGCCGTTGCCGGAAAGAAAGAATATCGTGATCACGCGGAACCCGGCCTATGTCGCGCCCGGATGCACCGTTGTTGCATCGCTCGACGACGCGATCAAAGCGGCTGGAAATGATCCGGAAATTTTCGTGATGGGCGGTGGGGAGATCTATGCTTTGGCGCTCGCCCGCGCCGACCGGATGTATCTCACTTTTGTGGATGCTGCGATAGAGGCCGATACGTTTTTCCCGGAGTTCAGTGAAACCGAATGGAAATTGGCGTCCGAGGAGCCGCACGCCGTCGACGAGAAGCACGCGTACCCATTCGTTTTTCGAATATACGACAAAAGGTTATAATGGACGGACATGATTCTTTCTGACAGGGATATTAAGAAAGCGATCGCGACCGGCCGCATCAAAGTGGATCCCGCGCCGGATTATGCGACCCAGCTTGGTTCGTGTTCGCTCGACCTCCGGCTCGGGAACGAAGTGCGCGTTTTTCGCCCGTCGAAAGTGACGCATATTGATATTAAACACATGCAGGAAGCGGAAAAGATCATGGAAGAGCTTGTTATCCCCGATGGCGAGCCGCTCGTGCTCCACCCGGGAGATCTTGTGCTCGCGACGACGCTCGAATGGCTTGAGATTGCCGACGACCTCATCGGGCGTATCGAGGGTCGGAGCTCGCTTGGCCGCCTGGGCGTGATCGTCCACGGCACGGCATCGATCTTTGACGCCGGCTGGAAGGGCAAGCCCGTTATGGAACTCGGCAATCTCGGCGTCGTGCCTGTGATCCTCTGGCCGGGCATGCGGGTATGCGCGTTCACCTTTGAAGAACTTTCGAGCCCCGCGGAAGTCCCATACACTGCAAAAAAAGCCGGGAAATATGTCCGTCAGGCGAAACCTCTCGCATCGCGTTTTGCGGAAGAGGCGGAAAACAAACAGGTACCAAAATAATGGCCGGTGCGAGTTATGAAATAGAAATTAAATCTCTCCTTGGAAGCCGCGAAGGCGCGGACCGGCTTCTTGCCGCCATGAAGGCCGCGGATCCCTCGTTTAAAAAGACAGGCGAAGGCAAGCAGCTCAACCATTATTTTGAAGGCAATGGCGACTGGAAGCAGGTTGCCATGGCGCTTGCAGATGAAAACGACCGGAATGCGTTTCTTGAACTCGCTCTGAAGGCAAAAGATTTTTCCCTGCGCACGCGCGACGCGGACGGCAAAGTGCTTCTTGTGCTCAAGGCGGCAATTGATGATACGACGAGCGCGAACGGCACCGCGCGGCGCGAATTTGAGAAACCGGTGAACGCAACCATAGAGCAGTTAGATGAAATAATCATGAAGGCCGGCTTTACCTGCCAGGCGAAATGGTCACGGGAGCGGGAGGAATTTTCCCTGAAGGGCGCGAACGTGACGATCGACAAGAACGCGGGTTATGGCTATCTTGCGGAATTTGAAATGGTGGTGGAAGATCCTTCACAAGCCGATGCCGTCAAGGCGGCGTTGCGCGATTTGATGAAGCGCGTGGGCGCGGATGAACTTGCCCAGGATCGCCTGGGTCGGATGTTTGCATACTACAACGAGCACTGGCGCGATTATTATGGAACCGAAAAAATCTTTGTAATACCGTAAGCCCATGGATCATCCGGAAAAGCAGTATCTCGATCTTCTCCGCGATATTCTCGAACACGGGGAGAAGCAGACCGATAAAGGAACGGATGCCGTGACGTGGAGCGTTTTCGGGCGCCAGCTCCGCTTTGATCTTGAAAAAAGTTTTCCGCTCCTCACGACGAAGAAAGTTTATTGGAAGGGGGTCCTGTACGAACTTGCGTGGTTCTTGTCCGGCCAGTCGAACATCAAATACCTCGTGGATAACAATGTCCACATCTGGGACGATTATCCGTACAAGATCTACCGCGAGAAGATGGAGAAAGGGGAGCTTCCCGAACTGACCAAAGAAGAATTCGTGGCGAAGATCGCTGCCGACGCGAAGTTTGCGGATGCCCACGGCGAACTCCGGCATATTTATGGAGAACTGTGGCGCAGGTGGCCGGCAAAGGGCGGCAGAACCCTCGACCAGGTGCAGTGGGTGGTGGACGATCTCCGCAAAGACCCTGACGCGCACAATGCGCTTGTGACCTCATGGAACCCCGAATATTTGTATGAGATGGCGCTCCCCACGGAAGCGGCCCGATTTCCCATCTGCCACAACATGTACCAGTGCAATGTGAAGAATGGCCGGCTGTCACTCCATCTTTACCAGCGCTCCGCGGATATATTTCTCGGCGTGCCGTTCAACATCGCGAGCTACGCATTGCTTACCATCATCCTCGCGCAGGTTACGGGGAACAAGCCCGGCGAATTTATCCATACGTTCGGCGACGTCCACATTTATGGCAATCACATCGAGGCGGTGAAGGAACAACTGTCACGCGAACCAAAGCCGCTGCCCACGCTTGAACTCGACCCCTCGGTAAAAGATATCGGCGGCTTCCGCCCGGAGTATGTGAAGCTTGTTGGCTATGATCCGCATCCGGCAATCAAGGCGGAGCTCACGGCCGCAGGCGGCCTTGTGACCGATTCCTGGAAAAAATTCACCTCAAAAGGACCGGAGCCGAAGGTCTAGGCATTTTTGACGAAAAGACCCAAGAAGCCTATGATAAACGTATAAGATGCATGCCCTAGTCGTAGGGCTTTTTTGATGGGAAAGGCGGTCGTAACTTATCCACAGCACATACGTTTTACATGGTAGATGGCGAAGAAAAATTAATAAAAGACGCCATCCGGGGCAATTCCTCGGCTTTTGGGGTTCTCTATGACCATTACCAGCCGATGATCTACCGGTTTGTGCTCGTGAAGGTCGGGAGTCGTGAGGAAGCGGAAGATCTCACCCATCAGACGTTCCTCTCGGCCTGGCAGAATGTCAGGACCTATAAGCATCGGGGCCATCCCTTTTCCAGTTGGCTGTACCAGATCGCGCGGAATCAGGTGATCGACCACTATCGCTCAAAGAAGGGCGATGTGAGCATTGAAGCGGTTGACCCTGAATATTTCGTAGCGCCGGCATCCGCGAGCGTTGACCTTACCTCGAAGCTCGAAATGGAAAAAGTCCAGCGTGCGGTTCGGCAGTTGAAACCGGACTATCAGGACGTGATCATCATGCGGTTCATCGAAGATATTTCCCTGAAGGAAACCGCGGCGGCCATGAAGAAGAGCGAAGGTGCCATAAAATTAATCCAGCATCGTGCCATCAAAGAACTGCAAAAAATACTTGAATCATTGCAACTATGAACTTGTTTGAAACCCTGCGGCAATTTAAAACGATAGAACCCGACAGCTCGTTTGCGGAGAAATCCAAGCGGGCCATTTTGGCATATCCGCAGAATATTCCTCCAATGACGAGCCCGTTCCGCAGCGTTCTGCAATTCATCGAAACCGGCGCGGCGGTTACCCTCGCCGGATTCTTCATCATTTTAATAACCGGGGTACTTTCCGATTCGACCTCTATCGCACCGGTGCAATATTCGGTGATCGACCCCGCCGGCCTGCACGCCGAAGCGCAGGCAATCGACATGCAGATAGAGCTTGCCAAGGTGGCGTATACGGAAGGCGTCACGACGGTCGCCGTGTCCGGATTCGTGGCGTCCGCAAAGCCAGCAACCTCAAGCTCGCTCACGGCTTCCATAACTGCTGCCACGTCATCCATTTCTGCGGTAAGTTCCTCAACGGCAACGTCCACCTCAATTTCCGTTGACCAGGCGCTCTCGCAGCTTACAAATTAATCTATGCGAAAAAATGCATTCATGCCGGTTGCATTCGCCGCTTTTGCGGCGTTATTTGCGGCCGCGATCGGTGCGCAGGTTGTCCGCGCCGCTACGGGTGCGAGTGCATCGGGTAGGGGCACGGGCGTGAGCACGGCAAGCGCGAACAATTGCACGCCGAGCCCGGCGGACTTGAAGAAGATTTCCGCGATCGAGAACGATCCGACGCTCAGCTATTCCGACGAGATCAGGGCCGAACTCACTGTCCGAAAACAGCTTCTGGGAGCCACGCTTACCTGCGCGCAAAATGAAGCTAATGCTCTTCAAGCGTCGCTGAATGCGATCACGCCGGCGGGCGGCACTGCGAACCTCCGGTCGCAACTCTCCAGCAAGCTGGATGACGCTGCAAATTTTTACAACATTGAACTTACCAAGTTGGACAGCGTCGGCATTGCGGGAAGCGAGGCAATCGCAAGAGAAGCACTTGCATACCGCACGGGGTCCTACGAGCCGCTCGCGGGCGAAGTGAATAATTTCATTCTTTGGTCGGCCAACCAAGGCCTCTTTGTGACGGCGCAGGCGCGCATGGACGCGACAAGCCGGGCGGTTTCATTTCTTCTGAATGCCACGCCGAACAGCGGCTTGCAGAATGCTTTTGCGGCAGCGCAAACCTCGTTCAATAATGCGACAAGCCAGAACCAGGCCGCAGAAAATGCGCTTACGCAATCATTGCCGCCGGGCCAGTCGCTTTTGCTCATCCAGCAGTCGCTCGCATCACTCGCCGATACCTACCAGCAGTTTTCCAACGTAAGCAGCATCATCAAGACCTTGCTGCCGCAATAGCGACGATCGCATGCGCGCCCTCTGCGCGGAGCGTTCGTATGGCTTCTTCGAATGTTGAGCCGGTTGTGACGACATCGTCAACCAGGATTATTTTTGCCGGAGGTGGGCGGCAGACAGAAAAACATCCGAGGATGTTGCGCCTCCGTTCTGCGGCGCTCGCGGTTTCACTGTGGGGCTTCGTATGGCGGACACGCATGAGAACGTCGTTCAGAACGCGCACGCCCGCACATGCCCCGACCCGTTCCGCGATGAGCGCCGATTGGTTGAACCCGCGTTCGCGCAAGCGCTTTCGCGAGAGCGGAATGGGGACGATGACGGCATCCCGGAGGAAATGCGGCGGAATATCTTTGCATCGTACGGCATGATCCGCGATCATCTCGCCGAGCGGCGCGGCGGCGGACCTCATGAAATTAAATTTCAACTGATGGATGAGCGTGCGCACGACCGGGTCGCCGTAATCCGCCGCCGCATGGAATTCGGAAGGGCACGCCGCAGCGATGGCGACCGTTCTCCGGCATGCGGCGCAGCACGGGGCGCCGCCCGCCGAAGCTCCCGTCGCGCCACACGCAAGGCATTTATTGGGAAAGAAAATGTCGGCAAAAAAGGCAAAATTCATGGTATTATGATAGGAAAGCCACATTAAAACAATGTTAAATTTCTTTCGGCGCGGCCTTTCGTCTTCGTATCTCGCGGTGGATATCGGCACGACGTCAATCAAGGTAATCGAAATGAATGCCGGGGGCAAAAAGCCGCGGATCGTGAATTACGGACTCCTCGAATCGAGCGGCTACCTTGCCCGTGCGAACCAGGCGCTCCAGACGAGCAGTTTGAAGATCTTTGAGGATGACGTGATCGCGCTTTTGAAGACGCTCTTGCGGCAAACCGGGGTTTCGACGAAAGATGCCTATGCATCACTTCCGCTTTTTTCGGTCTTCACGGCGGTGCTCGATTTTCCTCCGATGGACCAGAAAGAGATCGGCCGGGCAATCGTGTACCAGGCGAGGCAGTACGTCCCGCTTCCGCTTGAAGAGGTCGCGCTCGACTGGTTGAAGGTCGGCGAATACCAGGATGAAAAGGGCTTCGCCCACCAGAAAATTTTGCTCATCTCCGTGCCGCGCGAACAGATCAAGCGGTATCAGCGCATATTTTCGGCGGTAGGGCTCACGCTCCGTGCGCTTGAGATCGAAAGTTTGAGCTTGGTGCGCCTTCTGGCCGGCGATCCGACGCCGACCACGATCATTGATATCGGCAGCCGTTCGACCAATATTATTTTCATGGAGCAGGGGAATCTCACATGGAACTCGCAGAGCGACTTCGCCTCGTTCTCGCTCACCCAGGCGCTCGCGTCGAGTTTGCATATCAATCCGGTCCGCGCCGAAGAGCTGAAAAAGGAAAAAGGCATCGCCGGCACCGGCCCAAACTACGAGCTATCCACAATAATGCTGCCTTTTTTAGATGTTATAATTAATGAGGTGAAGAAAGCCCAGTTTGTGTATAGCGAGCAAGTCGGTTCCGCCAAAAAAGCGGAGCGTATTGTGCTTTCCGGTGGCGGAGCGAACCTCACGGGCATCGATAAGTATTTTGAGCGCGAATTTGGCGTTCCCGTCGTGCGGATCGCGCCGTTCGGAAAGTTCGATTATCCAGACAACCTGTCACCGTTCATCCCGGAATTGGGGCCGATCATGGGCGTCGCGCTCGGCCTTGGGATGAAACAGTCCACGTAACAACCCATTATGCCTCTCCCGGAAAAAGTCATTGAACAACTCGGCAGGGATGAACCGAAGACCCCGGGATGGTCCACGGGCTTGATTTCTTTTTCCGCCGGCATCCTTTTTATCACGATATTTTTGTGGGCGGGTTTACAGTTCGGTTACAAGCCGTACCTTGACGCGCAGACCCAGAAGATCGAAGACCAGATCAACCAGAAAAACCAGGCGATCTCTCCCGCCGACCAGGCGGCCCTCGTTAATTTTTATTCCCAGCTTGTCAACGTGCAGCAGCTGTTGCGCGGGCACCTGGTCCCGACGAACGTATTTGTATGGCTTGAGGCACACACGGAACAGAACGTGTATTACACGTCGTTTACTTTTTCCGCCGGCGGGACGCTGACGCTTGCGGCCAACGCGCGAACCGAAGCCGATGCAAACCAGCAGATCGCCATCTTTGAAAGTTCTCCCGAGGTGAAAAGTTTCAACGTGTCGGGCGTTTCGCCCGGGACGAATGGAGGATTTTGGCAATTTTCAGTGACCATGGCGCTCGATCCGTCGATCGTCGCAAGCTCCACGCCCTCCACGCCATGAAACAAAACACCAAACGGCTCTACAGCATGATCATTGCGCTCTTCTTCGTTATTGCCGCGCTTGTGTGGTATTTTGATTTTCTGGTGCCGGCCTACACCGACCTGCAGGCCTCGAAAGGTAACCAGATGAGCGAACAAGATCTCCTTGCGAACGAGACCCAGATCGTGTCCCAGTTCCAGGGGCTGATCGCCTCGTACAAGGGCCAGGCGGGCGATGAGCAATCCGTGAGCGCTGCCCTGCCGGTCGGCCCGCATCTTGCGGATGCGATCGCGCAGGTCTATGGCGCCGCGAATGCGAACAACATTGCGATAGAGAGTATGGCTATCGGCTCGCAGCTCGTCACAGGGCGCGGGGTCGCAGGCGGCGTTGCGGGTGCGGCCTCCGCCGGACAGATTGTGAAACCGGTTGGGACGATTGCCTTCACGCTCAGCCTCATGGGAAGCTATGAAAATCTCAAGACATTCATCGCCACGCTTGAAACAAATCTTCGGCTTTTTGACGTAAAGCAGATCGGCTTCCAGCCAACTGGCGCCACGGGCGGGAAGGGCGCATCAGCCGACCTGTTTAGCATCGACCTTACGGCCGCAACCTATTACCAATCGCAATAAGCCATGGCTATTATTATTGAAGAAGAAAAAAAGCGCTCCTCTGGCCTCACCCGCCTCATCGGGTGGATCGTGATCCTTGTGATCATCACGGTTGCCATCTATTATGTATTCTTTGCGGCGCCGGAACTCGTCATCATTACCCCCGGTGACACCATAAGCACCATCGCTCCCGTTGCGCAGCAGTCAATCAGCGCCGCGAGCGTCATCCAAAACCCCGAGTTCAAGATACTCATCCCTTCAACGGTACCCGCAGTTTCGACGTCAACCGGCCCGTCCGGCGGGCGCCCGAACCCATTCGTTTCGCCGTAATCGCGCCCATTCCGGTACCCGCTGATTTTTCTGTGGTAAAATAGAGGAAATGACTGGCGAAGAACTTCTGCAACAAGGGCAGGCCCGCAATCTCTTTACCGCCGCGGTGGCGAACCGCGTGCGGCGCGATGCACTGATCAGCGGGGAACCGATTGAAGCGATCATCTGGCGTGAACGAACGGCGCCCGACGAGGCGGTCGCGCAATTAAAGAGCGAGCTCCTGAAGGTACCGTATAAGAAGTTTGATCCGGCAGGGGTGGACGTGAAGCTTTTCCAGCTTCTTCCGGAGGACACGGCGCGGACATATGAATCCATTCCCATTTCGCTCGGTGACAACCTGTTCGTCGTGGGGATGCTGCATCCCGACGACCCGAAAGCGCAGGACGCGCTCAAATTCATCGCGCGCAAAAATCGCCTGAATCTCGGCGTCTATCTTATTTCCTATGGCGATTTTGAAGCCGTGATGCGTCGCTATTCGCCGTACCGCACCGAAATTTCAAAAGCGATCCAGTCGCTTAATGTGAAGGAGGGCAGTTCGCAAAAAATGACGGAGATCGAGGGAAGCGCGGGAGCGGAAGAGGCACCCATCATCAAGATCGTGGCGGATACGTTCCGTGAAGCGATATCAAGCAAGGCGTCGGACATCCACATTGAACCGCAGGAGCACGGGTTGCGCATACGGTTCCGCGTTGATGGCGACCTGCAACAGGTCGCGCTCATGCCGTCGGAACTCGGGCAGCCGATCACATCGCGTATCAAGGTCATTTCAAATTTGAAGATTGACGAGACCCGCGTTCCCCAGGACGGACGCTTCCGCTCGAAGATATTCGACCGCGAAATCGACTTCCGCGTGGCGACATTCCCGACGCCGCTCGGGGAAAAAGTGGCGATCCGCGTGCTCGATCCGCAGACCGGCCTCAAGAGTTTTGACGATCTGGATCTCCTCGATGTAACGCGCACCACCATCAAGGCGGGACTCGACAAGCCATTCGGCATGTTCCTGGTCACGGGGCCGACCGGTTCGGGAAAAACGACCACCCTCTATTCTTTTCTCCGGTTGCTGAACAACGAGAGCGTGAACATTGTGTCGCTTGAGGACCCGGTTGAATATTTTGTGTCCGGCGTGAACCAGTCGCAGGTGCAGCCGGAGATTGGCTACGATTTTGCGTCGGGACTGCGGCAGATCCTTCGCCAGGATCCGGACGTGATCATGGTCGGCGAGATCCGCGACGCCGAAACGGCGGGTCTTGCCGTGCAAGCGGCGCTCACGGGCCACATCGTACTTTCCACGCTCCATACAAACAACAGCGCTGGCGTCATCCCGCGGCTCATAGACATGAAGGTTGAGCCGTTTCTTCTGCCGGTGTCCGTGAATCTCATGATGGCGCAACGGCTCGTTGGCGTGCTGTGCCCGGACTGCAAGCTTCCTGAACCGGCGCCGCTCCAGGTGCAAAAGATTATCAAAGACGCCTTGGATGGTTTGTCGGCCGAGATCAGATCGAAATTTTCGGAACCGTATCAGATCTATCACGCGCAGGGATGCGCAACCTGCAAAGGAAAGGGCATCGTGAACCGTACGGGCATCTATGAAGTCCTGAAGATGACGCCGGAACTCGAGACCATCATCATGGAAGGTTCGACGACGCAGAAGATCATGAAGGAAGCGAAGCGGCAGGGGATGGTGACCCTGCGGCAGGACGGAGTTGTGAAAGCTTTACGAGGAGTTGTTTCAATCGAGGAGATCATCAGAGAGACGGAAGAATTCTAGCCGAACCCAAAATACAGATTGTTCTTTCGGGGACGGCGTCGCGACGTGCTCGTCGCGCGCCTCTGCTCTCGCCGCCTCCGCGGCTCCGAGAAGCCCCTCAAGAACAATCTGTGTTTTGGGTTCGGCTATCCCAATCTCCATTTTGATTGAACGATCAGTTTGTTCGAATCCAGGTCCGCGCACCAGTTGATTTTGTGCCGTATTTCTTTTAAGCTTCCCCCAGGAGGAGTTCTTTTATGTTGACGGTAAAAGGTATTCAGAGAATTCTCCATTTTTCTGAATCATATGGCGGGAATGACGGCGCGTGCTTTGGCACAGCCGATCCATCGCGTCTGCGGCCGTATCCAAACGCGGAGATAAATCTCCTAGCTCGGAAACGGCAAAGACCCGATATGCTCAACGTTGCGCGCGTGATAATCCGCCTCCGGCAAGGAGCAGGATTGTCTCAAGAAAAATTGGCACAGCGAGTCGGCATGACGAAGCAGGACATTGCCCGGCTCGAAAGGCCATCCTATAAAGGACATACATTCAAAACGTTCCAACGGATCGCGGAAGCGCTAGGATACGCGTTGGAGATAAAGCTTGCTCGAGTTCGAAAGGCCTGAAAAAGGCCTTTTTTATTTGGCCACCATATTACGCCACGAAATTATTCGGACATCGTCCAGGCCTGTACGCTGAGGATCGTGCTGTATACTTAATGAATGCCTCATGTCCACGAAAAAGTAGATTTCACCGTCGAGGTTTTTATCGTATATAGAAATACCGTGCTCTTGCGGAAGCACGATAAATATAAAATCTGGTTGAGCGTCGGCGGCCATATCGAGCTCGACGAAGATCCTAACCAAGCAGCCATACGGGAAGTCAAGGAAGAAGTTGGTCTTCCTATCTCCCTGGTCGGAGAAATCTTTGATTCGGGGAACGATAAAGACTTTAGAGAGTTGCTGCCGCCTAAATTTTTAAATCGCCACAGGATCAACGAGACGCACGAACACGTGACGATGGTCTATTTCGCTACGACTTCGACGAGCGAGATCCAGCAAGGCAATACCGAGATTAGTGATGAAGTGCACTGGTTCACGGTTTCGGAACTGGATGATCCCAAATATGAACTGAGGGAGAATATACGGAATTATGCTAAACAGGCGTTAGAGGAACTGGGGAGCTAAAAACATCTGGGAACGACGCGGTTCTCAAAGCGCAGATTCCTCTTGGGGCGATTGGTTTTATTGCGGATATGCTACAATAAAAACAATAACGACCATGGAGGACTATAAACAAAAGCTGAACGATCTGCTTACGATGTGCGCGAAGCAGAACGCGTCGGACCTGCATCTTGCGGTGGGCCGGCGACCGACGCTACGCATTGACGGCGTCCTGGTGCCGCTCCAGAAAGAGCCCATAATGACGCCCGAAGGTGCGGAAGGCATCATTGGCGAGCTCATCACGCCGGAGCAGAAAGCAAAACTGATCACGCAACGCCAGGTTGACTTTGCATATAGCTTTGAGGATAAAGCGCGTTTCCGCGTCAACGTATATTTCCAGCGCGGGTATCTGGCGGCGGCGCTCCGTCTTGTGGCGAACCGCATCAAGACCATCGAAGAGCTCAATCTGCCGCCGTTACTCCACGACTTCGCCAAGCTGTCGCAGGGGTTCGTCCTTGTGGTGGGTCCCGCGGGCCACGGCAAATCGTCAACGCTCGCCGCGATGCTCGACGAGATCAACCACACGCGCTCGGACCATATCATTACCATCGAAGATCCCGTGGAATATCTTTTCACGCAGGATCGCTGCATCGTTTCGCAGCGTGAAGTGGGCAGCGACGCCACGAGCTTCCATGCGGCGCTCCGCACGGTGCTCCGCCAGGACCCGGACGTGATCATGATCGGTGAAATGCGCGACGCGGTTTCGATCGGCACCGCGATGACGGCGGCGGAAACGGGCCACTTGGTACTCTCAACATTGCACACGAACTCTGCGGCGCAGACGATTGACCGCATCATTGACTCATTCCCGGCCGAGCAGCAGGGCCAGGTGACCTCGCAGCTCGCGGCGACCCTGGTTGCCATCGTTTCGGAACGTCTCCTGCCGCGCATCTCGGGAGGCAGAATTCCCTCGATGGAGATCATGATCGTGAACCCGGCAATCAGAAACCTCATCCGCGAGCGGAAAACCTATCAGATCGACCTCGTGATCGAGACGAGCTTGCAGGAGGGCATGGTCACGCTCAACCGTTCACTCGTGAACCTCGTGAAGAACAAAGAGATCACCCTCGACAACGCCGAGCTTTATTCGCTGAATCCCGCGGAACTCCGCATTCTGCTCGAGCGGACATAGACCACGATGAAGTTCAAATATCAGGCGAAAAACAAAGAAGGCGAAATGCAGGTCGGCTATGTCGAGGCGGGCACCCGCGACGAAGCCGCGACGATCCTCGCGGGGCACGATCTCTTCGTCTTAAGTTTGGAAGCCGGCGAATCGGCGAGCATCTTCGATTCGCTCGGAGATTATTTTGCACGCCCGAGCCGGAAGGATGTGGTGGTATTCGCGCGCCAGCTGGCCACCCTTCTTGAGGCGCGCCTGCCGCTCAATAACGCGCTCAAGATTCTCGAACAGCAGACGACGAACCAGAAGCTGAAAAGTTCTGTTCGTGAAGTGACGGAGGATATTGACGCGGGACTTTCGTTTTCACAGGCGATGGAGCGGCAGGGGAAGATCTTCCCAAGTTATTACGTCGAGATGATCCGGGCGTCCGAGGTTACGGGGAACCTGAACGAAGTGGCCGGGTTCCTTGCGGACTATACGGAAAAAGAAGGCGACCTTGCCTCAAAAGCCACATCAGCGCTTATCTATCCGGCGATCGTCATCGCGGTATTTCTCGTCGTCGCTTTCATCCTTTTGACGTTCGTCTTCCCGCAACTCGGTGCGGTCTTCGCGCAAAATAACGTGGCGCTCCCATGGTATACGCAATATCTCCTGAACACCGGCAACTTCATGCAGAAATGGTGGCCGGCGATCATCATTGCCGTCGTCGTGCTTGGCATCATAGCTCTTGATTATGCAGGGACCGACGAAGGCCAGGCCCTGATGGACGACCTGAAGATCCGCCTGCCGATCGTAAAGAAGGTGTACAAACCGGTCGTCGTCGCGCGGTTCGGGAACGCGGCGTCGCTTCTCGTGCACGGCGGCATCCCCATCGCGCAGGCGCTTGAAGTGATCAGCCACATGGTGGGCAACACGCTCTATCGGGACGCCATCCATGACGTCGCTGAAAAAGTCCGGCAGGGAGAACTGCTTTCGGCGGCCATCGGGCAGTATCCGGAATTTTTCCCCGACCTGGTGCCGCAGATGGTTGCCGTCGGCGAGACGACCGGAAAGATAGAAGAGATGTTTTCACGCCTCTCGAGCATCTACACGCGTGAGGCGGACGAGATGACCGGCAATCTCGTGGAGCTCATCCAGCCAATCCTCATCATGGGCATGGGTATTATGGTGGGCCTGCTTTTTGCCTCGGTGCTCATCCCGATCTACCGGCTCACCGCGAGTTTCTCATAAAATCGGCATATCCGGAGCTTTCCACATCCCAAAGGGCCGCAATTTGGTACACTAAACAATAGAGAAAAGGTCGATAAAGGTCTTTCATTAAATCTATATAAATCTCATGAATTCAAATTTGAGAAAGGGCTTCACCCTTATCGAAATCCTGATCGTCGTTGCGATCATCGCCATCTTGGCGTCGGTGGTGCTCGTTGGTCTCGGACCGACGCAGCAGGCCGGAAGAGATGCGCGGCGCGTGAGCGACATTCACGAAATCCAAAACGGCTTGGAACTTTATTACAATAAATGCGGCAATTATCCCGGAAACGGGGCTGCGGCCTGTAATAAAATTGTTCCCGCGACATGGGCTGGAGCAGCTACCAGCTTGCAGGCCGCCCTTACGGGGGCTAACGTCGGCGTCAATAACATCCCCAATGATCCGTCCGGCGGTACCACGTATTACTTCTATGGAACGAATACTGCGGCCGGAGCTAGTGGCGTTGCTGCTTATGGGGAATACATCGTAGGAGCCGCGCTCGAAAACTCAACGGGTAACGCTTTCAACGGCTACACCAAGCCAGGCAATTATGCGGACATGGCAGCTGCTGCGGATTGGACTGGCGCTGCACTTCCAGCGAGCGCTTGTGCAGCTCCTGATTATTGCGTAACGCTCTAGTTTGAGTCGGTTGAAGCTGAAGAAGTTTTTCCTCAAGCCCCGCCCTGCGGGGCTTTGGGTTTTTCAGTCGCGGTGGAGCAAAAGCTCGGCATGGGTTAAAATCAATCCATGCTCTATGTTTTCCTGTTTATCTTCGGCCTGCTCATCGGAAGTTTCTTGAACGTGATCGCCCTGCGATATGACGGCGACCGCATGGTGGCAGATCCGAAGGTTATCGGCGGCCGTTCGCGGTGCCCGCATTGCGGAGCAACGCTCCAGTGGTACGAATTGATTCCGGTGGTCAGTTTCATCATCCAAAAACGCCGGTGCCGGAACTGCAAAGAAAAAATCGGCTGGCAGTATCCGCTCGTCGAGCTGCTTTCGGCGTGCATCTTCGTTTTCGTGCCGCTCCAGACATTCACGCTCACGGGGCCTGGCGAAGCGTTCATCGTATTTTCCGTGTTGTGGACCATTGTCTTTGAACTGTTGCTACTTGTCGCCTATATTGATATCCGCCTCGGCATCATTCCCGACGAATTGAATGTTGCCCTCGGCATCCTCGGCATATTCATGGCCATATTTCTCGGCGGCTATTACGGCCTTGCGAACCATTCGCTCTTCGGCCTGTACGCCGCGTGGTTCGGCCTTCAGCAAAATATCTGGATGAACCACGTTGCGGCCGCTGTGCTTGCTGCGGCATTCTTTGCGTTGCTTATCCTCGTGACGCGCGGCAAGGGGATGGGAATGGGCGACGTGAAGCTCGCCATCCCGCTCGGCCTGATCTTCGGATGGCCCGATGTTATGTTCGTCATCGTCTCGGCGTTCATCATTGGCGCGATCGCAGGCGTCGCGCTCATCCTGCGCGGCACGAAAACCATGAAGGGTTCGCTGCCTTTTGCGCCGTTCCTCATCGCCGGCGCCGCAGTCGTTTTCTTCGCGGGATTACGGCTGGCGGGCGGATATTTCGGCATTTTGATGTGATAGAATAAGAGCGTGAGAAAAGGATTTACCCTTGTGGAAATTTTGGTCGTGATCGCGATCTCCGTGGTGCTTTCCACGATCGCGATCGTCTACAGCAATCAGGGCCGCAATCAGGTGGCGCTTTCGGTTGATGCGGCCAAGGTGAGCCAGCTCATCTTGCAGGCCAAACAGCTTGCGATCGCAACGTATAATTCGAACCCAGGAACGCCTGCCTGCGGCTACGGCATGTACTTCAATATCCCAAGCTCAACCTATTCGCTCTTCATCTACAGTCCGCCGTCGGCGCGAAGCGGCGGTTTCTGCCCGTCGCTCGCTTCGGCAACGGCATCAACCTTTGATCCCGCGAACGACGTTTTCGAATATTCACAGCAGTCGTGGCAGGTGCCGGTTGCCGAGGGCCTTGTGCTGCAGGACCAAACCGCAGGGAGCGGGAATCCGGGAAGCCCGAGCGCGGTAGCCGTGATATTCTTTCCGCCCAATCCCCAGACGCTCATCACGAACGTGGACGATGACGGCGCTTTCAGCACCACGACGGCATACGTGGACATTGCGACCGCGGATGGCAGTGTTGTGAGAAATATCACGATCACGTCCGCGGGGCAGGTCTCGTTTTGAACCAATACAACCATCGCCATGCCGCCACAACAATTTTCCCAAAAATTATCCAAACGATCCGGACAGTCGCTGCTTGAAATGATGATCGCGCTTTCCATGATCACGGTCGCGTTTCTCGGCATCGCCACGCTTCTTTCGCAATCGTTCTTCCTGAACCGCGCCGCGACCAATGAGACGATTGCCTCGTATCTTGCCGCCGAAGGCATTGAGATAACGAAGAACATTATTGATAACGACGTATACGGCAATCCGTTGCCGGAAACAAAACTTGCCTGGGGGGACTGCTGCGCCACAGGCAACTACACCGTCGAATACGACAGCACGGCGCTTTCGCTGGGGAATAGAGGAGTCCCCCTCAAGTTCGATCCAACTAAGGGCTATCAATACAATACCGGCAACACGACGCCGTTCTCGCGGATGATCCGCATCACGCTTTCAACCGCAAGCGAGATTGACGTGCAATCGGTCGTCACGTGGAGCACCGGTCCGCTCACCAACGAAACCGTCACCGATGAAGACCATTTCTATGACTGGCACCCATAACCAACCATCGCGCGCGGGGTTCACGCTTGTTGAGACCCTCATCTCGATCGGCATTTTCATGGTCCTTGTCGTGATCGCCGTCGGGGGATTTGTGCAGGCGCTTCACACACAGGGAGAGATCGGCACGCTCATTTCGGCGCAGAGCAATGTCAACTTGGGCATCGAAGAGATGGCACGCGAGATGCGCACGGGATATCTCTTCTGCCACGATTCAGGAAGCAACGCGCCGCTCGCATCCTGTGCCCCCTGCACGATTACCGATTCGGGATATTCCGATCCGGGCGCGCCAGCCCATCTTTCCGTGGACGGGAATCTGCCGGTGTGGACATGTTCCGCGCTCGATTTTTTCAATTCAAACTCCGAGCACGTGAATTATGCACTCTCGAATGGCGTGCTCATGCGGAGCGACAGCACGCAAAACGGGGGTGCCGCCCAGCCGCTCACATCAAACGACGTGACCGTGAAATATCTTTCTTTCCGGATGTTCGGAAACACCGAGGGCGATGGCTGGCCGCCGCGCATCACGATCCTGCTCGGCATCGCCCCGAGCTCCACCGACCCCGCCATCGCGAACACCGTCCTGAACTTTGAAACCACCGTCAGCGGTCGCCAAGTTGACTGCACGCCTGGACCGAGCCCGCAGTGCTAGGGGAGAATAACTCTTCATGGCAACTATCAATTTTTCACGAACCATTCTTGACGTAATACGTCAAAAGTAGTATCAAATAGTTAGCCCATTGACACCGCATCTTGCTGTAGCTAGGTTGGTGGGCTATGAGGTGCCTCAATGAAGAAGCAACTCGTCGTACCAAAAACAGCAGACAGAGTGAAGGTGATTGGCAAAATTCCTGGTCCTCGCCCCGGATTCGTGGAGTGGACTATGGATACTTGTTGCCATACCGCCTGTACTCGTTGCTGACAACTCAACTCTAACCATGGGGGCAGGCAATGCTTGCCCCCATGTTCATATGAATCGGAGGATTTATGGACGACCTTGTTCGGATGTCTCGCTGGTCCCATTGCTTTGAACGGCATGAGATGGCTGCATTTTTCCATTCTGTTTCTTTGGGGCTTGCATTCATTCCCGAAGAGGCGGGTCGTTCCCTTGTACGAATACTCAAGGAGCCAACAACACCCCACGAAGTCGAAAATGCCATCGGGTCAGATATCGTCGGTTTTCTTTTGCAGGAAGGTATTCTTGTTCAGGGTAATGATGCCTCTGATCAATCCCGCCTCGATGAACTTCGACAGAAGCTCTTGGGAGACATCACCGTTGAGCTTTTATACCTCCTTGTAACCGATCACTGCAATCTGCGTTGCCGCTACTGTTTTGAAGAGGCGCCGATACTTATCGAGCCATTCCGGCCGACGCACATGACCGTTGAGACTGCGGAACGAGCAATCGATCTTTTCGCGAGAATGACGAATCGATACGGCAACCCGGAGAAGAAAAAGGTGGTTCATCTCTACGGAGGCGAGCCGCTCGTCAATCAGAAAGTTGTGAGATTTGCCGTCGGACATGTCCGAGCACTGAAGGATCAAAATGCCCTTCCTTCGACGTGTGAAGTTGCTATCGTGACGAACGGAACCTTCCTCGACGATTCGCTGGCAAAATTCTTCGGGGAAAATGGGGTAACGGTCGGCATTTCGATCGATGGCCCCCGGGAGATTAACAACCTGTATCGTCAATCGAAAGATGGACGGCTGGATGTTTTCGAGTCAACGATGAGGGCGCTCGAACATCTTCGGAAGTATCACGCGAAGGTTGGTCTTTCGGTAACGCTCACGCCGGAGGTCGTTCGTCATTTTGATCACGTGCTTGATTTTCTTGTCGGCCAAATGGGATGGGTTGACGGAGTGAGCCTTAACATCCTGCACTTCAATCCAAGCATGTCCCTTCCTCCCGATTATTATGCTGAGGCGACAAAATGCCAGATCGCGGCATTCGAACGATTTCGGCAAATTGGGATGTACGAAGACCGCGTCATGCGCAAGGCAAAGGCATTCGTAACTCGGCAACCCCTGTACGCGGATTGCGGCGTGGTAGGCAGCCAGCTTGTTGTTGCGCCTGACGGACAAATCGGTGTCTGTCAGGACTTCGTAAAGCCACGCACCTATTTCCACGGTTCGGTCATGGATCAAAATATCGATCCGGTAGCCGATGGTCTTTTCGAAGAATGGAGAAAACGTTCACCACTGTTCATGGAAGCGTGTACTCATTGTGCAGCTTTGGGTATCTGCGGCGGCGGTTGTCCGGCAAGTGCAGAACTTAAAACGGGGAATCGTTGGAATCTTGACGAACGAGCGTGCGCTCACAGCAAGCTGATCCTTGAATGGATGATTTGGGATACATACGCCCAGATTTCTTGAAGAGGTTCTGCGGTGGTGGTATTCTGAGGATGGAGAATTTTCTCCATCCTCTTTTTTATGAATCCAAAAGTAAAATTCAAAATTGACCCCAAGAGAGATTTGGCAACGGCGAAGGCTTTCATCAGCGAGTCTGGTTTTGACGATGGCAGGAATTTGGAGTGGGCTATTTTCAAAAAGCACCCCGCACTTCGGGGTATCATTAAAAATGCAAAAAATACTAACTACAAATTTCTTAATAGTTACATCATCAAGGTATATCAATTGAATGGAAAAATAGCACCGGCAAATTTTAAACATTATGAGGGCGACTGGCGAAAATTGGAAAAAAAATATTTTGCACTCGTAGGAGGATTATTTCCTAACACCGCATGGCCGAAAGGGAAGTACGTAGCGTATGCAACAATCTGGGGGATGTTTCCAAGATTCTTAGATGACAAGACATTTCAAATTCCCATTAAATATCGGGGCAACCGATATGTCTCCGTAATCATTGCCCACGAGATGCTCCATTTTATGTTTTACGAGCATATCAAGCGGAATTACCCACGATACAAGGATCCAGAACATAGTTTTCTTGTTTGGCATATTTCTGAGATATTCAATTCTCTTGTTCAGGATTCGCCAACGTGGCTGAAAGTATTTAAGAAAAAGACGATGCCGTATCCAGAGCATGAAAAGATTATCATGTCGCTACGGAAACAATATCTCAACCCCGCCACGCTTCAAGCGAATGATCTTATTCAGAAAATCGCGCCGCTTGCGGTTAAATTAATGAAATAGGAGAATCATGGATAGGGGCCTTATTATCCACACAGTCATTTATAATAACGATCGTAAAGTGCTCATCATAAAGCGTTCAAAAACGAATGACGTGTTGCCGGAATACTGGGATGTCCCGGGTGGTACATTGGAGGATGGCGAAGATCCCGTGGCGGGGGCAATCCCGAAACAAAAGAGGAAACCGATCTGGATATCAAAAATCCAAGACTATTCTTCGAGCGCTCGAATGTTGATATTGCAAAGAATAAGCAGTTTATCACACTCATTTTTGCGGCGAAGTACCCGGGCGGGGAGGTGACGCTCAATCCCGAAGAGCATGAGGAATATGCATGGATTGCGGCGGCGAAAATCGGTAAGTATAAGACGGTGGATTATTTGCCGGGATGCTTCAACTCCTTTTCGAATGTTTTATGAGTTACCGCACAATTACTGACTTAAAAAAAGAAAGAATGCCTCTATAGATCCCTACTTCGGGATCTGGGGGAATGTTGCCTCCAAGTAGCAGGCATTTCATAGGGCTTGGACGCGTCGACAACGGCGCGCCTTTTTATGTTTATAAAAAATCCCCCCGATGAGATTGCCTCATCAGGGGGTTGGTTCTGTCGTAACTACTGATTGTTCTGGATATCAAGCGTTCCTGCGCGGTCGCCCACGTAGAGCTTTTTGCCGTCAGAGGAAACGCCGATCCCCAAGGGGAAGGTGCCCGAGGAGAGGTTGAGCTTGATCGGCTTGTCGCCGGCGGCGTCCACAAGCTCTGCGCTCGTGGGGACCGCCTGGGGCGTCGAGGCATACGTGACCTCGAACGAATCAGCCGCCTCGTTTGCCGTAAGCCCGTCGGGAAAACCGTCGAGCGCTACGGGGCTGCCGATCGCCGTTCCGGAGCCAAGATTGAAGAGAAACAGCTTCTTGTCAACCGGACTCATGACTGCGCCCACTCCCGAACTGAGTCCCGCGACTTCCACGAGGGTGTTGCCCGACCCGACCGAAGTGATCCCGGTTGGGGCGAACGTTCCCTGCAAGGTCATACTGGGGACACTCACGATCGAGACGGTGTTTGTGCCGCAGTTATAGACCAGGGCATCGAGCGTGCTGCCGCTCTGGACCATTGCGAGGGCGCAAGGGTCGTTGAGGGCGGTGTAGGTGAGGGGGTTATTGATGTGAGGATCGCTCGCGATATTCATCCCGAGAAGAGAATTTATCTCAGGTTGTATCGAGATGGCGTAGCCGCCTTTCGCAGCGACGTCTAATCCCCACTGGCCGTTGCCGCTGCTGCCAGCGACCTGGTTCCCGTTTTGGTCGGAAACCCAAATTCCTCCTCCTCCCACTCCTTGGACATAAGCCAAGTATCCGGTTTTGTCGTCGAACGTCATGGCCCTTCCTGCTAGATATTGGTTCGCTCCGTTGTCCCAACTGCCAATGAGCGTTCCGTCTGCCTTGTAATGGTAGACCGTCTCTGAGGCAGCGTCCAGCAGGAACACGTCTCCGCTTGTCGGATCCACCGCCACCATGTTCCGATTGGTTTTCATGCCGATCGTGAACGTGTTGGAAATGGTCTGTGCATTTTGGGTGCATGCCTGAACGGTGATCGGTCCGGGATTCCACGACGGCGTATCGTATGTGATATACAGGTCGATTTCCGTCGGGCTCACGTATTGCGAGAGACCTACAGCCGGTGGCGGCAAGAAGGTTTCCACGCAGGCATTGGTGAAATTCGTCCCGATGAGTTTCACGACGGGGCCTTTGCAAAGATGTTCATCCGCACAGGCAAAGATCGGCGGGTTCACCGCCGTGATCGTCGCGTTCTGCGAAGGCGCCGCCGTTACGGTGATCGGCACCGCTGCCGACGTCGTAACCGGTGAGCCCGTTGACGTTGCGGTGATGTTCGCAGTGTTAGCAGTAACGCCGGTCACGATGTTATTCGCAACCGATGCCACGCCCGTTGCGCTGCTTGAGCACGTTGCCGCATGGTCGGTAGAATTGTCGCTGTACGTCACGGTTGGCGTGCAAGAAGTCGTCGCACCGATTTGGATGCTTTGTGCGCCGAGCGTGACCGTCACGCCGGTGACCTTCCTTTGTGGGGGTGGAGGGGTGACGTTACCGCCGCTGCCGCAGGATGCGAGTCCCAATGCAGCGACGAGTATAATAACCACAAACACTACTGCGCTCGCGCGTTTCATATATTGCTCCTTTTTTGAGTTGAAAATTGCGCAGAAGGGACTCTAAACTACCCTGCCGACGCTGCCTGTACTATACTCGTATTATGGTGTTTTGTCAAGCGCAACGTCAACAATATACCCAGCGACATCCCTTGGTTGTCCTGTGACGGGAAAATGATGCATATCAATATAAGGTAGAGAGTTGGCTTCTATAATAGCGCACGCCTGCTCGCGAAATGGTTTTGCAATGTCCTCGGCTATAATATCTATCCCCACAATCGGGGCGCGAAGAAACCGGGAAAGTCTCTCTAGGACGATTCGATTGTCTGGGTGGATCTCATCGGTTTTGTCATGAATGTCGGCTCCACAGCCGAGCACCACTTTATCGTGAAGATATATTTTCTTCTTGCTCGGCGGGACGCTCTTAGAATTCAAACCCAACTCTGCGAGCAATGACTTAGCTTTTTGGCCCGAATGAATCTTATGCAAAGTAAAATTTTTTTGATGGATATCGCCGCGACGGGCATCCTCATTTTTCATGGTTATCAATTCCTCAACCATATGAATACCATCGCCGATAACGTTCGGCGGTTCCCGAAGGCAACATGCAAGCACCCGGTCTCCGACAAGGGTTACTCTGTAGACGTCGCCAGGGATGAATTCTTCTAAAACATATTCGCGACTTATCATCTGGACAACACGAATTGCCTCCCTCAGCGCAGATTCGCTTCTTATATCGCATGTGGTGTGTCTGCTCAACGATCCGGAGCGCGGCTTCACAACAAGCGGGAAACCCAATGTTTTCGCATATGCTAACGCCATCGCAGAATTATGAAACGCCATTCCTCTGGCGTACGGAAAACCGTTCTCTTTGAGAATCTGTTTTAGGGTAAATTTGTCATCGAAATCAACTGGCTGGACGTGACCGACCTCTATAAGTGGTAATCCTTCAAAAATTATTTTCCTGCCGCTTATTACAAAAGAAAATAGGTTGGTTTCTCGCGTGCCGGACAATTTCAGTGCTTTCATGGTTATTCCTCTTTCATGAGCCGCGCGGGCGATTACCAAGCTCCGGTTATGCAACTGCTCGTCGCTACTCAGAGCATCCACCTCTTTCAATATCCCGACGCCGATCATGATTTTTATAAATCCAAGGAGTAAAGCTTTTTTGGAAAAAGAATAGGAGCGAGGAAATTTTGCCTTTAAAAAAAACTTTGTCTCATTGAAAAAACGAGCAAATGGGAATAGCGCCATCTCGCCCCACACCTCAAAGTGGGCGTGGCTATCGTAGGGATCGCAATATGGGCACGCTTCTTCTTTCGTAGATTTTTTCTTCAATATCCTCACTATAATACTATTTCCCTAATTTCCTCAACTAATAAATCTGTTTGACAAAAAAAGGACGCTCGCAAGAAACCGAGGGTCCGAATCTACACTTCGATCTGGCCGGTGCCGCCGCATTCGACGCAGGTGTTCGAACCGGCGCCACCGCACTCAGCGCAGGTGTAATTACCCGCAGCGGTCAAGAATCCTTCGTCGTGCCATACCTGCCCTTGACCGCCACAATGAGAACAAACCTGCTGCCCACTTCCGCCACAGGTGCTGCAGTTAACCATTGCCATCGTCGTTCTCTTTTCTGTTCTTTTAATATACATTCAAAGAACAAAATCATTATAGCATCAATAAGATAATTCGTCAATTATTTGGATGACACATTTAACTCTCTTTTTCCTCCCCCTGATATCCACAGCCCTTGCCGGACGTCGTCTGCTATGATGATTTCATATGCAAGATAACCGAAAAGGCAATATTTGGGTCTGGGTAGGCATCGTAATCGTTGTGGTTATCGTGGTTTTGCTGTTTGTGTGGAAGCCGACCAAGGCGCCGACGGTTGTCCCGCCCGGCACCCCGGTCCATGCCCCGCAGGGGCAGGTTGTGGCCGGATTCCCGCAGAATCTCATCCTGGATAACGCCGCGCAGGTCGGCAACAGCTATTCCGTCAATTATTCATCTTCAACGAATCAATATACCGCCGCGTGGAACTCATCGAGTTCGCTGACCGTCGAAACGGCCGCGTATCAGAAATATCTCCAGGCGAACGGATGGAAGGTGACTCCTAACCCCGTGCGGCAAGCGACCATTCGGGCGCTTTCCGCATCAAACAGCGCGGCGATTCTCCTCGTGAACATCGTCGCCCAGGGAACGGGGTCGCAGGTGACGGTCACGTATGTAACCAAGTAACATGAACAAAAAAGTTTTCACAGGAAGCAGGTTTGGCTGGTTGATGATCGTTGCCTTTTTGATGCTTGTATCGGTCGGGTTCTTCGCTCCCAAGCACGCCCTTGCCTCTGTTTCGTCATCCAGTGTTATGTGCGCAGGCAGTCCGTGTGGTATCAAATATACGTTTGCGGTCGGTCTGAGCTGTTCCTGGGGCCCAAGTAACAATCCGAATGCCAACCACTGTAGCCAAGCGGATGCCGGCGATCCGGAGCCCGCGCTGCCAAGCGACCCTAGCCGCGTATACCAATCTCCCGTAAACGGAAGTTTCAGCAACGCGGGCACCTGCTCGACGTGGGCCACCGGTCCCGTGAGCGAGGGCTTTTCAATCAGCGGAGACCTATTCGGCATTCCTTTCAGTTATAACGGCAGCATTCTTGAACCGGCCGGATCATACTCTCCTCCCTTCGACGGAACCATAAGCGGCGCACCTGTTAGCCGCGGCGGCAGCTTTACAACGAATTTCACTTGTTTGTCTGGCGGCGGTGGGATAAGCGGCACGTACGACCTTACGGTTTGTAACGCGGGCTACAAGGCGACCGGGAGCGGCGTCTGCGTTGCGAATGCCGTTGGTACCATCAATGTTGTTTCACAGAACGCCGCCACGGGCGGTAGGGTGTCGGCAAGCTGGGATTTTTCGACCGCGGGCCAGAATGGAGCCCCTCCCGACCCGTGCTCAACCGGATCGTGCACAAATGTGAGTAATGGAACCTATAGCAACGCCCGCGCCGGTATCTACCAGCTCAATCCACTGACGTATCCGAGTGGCTATGTCTTGCGCTCCATTGAAAAGAGCACCGTCGCGCAAGTGGCGAACCCTGTCGTCGCCTTCTTTGAGGGTCTCATCAACCAAGCAAAAGCATCTTTGATCTGTGGACTGGTTAACAGCGTGAGCGCGGGTTGTTCGGCAAGCAGTCCGGCGCTTGCGATCGTCAATGCCGGGGATACGATAACCTTTACGATTGACTGGACGCCCGTCGGGACGATCGACGCGAATCCAACAACGGTGAACCTGACGAATTCAAGCCCCAGCGCGCAGGTTGGTATTTCCGACACGAACGGCACGCCAGGATCGGTGGTGAATAATTTGAGCGTGGAGCAGCCAATAACGTACACGGGTCCGGCCAGCGGCTGGCTTTCCATTCCGGACTTGTCCGGCATAACGCTTAATCAGGGCGCGAATCCCACCGAGGTCACATTCTCGGCGGCATCAATTCCTTCGGCATGTTCCTCGGGATGCACGGCGGAGGTTGTTCTACAAGGTTTGACAGCAGGTGATCAACGCCAACGCGTAGACAATCATCTCACCCCCATCACCATCAACATCAACGGCGGCAGTGGTGGCGGTGGCGGAGGCAGCATCACCGTTTCCATCAATCCGACCTCCGCGAATGTGAAGGTTGGCAACACCCAGGCGTTCACCGGAACAGCGAGCGATTCAGGAGACACCATTACCTGGTCCCTCTCCGGTTCCGGGTGCAGCGGCGCCACATGCGGCACACTTTCAAGCGCCTCAACGCCTTCGGGAGGATCGGTCACATATACCGCGCCCGCCACCGTGCCGAGCCCCGCAACCGTGAGTGTGACGGCAACGAGCGCCGTTAATCCCAATAAATCCGCAAGCGCCGCGGTCACGGTGTATGCGACGCCAACGGTCTCCCTCACCTCGAACGCATCGTCCGTGAATCTGGGAGACACGGCCACGCTCACATGGACAAGCACAAACGCCAATACCTGCGCGGCAACGTCTTCGCCTGCGGAAGGTGACTGGAGCTGGAACGGTACGCAACTCAACGGTTCAGAGCAGGTGCAGCCGCTCGCCGTCGGCACTGAAACGTATACCTTAACCTGCAGCAATGCCGGCGCGAGCGCGAATGCTCATGTGGCGCTCAGCGTGATCAAGGTCAGTTGCACGATTGGAGCCAGCCCGACGACCGTCGTCGTCCCGGGAACGACCACGATCAGCTATAACTGCACGAACGTGCCGGTCACGTACAGCTGTTCGCTCACCGACCAGAACGGCGCTTCCTACAGCGTGAACATGAACCATGGCGGAGTCGTGAGCGGCACCGATATGGTCACGCCGACGGTCAACACGCAATACACCATCAAGTGCTTCGACCCCGGCAATCTCGGTTCGCAGGCAAGCGCCACGGTGCCCGTGAACGTCACGAACCCCGGCCAGGGCGAATGTCCTCCGCAAGGCTGCACGCCGTAGGGGAAGTCATTTTATCCGGTTAGCGATAGACCAGAGAAATCGAGCATCTGCGCTTGATAGTTTTATCGTTTTAGGATTTTTGGGAATGTGTTGCGACTTAGACGAATATGATTCGAGGGGGAGATCAGATATTTTTCTTCGGAATAGCTTCCTATAAAACAAGCTGGCGATGAGGTAGGTTCCCGCAGGATTTGGATGATACCCATCGCGTTCAAATAAGCTCATATGTTGTCGCTCGTTCATCGCTAGCATAAAGGCGGGCTCAGTGGAAATCATTTCAGTGCGCAATTTTCTGGCCACCGTTGCGTACATCACATTTAATTTTTTCGCGTCCTCAAGGAGACCGGTACCAATGAATGCAGGAGGGCAATAGAGGATTGTTTTTGCTCCGTTCTTCTTGGCTGCCCTATTAAATCGAGTAGCATACATGGCGAACTCCTCAGGTTTTCCGACATGGACGATGCCATCTTTAATGATTCCTCCCAGTCGCCCTCGTTCTTGAAGAACGACATAGTTCCAATTTCTACTCTGGAGTTTTTTAAGAGCTTCACCATCATCCCAGAGCATTTTAAGGGTGGCGCCGCCACGGAAGACGCCATCTACAAAAAGGTCACTCGAACCCGACGCGTGAGCGAAACGGGCTATCAGTTTTGGCAAACTATGGTAGTAGCTAAAACTGTTTCCAATAAAAAGGATTGATATCGACCCACTCTTCTTCTTTATCATCGTTTCATCTTAGCACGCAATTTATGTGGAGGAACCGATGGGTTTGTTGGACATTTCTTCTTCACGAATACTATCGCTTTGGCGAGCGTTTTATTGAAGTCATGGCATGTGAGCCATGCTTTTTTAATAACACCGCGCAGCTCTTTGTGCTCCGGATAGCCGGAGTCCCAATTGAACCTCAGATCGTCAAATTCAAGATTAAGAATGGTTGTGAAGGATTCCTTGATATCCCATATCTGTTTCTCGGACAGCCCCTGTTCTTGGCAAGTTTTCAAGTAGTATGTCAGGAACATAAAATGCATCAGTTCGTGCATTGCGGTGTCCGTCCCCGCAAACGTATTACGAAACATGCTGGTCGCAAACCATCGGTGTTTTACGTCATATCCAAACCGATCGGCGGAGGAAAGGACGCCGCGAATCGAGTGAAACGCGAATGGCCGCTGATGGATTTTTTCGATCCTTCGGATAAAATCCTTTTCCATTTTTGCCCATGCAGCATTCATTTCCTTGGTAAGCGATATCAAGAGTCTTTTCTTTTGCGGGGAGTATCGCCATGCAAGTTCTTTCGCGACAAAGCGTTTTCGGGCCGCAGGAGAAAGCCTCAGAAGCCTTTCATAGCGCTCATTCTCCTTTGGAACAAGCGAATGAAGTTTTTCCTTGTACGTCCAGAGGCCGATCAAATGATTTTCGATATCCAGATCTTCGTCGACTACAAAACGCACGATTTGTTTTTTCATGTTCTGATCTATTCCATATTGCTGACCCACCAGGTTTGTGTGTCGCCTTTGAGATATGCCGCGATGAGACCACGCAATGGCATGGGGAGAAAGTTTACTTTTTCAAATTCTTCCGGTGTGACCCAAAAAAATTCAAGATTATCTTCCGTGGAAACAACGTTCGGATTGGCTGCGAGATCAGGAATTTCGGCGAAGAAATAATGGACAATTTCTTGCTGACGAACATTACCTTCAACCCACGATTGTTCGATAGCGCCAAGATAGTGCTCATTTTCAATCTTTCTGCCGCACTCTTCCGTCATCTCGCGCCGTAGCGCCGCAACGGTGCTTTCGCCCGTTTCGACGTGGCCGCCAGGCAATGACACGTGATTTTTATTTTTCGCCCGCGCAACGAGCACGTTGCCGTTATGGCACACCAGCACCCGCACCCGAAAATGAAATACCATTTGCATAAGGAGATTATAGAAGAAATTGAGTGGCGAATCCATGAGCTGCCCGGCAATGATATAATGGAATCATGCACTCCATGGATTCCTCCCGCCGCGGGCAGTCGATGCTGATCGCCGTGCTTTCGCTCGGCGGGGCGATGCTTGCCGCGACGACGATCGCGGGGCTGCTCATCCTTTACCAGCTTCGGGCAACCACGAATTCTGTGAATTCTTCGGAGTCGATTTTTGCGGCGGACACAGGGATAGAATGGGCTCTCTTCAATTATTATTGTGCTGCGGAGTCGGGCCGCACGCCATGCCCGCCGGCCGCGCCGACGCTTTCGAACGGCACCGCAATCGCGGTGACGTGCTACAACACGGGCAATACTTCGATACCGTGCAATCAGACCTCGACAACAAGCTATGTCGTTTCCAAGGGGACGGCCCTCAACACCTCGCGCGCGTTCTATCTTCTGATGACGGCGTCAACGTCCACCTTCCCATAAGCGCATCCTATGATGACAGATAAGTCGGCAGCCAAAGAGCGCATCGAAAAATTAAAAAAAGAGATCAACAAGTATCGCAACTCGCGGATCACTTTTAATAAAGAATTAATCTCTCCGGAAGCGGAGGATGCGCTCAAAAAAGAACTGTTCGATCTTGAGATGCGGTTTCCGGACCTCCTCACGCCCGATTCGCCGACTCAGCGCGTGGCGGGGAAGCCCCTCAAGGAATTCGTGAAGGTGCGGCACGACGTGCGGATGACGTCGTTTAACGATGCGTTTTCGGAGGACGATATGCGTGCATGGTTCAAGCGGCTTGAGGACTATCTGGGGACTTCGCTCGCGCCGCGCAGCGCAGCGCAGCCGGGCGCCGTTACAAAGTCCGCCCCGCTTTTTTACGATGAACTGAAGATAGACGGCCTTGCGATCGAGCTTGAATATGAGAACGGCTTTTTTGTGCGCGGCTCGACGCGCGGCGACGGGATGATCGGTGAGGATGTGACGCAGAACCTGCGGACGGTTGACGCGATACCCTTGCGTCTGCACGATATTGACGAAGTGCGCGCGGAACTCAAGCGTCTCGGCCTCGACTCGAAAAAATATCGCTTGGACGTGCTGCGGCTTGTGGTGCGCGGCGAAGTGTTTCTCACGAAGCGTGAATTTGCGAAGATCAACCGCGAACAGGCGCGGCTCGGCGAAAAGCCCTACGCCAACCCGCGCAACGTGGCCGCCGGTTCCATCCGTCAGCTTGATCCGGCCGTGACGGCACGACGGCGACTCGATTCCTTCCAGTACGACATCGTGACGGATATCGGGCAGACCGCGCACGAAGAGGAACATCAGTTGCTCGCCGCATTCGGTTTCAAAACGAATCCCAACAACAAATCGGCGCGATCGCTCGACGAGGTTTTCGCGTTCCGCGACTATTGGGCTGAACATCGCGAGAAGCTCGACTACGAGATTGACGGCACGGTGGTCATCGTGAACGACAACGCCGTGTTTGATCGGGCGGGGATCATCGGCAAAGCGCCCCGCGCCGCGATGGCCTACAAATTCTCACCGCGCGAAGCGACGACCATTGTGCGCGAGATCAAGGTGCAGGTGGGGCGCACGGGGGCCTTGACTCCTGTCGCCGTGATGGACCCGGTGAATGTGGGCGGCGTGACGATCACGCATGCGTCGCTCCATAACGCGGACGAGATCGGGCGGCTCGGTTTGAAGATCGGGGACACCGTGATCATTTCCCGCGCCGGCGATGTGATCCCGCAGATCACGCGGGTTTTGCCGGAGTTCCGCACGGGGCGCGAGCGTGCATTCACAATGCCCGCGCAGTGCCCGGTGGACGGCTCGAAAGTCGTCCGCGAGGGCGCGATCCATCGCTGCTCGTCGCGCACCTGCGCCGCCCAGCACCGCGAACAGCTCTATCATTTTGTTTCGCGCGGCGCGTTCAATATTGAAGGCCTCGGACCGAAGATTATTGATAAGTTTCTGGACGAGGGACTGATTGCCGATGCTGCGGATATCTTTACGCTGCAATCCGGCGATATCGCCGCGCTTGAACGGTTCGGGGAAAAATCCGCTGAGAATATCGTGCAAGAGGCCTCGCTGAAGCGCCACGTGACTCTGCCACGGTTTTTGTACGCCCTCGGCATTTTGCACGTAGGGGAGGAGACGGCAGTGACGCTTGCGAAGAGCTTTGATTTCGGCGCGGGCGGCGGCGGCAAAAAAACTTCGGCTTCCACGATTCCCATCGAGGACATCGCAAAAACTCTCTGGTCGCTTTCGCTCGATGATCTCCAAGAAGTCCAGGACATCGGCCCGGTTGTTGCGAAGAGTATCTATGAATGGTTCCGTGAGCCGCGCAACGTAAAGCTCCTCGAGCGACTTGAAGCCGCCGGCGTCACGGTCTCATCGCCGCCGCAGGCGGCGCACGGCGTTCGTGGCGCCGGTGTCGGTGTCGGAGCCGGCCCGCTTGCAGGCAAAACGTTTGTTTTGACCGGCTCGCTCGAATCCATGAGCCGCGAAGACGCCAAGGAAAAGATTCGCGCGCTTGGCGGCGACGCCTCCGAATCCGTTTCAAAGAAAACCGACTATCTCGTCGCCGGCGCGGAGCCAGGGTCAAAGTATGAAAAGGCCAAGAAACTCGGCGTGAAGATTTTGGACGAGAAGGAGTTCTTGAATCTTTTGCGATAATCCTATAGAATTTTCGAGGAGCAATGCGGCCGTAGCTCAATTTGGTTAGAGCACCGCCCTGTCACGGCGGGGGTTACCGGTTCAAGTCCGGCCGGCCGCGCAAATTATTTAGTTCTGTAACAAAGCACGATTGCAGACGGCGTATCATGCATGGCAACGACCACGACGAACCATGTTTGAGGATAAGATCGAAGAAAAGGAGGACTGGCTTAACGAGCATGGCGATCCTGATTTTGAATATCTCCAATCTCTCGCGAAAGAGAACGGCCCGGGAGCGTTGGAAAAATTGCAATCCATAGCCGATGATCTCAACGTGGAATACGACCCCAGCACCTCGACCGAAGACCTGATCGGTAGGATCAGATCGGTTACGGCGAAAAACGAGGATGGCGGGGTCCATAATACTACGTGACTGAGAACGGCAGGTAGAAAGAAAGCACGCAGCCAAACCTTCTATTGCTTTTCTCCGCCGGTGATGCTCGCGACGATGGTCGTCGAGGGAGTTCTTGCGATCTATGTTCTGCTCAGATACCGCAAGGGGCGTTTTGCCAAAGTGGCGGCGCTCCTCCTTATTCTCTTAGGTATTTTCCAGTTGTCGGAATATCAGATCTGCGGGAGCAATGATCCGCAATTTTGGTCTCGCTTTGGCCTTATGGCGATTACCTTGCTGCCGGTGGCGGGGCTTCGGCTGATATCGCTTGTCAGCAAGAAGAGGCATTTCTTTTTTATCGGCTATGGGATCGCCGTCGCCCTCGCGCTGGTTTTCCTGTTTGCTCCCCAAAGCGTGACCGGGGCATACTGCGGCGGCAACTACATCATCTTCAGCGGGCCCGCGGCCCTCTATGAGTTTTTCGGCATGTATTATTTTATATTCCTCGTCTTTGGCATTTGGGAGGCACTGGAGGTTATGCGCGAGACCGGCAACAAGGCGGTCCATCGGCTTCTCAAATGGTTCATCGCCGGCTACCTCTCTTTTATGTTGCCGATGGGCGTCGTTTATGCTTTTTATGCGCCCGCGCGTGTGGCGGTAACGTCAATTATGTGCGGTTTTGCCGTGATCCTGGCATTCATCGTCGCGTTCCTGATCGTGCCGAAATATTACGAGTATATCTATCATTCCCGGTAAGCTGCAGGGCGAGTTGTGCACCATTGACCGCGCCCGCAAATGCGCGAGAATGAAGATAGTACGACAAGGAGCCGTCCTCTATGGAAGATTGCCCGAGAGTGATTCGTTTCGCCCACCGGGACATACGTTTTATCGTTCAGTTTCACTGCGATCCTGCCGCACCGGCAGACAAGTGCTCGAATCCCGATTGTCGGGATGAAGGTGCTTTCGCCGTATCAATAATCATCAGCCAGATCATCCTCCGCGATATCAACTCTCTCGGAGAAACCATCGTCACTTCAGCCGACCCTCTTTGGTTGAACATCACGAATGCCGTGCAGATGCGCCAAGGTCACGGACAGACGCATTGCCAAACCGCCAAGTCGCATTTTTGCGAAGGGGCGATGAGTAGGCAAAATTATATTGCGACCGTCCGCAACTTCGGTATCAGGATCAACGGCACGAGGAAGTAGAATGACCTTGTGGATCGTCTCGAGCGGAAGCTTCGTCGCAAACGCAGCACCCAGGAACCACTGAAGGAAGAAGAGAAAAGAGCGCGCGTCAGAAAATCGCACCGGCGCTAAGCTCCATATGCGGCCGAACCCCCTCGGCCGCTTTTCTTTTTATGCCGCCTGCGGTAATCTTACGTGGTAGTTTGGAGGCGTGGCCGAGTGGCTTAAGGCAGCATCCTGCTAAGATGTTAAGGGAGAAATCCCTTCGAAGGTTCGAATCCTTCCGCCTCCGCCAATTTGTTCGATAACTATTTTCCAATGCAATTGGCCACGCTTCGCGTGGCGCAAAATCTAGCTTTCCCTCGCCGAGCCGGAAGTTCGACGCCGTAGACGGCGGTTCGCTATTCGCTCACACCAATCTTTTCGCTTTTTGCCAAAGTGCTATACTAATAACGAACACAAACCAAAAGCGCGATTTTTGTTACAACGCAAGTTGTAGCCCGAAAGGGACATCTCTGTACAGATTCGCGCAAGTGAGTTTGTGTTCAACAGGGGTGTCCCTTTTAGTTTTTGAGAATATGAATACTACTCAACCCAAAAAGTTTTTTCTCTATGCCCGCAAGTCCACCGACACGGAGGAGCGGCAGGTGCGGAGTATTGACGACCAGATCGCGGAGCTTCACGAGTTGGCGGCGCGAGAGGGCATAGAAATAGTTAGAACATACATCGAGAAGCAGACGGCGAAAGCTCCGGGTCGTCCCATATTCAATGAAATGCTTGCGGACATAGAGAAAGGTGTTGCCGATGGTATTTTGGCATGGCATCCCGACAGGTTAGCTCGCAACTCCGTGGATGGCGGGAAAATTATTTGGCTCCTCGACATCGGCAAACTCCACCATCTTAAATTCTCAACTTTTTGGTTTGAGAACACGCCGCAGGGTAAGTTCATGTTACAGATAGCGTTCGGCCAATCGAAATACTACGTTGATAATCTCTCCGAGAATATCCGGCGAGGGGTGCGGCAAAAATTGAAGAATGGCTTGTGGCCTAACATGGCTCCGCTTGGCTACATGAACGGTGCGGCCAAATCCATCGTCGTTGATCCGCCGAAGGCGTTGCTCATAAAAAAGTCATTTGAATTGTACTCCTCCGGCAGATACTCCCTCGCCTTACTCCGCAACACAGTTAATCCGCTTGGCCTGTTGGGAAGAACGAACGCACCGCTATCTGTATCGAACTATCAATATATTCTCAAAAACCCATTCTATTGCGGCCTCATCCGCTACGGCGGCGAGATATACGAGGGCAGGCACGAGCCCATCATATCCAAGAAACTTTTTGACGAGGTGCAGGCGGTCATGTCGCGCAAGAGCAAGCCGAACAAAAAAGTCCCCAAGTATTTCGTTTTCCGTGGCATCATCCATTGTTCCGAGTGTGGTTGTTTGATTACGGCAGAAATCCAAAAAGGCCACACCTACTACCGATGCACCAAACGGAAAACGGCTTGCTCGCAAAAATATGTCCGTGAGGAATCCTTGCACGACCTATTCAAGCAAGAAATACAAAAAGTTTCTTTGCCCTCCGATTGGGCGGCAATCATGATTGCCGAACTTGAAAACGAACGAGTGACGAACGCCCAATCTGCGGACTCCTTTGCTCAAAAGCTACGGGATAAAATGATAGTCCTTGATACGAAGCTGTCCCGCCTGATGGACGGCTATCTTGCGGGCGCAGTCGCGCTCGAAGAATACCAGTTAGCCAAGTCCAAAATGGTATCAGACAAACAGCTTCTCAAGGACAAGATAACGGCTTTTGAGCGGAAAGGCGTTTCATGGTTCGAACCTGCCATAGCGTTCATAAAAGAAGCGGAATCGGCCTCCACTTTGGCAAAAAGCGATGATAACAAATCTCTACGGGAATTCGCCGAAAAGATTGGTTCGAACTTCCGGCTCGGCGAGGGAAAGCTAGATT